>Ga0182024_10008525_pt1 | contig 21571 bp, 20 predicted proteins | sample P32metaG_FD_120480 | JGI IMG/M metagenome (GOLD analysis project Ga0182024, IMG submission 120480) | Permafrost microbial communities from Stordalen Mire, Sweden - P3-2 metaG (Illumina Assembly) | ecosystem: Environmental > Terrestrial > Soil > Wetlands > Permafrost | place: Sweden: Stordalen...
TCCCTATGGTCGCGACTCTCATTACCGGACCACAGGCCAAGGCCAAAGGCAAAAACGGAGAGACGATTACGGAACCGACTGCGGCGAATCTGGATTTCCATCTCGCTCTAGGCGGTTTGACCTCAGGCATGTATTACACAACGGCCTATTTTTCCATGTTTGCGCCCACAGTTCCGGGCGTGAAACCCAAGGGGGCGATCCGCCTGCACCGGGTGCTGGAATGGGTCCACGGCCCGGGAATGATTGTGACGCCGCTGCTGGGAATCGAGGCATACAAGCAGGAAAATGCCGGAGAAAAGGTCCATGGCCTCGCGTCGTATCACGGCACGGCAGCGTATGTGACAGCGGCAGCTTACGGGGCGGCGATCATTGCTGTTTCATGGCCGATTCATTGGAAGTTCTGGGAGAAACAATGAATAGGAAAATCCTGATTGCCTTCTTGCTCGTCGCGCTCCCGGTGTTCGCACAAACTGATACTCAATGGGTTTTAGAGCAATCTACTCTCACCTATCACATGTCTCACCCCATGCATGAGGTGAACGGCGTCAGTCATGCGGCGAAAGGCAAAGGTGTTTGCCACGCCGGGCAATGCGATTTTCTAATTGCGGCGCCGGTTAAATCCTTCGATTCAGGGGACAGCAATCGCGATCTCCACATGGTGGAGGCAACGCGCGGCGCGCAGTTTCCGATGGTCATCGTGCGCACCCAGCTCGCAGAAGCTGCAACCACGGCCACAACGATTTATGCCGATCTGGAGGTCCAGTTCGCCGGCCAGACCGCCCAATATAAGCACGTCCCATTCGAGCGGGTCTCGCAAGGCAACCAAGTGCGGATCTCCGGAACAGTTCCAGCGACGTGTTCCGATTTCAAGATCGACCGTCCTTCATTCCTGACCGTACCGATCAAGAATGAAATTCCGGTACGCGTAGAAATGACCTGGCGTCCAATGTGAGTGTGGGCGTCTCATACATCTGACACCCCATTCCCTTTTTGAGGCAGAGCTTGAAACCCACAACTGCTGCTGTAATTGTAGTGGCGCTTCAGCAGTTCATCTTGTGCGCGCGTCTTTCCGCCCAGGCAGGTCAGCCCGTCCCTGCAACCCAGATTGTCAATCAGATGCTGCAGGCTGAAACGGCTGCCTGGAAAGGCCGGCAGCACTTCCTTTATAAGAGCGAAGAACGTTCGAACCGCACAAACGGCCGCCTTTGGGATGAGTTGGTGGTGGAGACCTCGGATGGATCGATGCAGCGTCTGATCTCTGAAGATGGCAAGCCCTTATCCGGCAACCAAAGGGTTGCTGAAGACCAGCGCATCAAATACCTGGCGGATCATCCCGGCGAATTCCGCCGGAAAGCTCAAAAACGTAATGAGGATGAAGCACGAATGCCGAAGTTGCTGAGAGAGATCCCAAGTATCTTCCTGTTCCGCACCCTCGACTCCGTAGGTGACTACACCCGCATCGCCTATCAGCCAAATCCATCGTTTCATGAGGAGAGCTATCAGGACCGAGTGGTTCACGCCATGGCGGGTGTCTTGATCATCCACAAGCCGGATATGCGACTAAGCGAGCTTGACGCCCACCTCGAACATAAGGTGGAGTTCGGATTTGGCATCCTTGGTGTTCTGCGTGACAAGACCAGCTTATCGCTCGTGCGTGAAGAAGTGTCAGCCGGCCAATGGACAACGACAAAACTCCGCTTTCACCTCGATGGAAGCGTCCTGCTCTTGAAGACCATCTTGCGGGACTTGGACTCTTCGCGTTACGGATTCAAGACTGTTGCTCATGATTTGAAAGTGGCGGAGGCAGCGTCCATTGTCTGCTCAAATACCTTCTAGGAAGCGCTTCTTCAGGGCCCACCAACGCAATGCGTTTGCTGGAATCTAAGCGCGCCACCACGACATTGGCGATCCGTCGAGCGATAAAATATTGTCAAGAGAGCCTGAGAATCCTCGTTCGCCGGCAGCCGGCCTGCCCAAGAGCTGCAAGGGCCCAACCGCCCGCTGGCGCGGCTCTCCCTTTGACAGCAGCTGTCTTCGCCGTGGCATTGATCATCGCTTGACCAAACCCAATCAACCTTGGATCAAAGGCCAGGTCGTGCGCATGAATCGAACCAACAAGGAAGCCTCCGTGCAGCGCTACCACCACGACAGCCACAATCAGCTACAAACCCACCTCTCCGCCTTCGTTGCCCCCTACAACTTCGCCAAGAGGCTCAACACCCTCGGAGGTCTCACCGATTACCAATTCACCTGTAAATACTGGCAAGAAGAACCCCACAGATTTACTCTCGATCCAACCCATCAAATGCCGGGACTAAACATCTAGGCACAGCCAACTCGCCTCCGGTTGATCTGGAGTGAATGGTCTGGATGGAAAATCCGCCTTCATTAGAAAAGCGTTATCATAGATCAGACAACCAATATCCCGGTTGCGCTAATCTAAGTAAGGGCGAAGGCTGGGCGGATCCCCAACGGCTGAATTGGAAAGCGTTTCTCAAACTCGGAGTTCGAAACCGAAGGGGTTGCTCTCCTTTTACGGTGTCTTCTGCGTCTCGCTCGCATTCATGGTTTTTGCGTGGGGGACGAGTTATAAGCTGTCGCTCTACCAGGTGAGACGTCAAAGTTCCCCAGCTAAAGTGTGCACTCGCGGCAGCGACGCCGCAAAAAATGCGTTCGACCATGCTGCCGATGGGAGCGCCGAAGCTCACGCGCCGCTCAGCATCGCGGTTCTTTTTTCTTCTCCCCGGGAAACTGGAGACACTCCCTTAGATCGACTGCGCGACGAGGCGATCATCGACCGATCACCCCTCAGTCGTGCCCCGATTCTCTATCTTCGACCACCCCCATACAAAGGACGCCCTCTCGATTAGCCGCTGGAGATAATTACCTTCCGCGGATGAATTAAGACATCCATACGAAGAGAGGTCTCCGATGCGCACCAAGCGTCTGCTCCTGCCTGCTGCCTGTGTTTTGGCTGCAATCCTGCTATCGTTCTATTTTCTAAGTGCCCACCCTCGGACGGAAGCTGCCGCGGACGCCCCGGCGGCGCCTCCGGCTGCGTCGGTTGCCACAGCTCACATTGGATTTATCGCCAATCAGCTGACCGTCGCAGGAGTGTTCCAGGCATTTCAGGAAATCGACGTCCACGGAAAGGTTTCCGGCTATATCCGGCACATCTATGTGGACATTGGCGACCGCGTACATCAGGGGCAGACACTCGCGGTGCTCGAAGTCCCGGAGTTGCAGGCTGAAGTTGCTGGAGCGCAGGCGGGTATAACCCAGACCGAGCAGAACATATCACGTCTGCAGAATGAAGTCGCCCGGGAACAAGCTACCTATGCAGCCGTTCATGCCAATTACACGCGCTTGAAACAGGCATCCGACGAGCAGCCCGGCTTGGTTGCGGCACAGGAGCTTGAAGATGCTCTGGCGAAAGACGGATCGGCGGCCTCACAAGTCGATGCGGCCAAATCTGCTGTAGCCGCCGCAAAAGGGCAGTTGGGCGTTTCCCGAGCTGAGAACCTCAGGGTGACCAGCATGGAGCAGTACGCGACCATCGCTGCTCCTTATAACGGCGTGGTCACCATGCGTTATGCTGACACCGGCTCGCTCATCCCGGCCGGGACCGCGGAGGGGTTGAACCAAGCCGTGGTCAGGCTCGCACAGAGCGATGTGTTGCGTCTCCGCATGCCGGTTCCTGAACGGGATGTGCCTCTCGTGCACGTTGGCTCGGAAGTCACGGTCCATGTGCAGGCTACCGGGCAGCAGTTTCCAGGAAAGGTGGTGCGCTATACACGAGACGTTTCCAATTCGACAAGGACCATGCTTACGGAAGTAGACGTGAACAATCCCGATCTGACACTCACCCCCGGGATGTACGCGGACGTGACCTTTAATCTGAAACAGAAAAGCGATGCACTCATGGTTCCCGCTAGCGCCATCATTCAAGGCGATCAGCCTTCGGTGATGCTTGTCGATAGCAACAACCGAGTGCAGAAACGGAACATTGTGCTGGGGATCAGCGGCGCAAACTCTCAGGAGGTCACCTCAGGGCTTCAGCCAGGAGACAGGATCATCATCGGTGGCCAATCCGAGCTACAGCCCGGCCAGCAAGTCACGCCGCAACCTGCGAGGAGCGACCTCGAGAACTATCAACAAGCGAACCAGAAGGGCGGCCAATAACCATGTCGTTCTTTGCGATTCGTTATCCGTTTTTTATCCTCATGGCTTGCATGATTGTCGTCGTAGTCGGTGTCGCGGCTATCACAGGCATGCCCGTCGATCTTTTCCCTCCCGTGAAGATTCCTGTGGTGGTCGTCGCGACGTTTTATGCCGGCATGCCGCCTCAGCAGATCGAGTCTGACATCACAAACAGCGACGAACGCTTCTTTACGCTGGGGAGCAATATCGACCACATTGAATCGCGTTCGATGTCCGGTGTCAGCCTCATCAAGATCTATTTTCAGCCAGGTACCGATCCAACGGCGGCCGTGAGCGGCATTTCAAACCTGGCCATGGCGAACCTGCGCCGCCTGCCTCCGGGCACTCTGCCGCCCGTAGTACTCAGCTTTGACGCAGCGAATCTTCCAGTGTGTCTGATTACGCTGAAAGGCGCCGGAATGAATCAAACGCAATTGAAAGATGTCGCACAATTCAGCGTTCGAAACCAGGTAGCCAATGTCCAGGGCGCCTCCGTCCCTCAGCCGTACGGAGGAACATACCGGCAGATTATGATCTACGTCGATCCGTTGAAGCTGCAAGCTTCGCAACTCGGCATCATGGATGTCGTCCACGCAGTAAACGACTCCAACCTCATCCTGCCCGCAGGAGATGTCCGCATAGGCCCGAAGGACTACAACATCTACGCCAATAGCCAGGTGCCAACGACCGAGGACGTAAACACCATACCGCTCAAAACAGTCGGCAACGCTTCCATCCTCGTGGGCGACGTTGGTCATGCAGTCGATGGCGGCCAACTCCAGACCAACATCGTGCGCGTCGACGGACAGCACTCCGTCTACATTCCAGTCCTCAAACAGGGCGGCGATTCCAACACGATCACCATCGTCAATGGAATCCGCAAAGCCACAGCCCATCTGCTCGACATCCCGCAACAGCTCAAGACAGCCGTTGTCTTCGATCAATCCGTCTTTGTGAAGACCGCGATCAAGAACGTCATCAGCGAGGGAGCCATCGGCCTTTGCCTGACCGGCATCATGATCCTTCTGTTTCTCGGCAACGTGCGTGCCACGATTGCAGTTTTGCTGTCGATCCCGATCTCGTGCGTCGCAACCTTCCTGATCCTGAAGGCATTCGGCGACTCGATAAACACGATGGTTCTTGGTGGCATGGCGCTGGTGTTATCCCGCCTTATCGACAACTCGGTCGTCGTGCTTGAAAACATCTTCCGCCATTTCGAGATGGGCTCAGGTCCAGTCAAAGCGTCGCAAGAGGGCGGCAAAGAGGTTCAACTCGCTGTGTTGGCGGCTACATTCAGCACAGCCATTGTCTTTTTTCCTGTGGTCCTGCTCACGGGAGTGAGCAAGTACCTGTTTACGGCTCTCGCGCTTGCAGTGGTCATCGCACTCTTCTGCTCGTACGTCGTCGCGATGACCGTGGTACCGCTCTTCTGCTCTCGTTTTATCAAGCACACCGGGCATGACCATGAGCATGAGTCCGCAACGAAGGATGATCCGGTACCCGAGCATATGCATGGTGGTCATGGTCAAACCAACATCTTTGCCAAGACCGTCTTTCACTTCAATCAGGGCTTCGGCTGGCTTCAAGAGCATTACGACCAGGCGATCCACTACTGTCTGGGCAGGCCTGCGCTGGTCATTACCGTGTTTTCCATCTTCGTTGTGCTCAGTTTTGCGTTGGCTCCGTTCCTTGGCCGTGCCTATTTTCCGCGCACCGATCCTGGCCAATTCGTCATCGGCGTCAAGGCCCCAACCGGCACGCGTATTGAACTCACCGACCAGTACATCGCTCGTGTCGAGCAGGACGTGCGTGAAGTCGTGGCTCCGAAAGACCTCAACATGATCGTATCGAACATCGGAGTCACACCCGATCTTTCGGCGATCTACACCTCCAACTCCGGGATGCATACCGCGTTTGTCCAGGTGAGCCTGAACGAAGATCACAGCCTCAGCAGCTTTGCTTACATGCAGCGGGTGCGCACCAAACTCGCAGCCGATCTTCCATCCATCGAGACCTACTTTCAGTCCGGAGGACTTGTCGATTCGATCGTCAATCAAGGACTTCCCGCGCCCTTTGACATCCAAGTCAGCAGCAACGACATGGACGGAGGATATGCCGTCGCGCAGCAGCTTGCGCAAAAGATGCGAGCACTCCACGGTGTAAGCGATGTTCTGATCCCTCAGGACATCGACTACCCAGGTCTTGCCCTCAACATCGATCGCCAGCAGGCAAGCATTGAAGGCCTTACCCCGAAGACTATCGTCGATAGTGTCATCACAGCGATGACCTCGAACGGTATGGTTGCCCCAAGCTACTGGATCGACCCGAAGACCGGCAACGACTATATGCTCACCGTTCAGTACCCGGAGACGCAGGTACAAACTCTGAATGACTTCAAGCAGATCCCGCTGCGTTCGGCTGACGGCAAGTCCACGACTCCTCTGGAAACAGTTGCGTCGATCCGGTCAATCAACACGCCAACCGAAGTCGATCACTATCAACTCCGGCGGGTCTTCGACGTCTATGTCATGCCCAGTGCCGAGAACCTCGTTACGATCAGCAACGACGTAAACAAAATCGTCGCAGGGACGCATCCGCCTCATGGAACGGTTCTGACGGTGCGAGGTACCGTCAACAACATGAACGAGTCCTTCAAGTCCTTTGCCATCGGCCTCATCATGTCGATCGTGCTCGTCTTCCTGATCCTAATGGCGCAGTTTGCGTCCTTTGTCGATCCCTTCATCATCCTGCTCGCCATCCCTCCCGGTATCTCAGGCGTGATCCTCTTCCTGCTTGTTACCGGCACCACCATCAACATCATGAGCCTCATGGGAGTCCTGATGATGACGGGCATCGTCGTATCGGACAGTATCCTGATCGTCGAGTTCACGGGCCAGCTTCGCGAGCAGGGGCTTAAACTCGAAGAAGCGATCATTACTGCCTGCAAGGTACGCCTGCGACCGATTCTGATGACCACGCTTGCCACCGTGCTCGGGCTAATTCCAATGGCCCTCGCGCTGGAGGCGGGGAGCGAACAGTACGCACCGCTTGCCCGGGCCATTCTCGGTGGCCTTACGGTTTCCGGTATCGTCACGGTCTTCCTCGTACCCAGCGCCTACCTGCTCATCCATCGCCGCATCGAGGCTCGCGGAGAGCACGCCGGCACTGCCTGTTCCGGAAATTCCTCGCTGGCTCGTGAGGTGACCGCATGAGAAGCTGGCTGCTCAGTCTCCTGCTCGCCGCTCCTCTGTCTGCGCTGGCCCAGGGCAGTACCGGGAGCACCGCAGATCTCCCTGCGGCCCCGCTGCCTTCATCGGCTTTCTTGACGCTTGCGACTGCCGGTGCGAATCCTGGCTCATTTCAGGCTCAAGCCGCGCCCCCGAATCAACAGCAGCCTCTCATCAATCCCGCAACAGTCACCATCTCCATTACGCGGACCGATGCAGAGCGTCTCGCGCTCAAGAACAATCCACAAATCACCGCGAGTCATCTTCTCGCTCTGGCTGCCGGGCAAGTCACGCGTGAGACCCGGTCGGGCGAACTGCCTCAGATCTCCGCCGCAATCACTGCGGAAAAGGCAGAGGACGGAAGCCGCATCGGCTCCGGCGCTCTTACCAATTCGCGTCTCTATACCCACGCCGGCACCGGCGGCTCGCTCTCGCAGCTCATCACCGATTTCGGTCATACACGCGATCTCGTCGCAACGAACAAACTGCAACAAAAAGCTCAGGACATGACCGCTCTCGCCACTGAGCAGGATGTCTTGTTGGCAACGGACCAGGCCTTTTACCGCCTGCTCAACGCACAATCTTTGCTCGATGTAGCGAAGGCCACGGTTGCGGCACGGGGCGATGTTCAAAACCTCACCTCCGCACTGACCAAAAGCGCACTCAAGAGCGACCTCGATCTCAACATTGCATCCGCCGATCTCTCGCAGGCGCAACTCCTGGAACTGGACGCCGAGAACGGAGTCGCCTCTGCGAGCGCCACTCTTGCCGCTGTCCTCGCCGCGCCTGCGGACACGCTTTATCAAGCCGTTGAAGACTCCGAGGACGCACCGCCGCCACCGCCATCGCCCGATAGCTCTGCGGCCATCAACGCAAGCGCGCAAGCCCAGCGTCCTGACCTTCGGGCATTGCGTCTGAATGCCGCGGCCGACCAGAAGTTCGCCACCGCACAGCAGCTCCAACATCTGCCCACCATCTCAGCATTGGCGATTGGAGGCATCGCACCCGTCGCCCCGGATGGAGTCTTCGTCCCCAATTGGTACGCCGCCGGAGGAGTGAACTTTACCCTCCCACTCTTTACCGGATTCCGCATCGATGCCCAGGCGCAGGAGGCCCGCCTTCGTCAGAAAGCTGCCGAAAAGCAGGCGCAGGAACTCTCAAACACCATCGCCCAGGACGTGCGCATTGCAGTCCTGAACGCACAAACCGCTTTTCGGCGCATTGCGGTTGCCGAGCAGTTTCGGAAGCAAACCGCTCAGGCGCTCGCACTCGCGCAAACTAGATACAAGCTAGGCCTCAGCTCCATTGTCGAACTGAGCCAGGCACAACTGCAAAGCACTCAGGCGGCCGTCGCGGCAGTCAACGCGCGATATGATTACCTTCTATCTCTCCGCTCGCTCGATTACGCGCGCGGCCAGCTGGCGCCATAAACCTAAACATTTCTCAAACAACATCAGCTGCTACAATCCGACCCTATGAGCATGCCCTTCCGCGGTATCGGCGCTCGTCTTCCGCCTCTTATGGGCGCCACTTCAGGAATGTAGAATATTCGTCGCAAACACCGGGCCGCCAGGCGCGCGGACCCAGCTTCCCGAAAGATGAAGAACTGGTCGTGAAAGCAACCTGCTCTTTTGAACTTTCAAGCAGCCGGTTTCTGTGCGAATCTGGAATGGCACGCCCGTACGTATCCCCCGGCAGCGCAGAAGACCATGAAACAGGTTCTTTGGGTCAACGGTAAGGAGTATGCGGTCGAGGTCGACCCTTCGACTCCTTTGTTGTTCGTCCTGGCAGACGAGCTTCATTTGAATGCAGCCCGATTCGGCTGTGGCATGGCGCAGTGCGGCGCCTGCACCGTGATAATGGGGTCGCAGGTCATTCGTTCATGCGTCAAACCGGTGGGCAGCGTCGGCAGCGCTCCCATCACCACACTCGAGGGGCTGGGCAATGCTGAGAATCCCCACCCGATTCAGCAGGCATTCCTCGAAGAGGGCGCAATGCAGTGCGGCTACTGCCTGAGTGGCGTGATCCTCACGGCAAAAGCGCTACTCGATGACCGTCCCGGCGCGACCGATGAGGAGATCCGCGCCGCTCTGGGGGGCGTACTATGCCGCTGCTTTGCGCATGCCAGGATGCTGCGTGCGATTCAGCGTTATCGAGACGCGAGGCGCGCATCATGATCTCCCGTCGCGAATTCCTGCACGGCGCCGGCGCATTGATTGTGAGCTTCCGCTCCGCGGGGCACAGTCTGTTGCAAGAGGAGCACGGCCAGTTTGGAACGCACGCCTTCCATATCGATCCGGACAAGTTGGACTCGTGGATCTCTGTGAACGCGGACGGCACTGTGACCGCTTGCACAGGGAAATGCGATTTGGGACAAGGGATATTCACGGCGCAGACGCAACTCATTGCCGAAGAGCTCTGCGTCCGGCTTGAATCCGTGAAGCTGGTGCAATGCGATACAGCGGTGACTCCCGATCAGGGCAGCACCTCCGGCAGCCAGTCCACGCCCACCAACTTCAACCTGCAGGACCTGGCGTTGGCCGGAGCCACCGCGCGGGAGGCACTGCTGAGCATGGCTGCCGCGCATCTGGGAGAAGACCCACGCCGACTCACCGCGAAGGAGGGTGCGGTGATGGCTCCGGACGGCCGGCGAGTCGCCTACGCCGAGCTCATTGGAGTCCAGAAGTTCAACCTGCCGATCGATCATCAGGCGAGGCGCCGTTCTCCATCGGAGTGGACGGTGCTCGGCAAAGCGGTGCCGGGGCTCGATCACCCGGCGCTGGTAACCGGAACGTTCGAATTTGTGCAGAACGTGCGTGTGCCCGGCATGCTGCATGGGCGCGTGGTGCGCCCTCCGGAGATGGGAGCAAAGCTGCTTTCGGTCGACGAAGCTTCCATCCGCGGGATCGCCGGGCTTGCGAAAGTGGTTGTTCGACGTGACTTCGTTGGCGTGGTCGCGCAAACGCAGTTCGCGGCACTGCAGGCGGCGCGGCAACTCGTGTGCCGATGGTCGCCGGGATCAGCTTTGCCGCCGCAGAAGACCTTCTTTGAACACCTGCAGCTGCTGCCCTCGCACGATGAGCTGCTGGTGGATTCGGGAGATATTTCCAGTTCCATTGCGAGGGCGCACCGCGTTCTTCACGCTCGATACACCTATCCCTTCCAGATGCACGGATCGGTGGGGACTTCCTGCGCAGTTGCTGATGTGCAGGCGGACCACGCCACGGTCTGGTCACCGACGCAGTCCGTTTATCCCACGCGCAACTGCATTGCCATGCTGCTGAACCGGCCGCCGGACAGCGTGCGTGTGATCTTCGTGCGCGGCTCCGGATGCTACGGCCTGAATGGCGCGGATGCGGTCTCGTTCGATGCGGCGGTCTTGTCGCAGGCCGTGAGCAGGCCAGTTCGTCTGCAATACACCCGGCAAGACGAAATGATGTGGGAAAATTTCGGCAATGCTTGCGTGATCGAACAGCGCGCAGGCCTCGGTAAAGATGGCGCAATCGTTGCGTGGGATCGCGAAAGCTGGGTCGCCAACCGAGGCAGCCGCCCTGGCTATGACCGGCCGGGGAACGTCATTAGCGGGATGCTGCTCGGCTACGAGCCGGAATCCGTAGAGCCCGCGCCGGCCAAGCCGCCGACCAGGATTTTGCGCAACGGAAGCAATACCGTTCCCGAATATGTCGCAGGGTGTGCCGGCGGAGCGTGTAATGGCAGCGGCAACGTACAAGGCGAGCGCGTGCTCACACATACCGTCGCATCGCCCTTCTACACAGGACCATTGCGTTCGCCGCTGCGCATCCAAAATACTTTTGCCAATGAGTGCTTCATGGACGAGCTGGCTGCGGTTGCCAATGTAGACCCGGTGGAGTATCGGCTGCGCCATCTGCGCAACGATCGTCTTCGCGGAGTTGTGGTGGCCGCGGCAAGGGCAGCGCAGTGGAAACCATTTTCATCGCGCGGCGGGGAAGCAGGGAACGAAGTTATGGGACGCGGCTTTGCCTGTGTCGCGTATGAAGGCGATAACGGATACGCCGCACTCGTCGCGGACGTAGCGGTGAATAGGACCTCAGGCGTCGTGCGGCCGGTCAAATTCACCATCGCGGTCGATTGCGGTCCCATCTCGAATCCGGACGGCCTGCGCAATCAGGTTGAAGGGGGCCTTCTTCAGGGGGCTAGCCGCGCCCTGGTGGAGGAAGTGACGTGGGACGCGAAGCGCGTCACCTCGGTTGACTGGGAGGGCTATACGAGCCTTCGCCTGGATTACGAGATTCCAGCGATCGAGGCCGTCTTCGTTGTGCCCGACAACGTAAAGGCGACCGGCGCCGGCGAGACGTCCATTACCGTGACGCCGGCCGCTCTGGGCAACGCTATCTTCAATGCCACCGGCGCTCGTCTGCGCCACCTGCCGTTTTCCCCCGCGCGCATGCTGGCAGCGCTCAAACCGGGACAACCAGGGATGTCCGCATGAGAGCAACCGCATTTGTGCTGCTTGCGGCCGCTGGGATCGGATTCGGCGCAATGACGCCGGACGCTCCTTCGGTGAGTGTCCCAGATCGCGCCCGTGGCGTCGCGGCATTTGAGGCCATCACGCCCGCGCTGCGGCATCCCCGGTGCCTCGTCTGCCACTCGAGTGGGGATTACCCGCGTGAGGGCGACGATCTTCATCCGCACATCATGGACGTGCGCCGCGGTCCGCATGGCGAGGGTGCGCCTCCCGTGCGCTGCAGTACCTGCCATCAGGATCACAATCTTGCCGGATTGCATATGCCCCCGGGCGCACCGGACTGGCGCCTGCCGTCACCTGACAATCCAATGATCTGGGAAAGCCTGACGGACAGCCAGTTATGCCGGCTTCTGACGGATCCCAGGCGCAACGGCGGACGGGATGCGAAAGCAATCGAGATGCACATCCACACACCGCTGGTGTTGTGGGGATGGCATCCCGGCGAAGGACGCAGGCCGGAGTCAATGCCGGAAAGCACATTCCTGACGGAGGTGCATCTGTGGACAACGGCAGGAGCGCCGTGCCCGGACCGGTAGCAAGCTCTCGCCACATGGACGCCGGTCTCGGAGCCTCCGTGGTTGACTTTAGATCGAGGCGTTCATCGACACAATGCTCCGCAAGGCGCAAATTTCCGATTCGCGGCGAACGAAACTTTCCTACGCCGGAGGCACGTCGCGCCGCCACCGCTTGCAGGTCACGACAAACTGCTTCCGACTTGGCGCCAGGAATCCCACGACAGAATAAACATAGGCGAATCTAAAGCGAGAGTCGATGGACAAAACAGAGAGCCCACTTCAAGCCGCTATATTCGGAGATCGGACTGGTACTGGCGCACCCTGGAGCGAGACAAAGTGCTGAGGCTGGCAGCAAGCCCGGCTGAGCCGGGCCAGGTCGGACTCCATTTCACGGTCGGATTTGAAGGATTCGAGTACGGCATTCAGGATCGAGACAGCTGAGGCGTCTGTCGGGTGCTCGATACGGTAGTGCATCCACTTCCCTTCTCTGCGTGCCGAAACCACTCCCGCCTTGCGCAGATAGGCGAGATGTCTGGAGATCTTGGGCTGTCCTTGGCGAAGGATTTCGACGAGATAACAGACACAGACCTCCCGACCCGCAATCAGATTCAGCAGGCGCAACCGCGTGCGGTCGGCGAATGCGGCGAACAGGGGAACCAGGTCGGACGATCTAGCCCGAGAACTCATACATTGATAATATACGCATTGACAGATATGTCCAAGGAAGAATATATTCGCTTTAACGAATACGAGGAGGTCCCAATGGACACTGCCAGCCAGGTAAAAGAGGAAGTAAAACTGAAGTACGGCAGCGCCGCTCGCGCTGTCGCAGGAACCGGAGGCGTTTCCGCTTGCTGCGACCTGGCACTTCACTGCTGCGACGCGATCACCACCAACCTCTACAGCTCGGATGAGAAGGGCCAGATCCCGGAGAAAGCGATGTTGGCCTCGCTCGGATGCGGCAATCCCACGGCGCTCATCGAATTGAAGCAGGGAGAGGTCGTACTCGATCTCGGGTCCGGAGGCGGAATTGACGTGCTGCTTTCGGCTCGACGTGTAGGACCCACCGGCAAGGCTTACGGCCTTGACATGACCGACGACATGCTGGCCTTGGCTCGTGAAAACCAGCGACAGGCAGGAGTTGAGAACGTCGAGTTCCTGAAGGGCGAGATTGAAAACATCCCCCTGCCCGATAACTCTGTGGACGTGGTGATCTCGAATTGTGTGATCAACCTTTCCGCAGACAAGGATCGGGTGTTGCGCGAGTCGTTTCGCGTGTTGAAGCCTGGTGGCCGTTTCGCGGTTTCCGATGTTGTTGTGAGGGGCGAGGTGCCTCAGCAGGTGAGGCAGAGTGTCCTGCTCTGGGTCGGCTGCGTTGCCGGCGCTTTGGAGGAGCAAGACTACCGGAGACGCCTGGAGGCGTCGGGCTTCGGCCTCGTAGAGATTGAAGCCACTCGCATTTATGACATTGAGGACGCGCGGCATTTCCTCGCCGGCTCAGGCGTGGATGTGGATGCGATCGCCGCAGAGACACAAGGCAGGTTCATGAGTGCATTTATTCGCGCTTCGAAGCCTGCGGCAACCGCGGGCGGGTCATGCTGCGCCGCAGGATGCTGCTCAACAACTTCGTAAGCAAGGAAAGGCTAGCTTGAATGTCTGCCCACTATAACGTTCTGTTTCTCTGCACCGGCAACTCCGCTCGCTCCATTCTGGCGGAAGCCATCTTGAACCACAAAGCGAAAGGCGCATTCACGGCATACAGCGCTGGCAGTCATCCATTGGGAAAGGTCCGACCGGAGGCCTTGAAGCAGCTTGAATTGGCTGGGCTGGCTACCGATGGAGTGCGAAGCAAATCGTGGGATGAATTTGCGGGCCCCGATGCGCCCAGGATGAACTTTGTTTTCACGGTTTGCGACAACGCAGCGAACGAGACCTGCCCCTTCTGGCCAGGACAGCCAATGACCGCTCATTGGGGGATTCCTGACCCTGCCGACGTGAAAGGGACGCCGGAAGAGATCGAGCGCGCTTTCCGAGACGCGTTCACCATTCTGGACCGGCGAATCGGACTGTTTCTTTCGTTACCCCTTCCGACGCTGGAACAATTCGCGATCCAGAGAGAAATCGAACGGATAGGAAGGCAATGAAACCTTCGCTCCAGCGCCGCGTTGTTGCCGAGTTCATCGGGAGCCTGTTTCTGCTGTCTGCCGTGGTCGGGTCGGGGATCATGGGGGAGCGTCTGGCTGGCGGCAATGTTGCCATCGCCCTGCTGGCAAACACGATTGCCACGGGTGCGGCTCTTGTGGCGCTTATCCTGGCCTTCGGTCCGATCTCGGGCGCCCATCTCAATCCGGCCGTCACTCTGGCGGATGCATGGCTTGGCGGTATCGCTTGGCGGGAGACGCCGGTATATATAGCGGCGCAGACGGCCGGCGCCTTCACCGGAGTCGCGACCGCTCACCTCATGTTCAGACTACCCTTTTATTCGGTTTCGACTCACGCGAGAAGCGGTCCTGCGCAGATTTTTAGCGAGTTCATCGCCACATTTGGACTGATGGCGGTGATATGGGGATGCGCGCGAGCCCGGCCCGCTGCCGTGCCCTTTGCTGTCGGCGCTTACATTACGGCGGCGTACTGGTTCACCGCATCCACCTCGTTCGCCAATCCAGCCGTGACCCTGGCGCGTTCCCTGACAAACACCTTTTCTGGCATCCGGCCGGCCGATACACCGGGGTTCATTGCCGCGCAATTGACGGGAGCTTTCGCTGCAACGCTGCTCTTCCGATGGCTCATGCCTTCAATAGCATCGGACTCGTCTGCTGTCCTCGTGAAACATGACTTGGCGGTTTAGGGCTGCTTCGTTCCAGTGTTGTCGTCCAGCGATGAGATCTTCCGGGGATGCTCTTCATGAAGTTCTTGGTGCAGTTCATCAACCTTCGCTCTGGCCTTGTCTAAAGCCTTCTTGCCGGCGGAAGTGATCTTGTAGACCCGGCGGCTGTGCCCTCCAACATTCTTGAGAACAGACTTCAACAGGCCGCTGCGCTCCAAGCCGTGCAGGAGCGGGTAGAGAGTGCCCGGTCCGATGCGATATCCGTGATGCGCCAACTCCTCCATCATCGCCAGTCCAAAGATCGATTCGTGGGACGCATGGACGAGTACATGAATCCGGATCAGGCCGAAGAAGAGTTCCCGCTGAGGATTGGACACAGATCAAATATACCCCTCATTTAGCCAAATCGAATTCCGATAGTGTAATATCGAACTTCGATAGCAAGCGCTCGTCTCAACCTTGATGGAGGTCAGAAGCGCCGATGAGGGGTCGTAGCCGTTGCCTGCAACTGACGCTGTTCCTTCTCCTGATGCTGTCCGGTTCGCGTCTGCGGGCACAGGGGCCTCCGTATCAAACCGACGATCCGGTGCCGGTGGACCTGCACCACTACGAGTTCTATATCTTCGGCGGCGTTGATGGCACACCCGCAGAAATCGACTCTACGGGGCCGGCCATCGAGTGCAACTGGGGAGCCGTACCCAGAGTGCAACTGCACGCCATCCTGCCCTGGGGAGGCGTTTTCCCATCGAACAATCCCGTCTATTTGCCCGGTGGAACCGGGCAAAGCGCGTTCGGTCTTACAGACATGGAATTGGGCGTGAAGCTGGCCATCGTCAAGGAGACGAAGCACACTCCACAAATCGGTACTTTCACCATGATTGAAATGCCGACAGGAAACGATGACAAGGGACTTGGCGTAGGAAAAGTCTGGTACAAACTCCCGGTCTGGCTGCAGAAGAATTACGGCAAATGGCTCTTCGATGGAGGAGGCGGCTACCAGGTAGTTCCGCAATCCAACTATCGAGACTTTCCGTATACCGGATGGCTGGTAAAACGGGAACTCAATGAGAGGCTGGAGTTGGGTGCGGAACTGTTCGCGCACGGGCGCGAAGGGTTTGCCGCGGCCCAGACCGGACGTTCGGCAATGATTGACGTTGGCGGCTATTACCACTTCAAACACAATCCCAATGAACAGTTCTTGTTCTGTTACGGCCATTCGATTGCTGGACAGACGGAGAACTATGCCTACGCAGGCATGTATTGGACGTGGGGCGGAAAAGACGACAAGGGAAAAGACGACGACAAAAAGGACACTGCTCGAAACAACTGGATGCAGGGACCGATGCGGGACAACGGATTTGATTGACCTGTGGAACGCGGCCGGCGCTTAGGCCACCTGCAGTGGAGGACACGATCGATGGAGATTACTGCACGTGCTCTTTGGACTCTAATACACGGTTTGGGATTCGGCGCGCTCTATCTCCTGGCGTGTTCCGGTGCGCTCATGGAGTTCTATCGCTTCACCACTTCGTCTGCGCCGCCCGAATCCACTCCCGGCCAGGAACGCTTCCCAAAGGTTTACTTCTTCGCGATGACTGTCCTCGCATGGGCCGCCGTTTTGACCGGAACGTATGTCATCTATCCGTGGTATCGCGCTGCGCCCCCGCCGGGGACAACCGACCTCTCCATGTTTCCGCAACGCCTGCTGATGTCGAGTCCCACAACCACCGGCTGGCACTCCCTCGGCATGGAGTGGAAGGAGCATGTCGCTTGGTTCTGTCCCATCTCGATCACGATGGTCTCGTTCGTTTTCATCCGCTATGGTCGCAGTCTGAAGAACCATCCGCAACTTCGCGCTGCGGTGCTCTCCTTTGCCGTGGCTTCATTTGTTGCTGCTGGAATTGCGGGCTTCTTCGGCGCCATGATTAACAAATTTGCGCCGGTTCAGGGCGGTCACACGATTCAACTGAGCCAGGGGGAAGAAAAATGAACATGCCGAACGGCGCCGCCTCACCCAACTCTCCGGCCCTGACAAACGGTTCCGGTGCCGCGGCCATTCTCGCGGCGGGCATTGGTTCTTTTGCTCTGGCGATGCTGGCCTGCGTCGGCGACAAGTTGGCAGCCGTCAAAAACAGCCTCATTTTCTACAAACCGACTGGCCCGCTCTCCGGCGTCACCACGGGCGCCATCCTGATTTGGCTGGTCTCGTGGGTCATTTTGGAATGGCGCTGGCGGAACAAGACGGTCGGTGCAGGGCGCATCGCTGCTCTTGCTCTCGCCCTGCTCGCCTTAAGTCTGTTGCTTACGTTTCCGCCCGTCGTTGATCTCTTTTGAAAGAACGAAGTTTTCTTCGCGTCCGCACGGAGGTTCACAAAGCCGATGCTTCCGCAAGATTCTTCGCGCCGCCATACGGCAAACGGGTTGAGAGATTTCATTCCAGCATTCGGACCGATCGGTTCATTCCTTCCCCTCGAAACACGCGCACACAATCCAGGCCAATTCCCTAGTGTCCTGAGTCCAGAGTTCATATCAAAAAACAGACCTGTCATCCTGCGCGCAGTCGAAGGGGGACCTGCGGTTGCACTTCGGAACTAAGGCGATCAACTTTAGACTCAGGACACTAGTTCGGCGTGTGTCGGATTCCCTGGAGTTTCCCCAGCGGCCGCAGTCCAAACAATTTCGCAAACGCATTCTACGGCCTGTTGGCCGGAGAAGCGAAGCCAACCTGGCCGCAACACCGGTTTCCTGCGCGGTTGACAAGTTTCTCCAATTCGTTTACTTTGCAATACAAAGTGAGAACACTATGAACGATCTGAACAAGGCGTTAGGCGACATCAACAGCATTCGCAGGCAGGTAGCGCACAGCACGGAATTTCGCGGCTACGGCCCTGCCACCCTTGCCGGAACGGGGTTTCTAGCGGTTGCTGCGGCGGCGGCGCAGGCAATGTGGCTGCCGGACCCGGCAAATCATATCGCAGCCTACCTGAGCATCTGGATCTGGACCGCCGCCCTCTCCGCCGCCGTAATTGCAATCGAAATGTACGCGCGCACGCGCCGCATTCATTCCGGCCTGGCAGATGAAATGATCCGCATGGCCGTGGAACAATTTCTGCCGTCTGTGGGCGTGGGCGGGCTGCTTACCCTCGTGCTCGTGCGCTTTGATGCCGGGGCTGTGTGGATGCTGCCCGGACTCTGGCAGGTCATCTTCAGTCTCGGTGTGTTTTCCTCGTGCCGCTTTCTGCCGCGTGCAGTGGGCGCCGTGGGCATTTGGTACCTGCTCACGGGCCTGACCTCGCTTGCCCTCGCAGACACGCGAGCGCTCTCGCCGTGGTCCATGGGCATTCCATATGGAGTTGGACAGATGCTGGTGGCCGCAATTCTCCTTTTCAATTCGAAGGAGGACAAAGATGAAATCTAAGTCTATCCGCGACGAAGGCCGCTTTGCATACGAGGGTCTGGATCGCGTCATTCACGAGCGCGCGCGCCTCAGCGTGCTCACGTCCCTGGTAACAAATCCAAAGGGATTGGCGTTCGGCGATCTAAAACAGCTCTGCTCTCTTACCGACGGAAATTTAAGCCGCCATCTGCGCGTGCTTGAAGAAGGAAAGATGGTGGAGATTGTGAAGAAGCAGGATCGCAATCGTTCATTGACCGTGTGCCGCATCACAGCTTCGGGCCGTGCGCGTTACGTCGAGTATCTGTCCACGCTTGAACAGGTGGTCCGCGATGCGGCAAGGGGCACAAAGGAAGCGCCGGCGTCTGCCACCGCACACAGCCTGGCCCCTTCGCGGGCCTGAACCCTTTTTTTGCGAGGTAACTTTGCAATGCAAAGTAACGGCGACAAGGGATTGCATGTAGCCATCATCATGGACGGCAACGGACGCTGGGCAACGCGCCGCGGCTTGCCGCGCGTCGCAGGACATCGAGCCGGTGTGGCCGCAGCCCGCAGCGTCGTGGAACATGCGCCCGACGTAGGCATTCGCTGGCTGACGCTCTATGCATTCTCATCGGACAACTGGCACCGGCCGGCCGACGAAGTGAAGAGCATCTTTTGGCTGCTGCGCGCGTTCCTGCGCCTGGAGACGCAAAGGCTCAAGCAGCGCGGCGCGCGGTTGGAAGTTATCGGAAGGCGCGACCGATTGCCGAGCCTGCTGCTGCGCGAGATCGTCCGCGCAGAGTACACCACCGCCGAGGGTAGCCGCCTTCATTTGCGCGTGGCCATCGATTACTCTTCGCGCGACGCAATTACACGCGCCGCGGCAGGCGTGACCACCGCGCTCTCCGTTGGTACAACGCATTCCGTTGAACTGGTAGGGCGCATGCTCTCGCAGGCGTTGACTGCGGAGAGCGGAGAGGTGGATTTGCTGATTCGAACCGGCGGCGAGAAGCGCCTTTCCGATTTTCTGTTGTGGGAGTCGGCCTATGCCGAACTCATATTCACAGACCGCATGTGGCCGGAGTTTGACGCGGCGGAACTGGATGCAGCGCTGCGTGAGTTCCGCAGCCGCGAGCGTCGCTTTGGCGGAGTTCCCGCTGCGGCCGCGCACCCGGCGGCGTCAATGACAGGCGGCCGTCGATGACCGAGCCTGGAATGAGCACTGCACCCCCGCGTTCCTTTGCCCGCACAGGGCCTCTTTCAGCCAAGTTCATTTTGCCCGCGTTGACTGAGGCCACCAGCCCATATTGGCGGCCAATCAAATACTCCCTGTTTCCGCCGCTTGGGTTGGCCACGCTGGCTGCGTACCTGAATCCCGATGATCACGCCGTCATCGTGGACGAGCATGTGGAGGCCCTCACTCTGAATGACGCGCCCGATCTGGTCGTGATTCAGGTTTACATCACCAACGCCTACCGCGCCTACAGAATTGCGGACCATTACCGCAGCAAAGGTGCATTTGTCTGTCTCGGCGGACTGCATGTCACTTCTCTGCCTGAAGAGGCTGCATCTCACGCGGACGCGCTATTTCTGGGCCCGGGCGAGCAGACTTTCCCGCAGTTCCTCAAAGACCTCCGCGGAGGAAAACCTGAGCGCGTCTACACTTCCGCCGCAGGCCGCACATTGGAGCGTATTCCGCCCATTCGCCGCGATCTCATACGGCGCAACTATTATCTGGTACCGAACTCCATCGTCGTGACGCGCGGCTGCCCGCAGCATTGCGACTTCTGTTACAAGGATGCGTTCTTCCAGGGCGGCCGCGGATTCTACACGCAGCGTGTGGACGACGCCCTGGCCGAGATTGAACGTCTCCCCGGACGCCATCTCTACTTTCTCGACGATCACCTGCTCGGCGATCGTCGTTTTGCGGAATCGCTGTTTGAAGGCATGAAGGGCATGAGGCGTTTGTTTCAAGGCGCCACAACCGTCGATTCCATCTTGCGCGGAGACCTGATCGAACGCGCTGCGGAGGCAGGCCTGCGCAGCATCTTCGTCGGCTTCGAGACGCTGACGCCGGAGAACCTGCGCCGAAGCAACAAGCGACAGAACCTGGGCCGCGACTACAAGGCCGTTGCCGATCGCCTGCATTCGCTCGGCATCATGATCAACGGCAGCTTTGTCTTTGGCATGGACGATGACGGCGAAGACGTGTTCCGGCGCACCGTGGACTGGGCCGTCGATCACGGCATTACCACCGCGACCTTCCACATTCAAACGCCGTACCCCGGCACGCAACTGCACGCCCGCATGGTGCGCGAAGGCCGCATGCTTACGCGCGACTGGAACCTCTACGATACGCGGCACGTCGTCTATCGCCCAGCCCAACTCAAGGCCGAAGTGCTGAAGGCCGGATACGACTGGGCGTATCGGGAGTTTTACCGCTGGGGATCGATCGCTCGCGCATCGCTTCTTCACGGCACGCTCAAGCACCAGACCAAGCATTTCTTCTACGCATCCGGCTGGAAGAAATTCGAACCGCTCTGGGATTTGCTGATTCGCGCACGGCAGCTCACGCGAGTCACGCCGCTGCTGGAAAAGGTCCTCTCCCGCGTTACATGCGAAAACATTTTGCAGAGGAAAGACACCGTTGACGCAGATTCATCGCAAGGATTGACGCAGATTTCGCTGTAAGTGCTCGTGCACCGTTGGCTCCAGATGGCACCGGTACAAGGCAATCGGTTTCTTAACCATTCAGGTGCCGGCGTAAATCCTCCGGGTGATTGCAGTGGGCATAGGCTGTCTCCCGCGACACTCGCCCCGCGCGAACAAGTTCCGCCAGCGACTGTTCCATGGTCAGCATCCCTTCGGCGCGGCCTGTTTCGATGTTCGCCCGGAGTTGATGGTCGTCTCCGCGGCGAA
>Ga0182024_10008526_pt1 | contig 21569 bp, 19 predicted proteins | sample P32metaG_FD_120480 | JGI IMG/M metagenome (GOLD analysis project Ga0182024, IMG submission 120480) | Permafrost microbial communities from Stordalen Mire, Sweden - P3-2 metaG (Illumina Assembly) | ecosystem: Environmental > Terrestrial > Soil > Wetlands > Permafrost | place: Sweden: Stordalen...
TGAGAAGCGAGACATCATCCAGAGGGTTCAACCTTGCGGAGGACCAGCAAGAACACCGCCCCCCGCTAGATAGAATTCGCACTGGCGAAGAGTTGCCACACAAACTCTGAAGCCTGTCCTACTCGAGCGTTCCCGACACGACGAACGAGTCGGTATTTATGCGATTGTGAGAAATATTGTGCATTCCACGCAACGGGTCCGAATCAACTCTCAAAATCCGAAAAGCTTCGCTGGGTTTTCCACCAGGATGATCTTGCGCACAGCGGCATCCGGGGCCCAGACCGGAAGCAGGTTCATCACTCGGCCATCGTCTATCTGCTGGAGCGGGGAAAGATCGGTGAACTTGCGGCCGGGAACCTGCGTAGAACCCGGGTGCGGCCAGTCACTCCCCCACAGAATGCGCTGCGGATTCGCGGCGATCAATGCTTTGGCAAGAGGCTCGACGTCCGGATAGTCCGGGGCTTTGGTGGAACTGCGATACGGAGCGGAAATTTTCACGTAAGCTTTGCCCGTTCGCACCAGGTTCAACAACGTATCGAAGCCCGGCTGATGGATGCCCAGCGGCCCCTGCGCTCCGCCAAAATGGTCGAACACGACCGGCATGGGCGCCGACATCACCAGGTCCTTAATTCCCTCGATCACGGAAAGCCGCGTATAGATCTGGATGTGCCATTTGCTTCGGCCCTTGATCCGCTCCACCGCCGCCGTGAATTGCCGGCGGGCCACTGCGGGATCGCTCACGCCAGAGGTTTCGAGGTTGATCCGAATCCCGCGTATGCCGGCGCGATCCATCTCGTCGAGCGCGGACTCCGGGGTCTTTTCATCAATGACGGCGATGCCGCGGGCGCCCGGGCCGAGCTGCTTGATTCCGTCGAGCGTGCAGGCATTATCGGCTCCGTAAATGCTCGGGTTCACGATCACCACGCGTTCGGTGTGAAGTGCGAGATGCAGCGCGCGCATTTCCTCAACCGAAGCCTGCTCGGGCGTATAAGTACGCGTGGCCGCTAACGGAAAGCGGCGCGGATCTCCAAACACGTGCGTGTGGCAATCGCACGCGCCCGCCGGAATGTCGAAATTCACGGGCGTCGAGGGCTGCGAAGCCCTGGCGAAAAGTATCGTGCCACCTCGCAGCCAGGCAGCCGTCCCTGCCGCCGCGCCAATCAGAACATCACGTCGCGATAGCATCGGAATCCCCCTTGCAAATCATGAAATCTTCATTTTCAGAATTAGCAGGCACTGGACAAATTTGAGTCCCGCATGTGGCCGGAAAATACCAGAGAACAATACACCCGTCCATCGGAACATCGGAACCGGACGCCATGCGGCTTGGGATTTCTGAAACGGACAAAACGCACCTGGACCCGGAAAGATTTTCCGGTTTGACGATACAGGAAACACCCTAGAGCAGAATCCGGAACCCCGCCTTATCTATAAGAGGCGCGCCGAGTTACGAATGCACTCCGTTCTTGACGCGAATGGAATGGTTCGTGCTCTCTCCATCCGCGAGGCAGATACACAATCGTCTCCCGTGCGTGGGGGACCAGCGGGATTTTCATACTCGTAAATTCATATTCCTCCCCGCCCGCTCGCAATGATCTCCAGCGTCCCGGCATGAACGGGACGACGGGATTCGGATGTGACATTCATCATGACTACGCGCAAGGACGGCAGCAAAATATTGGCGCCGACGGGCAAAGAATCCGTATGGTTCGCCAACGCGGCGCGATTGTCAGCCAGCGCGATTTCCAAAAGAGGTTTTACCCCGTCTCCAAGTTCATCCTCGCAGCATTCCTCGACCTCATCCTCAACTCCCGCGAATTTGTCGTCCGTGCAAACAATGCCGCTGGAATGACGAATCGGGAAACCTCGACCACCGGGCGGGGCGGGCTCCTTCGGGAGCCGGCCTCGCTGTCCTCTTAGACCTGAGAAATTTGGAAAATCAAGCGCGCTACTGAATGATTAGCGATTAACCCGCGGGTTAAAACCTGAGATCGAGAAGAAACAGAATTTGTCCGATGAAAAGCAACATCACCGCGGCGATCATCAGCCGTGCGCGGCGCGGCCGGCGCGGGATTCGCCGGCGGTACAAAGGGTCGGCAAGAAGCGGATCGCGGCCGGATGTTCTTCCCCGCCAGATATCGAATAGCTCGCGCAACCAGCATTCCGTTTGCGCGCGGTGCGTCCACAGCAGGCCCAGTCCCAAAAGGGCCATGGTTTCCCCGATCGCGCCCACCGGACCCAGATTATTGAACGACATCCGTGCGCTCCTTGGAGGAATGCGCAAAATGAACGGGACACTACACGTCTTCGTGAATGGTCTTCAGCCGGACGAGTTCAAATTCCTTGATCCCCGCGGGCGTCTGCACTTTGACTTCATCCCCGACGTTTCGGCCGAGAAGCGCCTTCCCGATCGGCGAGGTGGTCGAAATCAGGCCCTGGGCCGCATCGGCCTCCTCAGAAGTCACCAGCTTGTATTCAATCTCGATTGATTTTTTGATGTCGAGCAGCCAGACGCGCGACCCGTAACCGGCGCGATCGGAGGGAATGTTGCTCAGGTTCAGCATGCCGATATCGCCGAGGCGCTTTTTCAGTTGGCCCAGCCGCGCGGAAACGTAGCCCTGGCGTTCCTTGGCATACTTGTACTCGGCATTCTCGGAGAGGTCTCCGTGCGCGCGGGCCTTCATCAATTCCTTGGGCAGCTCGACGTTCATCTCGTGCTCGAGCGCCGTGATTTCGTCCTGCAATTTCTTTTTAACGTTTGTAAGTGCGTCGCTCATGACTTGTCCGGCACTGCATTTAATTGAATTAAAATCAAGCGCGCGGGCCATGGAACCCGCGCTCGGCAAAACGTCCCACGCTGGAAACATGCGTGCGGTTCAAAAATTACAAATCTGGCGGAGAGGCGGGGATTCGAACCCCGGTCACCCTTTTGAGGTGAAACTGATTAGCAGTCAGCCCTGTTCGGCCACTCCAGCACCTCTCCGCGGAAAAATGAGCCGAATTTGAAATGCGGCGACGGGTCTGACGCATGAAAGTATAGCACCGAGCGTCATACGGAGACTACAGAGCCGGGAATTGGATAGTGGGCCGGTAATGCCGTTTCACAGGCGGTGGGAGTTTTTGATTGGACCCTCGGAACGAGGATTTACCCCTTTTATGTGACTGAACGGATTCGCCTGCCAATTGAGCGGCTCAATTTAGTGAGGAACCTAACGGAGTCAGCCAGCAGGTAAAAATACCAGTACCGTGTTCGATAAAATGACTGCGATAGCCTCTTACTCCAATCCTCCGCAACATTTTCCTTGCCCTGATACGTTGGATTGTGTTCGGCGTGGATGTGGTGCCCAATTTCATGGTAAAGCACGCGCGCCAAAGGATCGTACCGCAAGACTGGGGTTCCCAACTCGCCTGGATGAGTATGTTTTACAATATTATCAATATTCAGATGGATCGTCGCTCGTGCTGACCGGGTCGCGGGGGAATAATAGCCTAGCGCATCTACAAGTCTGATCTTTCGGTTTCGGCTCCATACCTTTTGCTGCTTTTTATTTCTGGGCTGGGCGGCTTGATTAGTCAGGATTATAGTTTGCAGCCCCATCAGATAAGATGGCGGCACAGTTTTCAATAAGTCTTCCACCAGCATCCGAACGCACCTAGGCGGAATGTAATCGCGGTAATCTTCAACGATCTTTGGCATAGATGCAGCGCTTTGAAAATTATCGTTTTCGGCCATGCTCTGTTTTAGATGGTCCCTTCTACACAGCGACGGGTACAGGCTAAGCCACAACAAATCACTGGTCAATGAAGTCTATTCTCATAAAAGAAGCCAAGTCCCGCGAAGTCGCGTTACCGTCCTGTGGCCCTGTGGCCTCGCGAGCATATGGACTGGCCGAAGAGTGAAACCATGTCAGATGGGGAGCCGTTTATGAGATTTGTGTTTCTTGGCCTCGCGCTCGTCTTTTTCTTCGCCTGGATTGGGGCGTTCGTTGTTTTCCATGTCGCAGCCGCAATCATTCACGTTCTGCTTATCCTTGCGGTCGTTTTCTTAGTGATCCATCTCTTCAGCGGACGCCAGGCTGTGTGAACTCGACTAATGCGCCGGGAGAACTTCGTGCCATGTCTAATCCTGATCGTCTTTCTCGCATTCCCTCGAATCGCACTCGTTTGGTTGTTCCTGACGTCGAATTACTTGCAGCGAGCGTATCACGGCCTACTGTTGCCTCTGCTCGGGTTTTTGTTTTTACCTCTAACAACGTTGGCATATGCATGGATGACAAATACGCGGCAGCCTATAGCGGGCCTTAATTTGCTGATTCTGATTGTTGCGATTGTGATTGACCTCGGGGGCTTAAGCGGCGGCGAATATCATCGACGGACACGATGGGAACGCTAGTTCGTACCATATCCGCCAACCTAGTGAGCATATTGCACACGGATGGGGTCGGGTGTACGCTATCGCTCGGTCGGAAGGTCAAAACGGGATTTCCTGCTGAGTCCTTCCAAGAGGAGAATCATCTATAATGGCCAAACTAACCCCCGCTGCGAGGAAAAAACTTCCGAAATCGGACTTCGTGGAAAAAGGCACCAGAAAATATCCGATCCCTGATGCCGCTCACGCACGAGACGCCTTGGCGAGGAGTTCCGGGAAGCCGGAGCACGCCTCTGTCGTTGCCGCAGTTGAGCGAAAATTTCCAAAAATAAAAATAACGAAGTAGAGGCGAGGATCCCGCTGACCAGTGCAATCCTCCATCCATATTAGGAGCCAAGTCTCGATAACTTGCATTATCGGAGACTGGCCAACTACGGAGAATTCGCCTGAGATGCCTGCTAGTACGGCGAATCCTGCGCCGTGGCGGCCCGATTTTCACGCGTGGCGCGGATGATTCCCCCATCGTCGGTATAGAAATTGCGGAAGCCATAGTTTCCGGCCCGGGCCTGAAGTGCATACGTGTGAATCAACCCGTCGGCTTCCACCTGGCCGGGCGTGTACTGGAGCTGGTAGTTGACGCTCTGGGCGAATTGGGCGGCGTTGCGGACCGGCTCACCGAGGGCCTCCAGGTCTCGCGGAAAGCTTCCATTTTGCGCCGCGGAATAATCGTGCAGCGCGCCTCGAACTTCGCGCAACGCCTCAACGGCCCGCGTTTCCGCCTGCACTGTAGGATTTCCCTGCCGCTCGGGGACGACGAACCATAAAAAACTCCAAATCGCTCCCAGCAGGACGCCCAGCAATATCCCCCATCGAATCAGAGCCTTCCGGACACCCGGTTTCGCCGCGGGAGCATCGGCGCCGACCACCGGCGCGGTAAGGTCCCCGCCGCAGTGCGGGCAGATCTCCGTCCCCTGATTGATTTCATTCTCGCATTCGCGGCAGATATACATGAAGGAAAATTTTCGAGTGAAGGGACGAACGATTGGCGGGTATTGTGTTTCCGCAAATTCACGCGCCAACTTTCATCCTAGCGAAATGCGCGGGCATGCGTCAATGAACGGGCGACCCGTTTGGCGGGACCCCTCAGAATTTTACAATTCGAAAAAATCGAATCATCCGAGCGGCGGGCTGGAGGAATCCGCGACCCCGGTCTGGCTCGCATGGATCGTGTCACTGAGGTCCGTAAAGAATGAACGCTGCCCGGTCGTGCCTACCTTCACGGGAGTGGCGGAAATCGAATAGCTGATCACGTTTCCGGCGGGATCGCTTCCCGTAACCGTAAACGTGAATACGTACCCGGCCTTGACCCCGGTCGCGAGAGTGGAGTCAATCAGATCCGCCGAGCTGGACGACGGCCCGCTGCCACCCCCTGCGGGACCCATATCGATAAGTTGGTGGGGGAAAGTGCCGTAGCTGTTGGAATACATGAGCGCGTTTGCGTTCAGAGTATGCAGAGTCACGACAGCGGCCGCTTCATTAGTCTGAATTTTGGCGTTCAGCACCTTGGGGATCGCGATGGCCGCGATGATCAAGATAATAGTAACGACAATCAGCAGCTCGATGAGGGAGAACCCCCTCCGATTTTCACGATGTGCGTTCATACTTCCTCCTGTAACCATGGCGGGTGTCATGCGGAGCTTGGCGCGAGACACTTCCAACTTGATTGAAAGCCCCGGCAACGGTTGATCCGATCGGTCTGGCACCCATTCGACCGAAGGGCTATTCTACAACGGGAAGCCGAAAAATGGGTTGCTCAGGAAGTACCGTTCTGAGCTAACCCGCGAACTGGGAGTCCTAGTTAGGCTATGATGCATCGAAACAGCTGAACGCCGCCTCTAAAGCACACGATGGCACGCGAATCGACAGTTGCATCTCTTGCCGCTTTCTCCACGCAGCACGCGCGCCTGATCGAGTCGCTGTATACGGAGGCAAATGGCGCGCGCTGGGGGCTTTCTCGCGAGCGCTTCGCGGCAAGCCTGCATCGCAGCGCGGAAAAGCGGTTTTGCGACTCCGGACCCGATAATTCCGAAGTCGAGACCTACCTGAAATTGCTTCATCTGGAAGATCTGGCGCTTGCTTGCGCCTGCGGGGAGGGGATTGAATCGGCCTGGGAATTTTTCGTCGAGCATTTCCGCCAGGACCTTCGTGGCGCGAGCCGTGCGCTTCTGCGTGCCTCCGGAGCGGGCAATGACGCTCGCGCCGAGGAGCTGGCGGACTCGCTCTACGCGGAACTCTACGGCGTCCGGTCCGCGGGAGCCGGGCGGCGGAAATCCCTGTTCGAATATTTCCACGGGCGAAGCAAGCTTTCCACGTGGCTGCGCGCCGTGCTCGCGCAACGGCATGTGGATTTACTAAGAGCCGACCGGAGCAACATTTCACTCGATGCCCCGCCCGACGGCAGAGAAGACGGCGCGGCGCTCGAACCGGTGCAGCGTACGAATCCCGCTCCTGCAGACCCGGATCGAGCGAAAATTCTTGCGCGGATCGATCGCGCGCTTCATCTGGCGCTCGCTGCACTTGCGCCGCACGACCGCATGCTGCTCGCCTGCTATTACGTGGATCAGCAAACACTTGCGGAAATCGGGCGCACCTTGGGCGAGCATGAGTCAACCGTGTCGCGCCAGCTCGAACGCACCAGGCGCCTCCTGCGGGAAAGCGTTACCGAGGCGCTGCGACGTGGCACGCCCGCTTTCGACGGCCATTCCGGCGATCCGGGGCTTGCCGACGCGCAGGTTGAACTGGCGTTCGAATACGCGGTCGAGGACTGGGCCTTTGATTTGTCGCGCGCGCTCTCAAATCCGGAGACTGCATTCGATTCTCCGGGGAAACAAAGTCAACGATCCGGGAAACCGCTGCAAGATTCGAATTCCGGATCGTTCTAAGAACGGGTGCGGGCTCCACTTGGAGCCCGCGTATATTCGGGCGCGGGCTCTACTTGGAGCCCGCCTATATTAAAGTATGGTAATGGACTCGAACATGAGTGAAGAATCACGCAACCGGCGACGCGAGGAAGCCCTTGCGCGGCGCTTGGGCGAAGTCCTGGATGAGCAGGCATCGCCGCGCGGGCCCGAACCCTGCCCGGACGCGGAATTAATCGCCGCCTACCACGAGCGGGAACTCGGGCAGGAGGAAACCGCTGCCTGCGAGATGCACTTTGCGGCGTGCTCGCGGTGCAGGAAAATTCTCACCGTCCTTGCTGCGTCGGACGATGCGCCGCTTGCGGAAAAAGAAGTCGCGCGGCTGGGAGAACTTGTCGCCGCGGCTCACATGCCACATGAGGCTGCCGCTCAGATGCCGCGTGAAGCGGCACCTCAGGGCGAAACGATCGTTATTCGGAAACGCCCAGATTGGCGCGTGCGCTGGCTGGCCCCAGCGGTTGGCGTCGCTGCGGTGCTGGCCGTGTGGTTCGCGATGCGGCCTCCCTGGCGCGCGATGGAGCAAGGCTCATCGGGAACCCTGGTTGCGCAGGCCCCGAAGAACGAACAGTTGCTGCCTCCCGAGCCAGCGCCGAGCGATCAATTGTCCCAGGCGGCGCCCGCGAAGAAATTGGGGACGGATTCCGCGACTTCCTTCACGAATACGCCCGCAATCCCCAGTGATCAATCCGCGGCCCGATTGGAAATGCCTGCGCCACTCCCAAGCACTAGCGCGAAGAACAACCCTGGTGAAAGTGGCGCAATGGGTGGGCTGATCGGGGGTGGCCGCGTTCCTGAAAATGCGCCCCAGAGAGATGAAATAGCGACGCCTGAGTCAAATGCGGTGCCGGCAGCCGTTCCACCGCCTCCCGCGCCGCCTGCGGCTGCGATGCGTAGCGCACAACTCCCGCAAGCGCAGACTGGCGCTGCCGATCAAGCGGCTGCTCCCGCACCTCAAGTTGCAGACTCGGTGACTCAAAACGGAAGGGCAGTAGGCGTGGGCGGCGGTACGGCAGCGGCTGGCGCTGGGGGAGGGATTGGCCCGGGCGCTGACAATCAGGCCGCTGCTGAACAGAAGTCGGGTTCGGTCCGCCCCGCGGCAAATGGAAATTTCATGGCCCTTTCAAAATTGGATGAAGTGCGACAAGTCGGCATCCAGATCAAAGCTCGTTCGGGAAGGGTTCTATGGCGCGTGGGAACCGGCGGCCGCATCGAGCGCTCGACCAATGCGGGGGGCGCATGGACCCTGCAGCCAAGCCCGTCGACGCAAGAATGGGTTGCTGGTGCGGCGGTGTCTGACACGACATGCTGGATCGTCGGCCGCAATGGCTCGATCGCCCGGACGACGGACGGCGAACACTGGGAAAAAATCGCTCCGCCATCCACGTCCGCAGACGCTTCGGGAAAATTTCCTGATTGGATCAGCGTGACGGCGAGTGACGCTCAGACTGCAACGATAACGGCGAGCGACCAGCGCCGCTTTACCACCAGGGACAGTGGGAAAAGTTGGCAATTGCAGTAGGGCAAATCGTATACTACTCCGAATACAATCAGGGATTCGATCACTTTGCGGGCACGGCATGCCATGCCCCTACGCGTAAATCACGGTCGCGATCACAGAGTTTCGCGAAATTTGCCTGCAAGAAATTCGGGCAGCCTCGTTCTAAGCGATGAAGGATGAACTCAGATCTTCATCGGAGACTGCCCATGAGAATCACCAGGCAATTCAAATTTCAATTTGCCGCTGGACTCGCGGCGCTGCTGCTGGTCCTGCCGTTTATTTACCGCTCCACTTCCGCACAAACGCCGCGCCAGGGAGAACAACCGCCTGCCGGCGGCACGGTCACGACGACTCTTGCGGACCAGAGCGAGGTGTCCGTCACGGTTTACAATTCCGATCTCGCGCTGGTGCGGGACGTGCGCCAACTCTCCCTCCCGCCGGGGGAATCGCTCCTGAGGTTCATGGACATTGCTGCGTCCATCAATCCGGCCACAGTTCATTTCCGCTCGATTACGGAACCCACGAAACTGGGCGTGCTGGAGCAGAATTACGAATATGACTTGCTCGATCCGAACAAGCTGCTTCAGAAATACGTGGGCCGCGAAGTCACGCTGGTGCGCGCAAAGCTCGACAGCGGCACCACTCAATATGAAGAAGTAAAGGCGACGCTGCTTTCGCTCAACGGCGCGCCCGTATGGAAGATCGGCAACGAAATCATTACCGGCATGTCGTATGAAAGTATTCGCTTCCCCCAATTGCCGGACAATCTCTACGAACGGCCCACGCTGCTGTGGACGCTTCAGAATTCCGGCGCGCGGCAGCATAAAGTCGAAGCGTCGTACCTGACCTCCAATCTTTCCTGGAGCGCGGATTACGTTTTGAACGTCGGCAAGGACGAAGCCAGCGGCGATCTCGACGGGTGGGTTACGCTGGTCAACCATAGCGGCGCGGCTTTCAAGAACGCGCAACTGCAACTTGTGGCTGGGGACTTGCACCGCGTGGTTGCCAAGGCTGGAGGAAACTTTCGGGCCGCGATGGACAGCCTAGCTACAGTGGCTCCGGCCCCGCCGCCATTTCAGCAGGAGGCTTTCTCCGAATATCACCTCTATTCCCTCGGCCGCCGCACGTCAATTTCCGATCAGGAGTCCAAACAGATCAGCCTGCTCAACGCGTCGCACTTCCCTTTGCAAAAGGTCTACGTCGTGAACGGGCAGGGCTACTACTATCGCTCCGCGGCACAACCCGGCGCTCCGGCGAAAGATCCCGTGCAGGTTTTTTACAAATTCAAGAATGAGGACAAAGCCGGACTCGGGATACCGCTGCCTGCCGGGACAATCCGTGTCTATCAAGGCGACTCGCGCGGCGGCTCGTTATTTGCCGGCGAGGACCATATTGACCACACTCCGAAGGACGAAACGATCAACCTCCACATCGGCAACGCATTCGATATCGTGGCCGAGCGCAAGCAGACCGATTACAAGGCGCTCTCCAGCCGCTTGTACGAATTGGAGTACGAGATCACGCTGCGAAATCACAAGGACATTCCCGTCACCGTCGAGGTAAACGAACCGATTGGCGGCGACTGGGAAATGATCAACTCATCTTACAAATTTACGAAGACTGCCGCGTTTGCCGCGCAGTTCGAGGTGCCCGTCGATAAGGACGGCACGTCAGTGCTGAAGTATCGCGTGAGGGTGAAGTATTAATGGTGACTGGTGACTGGTGGTTGGTGACTGGTGCGAAAACCCCGATCGATTCTGCCGGAACAACGCTTTGGCTTTGTGGGTCGCGGTTTACAGGCCGCGGAAAAAGTCGATTCAGAGCGGGTTCTAGTAGCACAGAGACTCTTGCCTGTGCAGAATTTGCAGCACTTACATTCAGCACACAGCCAAGAGTGGCTGTGCTACTAGATTTTTTCCGCAACCTGTTTAGCCCCTGGAGAGTATGTCCGGCGAGTAAGAACCCAGCCCGCCACCGGCTAAAGCCGACACCAGCAAGCTGCGGTTAAGTCACGGCTGAAGCGCCGTGATCCACAAAGCGGCGTTAGCGAGTGCGGCGTGTTTTCGCGCGAGGCTTTCTTTTTGCGGCCCGCTTTTTCGACGGCGCTCGCGACGTCACAATCGCTTCCGCTTCAATTTCCACTAGCATCTCGGGCGAAACCATGCCGCCGACTTGCACCATGGCTGTCGCGGGGCGAATCCTGCCAAAGAATTCTCCGTGCGCGCGGCCGACTTTTTCCCACTCAGCGATGTTGGCGACGAACATGCGCGTGCGGACGACGTCTTCGAGGCGCGCGCCCGCTTTGTGCAGGGCAGATTCGATGTTGCGCAACGTCTGCACGGTTTGCGCGTACGCGTCGCCAATGCCAACCAGTTTTCCATCGGCGCCGCTGGCCGTCGTTCCCGAAACGTGGATCGTATCGCCCACCCGCACCGCGCGGGAGTAGCCGATAATCGGCTCCCAGGTCGTGCCCGTCGAATAATTCGTTCGCTTCAATTTCATGTTCCCTCCTTCATTTGAGCGCGGTATTGTGCCACGAACATGCCAGCCATGAGAAACTGGACAACCCCCGAGGTGTGCCCGTAAGCTTGAACCGCGAGACTGGAAAGCTTTAACACAGAGGGCACAAAGGTCACAGAGAGAACATTGAGAAATTCTCTGAGTTCTCTGTGCCCTCTGTGTTAAAGCTTTTTTCGGAGGTCCCGTTTGCTCTGTAAAGACATTCTCGATTCCATCGGGCACACGCCGCTGGTGCGGCTGAACCGGCTGACGGCCGGATTCGCAGCCGATGTCTACGTCAAAGCCGACTACATGAATCCGGGCGGTTCGGTGAAGGACCGCATCGGCGTCTCGATGATTGATGAAGCCGAGCTCCAGGGATTGCTCAAGCCGGGCGGCACGATCATCGAGGGCACTTCGGGCAACACGGGGATCGGCCTCGCGCTGGTGGGCGCGGTGCGCGGGTACAAGCTGGTGTTCACGATCACCGACAAGCAGTCGAAGGAAAAAGTGGACCTGCTGAAGGCGCTCGGCGCGGAAGTGATCGTGTGCCCGACGGCGGTCGAGCCCGACGATCCGCGCAGCTATTATTCGGTGGCAAAAAAACTCGCCAAGGACATTCCGAATTCTTTTTATCCCAATCAATATGAAAATCCGATGAACCCGGAAGCGCACTACCGCACCACCGGCCCGGAAATCTGGGAAGACTCGGAAGGAAAAATCACGCACTTCGTCTGCGGCATGGGCACCGGCGGAACGATCAGCGGCGTGGGGCGCTACCTGAAAGAAAAAAATCCAGACGTCAAAATTATCGGCGTCGATCCCATCGGTTCGCTGTACTACGAATTCGCCAAGACCGGAAAAGTCGGCAAGGCCAAAACGTACGTCGTCGAGGGCATCGGCGAAGACATCTTCCCCGCGACGATGAATTTCAAACTGCTCGATGACGTGGTGCAGGTGAACGACCAGGAATGTTTTGTCTGGGCGCGGCGCCTGGTGAAGCAGGAGGGCATCTTTACCGGAGGCTCGGGCGGCGGCTGCGTTTCTGGCGCGCTGCGCGTGGCGAAGCCCCTGCCGAAGGGTTCGTTCGTTGTCGCGTTTCTCCCCGACACGGGCATGCGCTACTTGAGCAAGGTCTACAGCGACGAATGGATGCGCGAGCGCGGCTACACGGATTCGGAAGTGCCGCTCACGGCCGAGGACGTAGTAAACGCCAAGCGCAAGACCGGCAAAGTCCGCGAACTGATCGTCGCCGGCCCCGACCACACTGTCTTTCACGCGCTCCACACCATGCAGACGCAGGACATTTCGCAGCTGCCCGTGTTTGAGGACAAGGTTCCGGTCGGGGCGATTTACGAGGATCAGATTCTGAACCTCGCGCTGCAAGGCAAAGACCTCCGCAAGATGGTGATCCGCGAAGTCATGACCGATCCCCTGCCGCAGGTCCCCTGCGAAGCCCCGGTCGAGCGCCTCACGTATCTGCTGAGCCACGAAGAACCCGCCGTCTTCGTCCAGATGGCCAATGGGAAGTTTGAAATCATTACCAAGTACGATTTGATGGGGACAATTGCGGGGTTGATGGAGCAGAAGAGGTAGGGCACGTGCACCAACTGCCGCGTGTGAGTAAGGAATTGTCTTGATTTCCTATCGACTATCCGCCAAAAAAACGGGCATCCCCTATTAGTTCACCCTCTAACAAGGTACCGTTCTGTCATGTGGCCTCGAGACGGAACGGACCTTTTCCAAACTTAATCATGTCAGATAGTTAGATGGTGGGTTGGTTCCTAGATATTTCGTGAAAATATGAGATATCCGGTCTATTGAAAACCTAATATTTTGCTAAGCCAAGAGGCGGGGTCATAGGCGAATATCGTCAGCGGCACGATGGCGTTCGGGGTTTGGATCGGGTTGCTTGCGATTAACTTGAAATCCTGGCCGAATGCGGCGGTTTAGAGCGAATATTGGGTCCAACGGCCCCAGGTCCAAGAATAATGGCATGATTGCGCCGCAGATATGCGGCCGCGCGATCTCTGCTGCCCAACCGAGAATCAATATCACGATTCCTTGGCCTATCCATTCCATATGTGCTGAGGGTAACAACTGCTGACTCGCAGTCTAACTGGTCTGAAGGCCGGACAAAGGACAGCCCGTTTAGCTAGCCAACTGGTAAGGACACTGACCTGCTCCCGTAAAACCGCACAAAACTGAGTATGATTTTGCTCCCCATGATTCAGATCAAGTGGACGCCCAAGACTTGAAACTGTCACGCTATCGGCGCTACGCAGACCTTGACGTTTCCCCGGCCTGCGGTCAATATCGACTATCCATGGCCTGGTTCAAAAGAGAGAAAAAGAGAATCGCACAATCCACGCCGTCCGACGAGCGCCGGGTAAAGACGGAGGGCTTGTGGACCAAGTGCGAAAACTGCCGCACGACGGTCTGGAAGAAGGACCTCGAAGCGAACTGGCGCGTCTGCCCGAAATGCCAGCACCACTTCCGGCTCAATGCCACGCAGCGTCTGGAGCTGCTCCTCGATTCACGTTGGGTCGAGTACGACGCAGGCCTCGCGTCGAACGATCCGCTGCACTTCACGGATACACGGCCGTACGGGGCGCGCCTGAAAGATGCGCGCAAAAAATTGGGCATGGCTGACGCCATCATCACGGCGGAGGGATTGATCGCCGGACGGCCGGTGATCATATGCTCGATGGAGTTCGGCTTCATCGGCGGATCGATGGGCGCGGTGGTGGGAGAAAAAGTTACGCGCGCGATCGAAGCCGCTATCGCCAAGAAATTACCGCTCGTGATTGTTTCCTGCTCCGGCGGCGCGCGGATGATGGAGGGCACAATCAGCCTGATGCAGCTGGCCAAAGTTTCCGCCGCGCTGGCTCGCCTCGATGAAGTCCGCCTGCCGTATATTTCCGTTCTCACCGACCCGACCACCGGCGGCGTTACCGCCAGCTACGCTATGCTGGGCGACATCAACATCGCCGAGCCGGGCGCGTTGATCGGGTTCGCGGGGCCGCGCGTGATTGAGCAGACGATCCGGCAGAAACTTCCCGACGGGTTTCAGACTTCGGAATTTCTGCTCGAGCATGGTTTTCTGGATGCCGTGGTTCACCGCAAGGACCTGAAGACGTATATTTCCTCCGCGCTCGATTTTTTCCTGGCGTAGCCTGCATGACTTACGAAGAATCGGTTCGCTACCTGTATTCCCTGGGACGTGAACTCGCCTCGCCCCGGCAGGCGAGCGCGATGAAGTTCGACCTTTTCAACATCACGGTGCTCTGCGACCGACTGGGCCTTCCGGAACGCAAGTTTGAATCGGTGCACATCGCCGGAACCAACGGGAAGGGCTCGACTGCGGCGATGCTGGAATCGATTCTTCGCTCAGCGGGAATGCGCACGGGCCTCTATACTTCACCGCACCTCGTGCGCATCAACGAGCGCATTCGCATCGGCGGCAAGGAAATTTCTGACGCGGATTTTGCCGCCACGTTCACGCGCCTGCACGAGGTGATTGAGGAGCTGCTCGCCGCCGGACTCCTCGCCGCGCACCCGACGTTTTTTGAGTGCGTCACGGCCCTGGCGTTCGAGTATTTCGCGAAAGCGGGCGTCGAGTTCGCAGTCTGCGAAGTTGGCATGGGCGGGCGCCTCGATGCCACCAACATTTTGCTGCCGGAAGTCGCGGTGATCACGCAGATTGACTTCGATCACGAAAATTTTCTGGGCCATTCGATCGAGGAAATCGCATGGGAGAAGGCCGGCATCATCAAGCCCGGCGCGCGTGTCGTCAGCGCGGCGGAGCATTTGATCGCGCGCGTAGTGATCCGCCGCCGCGTCGCGCAGCAATCCGCGTTCCTGGTCGAGATCGAGAACGCGTTCCGCCTCGAAGACGTCACATCGCGCAGCGGCTGCTTCTCGTTCACGGCGATTTCCACCGATACGGACGCGCGCATTCCCGTCGTGCTGCCGCTGCCGGGGCGCTTCCAGATTCGCAACGCGCTTACCGCCATCGCCGCCGCTCGAATGCTTGCCGAGCGCGGCGCGCCCATTGATGACGACGCCATCGCGCGCGGCATTGCGGCGACCGCATGGCCGGGCAGGCTCGAGCGCATTGCCACGACGCCGGATATTTATCTCGACGGCGCGCACAATCCCGCTGGCGCGCGTGAAATCGGCGTTTTCTGGGAGGCGTTTCTTCCCGGGCGAAAAATTATCCTGGTCTACGGTGCGATGCGCGATAAAGCCGTGGACGAAGTCGCGGGCATCTTGTTTCCGAACGCTCAGACGGTAATCATCACATCGCCCGCTCAACCGCGCGCCATCTCCGCTTCCGTGCTAGCGGAAATGACGGGCCACCACGCCGGGAACGTGGAAGTCATCCCCGATCCTGAAAAAGCTCTCGAACGCGCGCTTGAACTTGCCACTCCCGAGGACGTGATTTTCATTACCGGGTCACTATTCCTGGTAGGCGACCTTCGCAAATACTGGTTGTCCCACTCTTCGGCTGGGGGCACCGATTCTCCTTCGAGCACCCGCCTGGCCTCGTCCTAGGGGGCCTCCATTGTCTTAAGTTAAGGGAGTCCAGCGCGCAACTTAACTGAAGGCAGACCACTTTAATCTGACGTAAATGGCTAAAACGGCCACTATACATGTGCCTAGAATTATGGCGAAGGTCTGCCTGAAAGAATCAATGGGATAGAGGCCTGTCACAACCATGGCAATACGTCCAATGATGTCCGCCATAAGAAGAACAATGGCGAGCGCCGCCGCCCACTTCTTCATTGTGAATATGAGTATTCCGGCCAGGGCATAGAGAATCCCTATGGCGGCACCCACATAGGCAGAAGTTGTGGCTTGGGCAGTATGGACGGCGAAGAACGTATGAGTAAAACCAGTCGTTACCTCAGCGAGGCCGAAGGTAACCATGATCACACCCGCGACGACGATGCCTCTCGGGAGCTTCTGGTTCACAATTCCCTCTGCGATCGGATGAATTTCGACGATAGCGACACGAGCCGACGACTCACTCTTCAATTTGAAACATTAGCACAGCCCCTATTTTTCTTCTTCTTCCTGCCGTTCAAGAGTACAATTCCTCTCCCACCCTCCTGGTTCGTACCCGTTAGCAATTACGGGACATACATCATTTCGAGTCGTTGACAGGTACAAGCCTATCCCGTGAATATGATGGCCAATAGTTTCGTTTGAATCGGCCTCTCAGGAGAAGCTCTTATGAAGACTCGTTCCCCCTTTCTGATTGCACTAGCCTTTTTGGCATCAGCATCCATCACCATCCCGCCGGACCTTCTGGCTCAAGCCGGGCAGAAGGCCGGGGAAGTTTCACGCGCCATCCCCGATGTCGCCATCGCCCGGGGCACGCAGCAACTCCCGGCACCCGTGAAGGCACTTGTGGATTGGGGCGACGCTGTCCACACCGGTGCGGGAGGGCGCGCGCGCGTATCGCTCGATGACGGCTCGGTGCTCAACGTGGGTTCAAGTTCAAGCCTTACGGTCACGCAGCACGATGCGGCCGCGCAGCAAACGCAGATCGAACTGGAATACGGACGCATGCGTTCGCAGGTCGTGAAGCAATCCAAACCGAACGCAAAGTTCGAGATTCACACGCCCGTGGGCGTTGCCGGAGTGGTTGGGACGGATTTGGCCACCCTCTACTTGAACGGGTTGTTTCAATTGTTTGTTTACGAAGGACACGTAAGATTCTGTAATTTAGATAATGTGTGCGTGGATGTGTTCGCCGGCCAATTCTCAACGATCCGAAACGGTCACCAACCCCCCGACCCGCCGGGGCCAGCCACGCCATCAGAACTTACCGACACGGCGAATGCCACTTCCGTCGGTTCAACGTTCGCGGAACCTCCCGTGCATCACATCAGTCCCTGGTGGATCGTGGGCATTGTAGTGGCTGTGGCAGTGCCAGCGATTGCCATTCCTGTCGCCACTCACGGACGTCCTCCCGTGGTTCCCGTGGTTCCTGTGGGTACTGGTAGTACGTGCGTGACCAACCCGAGTTCCTGCTGACCTGATTGCCGGGCATGCGATCGTAACCTCTCGGCGGCCCTGAACTTACCGGGGGCGCCGCTCGTTTTTCAAGGACACCAAATCAGGATTGCGCGCGTCAAATACCATGCGGGGTTGTGGCGACCTCCCGACGCGAAGCTGCATCTTAGTGTGAGTCTCTCTCAATGTCTTATTGAACCTCCTTGAGGACGACCGCGTTGAGAATGGCGACTCATAGGCATACACTAGTTAATTCTGCTTGATGAATCCTGATTCGTTAGATTGGAGCACCTCGGTGAAAACAATCACTCTGGCTACCCTTGTGATGTTCTGTTCCATGAATGCACTGGCCGCAAGCAAGGCCGCGCGCCGCCCCCCGGCAGCGCCGCCTCCGCCGCAGGCAGGACAGGCTGCGCCGGCGCCCGCCATGGTTACCCTGGGGCAGGAACTCGACCGCGAGATGCCCATTCTTTCGAAAGCGACGCCTGGCGCTTACTTCATCAGCTACACGCTGACATCGTCGGACCGCACCGAAGTGATGGGTTCGAACGGGGCGCTGCTGTCGAGCGAGGAAAACCGCTCGCGGTATCTCGAAACGCAAGTGCGCGTGGGCAGCTACGATCTCGACAACACGCACAAGGTTGGCAACACCCAACCGGACGAGAGCAGTTACGGCGCTTCCGTGCCAATTGATGACGCCCCGGACGTGCTTCGGCGCGCCATCTGGAGGCAAACTCAGAAGCAGTACCGGATCGCGTCGGAGGAATTGATCAAGGTCACAACGAGCAAGGAAGTTCAATCCCAGACCGCCGAAGAACACGCCCCGGATTTTTCGCGCGAGGAAGCTCACACGTCCTTTGGCCCGGAAGTTTCCGTTCATCCCGATCGCAAGCCCTGGGAAGCGAAGGTCCGTTTGTATACGGCCGCATTTCGAGCCTCGCCGCAGATTTTGAATTCAATCGTGACGTTCAGCGCGGAAGGAACGAACCAGTACCAGATCAATACCGAAGGCACGCGTCTGCAATTCGGCCAGATCCATTACCGCCTGGAATTATTTATTCAGGGCAAGGCACCGGATGGAATGGACATCAACCGTTATTACAATTATGACTGGATCAATCCTGCCGACGCTCCCGATGACAAGACTGTGCTCGCGCAGGGGCTGGTGCTGCGCAAGGAACTTGAAGCCCTGGTGGCCGCGCCGCTGGTTGAGCCCTACGCGGGCCCCGCGCTTCTCACGGGCCGCGCTACTGCGGTTTTCTTCCACGAAGTCTTCGGGCACCGCGCAGAGGGCTTTCGCCAAAAGGATATCAACGAAGGACAGACGTTCGCGCGCAAGGTCGATCAACAAATTCTGCCCAGTTTCCTTTCGATCTATGATGACCCGACTTCAAAAACCATTTCGGAGGCGGTCAACTCCACCACCGCGCAAATGGGCGGTCCTCCGCTCAAGACGACAAAAGATATGCTGCTGGGTTTTTACCCGTTCGATGACGAGGGCGTTCCCGCCGAGCGCGTCACGCTGGTGGACCATGGCGTCCTGAAGAATTTTGAAATGTCGCGCCAGCCGCTCACCGGATTTCCCAAGTCCAACGGGCACGGCAGGCGCCAGGTCGGGGCCCAGCCGGTTTCGCGGCAGGGAAATCTGATCGTGGAGAGCAACCAGACGGTGACCAACGCCGAGCTGCGGAAAAAACTCATCGAGGAAATCAAAAGGCAAGGCAAGCCCTTCGGCTTGATGATTGATGACATTGCGGGGGGATTCACGTTCACCGGGCGCGGCCAGCCGCAGGCTTTCCAGGTGCAACCGCTGGTTGTGTATGAAGTGTATGCGGACGGACGCCCCGACGTGCTTGTGCGCGGCGTGGATATCGTGGGGACGCCGCTGGTTTCGCTGACCAAAATCATGGCGACCGGAGACACCATGGAAGTCTTCAACGGCTACTGCGGCGCGGAATCGGGCTCGGTGCCGGTTGCCGCGGCTGCTCCCGCCATCCTGATTTCCGAGATGGAAGTGCAGAAGAAGGAAACTTCAACCGACAAGCCGCCCATCCTGCCCGCGCCCGCGCACGACAATGAAGGAGCGCTTCGATGAACCGCGCCGTGAGAAGCAAGTTGAAGAAATTTAATTCCAGATTTTCATCCGTGATGGTTGTCTTCGCGCTGGCTGGAATCGCACTGGTTCCAGCGACGATTGTGAACGCTGCGCCTGCGCCGCGTCCGGCCACGGCAACTCCGCAATATCAAAAACCGGCTGCAGCCGACTCCGACAGGACGCTGGCGGCCATGCAGGACGAACTCGACCGCTCGAAAGCGCGCCTCGAACTCAAAATTCCGGATACCAATGAACCCGCGCGGCCCTACTTCATTCAATATCGGATTCTCGATCTCGATGTCCGCACGATCGTCGCGGAATTCGGCGCGCTGGTTTCCTCGACGACCGGGAAAAACCGGATCATGAGCGTGGACGTCCGCGTCGGGAACTACAATCTCGACAGCTCGAACTTCATCACCGACGAAGGGTTCAGCGGATTCCTGGGAGCGACGGGATCGGTCGGGATCGATCGCGATTACGATTCGCTGCGGCAGGATCTGTGGCTCGCCAGCGACCAGGCTTTCAAGGCCGCCGTCGAGAATTATTCCAAGAAGCAGGCGTTCATGTCGCGCCTGGCAAAAGCGCCGAGCATTCCGGATTTTTCCCCCGCGCCGCCGACGGTAAACGTCGAGCCGCTGCGCGATCCGGACTGGACCACGCGCAATTGGGAGGATGAGGCCCGAGCGGTTTCCGCTTCCCTGCGGCAGTTTCCGCAGCTGCAGAATTCGCGCGTCACCTACCGCCTGATCTACACGACCAGTTACACGGTCAACAGTGAAGGAACAAAAATTCGGGCCAATAAGAGCCTGGCGGCGATCGAAGCAAGCCTTGAAACCGAATCCGACGATGGCATGCCGCTCCACAATTTTGTGTCCGTCTACCGCCACCGCCCCGATGAATTGCCTGCCGCCGATGCCGTGCGCAAGGACCTCGAGAAAGCCGGAGAGCAGTTGATCATGCTCCGCGCGTCGCAGCCCGCGGCCGATTATGACGGCCCGGTGCTCTTTGAAGCCCCTGCGGCGGGTTCGTTGCTGGCGCAGATGCTGGGGCCATCGCTTTCGGGCGCGCGCGGCCCGCTGGCGATGCAAACGGCCTTCGACCAACTGATGGACCGGCTGGGCGGACGCAGCGAGTGGACAGGCAAGCTGGGCACTCGTGTTCTTCCCGGCACCGTTTCGCTGGTGGACGATCCGACAGCCACGCAATTTGCCGGGCAGGATTTGATGGGCACGTACGCGGTGGACGAAGAAGGCGTGAAAGCCGAAAAAGTGCAGCTCATCACCAACGGACTGCTGCTGAATTTTCTGATGTCGCGCCGACCCGGTCCCGACCTTACACAGACCAACGGCCACGGCCGCGCGGCTTATCTGGGCGATCCGCACCCATTGATCAGCAATCTATATTTTAGCTCCTCGGCGGGAATCGCTCCCGACGAGCTGAAGAAAAAATTCATTGATGAGTGCAAGCAAAACGGAAACAAATCGTGTCTGATCGTTCGCGAAATGGACAATCCCGTACTGGGTGTGACCTCGCAGGACGATCTATCCGACATCGTAATGGGCGCAGCCGGCGGCGCCGCGACCGGCGACCGCCTTCCTTTACTGGTGTACCGCGTGAACGTGGATGACGGATCGGAAACCCTCATTCGAGGAGCGCGGCTCAGCGGGCTTACCGTCCGTGCCATCCGTAATATTGCCGGCATCGGAAACGACGCCACGCCTTTCACTTTTACCGAGAGCCAGCAGACCGGATTTGCAGGAACGGCGCTCGCGGCGTTTGGCTCGGCCGACTCCGGCGTCCCGGCTACCGTGATTGCTCCTTCACTATTGTTTGACGACGTGGAAGTTCACGGCGCCCGCGGCGAGCCGGAACGTTTGCCGCTGGTTCCGCCACCGCCGATTAATTAGGAAAGCCGCAGTAGAACGCATTATTTGGTGCGCGTTCCCTCCGTAATGCGGATTATTAAATCAATGCGGCGGGACCCCTTATTAACCTCGGTATCAGGCGCTGTCTTGACATCAGCGTACCCACGGGCTCCATATAATCTCGTCAATCTGTCCAGTCCCGCACGGATTTCGGTCACGTTGAACAAATCTCCATTGCGAA
>Ga0182024_10008527_pt1 | contig 21563 bp, 15 predicted proteins | sample P32metaG_FD_120480 | JGI IMG/M metagenome (GOLD analysis project Ga0182024, IMG submission 120480) | Permafrost microbial communities from Stordalen Mire, Sweden - P3-2 metaG (Illumina Assembly) | ecosystem: Environmental > Terrestrial > Soil > Wetlands > Permafrost | place: Sweden: Stordalen...
CCCGGCAGGAGGTCCAGTACCAGGCCGGGGTCCTCAGGCCCCACCAGGCCTTCGAGGTTGTCCATGACCAGCTCGCAAGCGGCCTCGAGAAGCTCCTTGTTGAAGGGGCCGTCAATGACGCGTGTGCGGTCCTCGTTGAGCTTCCAAGGGGCGTTGAGAACACCCGAGAGGGTGGTCGTGTCGAGCGTCGGGAAGAACGCCCAGAATTCGCCTCTGCGACGGCGCTGGGTGGGCACGGCCCACGCCAACGGGATCTCGGCACGGTTCGCGTGCCGGCCCGCGTCGGCGCGGGCCCGCTCCGACGGCCTGTGGGTCGTATGAAAAACCCGCCACAGCGAGCGGCTCTCTCCGTCCAGGAGCACGCGCGTGCCGTCCCGTGAGCTCCCCAAGGTGGCTGTACGGCTGATCTGGCGGGTTATGTCCTCGAGTACGAGCTGCTCGACGTGGGGGGAGAAGAGTAGGAACTCGGCGGGAAACCCGATGATGTCCTCGTGCAGCCATGAGCTGTCCTCGGCGTCCCGGGTCAGTCGCACGACGGTGGTAGCCCACGTCATGAGGTCCGCCAGGACGGGGTCTGCCGCCCGTGATTCCGACGGACCGAGCGCGGTGCCGATCCGCAGCGTGGGGATCCGATCGACCTCGTGGCCGATCGACTCGGTGATTGCTGCTCGCGCGTAGACCGGGTCAAAGCGCACCGAGCCGGTCCTACTGAAGATCTCCGGTGTCTTCGTGATCCCGAGGACCGACTTGAATCCCAGGCCGAACCGTCCGATCTCGACGCCTTTCTTCGCGCTCAGGTGGGAGGATTGCAGCGCGCCGACGCCCGCGACCGACAGGGGGTTGCCTTCGTTCGCGCAATAAAGAGCCTTCGCGGTCAGGACGACCTGGACGCGGCCGTGGTTGTTCAGGAGCTCATCGGCGCCGTTCTGGATCAGCTCGTACAGCTGCCGGCGGCCGTAACCGCCCTCGACGGCGGCGAGCTCAAGATTATGGTGCTCCTCGACAAGCCTGGGTGCCTCGCGGTATGCGTTCAGCGTCTCCCTGGAAACCTGGTCGACCTCACGCGCGACATCCGAGTCGCGTCCTTGCCATGCACCGCCGTTTGACTTAGCCATCCGTGACCCCTCCCTCGTCTGCAGGTGCCGTGTTGTTGCGGTCGCTCATCTCGCTTGAGGCGATCATGCGGCGCCCCGCAGCCCGTCTCGCCGGGCAAACTCCGTTGCCCGCAGCAAGAAGCTCTCATGGGCGCTCTCCGCAATGAAGACGCCCAGCATGGTTCGTGCACGCGAGCACGCCACGTACACGCGCCGAAGCGCGTCCGTCGTCTCGAGATCCGATACGCCGGTCACGATCACAGCGGGAGACTCGAGCCCCTTGAAGTCCTCCACCGGGCACCATCCGGGCGAAGCTCCGTCGTGCATATAGAACGGCACAGGAACCGGGCCCCGTCCTCTCATGGCCCTCAGCAGCTCCGACGGCGGGTCCTTACGGTCGCCCAGGAGCACGATGTCCTGCGGGGCGATACCGCGCTCCAGCCAGCTGCCGTATACGGCAGCGATACTCTCGAATTCCTGGCCGCGGCTCTCCACGAACTTGAGATCCACTTCGGGTCCGTCGTTCGCGAGCGCCTCATCGAGCGTGACAGCGGCGAGGAGCGCAGTCATGGTCGCGATCTCCGGCGTGTTGCGGCAGTTGTCGACCAGGTCATGCTGCGTGATCGCAGACCGCGCCAGCCGTTGGGCCTGCTCGAGGTCCACGGCAGAGAACACGTTCTGCTTGTGGTCGACAAAGACGCGCCAGGTTCCCTCGTCCAGGCCACCGTCGAGCAGGACATCAAACAGGTCCAGCGCGCCCTCGAACATCAGGTCCTGGGCCTCGTCCACGACGAGCGCTTCGATGGAACCGTTGCGCTGCAGGTCGAGCGCCGCCTCCGCCGCAGCCTCCGGCAGGAACACGCTGAACAGGTCCGCATCCGAGGCGTCCGGTAGATCCGCGGTCCGGCCGCCGGCGGCCACGAGCTCAGTCATGAGCTCCTTCATGTCACGCACCTGTACGAGCTCCTCCAAGGACAGCGTGCGGAGGTACTCCGCCAGAAGAGCCGAGCGGCAGCAGAACAGCACGCCGGTCCCCTCGGTTGCCAAACGAGAGGCCTCCTCGACCGCCAGCAACGTCTTGCCGGTGCCCGCGCCGCCGCGTATCAGCGCGCGCTGCTTGGTGCGCATGCCGCGCAGCGTGCGAGCCTGCAGTTGGGTGAGCTTCACCAGCTCTGCTTCGGACTCGGCGATCCGCGCCCGCAAAGACGGAACCGACGCGATGCTGGGTGCCAGCCATGAGACGATCGCCGATCGCTCCGAGCGGCTCAACGGGCGAAACCGCCCGCTGTCGAGATCCTTCCGCTCGCGCCAGTGCGCGACGACGCCATCAAACCATTGACGGATGGGTAGGCCGACCGTCCGCTCGTCGTAGATGATCGCCTGCTCCATCCCGGGTCCCACTGCGTCGAAGTGCACATCGGGGAACGCGACCGCGTACTCGACCAGCGCACGATTCAATGCCGGGAAGCGGTCTCGTAGTTCCCGTCGCAGCGCCGCTGCACCGCCGCCGGCCTGCGCAAACGGGCTCTCTCTCAGCTGATGGCCGTTGGTGCTCCAGTGGTTCTGCTCTACGGTCACGCGTCCGCCCTTCACCTCGATGCACAGCACGCCGAACGGGCCGACGACTACGAAGTCGATCTCCGCCCAACTCTTGTGCGAGTGCGTCGTCAGGCCCAGCGAGTGAATCCCATACCAGTCCTCGGGCGTGTCGTCGCGAAGCCGACGGTAAATGTGCGCCTCAGCATGGCTGTTGTTGATGTCCTCCCACTCCGGCGGAGACATGCTCGCCATCAGTGCAGCCCCTCAAAGAACCCGGTGCCGGTCTCCTCGGGTGTCCCGACCAGCAGAGCACGGTCAAGGAATGAGTTCATCTCCTCACAGCTCGTCTCCGGCAGCAGCGCGCAGCTGTGGCAGGCAGCGAGGTTCAGCGAATCCACGCCCGCGGCGCGGCTCTCGATACAGACGGGGTCCGACGAGCACCACGAGAAGCGTGACAGCGCGTCACGCAGCAGCGTCTCGAAGGAATCCCCCAAACCGCGCGATACCAGCCCCCCCAGACTCCCCGCAGAGTCCGTCGTCGCCGTGTACACGAGGAGCCCGCAGTGACCGTCATCCACGAACAGCCGCTCACGCAGCGACGCCGCAGGGTAGCCGGCGTCCAGCGCCAGCTGGTTGATCAGGGCGTGCGCGAGCACGTGCACCAGAAGGAACCGCGCCGTGATGTCCCGCTCGGGGGCGATGCCCCAAACCTCATGACGTTTCTTGTCCCGGTCTGCCAGGAGCGCAACCCGCTCCTTGACGCATATCGTCTCAGCCCACGTGTTTACCGCGGTGTCCTCGAGCCGGATGAACAGCCCCTCGCCCTTGACTTCGATGCCTGGAAGCCAGCCGATCTCCTCCTCATAGATCGAGACGATGTTCGCCTGCTCGCCGTCACCGCCGTGGGGAGCGAAGATCCTCGAGAACCCGGCCAGCGCCCGCACCTCCCGCAAACGCGTGACAAGCTGGACCTGTGCGATAAATGGCCGCAGAGCCTCCGGCACCACCGCCGGGGCGCGTCGCGAAATCCTCGTCCACGGGTGTTTCCGGCCGGCCACGGACGAGCGCCTCGTACTCCTCGCGCCGCAGCCCGACATCGTTGCCGGGATCCCCCGATTCCCGTCGCTTGCGGGCGTCCGCGATACCCAGAAGCTCCTCGACCGAGAAGCCGGTCTTCTCCGACAGCTCCATCGACTCGATGATCGGTTCAAGCGCCTCCACCGGAAGATGGCGGAGCGTCGGCCAATGCGCGTCCAGTGCGCGGGACGCCGACTCCGACCACGGGGGTATCGACAACGCCGAACGGGTGTAGGCGAACCACACCGAAGACGCACCGCGCTGCAACGTTCTAGGAGTCTTCTCGCAGCTTTCGCGGTCAAACGTGCGCCACGGGTGCTTTCCCAGGCAGCTCGTGACGTCACGCAGCGCGAACCGGTCGAATGCGTCGGCCATCGTTCGCTCCGCGCCGCAGCTGCAGCTCACGACGACGCCCGCCAGCGACGCCGTCATGCCGGTCGCGCTGATCCGCAGATCGTGACGCACCCCGGCCGGGGGAGGGCCCTCGTGAACCCACCGCTCGTAGGGGAAGTCGTCGATGTGCCCCCGCTCGCACGCGACGACGAACCGGGACGGGACAAGCTTCGCCGAGCAGTCCGGGCAATCGTTGAGATCGAAATGGGTGAAGTCTTTGTGCCGCGCCAGCCGGTGACAGGACGGGCAGGACTGGTAGGTCGGAAAGCGGACGACGGGAACGTCCGGTGTGTTATCGCCGGCGGGTGGTTGCACGAACCCGGACACGCGAAGCTCGCGCTGAAGGCGAGGCTCGTGCAGGTCCGGACGCGGCACGTTCCACTGTCGAAGTCCCGCGACCATAAACGCCTCGTCCCGTACTGGGATGATCGCGCCGACCCCGAAAGTCGTGATCAGCTGGCTGCGCCGGACCTGACCCTTGATGCTCGCCATCAGATGCTGATCAGGTACAGGTTGGACTCGCTGTCGACGTCACGAAGTGAGCTCGGCGTCGGCAGCCCTTCGCCCTCGGCCTGGTCGGCCGACACGAGCAGCGAGTTGATCTCGTCTCGGGGGTTGGCGTACACGAGCTTCGGGGCCTCGCGGTTGCGGGCCTGCCAACGCTCGATCATCCGCTCGAGCTCTGCACGCACCGCGTCCCCGACACCGTCGCCCTGCTGCTGCGCCCGTCCGATCTTCTCGGCTCTCTCAGCGAGCTGGCCGGCGAAAGCACGCAACGCGTCGACGTGGTCGTCGATGTTCCTCGCCCCGTCGCTTTTGCGTAGCTCGGGGATGGCGGTGCGTGCGAGCGAGAGTAGTACAGCATGCAGCGCGCGGTCTCTCGCCCGCGGAGAAAACGGCGTGACGCTGGTCGCCTCGACCTGCCGGTAGAGGGCGGAGTGGTAGGTGGCGAAGTTCTCGTAGTGTGAGCGGTCTCGGGAGCGCCCGGCGTTGTACAGCGTCAGAATGAGGCCCGGGAACCTGCGGCCGACACGGCTCGTCGCCTGGATGTACTCGGCGGTCGCCTGGGGTTGACCCATGACGACCATCAGCCCGAGCCGGTCGACATCAACGCCCACGGAGATCATGTTCGTCGCCAACACGTAGTCGAGGGTCTGGTCGTCGGGAAGCTCACGCGCGAGCGTGGCCAGATGCGCCGGGATCTCCGAAGAGGCCTCCCGGCTCGTCAGCTCGATGCTGTTCGCTATCGGCCGCGGGCCAGCGCCCTGGGCGAGGACACCCATGCGTTCGCGCACGTCGTCGAGGACCTGGATACGGGCACCACCGAGCACCCGCAGACTGTTGAAGTACCCGACGAGGGTCCAGTAAGGGTCGCGGGCGGCGTCGGGAGCCTCGACTTCATAGATGGTCTGCATCAGCACCGCATACGCGCGAATCATCAGCGTGCTCTGACTCTTGCCCGGTGCGATCGCCCCCAGGTAAAGACGCGCCGCCTTCTCCTCTCTCGACGCGGTCGTGGCGAAGTAGGAGTCGCCAGCGTCAAGGCCGGGTGGCGGGAACTGCCTCATGTCGCGGTCGAACAGAGCGGTCGCTTGTGCGTGTGCGCGACGGATGGTGGCCGTTGAGGCGATGATCTTCGGACGGATGCCGTCGACTGTGCAGAGCAGGTCGATCGCCGACTCGTATAGTCCGGCGAGCGTCCCGAGCGGCCCGGAGATGAGATGGAGCTCGTCCTGGATGATCAGCTCGGGAGGCAGGTAGGCGCCGTCGCTGGAGAACAGTGCGTCCCCGTGCGCGATCCACGGCAGCGTTGCGAACTTGTCGGCCGTGCCGATGACGAGTGTCGGCCGCTCACGGTAGATGTCCTCGTCAACGACGTGAACCGGCAGGCCCTTGCTGAACTCGCACTCTCTTGCACGGCAGCTGATGACGAGCTTCGGGTTCTGTTTGGTGATCCAATACGCTCGATGGTCGAGCTTTGTTCCACACCACGGGCAAGCCCGGAGCTGCACCGGGTTTCCCGACTCGACCGTTCCGTTCACACGGAGTATGTCCAGCGCTCCGCGGGCCTCGGCAACGGTTTTGGGGGTGCCGGCGCTGCCCACCCACAGCCCGATTGATATGGACTTTTCCCCGAGGTCGCCGTCGGTGCGGCGAATGTCCTCGAGGGCACAGATGAGGGCTGCGGCACGCTCAAACTGTTGGATCGTCAAGAGCCGCAGCGTGTAACGCATCAGGACGGTGACGCCCGCCGCCCGCTTGCCGTGCCGCAACCGGCGCAGGACGATCGTAAAGGCGAGTAGGCCCAGGTATGCCTCGGTCTTGCCGCCGCCTGTCGGGAACCAAAGGAGGTCCAGCAGCTCGCGGTCCGGGCTGCGGCCGTCCGAGAGCCCATCGATGTTCAAGACCACGAACGCGATCTGAAACGGACGCCATATATGACTGTCGTCTTCCACCGGCCCACCCTCTGGGCGCCCTGCCCCTGCCCACTGTGACCGCGCGCGCTGCCTGAGCATCGCGAGATTCGCTAGCCGAAACGCCCGCCAAACATCCTCCTCGCGCTCGATCCGCGCGATGCCCGAGCGCATCCGCCCCAACGCTTCATTGCAGAGCGCCAGGTGCGCCGACGCCGTCTGGGCGAGCTCCGACGGCAGGCTCAACGACTGGGTCTCAAGGGTGCCAACCCAGCCGGCATAACCGTCCGCGAGGGCGCGGAGGCCCGCGACGGTCCGGATCCTGTCCTCGCCGGCCAGGGTGCGCATGCTCAGACCGTCGGTCGGTATCAAAGGGTTGCTGTCTACTATCGGCAGCTCGTAGTGGGGGATGGCGGTTGTCTCCAAGCGCACGGCTCCCGACCGGTCCCCGGCCTCTTGCCAAAGGACCGAGGCACCGTGACCGACCGCGTAGCTGTGGACATCCCGGTAGATGAGACGGTAGGTCTGCAGATCCTCGTCGCTGATCGGCAGATCGGCACCGGCACGGTCCCTGAACGCCGGCGCGCCAGCCGCCTCCACCTGCATCCCGACTTGGTAGTAGGAGTCGGCATCACGGTGCCCCGGCTCCGCAGCCCGCCGGTTGATCAGGACAAGCGTGACCGCGGCAACACCCGCAGCGTCCGCCGGGCGCACCCGCTGATAGAGGCGCAGGCCCGGCTCGAGCGTCGTTTCGTGCTGCAGCTCCCCTGAACCCGGATCGAGCTCGGAGACGGCGAAACGCAAAGGCAGCCGCTGCCAGCGTCGCTCCTCGCCGTCCCCTTCAGGCTCATATCTGGCGGCCGTCACGTTCACCTCCAGGGAGGAGGTCATGTTTGTGTCGACAGCGAACGTCATGCCCATCGAGGACGGATAGCGGGTATTGGCCAGACTCACCGGGGCGTCCGCGTAGGTCGATGTCCCGCTCTCTCCGTCCTCGTCCTCGTCGACCTCCTCCTCCGGATCGGGCTTCTCCTGCTCCACGGGGTAAAGCACGCCTGCCAGATACGTCGAGAACGGCGTGTCGCGCAGGACCTCGTGCTCCTCTCGGGGACCAACGAGATCGCGCTCCAACGCCTCGAGGAGACGGCTCCGCACCTCGTACTGCTCCTCGAGGGTCACGCGCTCCACGTGAACTCCCCAAGTCCGAGGAGTCTTGGCCTCAACCACAGGCCGGTGCGCCCGAGTCCTGCCGACTCGCCGACATCGGCGGATCCAGCGACGGTCTCGAGATTCCCGATGCGGATGTCGGTGATCCGCGCCGGGCTGCTCTGGCCCAGACGGCTCCGCAGAGCGTCTCCGAGCTCTCCGCCGGTCACGCCGATCGGCCCGTGTACTGCGTGCACCACCTCATACAGCGGCCGCAACCCCCGGCCGAAGTCGTGCTCCATGAGATAGTGAAGCTCGACATCCTCGCCGGGCCTTACCGTACTGGTGAGGAGTTCTTGGATCTCTGCTGCGGGGCGGCTGACGCCGAGTTCGCCGGCCGGGGCGTACCGGTCGCAGTCACCTCCCCTGATCTCCACGCCGAAGGTCTGCCAGTTCTTCGGTCCGCGCTTGACGAACCGGCCGGCTGCGTCGCCCGAACGGTGCCAGCGATGCGCGAACGTGTCCTGGGCGTGCCAGCACTCGCGCCGGGCCCGCGTCAAAGCGACGAAAAGGACCCGAGCCTCAAGGGAGCGATCGTTGTCCGCGCGCGGGGTCCAGTCCAAGATCACGCAACGGTCGAACTCAAGTCCCTTCGCACGGTGGATCGACGAGACAACCAGGTTCATTTCCGGTTCCTCGTAAAGCTCCCACGGGCCAAACCCGATCGAGATGCGTCTGCGGACCTCCGACTCGCGTACCGAGCCGCCCCGGGCAGCCGGGTCCAGGCGAGCGAGCACTTGCCATGCGAGATCCGGATCAGGGAGCGCCGGGAACCCGCACGCTTCAAGCTCCGAATGACGGCTCGACAAGGCATCGCGTGTCACCGACGATCGCCCGGAAAACAGTGCCGCCACCCACCCCGGAGCCGGTCGGTCCAACGTGCTACGCCGCACGTCGTGCGGTACGCCGTCTCGGTGAAACACACCTGAGAGCTGCAGCGCCGTCGCATTGTCACGGCAGAGCACCGCGGTCGACCCGGCGAGACCAACGAGCTGCGGCCCGAGCCGGTCCGCAGCCCCGAGGGTCTCCAGGCCCTGAAACCCATGCAGGACGGCGTCCGCACCGACGTCAGGCGCGCCAGCGAGCAAATCGTTGCGAAGCTCCTCCGCCAGGCTCGCCAGGCGGCCGGACGCGCGGTGATTGTTGTGCAGCGTGAAGACATCGTTCGCGAGCTCCTCGCGCAGCAGGTCCAACAGCGAACGGTCATCTTCGCGGCCCCGCTCGTGATCGTAGATCGCCTGGGCCGGGTCACCGAACGCTGTAAACCCCCCCTTGTGAGCCCGAAGTAGAGCCGCCACCAACCGCGCGCGTACCCCCACCAAATCCTGCACCTCGTCCAGAAGAATGTGCCCGACTTGCTCGATGGTCGCGTGTGCCTCGCCGGCCTCGAGGAGCTCGGAAGCGGCGAGGATGCGACCATCGAACCCTGCCTCGAGCCAACGCTCGTCCCGCGAACGCTCTCTCAGCAGGCGGGTCGCGAACGAATCAAAGGTCTCGGGACGGATCCACGACGGATCCACAACGCTACGGTCGCGGTTGCGGAGCTCGGCGACGACCGCCCGCGTGAAGCTCAACACCAGGATGTCCGCAGCCGGTAGCCCGTCGTGCCCAGTCAGCTTCGCCGCCCGCTGAAGCAGGGTCCACGTCTTGCCTGCGCCTGGGCCGGCCAGCACGCATCCGCGCTCCTCCAAGGGGAGCTCGATGATCTCCGCCTGTTCGGCGGTCGCGGAAAGCCCCGCGCCGCCCGTGGTTATCGCCACCGGACCCCTTGCTGAACTCGCCCACGCCATCCGAACTCCTCCGAGCGGCGCATCCTAGCCCATCCGCATAGCGGAACGCATCGTATTTGAAGGCGCCGGATTCGCCGGCGAAGCGGGCCCCGATCCTGAACCGGCTCGTGCCGCTGGGGATCGAACGAGGCCCTCACCAATGGCCTCCGAGCCGGTTTTCAAGCGTAAGATCGAGTGGCGTCGAGCTTGTCGCGTCCTCCTCGCGTCCTCGTGCCAGACGGGCGCCGCAGGTCGCAGCCCCGACCTAGGCGAGCTCGGACGCGGATCATGTTCGCCGGGATGCGATCATCTTGATCTCGATGGCCCACGAAACGCCGAACTGTCGAAATCCGCGGTGCTGTTCGAGTCGCCCAAGATGCCTGCCCCGAGAGGCACGTGCGTAGATGAGCCTACCCGCACCTTTGCTCAACGCTGTCTCGCAACAGGGTGGAGGAAGGGTAGTACTCGTTGTCGGGGCCGGTGCCTCTTTCGAGGAACCGACAGGCCTTCCGCTTTCCCGACCGATCTCGCTCGAGGCATATCGCCGACTCGTCGCGGATGGCATTCTCGCCGCGGAAGCCTGCGACAAACCTGAGGACTTGTCCTGCGTTGCAGACGCGGTCGTCGCGGCGACGGGTAAACAGCGCGACCTTGTTGAGCGGATGCCAGTCTCGAGTTTCAAGCTCGCCGAGCCAAACGAGGGCTATCTAGTAGCAGCATGCCTCTTGCGCGAGCGCGCCGTTTCTGCGGTACTCACGTTGAACTTCGATCTGGGCATGACGGCGGCATTGGTGCGTGTCGGCGCTCGGGACGAAATCGGAATCGTCTCGGGGCCCGATGAGCACCACCGGCTCAGACTGATGAACTTGATCTACCTCCATCGCAATGCGAACTCTCGGCCCGAGGAATGGATACTCCGTACAGCTGCGCTCGAGACCGAATGGCAGGGCCGGTGGGAGGAAGTAGTCGCGATGCGGGTGATGGCGGCTCCTGTCATAGTGTTCGCCGGTCTAGGTAGTGTTGCTTCGGTCCTCGTGAGGACGGTCGAGCGGGTGCGGAAAGCAGTGGCGTCGGGCGCCGCGATCTTTCTAGTCGACCCTGGTGAGCGTGGGAACTCCGAGTTCTTCGCGCGACTCGAGCTCCCGGATGATGCCTATCTCCAGCTCGGCTGGTGCAGCTTTGCGATTGAGATGGGTGAACGCCTGCTCGAGGAGCATCGACACGGGCTTGAAAGTGCGTGCCGTACCCTGATTGCGGACGCAGGGTGGGATGATCCTGATCCGACCGACCTATGCAACCGCGTCGCGGCGCTCGGTCTTCGTGGGCTTGGCGAAGTGAGGGCTAGGTGGACCCTCGACGAGGCACCCTATGCGCCCGAGCACTCGGTCGCGACGCCCCTAGTCGCGGATCTACTGCTCGCGGTCGGCGTTCTCGAGCGTGCGGGTGGATGTCAAGCTGTTTTCGACAGCGACGGCATTGTCGAGCTCCGACGCGGAAATGAGGTTCTCGGTTGTATCGCAGTTGCCACTGGCGGAGGTTTCAAGCGATGGGACGCGCTCGAGGCTGCAGTAAGGCAACACCACCACCGCCGGAGAGCGCGGGTTGAGTCCCCTCGCGTGGTCCTGGTGAGCGGAGTCGCTGGAACGAAGCCAGCTCATATCGCGCCCCCGAGCAGTATCGTGCCTGAGGAGACCGCGGATAGCATTATCGATCGCGGGGCTTCATTGCGCCTTATCTCTGCGGAGGAGCTGCGAGCGTCACCAGGCATCGCAGACGACATCGCAGCATGACGCCCGGATCCGCCCTCACCGCGACCGATCTAATCGCAGCGGCGTCTCAGATCCTCGCCGAGAGCGGATATCGGCGCATAGCTGACATAGACGAGGCCGGATTCCCTGGTGCAAAGCCACGACTCTATGAGGACCCATACAGCGTTGTTGCTGTCGTGGTCTATGAAACCTGGGCGGAGCTGGAGCTCCGCTGGACAGATGCACAAGGCGCCCTCGTCGAGCTTATGTCTGCGCATATGACGAGCGAGGACCCGAAGTCCTGGGAGGGCTACCTCGTGTTGCTAACCCCGAGTCTGGTAGGCGGGTTTGACGATAGCCACAGCCAAGCGGTGTCTGCGATTCGATATGACACCTCCCGCGTGCGGAAGCTGGTGGCAACCGGCGACGATCTGGAGCAACTAAGCGACATCGAGCGAACTTTGCTCCCGCTTCTACCTCTCCGAGCGTCGCAGCCCGGCGGCTCACAAGATCGGGTGTTGGAGATGTTGCCCGAGCTTCTCCACACCCGGAGCGGTATCGACGAAAAGGTGACTGAGCGCGTCATCACTGCGTTTCAAGAGCAGAGGTCTCTACTTGAGGCCGTCGATGACTACAGGCGAAGCGCGTGAGACTTACCCGCCTCTCGCTGAGCGGCTTTCGCGGATTTCCCGGGCCAGTCTCGTTCGATCTCGACGCAGATGCGGTCATCGTCATCGGCGTCAACGGACAAGGAAAGACCTCGCTATTCGACGGTGTGCTCTGGGGGTTGACGGGAAATATCCCCCGACTCGGGGAGGATCACCGCTTGGTGTCCCTCTATTCCTCAACCGGAGAAGCGCGCGTGGAGGTAGACCTGCGGACGTCATCGGGTGCGTCCGTGCGCGTAGTGCGCAGCTTCGACGGCGAGGTGCAACAGCTGAGGTTAGAGCACGCCGACAAGATCTATAAGGACGACGGCGCGCGGTTGAGGTTACTTGAGGTGTTGTGGCCGGACGCCATGCATACGCCCGATAGCGCGTCGGCACTGACAGCGGCGTTGACGAAGAGTGTCTACTTGCAGCAAGACCTAGTACGGGAGTTCATCGAGGCGGACAGCGAGCAAGAACGGTTTGAAGCGGTTTCTGAGCTGGTCGGCGCCGGGCGGGTAACCGACCTTAGCTTGGCGCTCGAGCGGGCGAAGACAGCATGGAGTCGAGCCACGAACCTTCTGGCCAAGGACTTAGAGGATGAGCTCGGCAGGCTACGGGCCATCGAAGATCAACTTTCGCGACTACCACAATCGGAAGGAGAGCCTGGTGACGCCGCGGAGACTTGGGCAGCTTGGTGCGCGCGCGATGAGGTTCTCACGAAGTCGTCTACCAACTACCCGCCCATGGAGTCGTCTGATGCACCGCTTGTGGTTGACCGCGCGGTGAAGGCAAGCCGGGTAGAGCGTCAGCGACTCGAGCGACGGATTGATTCGCTCCACGAACTGCAACAGGCAGTCGAGGGCGCGGACGCCGAGGGGTCACCCGCGGATGAGGTCGCGGTGCTGCAAGCTGACCTAGATAAGGCGGTCGCGGAGTTCGAGTCTGCGCGCGCCGAACTAGAGCGCGCGCAGGCCCAGGCCGCTGAGCAACGGCGGGCTCAACTCAATTTGCACGAGGCGCGAGCGGAGCTGAGGGCGCTTGCTGAACTTGCCCTGCGACATCTCGGTCCAGCATGTCCGGTGTGTGGACAGGTACACGACGAGGACGCAACGCGAAGTCGCCTCGAGAAGCTACGCGAGGAGGATGGCGGCGACGAGCATACGGCCCCGGAGGTCAGTGATGTGGCCTCGGCTGCAGCACGGTCGAAGGAGGCCGAGGTGGCGCAAGCAGGAGCGACGGCGGCGTTGGATGCGGCCAGGAAGCAAGCACGGGAGAAGGCGCTGCTCAGAACCGAACGAGAGCGGCAAGTCCACGAGCTCGGTCTAGAAGCGACGTCCGACGAGGACCTGCCTCGTGTGATTGATACTGCACTCGAGGCAACCTCGGCGCGGATTACTGAGTTGGAGGGACACGCCAGCAGGGGCGAGCAGCTCGCCCTCGACATAACGCGACTCGCCGAAGCGACCCGGGGGAACGAGCTCAAGCAAGAGGCCGACCGGCTGAGGGCAGCAACCGAGGAGTCGCGAGCGGCGGTTAGCGCTCGGGAGGAGTCAGGGAACCTGGCGGGCCTAGTCCTCGAGGGGCTTCGAACGGCAGGCTCCGAGGTCGTCGCCACACAGCTCGAGCGCCTCGAGCCGCTTGTGCAACGAATCTATGCGACTGCCGACCCGCATCCGTCGTTTCGGGTAGTTCGCTTGCTGACGAAAACCGCTCGCGGGCGTGGGAGGCTGAGCGCTAGTGTCTTCGACCCTCATGCCGATCGGGGCTCCAACTCGCCGTCGACGGTACTTTCCAGCTCGCAGATGAACGCGTTGGCCGTATCGCTCTTCCTAGCGCTCAACTTTGGGGTACCGTCGCTCCCACTCCAAGCAGTGATGCTGGACGACCCACTTCAGAGCCTCGATGACGTAAATCTCTTGGGCCTTATCGATCTGTTGAGACGGGCGAAGGATGAGCGCCAGCTCCTCATGTCGACGCACGACGTCCGCTTCGGGCGTCTGCTCACACGGAAGCTACGGCCGGTCCACGAGCAGCAGCGAAGTCGTGTGATTGAACTCAGCGCCTGGGACACGACTGGACCGATCGTCGAGCAGTTCGATGGTCCACGCGACCCAGCACGACTCCGGATCGCTGCCTGAGTTGACTTCGGACGGCGGCCGGCACGTATCCGGCAGGCTAAAGCCGTCGTGTTGAAGAGGCTAGCTACTTGCCCCGGAAATAGTGGTTGGCGATATGGGTGAGTCCTGCCCAGGCGCCGGTGGCGGCTGCTAGGTCTTGGAGGCCGGTGCTCCCGTAGGTGAGCCACACAGCGAGGACTGCCGCGAGCGTTGCGGTCGCGGTCGCTTGTCGTAGTCGCTGTGCTTGTGGGCTCTTCATGGATGAACGATAGGGGGCTTGTAGCTGCTGACCGGGCGTGTTGTTTCGGTGCGCTTCTGTCCGGCTCGGTTAATAGTGCTTTGTTAGGTTGGCTCATCTTGTCTGGTGGGTGGGAGTGGCAGCCGGGCGAGATCGATTACCTGTTGGCAGGTTTGGCAGCGGCCGGCCCAGCACTTGAAGATCGGCTGCAATAGCAGCACGGCCTTCGGGAGTGTCAGGCCGGCCGCGGGTGAAAAGGGTGAAGCCGCTCGAGTGTGAGGAACCCGTGCGCGGCGCTTACCAGCGCTGTGTGGTGATACCAACCCAGCCAAGAGCGACCCTCGTAGTGGTCGAGTCCGAGTTCGCCCTTGAGCTGCTTGTAATCGAGCTCGACCTTCCAACGCATGCGCGCCAGGCGGGCGAGCCGTTCGGGCGGAGTGTCGGCGGGCAGGTTTGAGATCCAGTAGTCGGTCGGCTCCTCTTGGTCCTCAGGCCATTCAGCGAACAGCCATTCCTCGCGCGGGGGAACCTCAGACCCCTCGCGCCACCCGGTCCAGCGCTGATCCTCGCGCCAGCCATGCCCGGCGTGGACACGCGCGAAGATGAACCTGGAAGTGACTGGCTCGCCGTCAGGACCATCGCGGAAGGTGACCATCTGAGCGGCATCTGCTCCGAGCCGGCCGATCAGTTCGCCGATCGACTCGTGCTTGCTGTCCGGCCGCGGCCGAACCGGACCACGCGACGCGTTGGGCTTCTTGGGCGGCACCGCGAACACGGTCCCTCCCCTGAACACCTTCGCTTTCGGCCCAACTGACAGCACGTACTCGCACCCGGCCTCCTGCAGACGATCACGCAGCCAGGTGTTCTCCCCGTAGGCTTGGTCGCCGAGCACCGGCGCCTTCGGCACATCCCAGCCGGCGGCGCGCTCGACCAGTTCGACCCCGAGCTCCGGCTTGGTCTTGAACGCGACCTCGTCGGGGATCTTGGCCTTCTGCCGCCGCTGCTCATCCGCGCACCAGTCCTCCGGCAGATACAGAGCCCACCCCAGCGGCACCGTGCCGCGCGCGCCGACTGCGTGCACCGACACACCGATCTGGCAGTTACCCGTCTTGCCCAACGTCCCCGAGTACTGACGCTTGACACCCGGCGAGTCCTTACCGTCCTTCGGAAACCCGGTGTCGTCCAGCACCCACGCCTCCACATCGATCTCCGCAACCACGCGCTCCGCCACCGCCTTGACCACCAGCGCCGGGTCCCACGGACTATCCGCCAGGAACTGCTGCATCGACTGATAGTCAGCATCCCCGGCCAGCCGCCCGACCATCGGCTCAAGCGACTTGCGAGGACCCTGCTCCAAAAGCCCCCGCAGATACAACGAGCCATTGACCCGCTGGACCGGCCGGTTCATCGCCTCCGCGAGCACTTCACCCGCGAACGCTTCCAGCCGCCCCTTCACCGCCACCGGAGAATCCACATCAACCGTCATCACAGCCATGATGCCCTCCCGCGTCGAGAACCACGGACGCACAAGGGTTCGCCGCAACAGCAGCGAAGTCCTACCCAGAACCTAACAAAGCACTATTAAGAGAATCGACCCTGCAAATGGGCTGGTTTCTGATCGAGGAGGGTGTTGATGCTGCGGCTTTCGGGCGGGCAGGTCGAGTCGTTGTGGGACGAGGTGCTGCCGGGCGAGGTGCGGGAGCTGCCGGAGGATCTAGCGGCGTTGGACGTGCTGCTGCGCGATGCGGCGCTGACGCAGCCGATTGCGGCGCGTTGGCGCGGCGAGGCCATCGCCCACGGTCGTCCGACGATCCCGATGGAGGTGTATGTGTGCTTGATGATCGTCAAGCAGCGCACCGGGTGGGGATACGAGACCCTGGTCGGAGAGGTGTCGGACTCGCTGCATCTGCGCCGCTTCTGTCTGATCGCGTTGGGGGAGCGGGCGCCGCACGAGTCGACGGTTCGCAAGCTCACCCGAACCATGAGCGATACAGGCGCTCACATTCGGCAGCGATGCGCCCGCGTCAACAGCGCGGATGCCCGATCTTGCGCGCCGGCGAGGGGGCCAGTCTCATTCGCATCCTGGGCATCCCTTCACGATGCGGAAGTTCGGTTTGACCTGCATCCGCCTGATGCGGACGGCGAGGGCATCCGTGTCAAACCCCTCGTACGCGGCTTTCGCGAGCGGAATCTCCGTAGCAGCAGCCCACTTTTGGGCCTGCTCCAGCAACCTATACGCCTTCTTCGTGATGACATCGATCCTCTCGTGGAACGCGGTTTCCGTGAGCCCCGCGACCTCGAAGACGTTCCCCTGAGCGAACGTCCCTTGTGGGTGGTTAAAGCTAAGAACCCCCGGGGAGGGCGGACCGGCCGTGTAGAAGGCACTCCAGATCGCGCTCGGGACGCCGATTCGCGGCGGCAGGGCGTCGCCCAGTTGACCGCGAAGCGCGCGCGGATGGGTAATCACAGTCAGGCCCTCGGCTAGAACCTCGGCGTTATAGGGCCAACCCAGAACGTCTTCCAGCAGACGGCGCCCAAACTCGGCCTTTAGCGCCGCGCGAGCATCGAGATGCCGTTGCGCGATCCCATCCCAAGCCGCAATGTCTTTGTCGAGGTCCGAGAAATGACGCTCGAACATCTCTCGGGCGAGCAGATCGTCAGATCGGACCTGCTTTTGCTCGATGGCACGGAGCGCGTTAGCGAGGCTCGCGCGCAAGTCGTCGCGATGCTTGTCGGTGACTGGCTGCGTGTAGCGGTCGCGCCACACGGCGAACTGGGCAAGCATCAGCCCAACCACCGCGAGGACGAGCCACCATCGGGCAGAGAGCAGTAGTTGGTCGTGCGAGCCGCGAAACGCGTCGATCGCGGTGAGAGCGGCCGCAACGAGCGTTGGTAGCGACAGATACCACTTCCCCAACAAAAGGCCGCCGTAGATGACGACGGTGGGTGGCGTCGTCCGCAGGTGCCGCCCAACGCGCACAAACCATGAGCCAAATGCGTCCCCCATGCGCGCAGCCTATGCCCGCACCGCTGGCCGGCGCGCGCCGCCGTACGTGTCGTCAAGACATAGCTGCCGGTCACATATGCGAACATATGTTCGTATGGGACCCCGACCGTGGAGACCAGCGGCAGAGCTTGAGGCGGCACTTGAGCGCGGCGACCTGCGCTTCGCGATGACCCTCGCCGACGAAGTGCGGATCGAACGCGGCAAACCGATCGGCCTCGCGACGGCGCTGCGGTTCCTACCATTGGTGGCACAGGCGACCCCGAGCGAGTTCGATGCATATGCGCTCCGTTGGCTAGCGCGCTGGGCAGCCGAGAAGCCCGCGACGATCGAGCAGGCCGCCGAGGTCGCCGCGTCCCTCGCCGACCTGCCTAATGAGCCGGTCACCGCGCTCGACGTGCTCAAGCGGGCATGTTGATTGCTGCTCGCACGTTCGGGGGGCACCTTGCCGGCGCTCACTAGCCCGATAGGAGGAGAGAGCCTTGTGCTGGTCGCACGAACCTCAGCGGCTCCCGCGGCTCTATTCCAACCGCGTCTTGGCGCTCGATCAGGCCCATGCCGACAAGCTCACGGATTGCTCGTGCGTACTCGGTGCTCGTGTACTTGCCAAAGTGTTTCGGAGCCAGTTCGTGAATGATCTGCTCGCGGGTCACGGTGCCGTGGAGTAGCCCGGCGGCGTGGATGGCGTCGCGCAAGTCGGTAAGTCGTTGGCGGGCTTCTTGGTCCTCCCACAGGGTCATGGTGCCGGCGTCATGTGTCTCCTTGAGCCTTGCCTCGTAGCGGCGTGCGATGTCGCTCATCAGCTCCACCCCGTGGGCGGAGCCGGTGCAAAACACCAGTCGATAGGCGGGGCGGTCGCTGAACGCGTCACGAATGGGGATTTGATGGGCGTAGCCGATTCGGAGGCGAAGCTCCGAGAGATATAGCTCGATCGTGGCCGCGATCGCGTCATCGGTGCTTCGGCTTTGGTCGGTCCAGATGCGTCGCCACAGGCGATTGCCAATCACCGCATCAAGTCGCGCCAGCTTGCTCTCGGCGACCTTCTGGCCCACAGGCAGCCGCTCATCGTTGTTGTCCAGATGCCCAGCCATCCGCAAGAAGGTCTTATCGCTGAAATGCACAATCAGCTCGGTCTTTCCCGCGCGGGCAAGAGCCTTCTCGACGAGCTCCATCTCGATTCCGCTGACGCCGAAGGGGTCCAGAAAGATCAGAGCCGGATCGTTGCCGATCGTCTCCAGGATGAGATCAATGTGCTCAGAGAACTCACCGCGCAAGTTGATTGCGACGTCGGCTCCAGAGGTCCAGGGTGCAAGGTTGCGCTCTAGCTCCGCGAAGCATTCCTTGTCGCGCTCTACGTTGATGCAACGCACGAGCGGATATCTCCGATCGACGGCGATCTGGCGCGCCCACTTGGCCGCGACCAACGGCGATCCGTCTTGCGCCTGCCCTCCATCGTCCGGTTGATATCGGCCCGCCCCAGCGAACCCGTCGATCAGCCAGATGTGTCGGCCGGGACGCCTCGGACCGGCGAGCTGGCCCCACTTAAAGACTAGTGGCTGCAGGTACTTGCCGTAGACGTCGAGCTTGTGTAGGGAGCGAGTCTTTGCCTGCGCAAAAAAGTCGATCGCTTGCTGAGCCACGCACACTGGAATACCAAATCGCCCCGACATCTCGGGCATCGCGCGGGCTCGCGCTCGCCGTCTGTGCGTCAGGCAAGAGCCAGCAACTCGGCGCGCTCCGGATGGGGCTGGGGCAGATCGTCCCAGGTGCGGCCGTCCAAGATGCGGCCTCCAGCCTTCGGAGAGCGACCCCCCCACTGCTTGAAGAAGAACGCGACGCCCTCATCGGCGCATTGGTCGCGAAGTTCTCGTACCCAGTCGATCTTGACGGGCCGATGGCGATGACCGCTCTCCCCGCCGGCAATGAGCCAGTCGATGCCGGCGAGATCCAAGCCTTCCAGCCGCCCAAGTAGGGGCTCGGCGCTTATGAATCGGACGGCCGCGGGTACCTTAGACACGTACTCGGCACGGTGGACGAAACGACGGTTCTCAATCGATACGCCCATCCACACGTTTCGCGGCCACGGAAGCTCGCCAGCAACCTCGAGTAGCCGCTGATGGCGCTTAGTCAGGATCTGGAATGTGTGCCGCGGCGTGGCCACCATCGCCTCAAAAACCTGCTTGATGTACTCCAGCGGGATCCCCTCGTGGAAGAGATCGCTCATCGAATTTACGAAGATAGTCCGGGGCCGGACCCAGCGCTCGGGTTGCTCTAGCCGCTCGGGCCACAGCCGTAGGTCGAAGCCCTGCTCGTAGTGATGACCGGGTATGCCGCGCCATCGCTCGGCAAACGTCTTCGCATAACAGTGTGCGCACCCTGGGCTGACCTCGCTACAACCAGTCACCGGGTTCCAGGTAGCCTCAGTCCACTCGATTCGCGACGGTTGCACTCAAGCCCCGTTCGACGTCATGCCCCTCGATCCTGCGCGGATCGGGGCCGGAGGCGCAAGGTCACGAAGCACGAACCTCGCCTCGCGACGCGCCTGATGCCAGCCAGCTAGTGCAGCGTTCCCAAAATGGCTTTCTTACGGGCAATGCGAGAGCGCACCTGCTTCCGCCAACGACGTCGGCCGCCGATCGGGCTACTTTGTAACTCGTGCTTCGCGTCTACTTGGATCAGAAGGACTGGGTTGGCCTCCTGAAGGCCCGCGTAGGCCATCGAGACGGCAACCGCTACCAGGACGCTCTACTGGTGCTGCGGGAGGCCGTCGAGCACGCCTGGGTGTCGTTGCCGCTGTCCATGGAGCACGTAATGGAGGTCCACCACCGGACGGACTGGGAGTCGCGTGTGGCGCTTGCGGAGACGATGGTCGAACTCTCACGCTGGCACACGATTGGGAATCACCGCCGCCTGTACGAGGCGGAGATCGACCGCTCGCTTTCGGTGATGTTTGGGCGGCCGACTGTGCCGAGGTCTGCGCAGGCGTTTGGGAAAGGTCTAAACCACGCCTTCGGTCGGAACGCGATCGATTACAAGCCACTGCCGGACGTGCCCGACGAGGTACGGGAGCCCATCAAAAAACGGGCTAACCAAATCCTTGAGTTCGCGGCGCTCGTCGGAGCGCCGCCCGGATTCCAAGCGCCCAACTACGACCCGGAAGCTGGCCGAGCAGTCGCGAAGGCATTCGCAGGAGAACAGGAGCGGATGCGAACCGTTCGCCGTCCGAACGGCTACCACCGCGGCGACAAGAATCGGCGTGCTACCTCGGTCGAGGTCTTCGGAGAGTTCGAGAAAGGGATCACGGCGGCACTCAACGCAGCTGGTCTCCATTGGGGGCATGTCTACGACAGCGGACAAACCGGAATGGAACGGCTGATCCAGCTGACTCCGATGATGGCCGTCCACCTCGAACTTCGTCGGCTGCGGCACGAGGCATCGCCCAAGCCGTGGGAGGAGAACGACCTGAATGATCTCAGCGCCCTCTCGCGGGCAATCGTGTACTGCGACGTCGTCGTCACCGAGCGCGTCTGGACCGACTTCGTCGAACGAACTGATCTGGAGGATCGATTTGGAACCAAGGTGCTACGCGACCTGACCGAGATCGTGCCGTACGCGATCAGCGCAGCGCAGGCCGCATGATCGCGACCGGCACCAACGCCGCGAAGCGACAAGCCACTTCGGGCACGCTGCACTAGTAGCTCAGTTAGCCGGTGAACCCCGGCCTCCGCGGAGCCGCTACCGCCGGGGCTGCTGGGCGAGCCATTCGTCGAGCATGGGGCGCGTGAAGCGGATGTGCCGGCCGACCCGGTGGCAGGGCAAGCGGCCGGTCCTCACGGCCTCGTAGACCCAGCTCGTCCTGACGTTGAGATACCAAGCGGCCTGATCTGGGCGAAGCAGCCGATCCTGCTGTAGCGGAGCCTCTGTCGTTGGTGTTGTTGCTTCCATGCGGATATAGACCCCAACGCGGCCGAACCGGCCAACGGATTTCTCCGTCGAACGCTCGGCCCGCCTGATGACCTGGCGTGCCAGGGGGGCCGAGGGAGACACCCCGGAAGAAGCCCCGGCGACCGCCGGACGACCGCTGGGGAACGCTGCAGGGAACGATGCCCTGCCGTCGCAACCTCGTGATAGGCTTGCTTTTGCTGCGTTTGCAGGTGTTTTGGAAGTGGGCCCGGCAGGACTCGAACCTGCGACCTACCGATTATGAGTCGGCAGCTCTAACCAACTGAGCTACGGGCCCGCCTCGCGCGGGTACCCGCGCGACCGGCCAGACGCTACCAGCGAGATGTGGAATGCTCTCGCCCGCCGTGTCCG
>Ga0182024_10008528_pt1 | contig 21562 bp, 18 predicted proteins | sample P32metaG_FD_120480 | JGI IMG/M metagenome (GOLD analysis project Ga0182024, IMG submission 120480) | Permafrost microbial communities from Stordalen Mire, Sweden - P3-2 metaG (Illumina Assembly) | ecosystem: Environmental > Terrestrial > Soil > Wetlands > Permafrost | place: Sweden: Stordalen...
ATTGTCATAGCTCGCGGTGCGCAGGGTCGAATCCTTGTCGTAGGCATTGAGCGCGCGCCGGCCCGCGATCGCGTGCTTGATCTGCGCGGGCAGCGTCTCATAGGCCGTATAGGCATTCGAGAACAGCGTGTTGCCGCCTTGGCTCGGGATCTCGATGGCGTAGAGCAGCGTAGCCTTGGCGGGGATTTCCTGGTGGCACTGGTCGGTGTGGAATTGCATCTCGCCGTCGGGCAGCGCGCCGATCGGCTTGCCGTCCCGGCGGATGTTGGAGATCAGCATCACGGAGGGATGCTTGGCGCTGAATGTGCGGCCCGAGGTGAGCTTCGCCGGCGCGCCGAACGTTTCGGCAAAACGCACCTGTGCGTCCTCCTCGAGCGTCTGGTTGCGCAGCAGGATGACGAGATGCCGGTGCCAGGCGTCGAGGAATTGCTGCTTGACCGCTTCGTCGATCGGGTCGCGCAGGTCGATGCCGGCAATCTCGGCGCCGAGCGCCGGAGAGAGCTGCCGCACGTTGAGAGCGGCGGATTGCTCATGCCGGGCGGCGGTCGTTTCCATCGGCTTCTCCCGGCGCCTCTTCACGGCGGCCGTGCCCGGCGGCGGGCGTTTCAAGCCGCAAGCATACATCCGCATTGCCACGTTTCGAAGCGCTATTCGCTGCCGCGGAACCGACGCGCCGATGGGGATTGGGATCCAACATATCCAATCCCCGATTTGGGTTTACTGGTACTGCGAAGTCAAAGGAAAGACAGTCCCGGAATTACGGCGACACCTTACCCGTCGCGCAAAGCGATCGCGGCCTCCGGCGGGGAGCACCGGAGGCCGCGTCGGTTCGCCGCTTGCTCGCGCGCCGCAAGCGGCGGGGAGCCAGGGATCAGTAATCAGTAATCAGTAATCAGTAATCAGGCGGGCCCTTCCGATAACTGATTACTGTCCCCTGGTCCGCTCAGAACGGCAGCAGGATGTCGAGCGCCTGCTGGCCGTAGCGCGCCTGCTGCACGTCGGTGATCTGGCCGCGCCCGCCATAGGCGATGCGCGCTTCCGCGATCTTGGTGGAATCGATGGTGTTGTCGCTCTGGATGTCTTCCGGGCGCACTATGCCGGCGACGATCAGCTCGCGAATCTCGAAATTGACCCGCAGCTCCTGCTTGCCCTCGACCACGAGATTGCCGTTGGGCAAGACCTGCGTCACCACGGCGGCGACATTGGTCTGCACGGCCTCCTGACGGTTGATCGAGCCCTTGCCGTCGCTCGATCCGGTCGAATCCGCGGTGAGAATTCTGCCGGGCAGGATCGCGGTGGCCGGATTCTTGATGGTCTTGGAGCCGATGAAGTCCGTGATGCCGGAATCCTCGCTGTTGGACCGGCTGCGCTGGGTCTCGTTGGCGGTCTTGGCGGTATCGGTGATGTTCACCGTCACGGTCAGGATGTCGCCCACCTGATGGGCACGCTGGTCCTTGAAGAACTCGCGCGAGCCGGAGCGCCACAACGAATTCTCATTGTAGACCGCGGCGGTCGGCTCCGGCATCGGCATGTGCACGGGCTGGTAGCCCGCCTTGGTGGTCGGGTTCTCGATCGGCGCCAGCGCCGGTTGCTCGCCTAGATTTCTGATCCGGTCGAGCGAGGAGCAGCCGCCCGCCAGCGAGGCGAGCGCGACCAGAGAGGTCGCGGCAAGAAGCTGGGAAACCCGGTTGCGCTTGGACATGTCACTCACTGGGGCTGTCATTGGATGCAAGCCGCGGCGTGGCGGCGTTGACGCTGACCCGGCCGGGGCCGACCACGGTGGCCTGGATGGTGTGCTTGGACTGCATGTTGTTCACGCTGATGAGGTCGCCGAGCCCGCCTGGCTCGACCGCCTTGCCGACGATCGTGAGCACGATCCCGGGCACCTGGAACACGATGGTCACGGTGTCGCCGCGCCCGACCAGCTCGGGTTTCGCCACGTCGGCCTGGCGGATGACCTGGCCGGCGCGAAGCGCGTGCTTGGCGGCGAGGCCCTGCGCCTGCTTGACCGTGGTCAGCGTGGTGGGCGTGGAATTGGTCTTCGGCCGGCGCTCGACGGCGAGGTCGGCGGCGTCGAGCACTTGACCCTGCGCGATCTCGTGCGTCGGCACCACCGCCTCGAAGGTCTCGCTCAGCGAACCGGTGAAGCGCAGCGCCAGCCGGCGCGCGGCCAGGCTGCCCGGCAGCTCGAAAGCGATATCGAAGCGGGTCGTGCGCGGCTCGTAGGCGAGGCGGGTCACGGCGAGCTCGCCGGTCGCCGTCGCCTCCACCTCCATCGTGCGCACGTCGTTGTCGAAGACGACCGCAAGATTGCTCGAATCCGGGAGGCCGTATTTGCCGGCGAGCGCGCGCACAATGCGCGCCTCGACATCCTTGGCGGTGATGGCGCGAGCCGCGCGCGTGACGGCGACTTCGGACAGCCCGCGTCGGTCGAGCCCGACCAGATGATGTCCCCGCACCGCGTCCAGCACGCTTGCGACCGGCACGCTGCCGGTCTGCCCGAGATCGGGCGCGCGGAAGATCGGGACGTCGGCGACCGCACCGGCGTTCTCGACCAGGTCGCCGATGCGCACGATATCGCCCGTCACGGTGGCCGAAGCCCTGAGGGCGGGGGCGTCGAGGTCTTGCGCGGCGGCCGGCGCGACCAGCGCCACGAGCGTGACGAGCGCAAAGGGCAGGATGCTGCGGATCATGGCGGCGGCTCGCCTCATTGTATCTGATTGGTTGTTTGCAGCATCTGATCCGCCGCGGTGATGACCTTGGAATTCATCTCATAGGCGCGCTGGGCGGAGATGAGGTTGGAGATTTCGGTGACCGGATCGACGTTCGCCTGCTCCAGGCTGCCCTGCTGGATGCTGCCGTAGCCGTCGGCGGAGGCGAGGCCGTCCTGTGGCGGTCCGGACGCCGGAGTTTCGTTGAACAGGTTGTTGCCGATCGGTTGCAAGCCGGCTTCGTTGAGAAAGCGCGTCAATGTGAGCTGGCCCAGGACGGTCGGCGTCGTGCTGCCGGGGACCGTCACCGCCACCTGTCCCTGCGAATTGACGGTGATGCCGCTGGAGTTTTGCGGGATAGTGATGCCGGGCTGCACGACGCTTCCTTGCGGCGTGACGATACGGCCCTGCGCGTCCATCTGGAACGATCCGTCGCGGGTGTAGGAGAACGAACCGTCCGGATTGAGGATCTTGAAAAACCCGTCGCCGATCACGGCCATATCGAGCGTATTTCCGGTCTGCGACAGCGTGCCTTGCGTGATCAACCGCGGTGTGCCGACGGTCTTGACGCCGCCGCCGAGATCGATGCCGACCGGCAGGATGTTTCCCTGCGTCGAGGTCTGGGTGCCGACGCGGCTGACATGCTCGTAGAGGAGGTCCTGGAAATCGGCGCGCTGGCGCTTGTAGCCCGTCGTGCCCATGTTGGCGATGTTGTTCGAGATGACCTGGACGTTGAGCTCCTGCGCCGCCATTCCGGACGCCGCGATGTCGAGTGCTCGCATGATGATGTCTCCTTGTTGTAGTTAGGCCGGAACCGCGGAGAGCTTGTCGAGCGCGGAGGTGCGCTCGGTGTCCTCCTGCTTCAGGATGCTGGCGATCTGTTCGTAGGTGCGGCTGATCTCGATCATGCGGGCCATTTCGGCGACCGCGCTCACGTTCGACTGCTCGATGGCGCCTTGCACCACGCGCACGTTCTGCGGTGCGGGCTGCGGAGTGACCCCCGGCCGGGCCGAAAACAGGCTCGACCCTTCCTTCTGCAGTTGGCCCTCATTGGCGAATTGCGCGAGCTGCAATTGCCCGCGCACGGCATCGGAGGTGGCACTGCCGCCTTCGCGCACCGTGATGGTGCCGTCCCCGCTGATGGAGATGTCGTGGTCGGTGTTCTGGAACTGAATCGGGCCGCCGACGCCCAGCACGGGATCGCCCGCATTGGTGACGAGGGTGCCGGTGGCGTTGATCTGCAGTGCGCCGTTGCGGGTATAGCGTTGCCCGGCCGCGGTCTGGACCACCAGGAAGGCATCGCCGTCGATGGCGACATCGAGGGGGGCGCCGGTTCGCAGGATCGGGCCCGCGCTCAGATTGTGCCAAGTCGCGCGGTCCCGCACGTAGTTGGGCTGCCGGCTGCCGGCGGGAAACTCGCCGGAGCTCGCTTCCGGCATCAGGAATTGCTCGAAGATCGAGCGATCGGCTTTGTAGCCCGTCGTATTGATGTTGGCGAGATTGTTGGCGACGACCTCGAGCTCGCGGCCGAGCGCGACTTGCCGCGATAGACCGACCAGAACGGCGTTATCCATCGGCTTTGCTCCCCTCGCATGAAGCCGGTTCCGCTCTCCCGGGCGGCACCGGTCTTCGGCGTTGAGCCACCCGCTCTCCCAAGCGGGGGCTCATCGCGACTGCTCACCGGGTCTGCTTGCAGGCCCCGTGCCAGGAGAGAAACAACTGGGGAAACAGTGACTTCGCTAAAATCTCGCGGGCCCGTGGCAGGGAAATTCATTCCGCCGCAACCATCGGCTAGGCAAAAATTTCCGAGCTGGGGCGTCCTCGCAAGAATCCGTTAACCATTGCGAACCTAACGTTGCGGCGAGCGGCGGGGGTGGCTTGCGGCATACCTTCGGCCGTCGGCGCCGACGCGAGCAGGGCAACCCCATGGCATCCAAGCCCAAAAAGGCGGATCGCGAGAAGGCCGAAGCCGGCGAAGGGGAAGCCGGGGCGACCGGGGAGCAGGGCGCCCCGTCGAAACGTGGGTTGTCGCTCAAGCTGATCGTCATGGCGGCCGTGGGGCTCGCGGTGCTCGCCGGCGGCGGCACGGGGGCCTATTTCATGTTGGGCGGCGGCAATGATCGCGCCGCTGCCGGTGCCCCGGTCAAGCCGCCCGCTTTTGTGGACGTGCCGGAAGTGCTGGTCAATCTGTCCAATGCCGGGGCCGATCGCACTCAATATCTCAAGGTCAAGATCGTGCTCGAGATACCCGATGCGGCGCAAAGCGCGCAGATCGAAGCAACGATGCCGCGCGTGATGGACGCCTTCCAGACCTATCTGCGCGAGCTGCGGCCGACCGATCTCGACGGCTCGGCGGGCCTCTACCGCCTCAAGGAGGAGCTCACCCGCCGGGTCAATACCGCCATCGCTCCCGGCCGAATCACCGCCGTTCTGTTCAAGGAGATCGTGGTCCAGTGAGCAGCACGGACGGCCAGATCGATCAGGACTCGCTGGCCGCCGAATGGGGTCTGGCACTCGAGGCCGACGCCGCCAAGGCGCGCCAGGCGGCGGTAGCGGAAGCAGCCCCTCCGTACCCTCGGCCCACGGGCGGCGACGCGCCTGCACCCGCCGCGGTCGATGACGGGGCGCAGTTCATCCAGGCCGCCAGGGGCGGCGCCGAGCGCATCCTCACCCAGGAGGAGATCGACGGGCTGTTGGGCTTCAGCCTTTCGGACATATCCCTCAACGACAATTCCGGCATCCGGGCGATCATCGATTCGGCGATGGTCTCCTACGAGCGGCTGCCGATGCTGGAGATCGTCTTCGACCGGCTGGTCCGGCTGATGACGACGTCGCTGCGCAATTTCACCTCCGACAATGTCGAAGTCTCGCTTGATCGCATCACCTCGGTCCGCTTTGGCGACTATCTCAACTCGATTCCGCTGCCCGCCATCCTGGCCGTGTTCAAGGCCGAGGAATGGGAGAATTTCGGCCTCATCACCGTCAATTCGAACTTGATCTATTCGATCATCGACGTGCTGCTCGGCGGCCGCCGCGGCGGCCACGCGGTCCGCGTCGAGGGGCGGCCCTACACGACCATCGAGACCAATCTGGTCAAGCGCATGATCGAGGTCGTGCTCGCCGATGCCGAGCTCGCCTTCAAGCCGTTGTCGCCGGTCAAGTTCAACATCGATCGGCTGGAGACCAATCCGCGCTTCGCCGCTATCTCGCGGCCGGCCAATGCCGCCATTCTGGTGCGGCTTCGCATCGACATGGAGGACCGCGGCGGCAACGTCGAGCTGTTGTTGCCCTATGCCACCATCGAGCCCATCCGCGAAGTCCTCCTGCAGATGTTCATGGGCGAGAAATTCGGCCGTGACCCGATCTGGGAAGGCCACCTCGCAACCGAGATCGGCCAGGCTGAAATCTCAGTCAACGCAGTGCTTTACGAGGCAAAGCTGCCGATAAAGCAGTTGATGAGCCTCAAGCTCGGCGAGACCCTGCTCTTGGGCATCAAGGCCGACGCCAATATCAGCATCCGCTGCGGCGACGTCACCCTGACGGAGGGCCGCATGGGGCGCGTCGGCGACCGCATCGCGGTGCGCGTCGCCAAGCCCTTGCGGCGGCCGCGAATGACGCTGGCGATGTTCGAAAAAGCGGATGGATCGAGCACCCGAATGGAGGCCCAGTGACCTACGGCTTCGGCGTCATGATCGAGAGTCTGGTTGCAGTCCTGCTCCTGCTCACGATCGCCTATTGCATCATCCTCAACAACCGTTTGAAGCGGCTCAAGGCAGACGAGCAGTCGCTGAAGGCCACGATCGCGGAGTTGATCACCGCGACCGAAATCGCCGAGCGGGCGGTCGCCGGCTTGAAAACGACCGCCCATGAATGCGACGCCACGCTGGGCGAGCGGCTGCGCACCGCCGATGCCTGCTGCGCGGAATTGAATCAGCAGATCAAGGCCGGCGATGTGTTGCTCCAGCGGCTCTCGCGCCTGGTCGCCGCCGCACGAACGAGCGAAGGTTCGCCCGAGCGCGTCGGCGCGCCCGATCCCCAGGCGGTGGCGGCCGCGGCGCAAGCCTTTGCCGAACGCGCGCGCACCCGCTTGGGCGCGCTCGCCGCATGACCGGCTTCTTGATCCGCTCACTGCGCGAGGTGCGGCTCGTCCCGGTCGTTCTGGCTGCGACGATTGCGCTGTTCGCCCTCAAGGCGCTCGGCCTCGTGCTCGACGGCGGCTATCTGTTCGAAAATGTCTCGTCCGGCCCGGACCAGGTGGAGATCACCGGCACGATCGCCGCGCCCAGGCTTCCCGGCGCGCCGGGACCGGAATCGCCGGCCGCGGCGAAGCAATCCTGGGCCCAGCAGATGTTCAACTTTCCTGCCGGTAGCGGCTCGGTCGAGTCGATACCAAGCCCGCGGCCCGACATCATCGGGACGGTCGGATCGACACCAAGCCCCCCGCCGGCCGACATTACCGGGGCGGTGGGCGAGACCCCGGCTGCGAAGGAATCGCCCCCCGGAAAGGGCGAGGGGACGGCAAAAAAGCCGCAGGAACCTCCGGCCAGTCTCAGCGGCACGCCCGTGCCGCTTGATGCGAAACCGCCGGTGTCGCAAGCCGAGCGCGCGATTCTCGAGAGCCTGCAGAAGCGGCGTGCCGAGCTCGATGCGCGCGCCCACCAGCTCGACGTTCGCGAAGACCTGCTGCAGGCCGCCGAGAAGCGGGTCGCGGGCCGCATCGATGAGCTCAAGGACCTCGAGGCACGCGTCGGCGCCGCCGTGCAGCAGAAGGACGAAGCCGAGGCGGCGCGGTTCAAGAACGTCGTCGCCATGTACGAGAACATGAAGGCCAAGGACGCCGCCAAGATATTCGACGGTCTCGACATCAAGGTTCTGCTCGACGTCGCGGAGGAGATCAATCCGCGCCGCATGTCCGACATTCTGGCGCTGATGACACCGGGGAACGCGCAACGGTTGACCGTCGAGCTGGCGGCGCGCTCGGCCCAGAAAGACACCTCGCAGACCGCCGATCTGCCCAAGATCCAGGGGACGCCGAGCCCGAATTGAGGGCAAGACAACCGCCGAATACTGCGCAATTCGGCCAGTCGTTCTTAACGCGACTTTAAAGGCGCGCCGCTAGCTTGCTCGACCGAGGTTGCTGCAGGCCTCGAGGCCGGCGAGGAACGGCGGTATGGCCGGTCGAGTGACGTTCCCAGTGGTATTGCGTTGGCAGGCGCGGCGGAAGCGCGCGCCGCGCAGCTCGCGGATCGTGGCCGTTCTGCTCCTGCTCCAGACGGTGGTGGCGGGCATGCTCCTGTGGCCGCCGCCGGCGGCAGCCGATGCGGTCAAGGGCGCGGTGAGCGCCGTGGTCGAGAACGGCTTTGCCCGGCTGGTCTTTACGCTGGGATACGATGTCGAATCGAAGGTTCGCCTCGCCAACAATATCGTGATCGTCAGCTTTGATCGGCCGGTCGACCTGAATGTCGAGCGTGTGCGCGAGGGCACCGGCGGCTATATCAGCGCCGCCCGGCGCGACCCCGACGGCAAGGCTGTCCGCATCGCGCTCGCGCGCAGCGTGACCATGAATTCGATGGTCGCCGGCGACCGGCTGTTCGTCGATCTGCTGCCGGCCGGCTGGACCGGCCTGCCGCCCGGACTGCCGCGCGAGGTGATCGACGAGCTCGCCCGCCGCGCCCGCGACGACGAGAAAAGGCTGCGCCAGGCGCACCTGGACGAAGGCGACCGCAAGATTCCCTTGATCCGGGTCCGGATCGCGAGCGAGCCGACATTCACCCGCTACATATTCCAGCTGTCGCAGCCGACCAGCATTGCGGCGGACAACCGCAAGGACAAGCTGACCCTCACCTTCAACGGGATCCTCAACTTCGATCTGGCCGACGCCAAAGCGGCATTGCCGCCGACGCTGCAATCGATCGACAGCGATGCCGACCAGGACACCACGGTGGTGCGCTTCACGTACCGCGGCAATGTCGATGTCCGCACCTTCCGCGAGGACAACAACTACGTGGTCGATGTCGGGTCGGCCGAGATCAAGGAGGGCCGGCCGCTGGACGCGAAGCCGTCCGACGAGTTGGCGGCGCTCGCCGCGGATTTGATGGTCAAGAGAACGCCGCCGCCCGCCGACGCGGAGCCTCCGCAGACCGTGGCGGCGAACGCCGTGCCCGGCGCCGCGGAGCCCAAGCGTGCGCCTGCGCCTGCGGCCGCGCGCGAGAGCGCTCGCCCGCCGCCGGCCGCCGCTGCGGCGGCAGCGCCGGAGAAGGGCGTCCCGGCGACGGCGCCGGACAAGTTCATGCCGGCGGGAGCGCCCACGCCGTTTCTCGCTCCCGCGTCACCTGCCGTTGCCGCCGGCAGCAGCGCCGCCGCGACACCGCCCGCGCCCGTGTCGAGGGCGGCTGCGACGGGCGGCAACCAAGCCGCTTTGCCGCAACCGGCGCCCAAGTCTCTCGCGGCTCTGCCGCCGGACGGGCCGGTTGCCGAGACGGTGTCGGCCGACCGGGGTTCGGCGGGCACGGCCACGTTGAAGATGCAGGGCGAGAATCTCGAGCTCCGGTTCCCGTTCGCGGGCCCCACGCCTGCCGCCGTGTTTCGCCGGGCCGACATCCTTTGGCTCGTGTTCGATACCGATGCCGACATCAAGCTTGCGGAATTGGCCAACGACCCCAGTCACGAGATCAGGAACGCGACGGTCACGCACCTGCAGGAGGCGTCGGTCGTCCGCATCAAGCTCGATCGTCCAATGCTGACCAGCGCCGTGGCCGAAGGCGCTGCCTGGGTCGTCAATATCGGCTCCCAGATCAACGTCCCGACGCGGCCTCTGGCCGTCACCCGCAACGGAGCATCCGGCTCCGAAGCGACCGCCACCGTCATGATCGCCGATCCGCGCCAGGTGCACCGCCTCCAGGATCCCGCGGTCGGCGACACCCTTGTGGTCGTAACGTCGCTCGCGCCGGCGCGCGGCTTCATCAGCGGCCAGGAATTCGTCGAATTTCGCATGCTGGCCTCCACCCATGGCGTCGTGGTCCAGCCCTTGGCCGACGATCTCAGCGTTGAGCTTTCCCCCGACCGGGTCACCTTGAGCCGGCCGAACGGGCTCACCCTCTCGAGCCTCACCCTGCAGGCCGAGCGGCCTCCGACCGATGATCGTCCCGACGCGATCAACTCGGGGCTGTGGTCTTTCGATCACCGGGACGACTTCGGCAAGCGCGAATCGCAACTGGTGTTCTCGGCGGCGCAGGCCCCGGAATCGCAGCGGCTTGCCGCGCGCGTCGATCTCGCGCGCTTCTATCTGGCATGGGAGATGGCGGCTGAAGCGAAGGGGGTGCTCGACGTGGCGCTCAAGGACAATCCGCCGACCGCCGGCGAGCCGATCCCCCTGGTGCTGCGCGCCGTCGCCGACCTCATGCTGGGGCGACCGCAAGAGGCGCTGAAGGATCTCGCCAATCCGATCGTCGGGAATCAGTTCGACGCGCCGCTATGGCGGGGATGGGCCTATTCCCGCCTGGGCCGATGGCCGGACGCCAGCGAAGACTTCCGCGACGTCGATTCGCGGATCGCGAGGCTGCCGGTCGAGCTGCAGCGAAAGGTGCTGCACGAGGTCATCCGGGTTGCGATCGCGGTCGGCGACATTACCGGCGCGGTCGATGTCATGCACGAATTCGAGATCTTGGGCGTCCCGCCCGAGCTGGAGCCGGCCATGTCGGTCTACAACGGCGAGGTCGCCGAACGGCTTGGCCACGTCCAAGACGCGATCCGGTCCTATCAGTCCGCCGCCGATTCCCCGGATCGCCGCGCCTCGGCGCAGGGACAATTGCGCGAGATCAAGCTGGAGAGCTCGCTCGGCAAGCTGCCGCGGACCGCGGCGATCGACGAGCTCGAAACGCTCACCACGATCTGGCGTGGCGATGACATCGAGATCGAGGCGCTCAAGCTGCTTGCGCATCTTTACACCGAGGAAGGGCGCTATCGCGATTCGTTCCATGTCATGCGGATCGCACTCACCGCCCACCCGAATTCGGAGCTGACGCGCGGCATCCAGGATGAAGCGTCGGAAACCTTCGGAAACCTGTTCCTGGCCGGCAGCGGCGACAAGCTGTCTGCGATCGATGCGCTCGCTCTATTCTACGATTTCCGCGATTTGACGCCGATCGGTCGGCGCGGCGATGAGATGATCCGGCGGCTGACCGACCGGCTGGTCGCCGTCGACCTCTTGGATCAGGCCGCCGAGCTGTTGCAATACCAGGTGGATCACCGCCTGCAGGGCGCCGCGCGCGCCCAGGTGGCCATGCGGCTGGCGGTGATCTATCTGATGAATCACAAGGCGGATGCCGCATTGGCGACCTTGCGCGCGACCCGCGTGGAGGATGTCAGCAACGACATGCGTCAGCAGCGGCTGCTGCTCGAATCACGCGCGTTGTCGGATTTGGGGCGCTACGACGTGGCGCTGGAGATCATCGCCAATATTGCCGGAACGGAGGTGAGCAGGCTGCGCTCCGATATCCTGTGGAGCGCGCATCGCTGGCGCGAGGCGGCCGAGCAGATCGAGCTGATTTACGGCGACCGTTGGAAGGAGTTTGCGCCGCTCAACGACGTGGAGCGGTCCGACATATTGCGCGCCGCCGCCGGTTATGCGCTGGGCGATGATTCGCTTGGACTGTCGCGCTTTCGCGAGCGCTATGCCGGCAAGATGGGCGAGGGCCCCGACCGGCGCGCGTTCGACGTGATCACGGAAACGATCGATGCGAGCGGCGCCGATTTCCGTGCCGTCGCCCACTCGGTCGCCGCGGTGGATACGCTCGCCGGCTTCTTGCGTGATTTGCGCGCCCGCTATCCGAACAGCACTGCGCTGCCGCCGAACAGCGCGCCGCCGCAGACCAGCTCGCTGCCCGATGCCGCGCCCGCCAAGCCCGATCCGGCCACCACCGGCAGCACGCCGCCCTCGCGCGTGGGCCGCACCGCCGCGCGCTAGGTTCCGTAGCTCTGGATCAAGCTGCCGGCCACCAGGCTCCAGCCGTCGACCAGCACGAAGAAGATCAGCTTGAACGGCAGCGATACCACCACCGGCGGCAGCATCATCATGCCCATCGACATCAATACCGAAGCGACCACCAGGTCAATGATCAGGAACGGCAGGAACAAGAGGAAGCCGATCTCGAAGGCACGCTTGAGCTCGGAGATCATGAAGGCGGGAACCAGGATGCGCAGCGACATCTCCGCCGGCGTCGCCGGACGCGGTTCGGCGGAAAGATCGGTGAACAGCTGCAGGTCCTTCGCGCGCACGTTCTTCTGCATGAACGTGCGCAGCGGCCCGGCGGCGCGGTCGAACGCCTGTTGCACGGTGATCTGGTTGTTGGCCAACGGCAGGATGCCATCGTCATAGGAGCGTTGCAGCGCCGGCCCCATCACGAATGCGGTGAGGAACAGCGCCAGCGCGATGATGACGGCATTGGGCGGCGCCGTGGCGGTGCCGAGCGCGGTACGCAGCAATGACAGCACCACGACGATGCGGGTGAACGAGGTCATCATCACCAGGATCGAGGGTGCGAGCGACAGCACCGTCAACAGCGCCACCAGCTGGATCACCCGCTCGGTCAAGCCGCCGCCCTGACCGAGATTGATGCTGATGTCCTGGGCCAGGGCGGGAGACGCCGCCATCGCCAAGCTCAGAGCTACTGCGCCCGCCACCGTCGCAAGACGAACACGGCGGGCGCCTGCGAATGCTCTCAAGATTTTCCGCCCGGACGGCCCAACAAACTCGCCATCTCCTTTTCGAGACTGTCGTAGAGGGACTTTGCGGGCTTTGGCTCCGCCCGCGGACCGCTTGGTTCGGCTGGCGGGGCGGCAACGCGCGGAATCGTCGGTGGTGCGTCCATATCCGCGATCATCGTCCGCGGCGGCGGCTCCGCCGGACGCGCCTCGTTAGTCTTGGCCGGCCGGCGCAGCGCCGCCTCCAGCCGTTGCGCCATGTCGGCTAGGTTCTGGTCGGCGCTGGCATCGAATTCCGGCTCGCTCGCGGCCGGAGGAGGTGGCGGCTCGCGCATCCGAGCGGGCTCACGCTCCCGCACCGGCTCGCGCTCCCGGACGGCTTCCCGCTCCCGGGGCGGTTCGCGGACGGGTTCACGCTCCCTGACCGGCTCCCTGACCGGTTCACGTTGCCGGACCGGCTCGCGGATCGGCTCTCGGACCGGGTCGCGCTCCCGGGCCGGCTCGCGCTCTCGAATGGATTCCCGCTCCCTTACCGGTTCGCGCTCGAGTTGGGTTTCCCGCTCGCGCACCGGTTCGCGCTCGAGCTGGGCTTCACGCTCGCGCCCAGCTTCACGCTCGCGAACGGGCTCGCGCAGACGCGCCGGCTCGCGCGGCACAAGGCCCCCTGGTCCGCCGAAGTCGACCGGCATGGGGCTGCGCGGCGGCTCGGGCAAACGCGCCACCTCGGCGGCAAGACCGGCAAGCGGATCGACCGCGCGCGCCTGGCGCCGCGGCGCTGGCTGCGGCGGCAATTCGGGCTCGACCGACCACTGCGCCGGCTCCTCCATCGGGGGCGAACGCTGCGGGCGCGGAATCGGTGCGGGCTCCGGCTGCAACGGCCACATGCCGGCGTCGCCGAGCGGCAGCGCGCGCGGCGACGTATCGGCCGCGGCCGGGGCCCGTGTCGGAGCGGGCGGCTCGCGGGTTGCCGCCACCGCGCGCACGATATTGGGCTCGATCACGACGTCGGTGGGACCGCCGATCATCAGCAAGTGCTCGACATTGTCGCGCCGGATCAGGATCAAGCGCCGGCGTCCGTCGACCGCGGCGGCGTCGATGACGGCGAGGCGCGGCTGACGGCCGCGCGCGGTCGCGGCTCCCAGGCGTTCCCCGCCGAAGCGGCGCACCACCCATGCCGTCACGGCGATCAATCCCAGCACGATGAGGAAGGCGATGAAAAACCGCACCGGAAGCGGCATCTCCGCGCCGAACAGACTTTCGAACATTGCTCCTCCCTGCGCGCCCTAAGGGACTAAGGCGAGCCGATCGGGAATCGCCCGAATGGTTAACGCCAGCGGCAATATTTGCCGCCCTCAATCCTAACAAAGTATTAAGAAAGTTGGCCCTTCGGACCACCCTATGCGCCAGACAAAAGGATTGTCTTGGTAAACGGCGGTTTAATGGCAAATCGGAGAAATGCCGGCATTTAACCATGCGTTAACCATACGCCCGGCAAAGTCTGCCGGGTCCGGGTTCCATCACGGGCAGGGGAGACGAATGCCGATATCCGATATCCCGATCTTTTCCATGCTGCGCACCAAGCTGCACTGGAGCCAGGAGCGCCAGCGGATCCTGGCCGAGAACGTGGCCAATGCCGACACGCCCGAGTTCAAGCCGAGCGATCTTGCGCCGCCCAATTTCGACCTCGCAACGTCCGCCGTCACTCCGGTCGCGCTGTTGCGCACGAGCCCCGCTCACTTGGCGAGCGCCGAGGGCGGCGCGGCGCCTTTCGACCTGAAGTCCGGGGGCGACTTCGAGGTCGTGCCGACCGGCAACGCGGTCAGTCTCGAAGACGAGATGATGAAGGTCGCCGCCAACCAAATGGACTTCCAGGCCGCCACCGCGCTCTACGCGCGCGGGCTCGGCCTGATCAGGACGGCGATCGGCAAGTGATGCCGCAACCAAGCATGATCCCGCAACGGCCCGCCCCGCGCCTGATGGGCACTGGCTGCCGGATTTTGGGAACCATCATGCTCCGCCCACAGCCATGAGGGGAGCTTCACCATGGACTTGATGAAATCGATTGCGATCGCGGCCTCCGGCCTGCACGTCCAGACCGGGCGCATGCAGGTCATTTCGGAGAATATCGCCAATGCCGATTCGACTCCTTCGCAACCCGGCGGCGACCCCTACCGGCGCCAGATCGCCACCTTCCAGTCCGAGATGGACAATGCGCTGGGCGCGCGCGTCGTCAAGCTCGGTCCGGTGGCGACCGATCCTTCCGACTTCCAGGTCAAGAACGAGCCCGGCCATCCGGCGGCCGACGCCAGCGGCAACGTGAAATATCCCAACGTCAATCCGTTGATCGAGATGACCGATATGCGCGATGCCCAGCGCTCCTACTCCGCCAACCTCAACGTCATCAGCGCCACCCGCGCCATGATCCAGCGCACGCTCGACCTCCTCAAGTCCTGATTTTCTGCAAGGAACCCGCGCTATGACCCTTCCGTCCGTGGCCGCCGGCGCCTACGCCAACGTCGCCCGTCTCGCCGATCCCTCCAGCAGCCTTGGGCGCGCCGCTGGCGCCGCCGGCGAGGCCGCGAACGGATCCTCGTTCGGCGCCATGCTCAAGGACGCGCTGAACTCGGTCACCGAGGCCGGCCGCAAATCCGATGCCCAGTCCCAGGCGATGGTCGCCGGCAAGGCCGATATGGTCGATGTGGTCACCGCGGTTTCCGAAACCGAGGTCGCCGTCGAAACCATGGTGGCGGTGCGCGACAAGGTGATCGCGGCCTATCAGAGCATCATGGCGATGCCGATCTGATGGTTCTCGCCGGAACCTGAATCCAATTTCCGTCCGCAATGCGACGATGCCAAAATGCAGCAAGCGATTGAAAGCAAGGGGATGATGTCATGACCGGTCCGGAGGTTCTCGACGTGGCGCGCGACGCGCTGGTGACGCTGGTTCTGGTGGCGAGCCCGCTGATGCTGGTCGGCCTCGTGGTCGGCGTCGTCATCTCGCTCCTGCAGGCGTTGACCCAGATCCAGGAGATGACGCTGGTATTCGTGCCCAAGATTCTCGCGATCTTTGCCGCCATGCTGATCGCGCTGCCGTTCATGGCCGACCTGCTGCAAAGCCACATGCTCAGGATCGCGGCCCGCATCGCCGCCGAATAGCTGCCGCGGAGCGCTACGGCGGCGGCCGCTCCTCGACGTTCGCCGCAAGGCAAGGCTGTCGCATATGCCGCCTCCACCGCGCTCTCCGCGATACCTCCGCCTGAAAGGGCGAAGGCAATCGCATGTGGCGGAATGGTGCCGCATTGCCGTTGCAGGGGGAGGCTAGGGCCCCGCGATGCGGATCGACGTCTCCTTTCTGCCGGCGCTGGCCGCCGCCTTCATCCTGGTGTTTGCGCGCGTCGGCACCATGCTGATGCTGCTGCCGGGCCTGGGCGAGCTCAACGTGCCGGTGAGCATTCGGCTGACCATGGCGCTGCTGCTCGCCGCCGTCCTGCTGCCGCTCCATCAGGGCGCCTATCAGCTCGATCTCACGTCGTTCGGTCCGCTGGTGGCGATGCTGGGGACCGAGCTGTTCATCGGCGCCGTGCTCGGCCTGTCGGTGCGGCTGATCATGTCTTCGCTGCAGGTCGCCGGCACCGTCATCGCGCAACAGATGGGGCTCGGCTTTGTCACCGCGATCGATCCCACGCTCGGGCAGCAGAACGTGATCGTGGGCAACTTCCTCGCCATGCTCGGGGTCACGCTCATCTTCGCCACCGATCTTCATCACCTCGTGATCGCGGCGCTCAACGACAGCTACATGCTGTTCGCGCCCGGAGAGATTCCGCTCCTGGGCGACGTCGCGGCGCTCACCACCCGCACCGTGGCGAGCGCGTTCCGCATCGGCATCCAGCTCTCGGCGCCGTTCCTGGTGTTCGGGCTCCTGTTCAATCTCGGGCTGGGCGTCCTGTCGCGCCTGATGCCGCAGATGCAGGTGTTCTTCGTCGGCCTCCCGCTCTCGATCATGCTCGGACTTCTCGTCCTTCTTCTGGTGCTGGGCGCGATGATGACCGTGTTTCTGGCGGAGGTCGAGAACGTGCTCACCAAGCTGGCGCCGACCTGAGACATCCGCGTGCGATCCAAGCCGCGCCGCTGAGGCAAAATGGCCGAAGACGATACCGAGAAATCGTTAGATCCCAGCCAGAAGCGGCTGCAGGAAGCCCATGACCGCGGCGACGTGGTCAAGAGCCAGGAGGTCAGCACCTGGTTTCTGATGGCGGGCGCCACCCTTATCGTCATGGCGTTTTCGGGCGCGGCGAGCGCCGGCATGCTGACCACGCTGCGCGGCCTGATCGCGAATTCCTACGACATCCGCGTCGACGGCGCGGGCTTCATCGCCGTGATGGCCCGGCTCGGCCGCGAGGTCATCGCCGCCACCGCGCTGCCGCTGTCGCTGCTCATGCTGGCGGCGCTCGCCGGCAATCTGATCCAGCATCCGCTGGTGTGGTCGGCGGAGGCGCTCGCGCCGAAGTTCTCCAAGATTTCGCCGTCGGCGGGTCTCGGCCGGCTCGCCTCCAAGCAGACGATGGCGAATTTCGCCAAGGGTCTCGCCAAGCTCGGCCTGCTCGGCACCGTCATCGGCATGCTGTTGTGGCGGGAGCGCTCGCGGCTCGAAGGCCTGGTCACGGTCGATCCGGCCGCCATCCTGCCGATCGTGCATGTGCTGGCCGTCAGGGTGCTCGGAACCGTGGTGGCGATCCTCGCCGTCATCGCGGCCATGGACTATTTCTTCCAGTACCGGCAGTGGTTCGAGCGCCAGAAGATGTCGGTGGCCGAGCTCAAGGAGGAGTTCAAGCAGACCGACGGCGACCCCGCGGTCAAAGGCAAGATCAAGCAGATCCGCCAGAACCGCATGCGCAAGCGCATGATGGCGGCGGTGCCGAAAGCCTCGGTCGTCATCACCAATCCGACCCACTATGCGGTCGCGCTGCGCTACGAGCCCGGCATGAACGCGCCGGTCTGCGTCGCCAAGGGCGTCGACCTCATCGCGCGCAAGATCCGCGAGGTGGCGAGCGAGCACGGCATTCCGGTCGTCGAGAATCCGCCGCTCGCGCGCGCCGTCCATGCCACTGTCGAGATCGACCAGGAGATCAAGCCCGAGCACTACAAGGCGGTGGCCGAGGTCATCGGCTACATCATGCGCCTCAACCGGAGCTTTGCCGGGAGGCGGCCGTAGGGCGCAATCGCTTTATTGCGCCGGCAGCCTCGCCAAGCGGCGCAATCAAGCGATTGCGCCCTGCCGGGCCGCCACGATGTGGGCATACCCCAGGTCGCGTTAGAGCATTTTCAGGAAAAGTGGAATCCGGTTTTCCGTCCGAAAATGCGATAGTGCAAAAATGCTAGAGCGGTTTCCGCTTCCGGTCTATGTGAAACCGCTCTAGCCAAGGCGGGCTTGCCTGAAAAATGCTAGTGTGTGCGGGCTTCGCTGATTCTCCGGCATCGGGTTGGCGAAACGACGCAAGCTATTGAATATGCTTGTGTTTCAGCGTCGGACCGCGGGCGCCGGCCGCCGCGGTAAAACCAGGTCGCACGCCCCATGGCGCAAATGGATCGCACCGATGACATCGCCCGCGTGGCGGTCAGCCGCCTGGCGGTCGACCGCACCCGCAGCGGCCGCCACGGCGGCAGCGTCGGACTGGTGCTGTTCGTCGCGGTCGTGCTCAGCGGCGCCGGCGCCGGATTGATCCTGGTCGGCCGCGCCAATGCCGAGCCCTACCTCCTCGCGCTCCTGGCCCTCATGGCCATGGCCGGCGTATTCCTTTTGTTGGCGCTGGCGGCCGGCATTCTGCGCATGAACGGCACCGACGCCGCCAGCCCCGTCATCAAATCCGTCGTCGACAGCGCCCATGACGGCCTGCTCGTGACCGATGCGGGCGGACGCGTAGTCTATGCCAATTCCGCCTATCTGGAGCTCACCGAGGCTTCGAGCGCCGATGACACGCGCCCGATCGAGCGGGTGTTCGTCGGCGATCCGGGCGTGTCGGAGGCGGTCTATCGCCTGTTGCGGGCCGCCCGCGAAGGCCGGCGCCTGCAGGAGGAGGTTCGGGTCGGCGGCCGCAAGGGCGAACCCGGACGCTGGCTGCGCATGCGCGTGCGCCCGCTCGGCGAAGGCCGCCACCCTTCCGGCCTCACGGTCTGGTCGATTGCCGACGTCACCCGCGAGCTCGAGCGCCAGGAGAACGTCTTCCAGGAGCTGCAGAACGCCATCGACTATCTGGACCATGCGCCGGCCGGCTTCTTCTCGGTCGATGCCAATGGCGAGATCGGCTACCTCAACGCCACGCTGGCCGAATGGCTCGATTACGACCTGGCGCAGTTCGGCGCCGGCGGGTTGAAGCTCGACCAGCTGGTGGCGGGGCAGGGGGCGGCGCTGCTCACGACGCTCTCCGCGGCGCCCGGCGACGTCAAGACCGAGATCTTCGACATCGACCTCAAGACCCGCGGCGGCCGCACGCTGCCGGTGCGGCTGTTCCACAAGGTGGCGTTCGCGGCTGACGGCGCGCCAGGCTCCTCCCGCACGCTGGTGCTCAACCGCGCGCGCGACCACGGCTCCGACCCGCAGCGGCTGGCCGAAGTGCGCTTCATGCGCTTCTTCCACAACACCCCGATGGCGATTGCGACCGTCGACAAGCCGGGCAAGATCATCCGTTCGAACGTGCTGTTCGCGCGGCTGTTCCGCCCGGTGCTCAAGACCGACGGTCCCGATGGCGGCTCCATTCTGGCGGTGGTGGCGGAGCGCGACCGCCCGGCGCTCGAGGCGGCGCTGCGCCAGGCGGCCGACAAGCAGGGCGAGATCGCGCCGGTCGATGCGGCGCTCGCCGGTGCCGGCGAGCGTTATGCCCGCTTCTACGTCACCGCGGTCGAGGAGGAGGTGGGCGACCACGAGGCGGCCATCGTCTACGGCATCGAGACCACCGAGCAGCGCACGCTGCAGAACCAGCTCACCCAGTCGCAGAAGATGGAGCTGGTCGGCAAGTTCGCCGGCGGCATCGCACACGACTTCAACAACGTGCTTGGCGCCATCATGATGGCGACCGATTTCCTGGTGAACGCCCACAAGCCGACCGATCCCTCGTTTCAGGACATCATGCAGATCCGCCAGAACGCCAACCGGGCGGCCGGCCTGGTGCGGCATCTGCTGGCCTTCTCGCGCAAGCAGACGCTGCGGCCGCAGGTGCTGAGCCTGGGCGAGGCGTTGTCGGATCTGAGCATGCTGCTGCAGCGCCTGATCGGCGAGAACGTCACGCTCAATGTCCAGCATGGCCGCGACCTGTGGCCGGTCAAGGTCGACATCGCCCAGTTCGAGCAGGTGATCGTCAATCTCGCGGTCAATGCCCGCGACGCCATGCCGGACGGCGGCAAGCTGACCTTGCGCACCGCCAACATGACCGCCGAGGAGGGCGCCCGCTTCAACTACAAGGGCATGCCGCTCGGCGACTATGTGCTGGTCGAGGTGGCGGACAACGGCACCGGCATCGCGCCGGAGATCATCGACAAGATCTTCGATCCGTTCTTCACCACCAAGGAGGTCAACAAGGGCACCGGGCTGGGGCTCTCGACCGTCTACGGCATCGTCAAGCAGACCGGCGGCTTCATCTATCTGGATTCCGTGGTTGGCAAGGGCACGACCTTCCGCATTTTTCTGCCGCGCTACATTCCGGGTGCCGACGACGTGCAGGTGCCGCAATTGCCCGAGACCACCGCGCCGGCGCTGGCCGGCACCTTGGCTGCGGCCGAGGAGGTGCGGCGCACGGCCGCCTCCGACCTCACCGGCCACGGCACCATCCTCCTGGTGGAGGACGAGGAAGGCTTGCGGGCGCTCAATGCCCGCGGCCTCAAGTCGCGCGGCTACACCGTGATCGAGGCCGGCAACGGGGTTGAGGCGATCGAGGCGCTGGCGCGCGAGGGCGGCCATGTCGATCTGGTGGTCTCCGACGTGGTGATGCCGGAGATGGACGGGCCCACGATGCTCAAGGAGCTGCGCAAGGACAGCCCCGATCTCAAGATCATCTTCGTGTCCGGCTACGCCGAGGACGCTTTCGAGAAGAGCCTGCCGGACTCGAGCCAATATAATTTCCTGCCCAAGCCGTTCACCCTCAAGCAACTGGTCAGTGCCGTGAAAGAAGCCATGGGGAAGTGAGCTGGCTTACTCGAGCTTGATCCCGGTCTCCTTCACGATGCCGTCCCATTCGCGCGCATCGTCGGCGATGGCTGCGGCGAAATCGCTCGGCGTTCCGACTTTCACCTCCAGCCCCAGTCGCGCGAAGCTGTCGCGCAGCTCGGAAGACCGCAGGCATTGGTTGATCGCGGCGTTGAGCTTGCCCACGATCGCGGCAGGGGTCGCGGCCGGGGCGAGCAATCCGAACCAGATGTCCGACGGATAGCCGGCAAAGCCGCTTTCGCGCATGGTGGGAACCGCGGGCAGCTCCGGCCAGCGGCTCATGCTGGTCACGGCGAGCGGGCGCAGCTTGCCGGCTTGGATATAGGGCAGCAGCACCGACTTGGCGGCCGCGCTCACCTGAATTTGCCCGCCCAGCAAATCCGTGATGGCCGGGGCCGCGCCTTTGTAAGGAACGAAGATCATGTCGATCTCGGTTCTGACCTTCAGGAGCTCGAGCGCGAAATGCGGAAAGATGCCGAGCGCGGCGCCGGAGACGAGCTTGCCGGGATTGGCTTTCGCATACGAAACGAGCCCCGCGATCGTCTTCGCGGGGACCGCGGGATTGACCACCAGCGCATTCGAGTCGGTCGCGATCGCGGCGACCGCGACAAAGTCCTTGATCGGGTCGTAGGTAAGAGTTTTATAAAGCGCTGCCGCCATGGCATTGGAGTTGGTGCCGCCCAGCAACAACGTGTATCCGTCCGGATTGGCGCGCGCGACGGCTTGCGTTCCGGTTCTCCCGCCCGCGCCCGCTTCGTTCTCGATGATGACTCCCTGCCCGAGAATTGCGGAGAGCCGTTGCGAAACCTGGCGCGCCAGAAGATCGGTCGGGCCGCCCGCCGGGAACGGGACGATGATCCGAACGACGCGGTTTGGAAACGTTTGGGCGCCCGATGGGTCTGCCGCAAGGGTGCCGAAGGCGATCGCCAGGAGGACAAGGAGCGCGCGTACC
>Ga0182024_10008529_pt1 | contig 21562 bp, 15 predicted proteins | sample P32metaG_FD_120480 | JGI IMG/M metagenome (GOLD analysis project Ga0182024, IMG submission 120480) | Permafrost microbial communities from Stordalen Mire, Sweden - P3-2 metaG (Illumina Assembly) | ecosystem: Environmental > Terrestrial > Soil > Wetlands > Permafrost | place: Sweden: Stordalen...
CATTGGATCGTCGGCGTCAGTCATGCCAAGAATCTGTCGGCCCTGCTCGGTGTTTAGATCGCCCAGCAGCGGAATGCCGGATGACAAAACCAGCCGAAACCCGCCGGCTCCAGATTGCACGTCACCCACGTCTGCCGGCGGACCTTGCTTCAGCGCCGCCACCGTAACCAGTGTGAAACAAGCAAATGCAATCAAACCAACGACCAGCACACTGCGCGCCGTGTGCCGCGAGGCATTGCGAACACCCAGCCTGTCGATGGAGAGTGATGTCGTCGCATGACGTCGCGGCCGCATCGCGCCACCAAGCCAGCAAAGAGCACCGGCCAGCAGCGTCGCCCCGCCGCCCAGGAACGCTTCGTCGGCGGCTGATCGCTCGGCAATCGAGCTGGCAAAGATGCCGATCGCGAGCAGCATCAATGCAACGCCAATCCACCGCGTGACGCGACCGGTTCGTCGGGAAACCTGCCGGCCCCACTGCCCCGCCAGCAGCGCGGCCGGCTGCACGCGACCGATACGCCAGACAGCCCAAAGAATCGTGAAGAACGAGACCAGCAGGCTGCCGACGAAGCCGTAAATGAGCGTCAGCGGGGTGGCATGCAGATAAAGCTCCGTCGTCCCAACGGCGCCGATCCACCACGTCCGCAGTCCCAGCATGATCAGCGCGGTGTACGCGAGCGCGGCGAAGATGCCCAGCAGCGCGCCGATCGCGGCGAGCATCATCCCCTCGCCGAGCATGAGTCGCCGAAGTGCGCTGGGCGCGAAGCCAGTGGCGGCCAGCAGTCCAAGCTGCCGTGCGCGCTGTTCCACGCTCAGGCGGAAGAGCATCGCCACCAGCAGCACGGCGGCGAAAATGATGAAGAAGCTGAAGTAGATGAAATATTCGCCGAAGTCGGTATTGCCCGACGATGCGGCCAGTTGCTGAGCCATGATCGGCTGAAACGCCAGGCCCATCGCCGCGGGATCGAGATGGGCATCCATGGCCGAGCGAAAGCGCGTCGCATCGGCAGCGGCAACACGAATGCTCGTTATGTTGGGAATCGCGCCGCCCCACAACTTCTGTGACGCCGCAAAGCTGACAAAAATCTTCGGCGCGGCGTGATAACGATGCCAGTAATCCTCGTCGGCTTTGGTGACAAGCTTCTTGTCGATCTCAACGCCTTCGGGCGGATTCCAGCCGGCGATAGTGTCGGAATCGGTCAGGCCCTTGTAGTTCGGCGTCAGCGACGAATCAGCGCCGATTCCGCTCATCGGCAGAATTGACGTCACGCGAAACCCGGACGGAAAGCCGGCGGCATCGGAACTCCGGTTGACCAGCGTACCGGTGAGTTGGCGCTCGTAAAACGTGAGGCGAATGTGATCGCCAACTTTCGCGCCCAGTTGATCCGCGGTCCATTGGTTGATCGCGATTTCATCATCGCCGAGCGGATTGCCGCTGACGTTGGAGATCCCCGCGGCAACGACGTAATGAAGACTATGCGACGAACCGTCAACGCTGAGCGCGTTAACGAGATTCACGCTGATCTTATTGATCGGAACACCAGTCTGCTCGGCAGCGGTAATCGCCGGCGGATCGAGGTAGGTCATGCGGCTTGTGAGCGCGGCATGATCGCTCCTCGTGGTCAGTGAAAGGCCGTAGTCTTCCAGCCGAACGAGCGATCTCAACCGCTCATTCAGGAGCGATGCGCCGGCGGCCAACTCTCCGCTTTTGTCATCATGCACGAAGATCGCGTTCACGCGGCCTTTCAAATCGATCTGCTCCTGCAGATCAGCGAGATTCACCCATGCATTCCGCGGAACGCGCTGGCCTCCCTGCGGGTTAAAGAGGCTGATCATGTCCCGAGCGGCATGAATGTCTTCGACGGTGGCGCGAAGTGTCGCCAGTGTGTCTTCGCGAGCGCGGCGAGAGAGCGCGGCGTCGCGCGGCTCATCGGGCTTGTCGGGAACACTCAGCAAAACCGTCTTGCCGGGAACATTGAGGCCCAACGCGCTCGCGGTCGGCGAATTCAGAATGCAGCTCTGCGATTTGATGGGAACCCAATCACCGCCGGCGGCCAGGATTTGCACCGAGCCGGCTCGGACGGATTCATCTTCAGTGGATGCGCCGCCGGCGAGCGTGATCGCGGGGGCGAACGTGAATCGCGACTTGAGCTTCTCATCGGCAGCCAGTCGATCCACAAGCGATGCGTCGAAGAATCGACGGGCAAGGACCGCGTCATCAATTCTTCCCAGGCGATCACGCGTGAGTTGACCAAGACTGGCGCGGACGCTGTCGCCGACGAGAAGCGCGCCGGTGAGTACCGCGGTGGCGACGATCACGCCGGCGATCAGCGCGAGATTGACGCCACGGAAATAGCGGATGTTTCGCCAGATCAAGCTGAAGATGTTCATGACGTCGCCGATTCCAGAACGCCGTCGGTCATGCGCATCTGCCTTTCGAACATCGCGGCGACCGCCTCACTGTGGGTCACGGTGACGAGAATGGAGCCAAGTTCGCGGGCAAGCTTCAGGAGCAGCTCCGTCACCGATTTGGAATTGTGCTGATCGAGGTTGCCGGTTGGCTCGTCGCACAGGAGCAGTCGCGGAGAGTTCATCAGCGCGCGGGCGATGGCGACGCGCTGGCGCTCGCCGCCGGAAAGTTCGGAAGGCAAGTGGGTCGCGCGATCGGCCAAGCCGACTGTTCTGAGCAATTCGGCGGCGCGATCTTCATCGGGCTTGTGCACCTTGCCGGCGGCCAGCTTCGCGACCAGCACATTTTCGATGGCCGTGCACTGCGGCAGCAGGTGATGATCCTGAAAGACGAAGCCGATTCGGCGGGCTCGCAGGGCCGCCAGTTTTTTGGGTCCCAATATAAATGGGTTTTCACCGTCGAGTAGTACCTCGCCACGGGTTGGGGCATCGAGCGTGCCGAGAATGTTGAGCAGCGTGCTTTTTCCGGAGCCGCTGGGGCCGACGATGGCGAGCGTCTGGCCGGCGGTGAGCGAGAAACTGACGCCGCGAAGAACCGTCAGCGGCTCGGCGGGCGTAGGGTATTCCTTGTAGACGTCGCGAACAGTCAAGGCGTGGTCGTCGCGCGCGGGAGCTGGTTCATCTTTCAAAGCGGCCTCGCAGACTTCGAGCATTTGCTGAGCCATCCGATCGTCGGTAAAGCGCTCGCGGACGGCGTCATATCCGCGCTTACCGAGATCAGCGCGAATTTGTTGGTCGGAAAGCAAATCAATTAGGGCAGCGGCCAATGCCCGCGGATCGCCGGGCGGAACAAGGATGCCGCCCTGGGTTTGCTCAATGAGTTCAGGAAAGGAACCGTGCGCCGGTTGGACGACTGGAACGCCGCGGGCCATCGCTTCGAGCAGGTAGATGCCCTTGGCTTCCGGATAAGCCGTCGGCACCGTGAAGACGTCGATCGAATCGAGCATCGCTATCTTGCCGGCCTGGTCGACTTCGCCAAGCCAGTCGACGAATTCGTTGAGCCCGGCATCAATGACGCGCTGCTGGAGCCCGGTCACCCAATCGCGGTCGCGGCCACCGATGTAGCCAGCGATTCTGAGGCGCGTTTGCGACATCAGCGGATTTTTGCGGAGAATCAGGAAGGCGTCGATCAGTCGCCCCAATCCCTTCTCGGGACAGGCGCGGGCGAGGTACCCGATCGTGGGCGGACGCTTGGCAGCCGCGGCGGAAGCATTCGCGAAAAGCTCTGGGGCCAGGCCGGTATAGACGACGTCAATGCGCTCGCGCGGGATGTCGAGATACGCCGCCATATGCCTGGCGTACGAGTCGGTGGTTGAGACGAAGCGGGTGACGTCGGCGGCGCGGGCGCGGATTGACGCTTGGATCGTCGCGCGGTCGGCACCGCTCATGGCGTCGAGGAAGATGTCTTCACCGGTAAGTTCGCAGATAACCGGAACATTCAGCACCCGCCGGAAGGTGCGGGCCAGGCCGATGAACATCAGATTCGGCAGGCTCACAATTTGCGGCCGGACTTCTTCGCGAAGGAAGCGAACCAGGCGTGAGAGTTCTTTAGTCGCGTTTCCGTCTTCGCCGATAAGGACATCGTGCGTGAGAGAGGAAACTTTGGCGGGGTCAATTTTCTCACCCATTCTGCCGGCAATGCCCAGCAGCCATGGGCGGTCCAGAATCGCATCGAGCATGCGCGGCGTGTGGCGGAAGATTCGGCTCGCGTGCTGCAGGTAAACGTTGACGCCGCCGTAGAAAACCTCCGGGATATTCGCGGCAGGTGAGACGGTGCGCAGCGGCGTATAGAGCGGAATGAGCGTGACTTCGTGACCGGCCCGACGCAAGGCCACCGCCAGGGCATTGTCGCGGAGACAACTGCCGCAGTACATGCCGCCAGCGCCGGCGGCGAGGATGCTTATCTTCACGCTGCGATTGTAGCGGGCCAGCCAGCACGGCTGGTGATTTCAGATCTCAAATTTCAGATTTCGAAATTGAGACGCGGCTCCCTGGGCTATTCTTCCAGGATTGTTTCGCGGACGACCTCCTCAATCGTGGTCACACCATCGTAGATGGACATCAGGCCGGCTTGGCGGAGGGTGCGCATGCCGCGCTTTTTGGCTTCGTGCCGCAGAACCTGCGTGCTCGCGTGCTTGATGATCATATCGCGCATTTCGTCGTCGAGGGTCATCATCTCGTAGAGGCCCTGGCGACCGCGATAGCCGGTGTTGTTGCAGGCTTCACACCCGCGGCCGTAATAGAAAACGCGGTCTTTCACATCCTCGGGGCGAAGCTCCATTTCCATGAGCTGCTCAAGGCTCGGCGTATATTGCTCTTTACAGCTGAGGCAGATTTTTCGGACCAGTCGTTGGGCAATGATGCCTTCGAGCGTCGCCGTGACGAGGAACGGCTCCAGGCCGAGATCGAGCAGACGGGCGATGGCCGACGGGGCGTCATTGGTGTGCAGCGTGCTGAAAACCAAGTGGCCGGTGAGCGACGCCTGCACGGCGATTTCGGCGGTTTCGCGGTCGCGAATCTCACCGACGAGAATGATGTCCGGGTCTTGACGCAACATCGCGCGAAGGATCCTTGCGAACGTCAATTCAATGTCGGGCTTGATCTGACACTGAATGATCCCGTCGATATCGTATTCGACCGGGTCTTCGGCGGTAATCAACTTGCTGGAGATGTCATTCAGCTCGTTGAGCGCCGAATAAAGCGTCGTGGTTTTGCCAGAACCGGTCGGCCCAGTACAAATGACGATGCCATTGGGCTTGCGAATGAGCTGACGCAGCATCGGCGATTCGTCGTCGCGGAGGCCGAGCTTATCGATATCCAGGCTGACGTTCCCGCGATCGAGCACGCGCATGACGACCGATTCGCCGAACATCGTGGGAAGCACGCTCACGCGAAGGTCGATCGGCTGGTTGTTGACGTTGAGCTCAATTCGACCGTCTTGCGGAATACGACGCTCGGCGATGTCGAGGTTCGCCATGACCTTGACGCGAGAGCTGATGGCGGCCGCGATATGCGACGGCGGCGGCATCATTTCATACAGCACGCCGTCGATGCGATAGCGCATCTTGAACTCGTCTTCAAACGGCTCAAAGTGGATGTCGGAGGCTTTGTCCTTGATCGCCTGCAGCAGCACCAGGTTGATGAGCTTTCGAACCGGATTCGAATCCGCGGCTTCCTTGATGCTATCCAGGTCAATCGATTCACCGCGATCGCGCAGGCCTTTGAGCGCGTCGTCGGTGTTCATCTCGCTGAGAATCTCGCCGATGCTTTCAGCAGCGGTGTTGTAGTGCTTGTTGATCAGCTTATCGACCTGATCCGGATCGGCGAGCACCGCCGTCACCTCGTAACCCATCATGCGCAGGTCGTCGAGTGCGCGGAAGTTCTCGTGGCTGGCCATCGCGATCTTCAGCTTCTTGGTAGCTGGATCAAATTCGATGGGAAGCACTTTGTTGTTGGTTGCGATCTGGGAGGGGACCGCGGAGATTGCAGCCGGCGGGATCGTCTTGCCATCAAGGCTGACCAGCTCATAGCCGCGTTGGGCGGCAAGGGCAAAATTCACATCGACGTCTTTCACATAACCGAGGTCGATCAGGATTCGGCCAAGGGCGCCGCCTTTCTTCTTCTGAAAGTCGAGAGCTTCAACAACCTGCTCGCGCGTGACCTTACCCATCTTCGTCAGCACACGACCAATCGGACGGCCCTTTAATTCGGCGATCGCAGGCATAGCAGCTGGAGGCGTTGCACCACCGCCGGACGTCCCGGCGGGACGCTGCGCGCCGCCAGCCGGAGCACTGCCGCCAGATGTATTGCCAACAGGGGCACTGCCAACCGGTGCTTTGCCGACAGGAGCGGAGCCAACCGCCGGACGTGGCGCGGGAGTGCTCGGCACAGCTGCTTTGGGCGCCACGACAGCCGGCTTAATGACCGGCCGCGGCGTTACCGGAGCCGCGCCAGCGGGACGCGGCGCAGCGGAATTCGGAGGAGTCGTTGTCGGCGTCGGACCTTGAGCTGATGCAGCGGGCATCGGACGACTGGTATTAGGCTGGCCCGTGGGAGATGTCGGCGTCGGTCCTGACATAGCGTGTCCTCTTTTCTGCGGTCTATACGTCGGTTGCTGATCTCGCTGCGCGTTCCTATGAATCCGATTACTTCTTGCCGGCGGCGGCCTGCATGCGGGCCCGGTTGGCCGCCAGCTGCGCCTGCTTCTCGGCATCGCTCTGGCCCCCTGCCGCTCCCGGCGTGCCGGGCTTGACAGTAGCGGCCGCAGCCGCGGCGGCGGCCTCGGCCTGGTCCTCCGCAGGAAGTCCGTCATCAGCTTTATCCACCATGACGCCGGCGCGGTGAAAGCGATCGACCATGAGGCTTGGATTCTTGCTCTTGTCGATCGTTTCCTCGGCGGAGATCTTCCCAGAGGCGTAATGCCGCCAGAGATTGTCGTCGAGCAATTCCATTCCGTACTTCTTGCCGGTCTGAATTTCCGAGTCAATTCGGAAGCTCTTGTTTTCGCGAATCAGGTTCTGAATGCCGGGCGTGACATACATGAATTCGTAAGCGGCGACGACGCCTTCTATGTCAATTCGCGGGCAAAGCGTCTGGCTGAGCACCGCGATGAGGTTGTTAGCAAGCTGAACGCGAATCTGTTCCTGCTGGTCGGTCGGAAAGGCGTCGATAATGCGGTTGATCGTCGAAGCGGCGCCCGACGTGTGCAGCGTGCCGAACACCAGGTGGCCGGTTTCTGCCGCGGTGATCGCCGATGAAATCGTCGCCAGGTCGCGCATTTCACCGACGAGCATGACGTCGGGATCCTGTCGCAAGGCGCGGCGAAGGGCTTCGGAGAAGCTCGGCACGTCCACGCCAATTTCGCGCTGCACAACGATGCTTTTCTTGTGCGGGTGGTAATATTCGATCGGGTCTTCCATCGTGATGATGTGGCGATCGAAGTTCTCGTTGATGTAATTGATCATGCACGCGAGCGTGGTGGTTTTGCCCGAGCCGGTCGGCCCGGTGACCAGAAACACGCCGCGGGGGCGACGGCAGATTTGCTCGGCCATCTTCGGCAGACCGATCTGCTGGAACGTCATCACGTTGTTGGGAATTCGACGCAGCACGAGGCTGGCCATTCCCTTTTGCTTGAAAATGGAGACGCGGAAGCGGGCGGCCTCGCCATAGGCAAAGCCGAAGTCGCCGGAGCCGGTCTCTTCAAATTCCTGTTGAATGCGTTCCGGCGTAATCGACTTGACCAGCGCCATTGTGTCTTCAGCGTCCAGTGCTTTGGTCTGCAGTTCCCGCAGGTGGCCGTGAAGTCGAAGTGTCGGTGGTCTGCCGACGGCCAAATGCAAGTCCGACGCCTTCTTCTTTACGACCGTCTCGAGCAGTCGATCAATCTGAATCGTTGATGGCATGGGTTAGTAAATCCGTTGTCCTACAAAACCTACTTTCGCCGCCGCGCGAAAAAGTTAGTGGTCGGTGATGACGCCTTCCACCTGCGCGACCTTGACGATTTCCTCGGCGGTAGTAATGCCGTTGAGTACCTTGAGCTTTCCATCGGCCAGCAGGCTCTTCATGCCGCTGGCCAGTGCCGCTTTGCGAATCTTGTTGGTCGCGGCCCGGTCGAAGGCCAGCGAGCGAATCTCATTGTTCATCTGCATCATCTCGAAAAGCCCGATGCGGCCCCGGAAGCCGATGCCGGAACAGAACTCGCAGCCGCGCGCCTTGAAGATGGTGCGATCTTTCAAATCGGATTCGGTAATTCCGGCGAGCTTGAGCCACATCGCATCCGGCTCGCGATCCGGCTGCTTGCATTTCGGGCAAAGCACGCGGATGAGCCGCTGCGCCATGATCGCTTGAATCGAACTGGCCACCAGGAACGGCTTCACACCCATATCGATCAGACGCGTGATGGCGCCCGGAGCGTCATTGGTATGGAGCGTGCTGAAGACCAGGTGACCCGTGAGAGCCGCCTGAATGGCCACTTCGGCAACTTCCAGATCGCGGATCTCGCCGACCAGAATGATGTTAGGAGCCTGGCGGAGCATAGCGCGAAGGATCTTCGCGAACGACAAGCCGATGGCGTCGCGCACCTGGCACTGGTTGATGCCGACAAAGTTGTATTCGACCGGATCCTCGGCGGTAATGATCTTGCGATCGGGTCGGTTCAGTTCATTGAGCGCGCCATAGAGCGTCGTGGTTTTGCCCGAGCCGGTAGGACCGGTCACCAGAAAGATGCCGTTAGGACGCTTGATGATGCGCTGAAACTGCTTGTAGTCTTCTTCCTCAAAGCCCATGTTCTGAATGCCGATCCGGACGGAATCGGGACGCAGAATACGAAGCACGACCGATTCGCCGTGGTAGGCCGGCAGCGTGCTGACGCGGAAGTCGATGTTGGACTTATCGACGGTGAGCTTAATGCGGCCGTCCTGCGGCAGGCGCTTCTCGGAAATATCGATCCCGGCCATAATCTTCAGGCGTGAGATCAGCGGCGCCTTCATGCGCAGCGGGATGCGATCGCGCTCGACGCATTCGCCGTCGATGCGATAGCGCACGCGAACGCGATCCTTCATCGGCTCAATATGAATATCCGAGGCCCGGTTGCGAACTGCTTCGGCGATCATCGCCTGCACGAGCTTGATGATTGGGGCTTGCGTCGGATCGTTTTCGTCGCTCTCGCCGACGCTGCTGAGGTCGATTGATTTATCGATTGAGCGATCGACCGACTTATCGACCGTGCGGTCCATCGACTGCTTCAGCCTGTCGATTGTTTTGTCGAGGCTCTTGTCGATCGTCTTATCAATCGTGTTCGCAGCCGTCGTATTGAACATCTCGTCGAGAATGGCCTTGATCCGACTGCGCGGCGCCAGCACCGTTCGCATTTCCTTGTGCAGGCGGAAGCGAAGGATGTCGAGCATCTCCAAATCGAGCGGATCGTGCACGGCGACACGCAATTTCCCGTTCTCCGTGCCGAGTGGAACGATCAAATACTTGCGCATCAGATCATCCGGAATCAGGCTGACAGCATTCGGTGGAACCAGGCTCTTGTCGAGATCGATAAACTCCATGTTGTGCTGCGTCGCCAACGCCTTGTAGACGGCGGAGTCTGGGACGAGTTTCAGGTCGATCAGGGCTTCGCCGATGCGAAGATTCTGCTTTTTGGCGTGTTCGAGAGCGCGGTTGACGTCTTTCTGAGCGAGCGCGCCCCACTCAACCAGCAACTCCCCGAGCTTCTTTTGTTGTTTAGCCATGGTGTCGTGCGTCCTTGGGAATGAGCAGGTCCGCGTGTCGGAGACTCAAGACGACAATGCGCCGCGACATCCAAAACAAAGCTGTTTCAGAGTTAACGTCGAATCCGCCGCTTGGCACAGAGCGCGCCTCCGCCCATAGTTTACACATGGCATGGGGTTGACGACAAGCAGTTTCTGCCGCCTTTGAAAGCGTCGAGGTCGAAAAACATACGACCGCCGCACTTTTCAGTGCGGCGGTCGTGGAGCCTTTGCGAATCCTTTCGCTTCTTCCCTGAGTCAACGCCGCATCCTTTGTGGCGGCTAACCGTCCGTGGCGCAGATCGGGAACACTCTTCTCCCCTCTCCCGGACTTCGGCGAGCTCAGTCGAGTCGTACTCCGGGGGAGGGCCAGGGAGGGGGCCGTTAACTCGCGTTCTCGACCAAATGCTGCTCAACCAGCTCGTCCAGAAATATCGCCAGCCCATCCTCGTGATTGGCACCAATTACGCGGTCGGCGGCGTCCTGAACCGCCGGCCGGGCGTTTCCCATCGCCACACCCAGTCCGGCTCGGGTAATCATGGGCAGATCGTTCATATCGTCGCCGATCGCGACAATTTCGTCGGCGGTAATCCCATGCATCCGGGCAATGTGCTGAATCCCTTCCCACTTGTTGACGGCCGGGTCGAAAACTTCCAGCACTTCGACGCCATAGGTCGGCACCAACAGGTTGTGGCAAAGCACGCGATCGCCAAAGCGATCCTCCAACTGCTGCTTGGCGACCGCGACCTCAGCCGGTTCGGCACAAATACCAACGCGAACGGTGCCAACGTGATCGTAATCGGCCAAAGACTTATGCCGTTCCACCTGCGCCTGCGTGATGTGCATCCACGCCTGTGTGGCGGCGTTGAGATTCGTCGAGCCGCCGATCAAATATTGCGCTGGCCCGTCGCCGCGAATGCTCAACGCCAGCACCGCATGTCCCATCTCCTCAAGCACTCGGCAGATCGAGCGGGCCAGCTCAGAATCCATCAACATCCGATGCAGCGTGACTTTACGGCCGGTATCGATCACCATCGCGCCACCGACGAACACTGCCGTTGGATAGTGGTTCAGGGCATCCAAAGCCGGCTGACTTTCCGTCCAGTTTCGGCCGGTCGCGAAGCAGACCAAAAGACCCGCATCCAACGCTCGTCGTACCGAATCCCGAACACGATCACTGACTTCACCATTTGGCGACAGCAGCGTGCCGTCGAGGTCGATTGCAATCAATTTGTACGGCCCCATGCACTTTTCCACGTCTCGCCTGCGGTGAGCTCGTCGAACCGGGCACGCACTCTATACGGCAAAGCCGCGGATGCAAACTTCTCTTCCGTTTGTAACGGGTTTTCCACAAATGGTGGCGTACAATGTGTCGATGCTCTACCAGATACGGCATTTTCCGGTCGAGACCGCTCGAACGAGCCTATCCTTCCCGGCGTATAACTGTCTGGATAAAAGAGTTAGTTATCAGTGAGAAGGAGGCATCTATGTGGATGTCCAATTGCCTGGTCGTTGTAAACAGGCTGAACTGTGACGCGAACAGCCTGCATGAGATAGCGTCGGCGCTTCGCGAGTTCGCGACCGTGGTCGCGATTGATGAGAAGGCGCATGTGATCGAAGTGTCGATGCCGGCCCATGAGCAGGCAACCGCCGCCGCCATCGAAGGCGTTTCGTATATTCGCTGCGTCTTCAGTTACTTCTGCGACCGCGAGCCCGCCAAGGCAGCGTAATGCACAAATTGAATCGGCGGCGGTAGTATTCCTGTCCTTGCACAGGGAGGCTCACTTGAAACGAACTTCCGCCGCCGTGCTGGTCTGGGCAATCATCTGCTGCCTCGCACCGCTGGTTCAAGCCGCTGACGTCACTCCCCTTCCCATCGGTTCACCTGCCCCCGATTTCAACCTCCCCGGCGTTGACGGCACCAATCACGCGCTGCACGAATACGACAAATACCCGATCCTGGTGGTGATCTTCACCTGCAATCACTGCCCCACCGCCCAGGCGTATGAAGACCGAATCATCAAGCTCGACGCCTACTTTCGCGACAAAGGTGTGAAGCTCGTCGCGATCAATCCGAACAATCCCGAAGCCGTGCGTCTTGATGAACTGGGCTACACCGACATCAGCGACTCACTCGACGAGATGAAGATTCGCGCCAAGGAACGCGGCTTCGTATTTCCATACCTCTTCGACGGCGCGACTCAAACGGTCGCTCACGCGTATGGCGTGATCGCCACGCCGCACGTATTCATCTTCGATGCCGATCGCAAGCTGCGCTATCAGGGCCGAATTGACGATTCAGAAGTGAAAGAAGTCCATCAGACCGATGCCCGCAATGCGATCGAAGCGATGCTGGCTCACAAGGCGGTGCCGGTGGAGACGACCCGCGTCTTCGGCTGTTCGACCAAGTGGATCGACAAAACCGACTCCGCTCGCAAAGCCGTCGAGAAGTGGAACGCGCAGCCTGTGGAGTTGTCGCCGATCGATATCGCGGGATTGAAGAAGCTCGCGGCGAACGACAGCCAGAATCTTCGCCTGGTGAACGTCTGGGCGACATGGTGCGGCCCCTGCGTGGCGGAGATGCCGGAGTTGGTCAAGATTCCGCAGATGTATCACACCCGACGGTTTGAGTTCGTGACGATCAGCGCCGACAGCCTCGATCGCAAAGACGCCGCGTTAAAGCTGCTGAAGGAAAATCACGTTGCAGTCACCAACTACATCGTGACCAGCGATGATCACGACGCCGTCGCCGACGCCCTCGACAAACCCTGGCAAGGCCCCTTGCCGCATACGCTCCTGATTGCTCCGGGTGGAAAGGTGATCTACCGTCACACGGGAGAGCTCGACATCCCCGAACTCAAACGCGCGATCGTCGGATACCTGGGAAGAACGTACGCGTCGAAGTAAGCGAAGCGCGCTCCCACGGTTAATCCCATGAAAGGCTGTCCCCCTGCCGGAGTTACGATTCCGGTGGTGAACACTGACCAAGGAGACAGCCATGGAATTGATGTCGAAGGTATGCTGCATTGGGTTGGATTGCCACAAAAACTTCAGCTCAGTCACGCCCCGGGACACCCAGAGCCAGGTGGTGTTCCGTCGGCGGCTGGATCATCGCGATCGCGGGTTGTTGCGTCAGGCGTTGTCTTCGTGGCCGGCACGGACGCCGGTGATTCTCGAAGGGACCTTTGGCTGGGGTGGGATGAGCGATGAGCTGCGTGATGCGAACTTGGACCCGCACTTGTGCAGCGGTCGGAAGGTGGCCGGCTGACGGGAGGCGCGCGGACTGGCCAAGAGCAACAAGCGCGACGCGGATTTAATCAGCGAACTGTGGTTTCAGCAGCCGCGCTGGTGGGAGGTCCGTTCCCTGGCGTCAACTCGTTTTCGCTCACAAATACCCTCCCTCACAGGGATTCTTCCCGCTCGTCAGACGATTCTCGACGCGGAAGGCTCTCGCGCGATCCCGGTATGTTTAACAAACTTGGTAACGTCGGCCGTGTCAAGCATCTCTATAAGGGAGGCCAGCTCATGTGGAGAATTCTGATTTTAACGATGGTGGGTCCAGTGCTTGTTGGAACGGCAGCGCCCCCGACATCGGCTCCAAGTACGGAGCCGGCTCCGCATGTTGAACTCAGGGGAATAACGGATTCTCGCAGCAGCCGTATCGACGGCGCCACAAGTCCGCGGCTGGGTGTGTTGACGCAAATCATCGGTGCGAGATTAGACGGCGCTCACCGCGTGCCGACGATTCGCGTGAGCGAAGCGGTGGATGATCTTGGCGACACGCTATCCCTGCGCGAGGCGAGCGCGAGCAGAGACTCGGCAGGCAACACGCGACTGTATATCTGGCTGTCACCGACGCCGCGGCGCGCTACGCGGATCTCACGGCTCACGGGTGAAGCAATCTTTTGGTTCGGTGGGACGACGCAGACGGTGACGATTGACAATATAAGGTCGCGCCTCGGCAAGCCGCTTGAGAACACTCTTCTATCGCAGGCCGGCCTGACGGTCACTGCTGCGGAGCAGCCCCTGATCCCGGCTACGCCGAATTTGAAAACACTTGCAGTTACGTTCGCCGGGAATCAGGCAGGCATCGATGGCGTTCGTATTCTCGATGCCGACGGCAAGGTGCTTGCACGGGAAGTGTCCACGTCCATTCAACTGGGTGGCGGGCAGATGCGTGTCGTCAGACGAATGCCGCTAACGGACGCGATGTCGCTTCAGTTGGATGTTTGGTCGGGAGCCGAAGCGTTGCGAGTGCCAATCGACCTCCGTGACGTTGTTTTGCCTTGACGAGGTTTATACGGGACGCACCGCCCGTGCCCGTATTTCTTCACGCCTCGCAGCGCGGCAACTCGCCGCCGTTCTGCGAAAATTGCGCGGGCCAGTAATACAAGGCGACCGCGCCGCGGAGTCCGGGGCCGTCGCGGGTGGCGGCGACGTGTCGCTCGCGAAACCAGAAGGTGAGCGAAACGACCGGCGTGCCGTCCTTGAGCGTTCGATCGAGAAAGTCCGCCAGCCTGGGCATCTGCTTGGTCATCAGATAGGAAGTCACCGCCTGGGCATCGCGGAGATCGAATGTGAAAAAATTAGCCCTGCGTAGAAACACGTTGGGCAAATTCCGCGTGCGAATACGAGCCACCCAATACGGCAGCGGCGACAATTCGATTCCGCGAATCCGGGCATCGGGAAAGGCGCGAGCCAGCGCGATCACGAGCGAACCCCAGCCGCACCCCAGATCGTAGACCATCGCCTGGTCTGACAGGCCGGCTTGCTTCAACAGCGAAATGACATCGGTCGCCTCGCTCGAACTCGACGACATCGGCGGAACGCCCGTAATCCCCTGAAAAACCAGCAGCGACAGCCCGAGCGCGAAAACAATCAGAACGGCAAGAAGTGAAGCGATCGACGTCATTGTCACTCGTTCATAACCTTCGCTTAGGGTCTGGTTTCGTGCCTATCGGCGAACCGCATTCGGCGAACTCTCGCGAGAATCAACGTGTTGTTCAAGTTGTTCAACTCGAAGGAGAGCCAGCGGGACTGCAGTGGAACTCAAAATACGTTTTTCAGCGGATTCTGCTTATCGAATGAGAAAATGCCATAGATAATCGGCGTTGGGTGATTAAAGCGCAGCATGGGCCGCATAAACAACCGCCGCTGTGGACCGGACCCGCACGGCGTAGGTATGCTCTTCTTCTCCGTGGCCCACCGCGCGTCGGGTTGCCGGCCACAGAGCGTCGCCTGTTCGGCGGCACGAGGGAGGTCGCGGATGCTTTGGTTTCGGACGGTTCTGTTCACGATCTTGGTCCCGGGAACGGTGCTCGTCCTCGTCCCGCTCGCGTTGGTCGTCTCCGGCTTGGGGCCGCGCCTGGACTTCGGGCCGGCGCGCTACTCGGGCCTGGTGCCGCTCCTGGCGGGGCTGGGGGTGATCCTGGTCTGCTTCGCCGACTTCGTTCGCCGAGGCAAGGGCACGCCGGCCCCGTACGACCCCCCGCGTGAGTTGGTCGTCGCCGGCCTTTATCGCTACGTCCGCAATCCGCAGTATGTGGGTGTGGTGCTGGTCATAGTTGGCGAAGCACTGCTGACCGCGGCGGCAGTCCTGTTCGGCTACGCCGGCTTCTTGGCGGTCGCGTACCACCTCTTCGTGAGGTACTACGAGGAGCCGACGCTCGGCCGGCTGTTCGGCGAGGCGTATGCCCGGTATCGGGAGGCCGTGCCCCGATGGGTGCCGCGGTGGCCTAACCGAACCCGGCGATGGGCCTGACCGAACTATGCGTCTTGAGAGGCTCTCGACATTCACGGTTTTCAGGACGATGACCTGCCGTGAGGGAGCCCCCCCGAAACGTTTGGAGCCAGCGGGAATCGGACCCCGACTTGCTGAATGCGATTGTTCGCGGCCAGCGGATCGCAAACTGGCGGCGCAAAAACGCCCCCGCGATTTGGGTCTCGCGGGGGCGGGGAAGTTCCGATTCAAGATTCAAAATTTAAAATTTCAGATTTGAAATTCGAAATCTCAAAATCCGATCTGGGCTTATCGCAGTTGCTGCCAGTACTCGGCGGGCATATCGACCGCGAGTTGCAGGGCACCGTTGGCGCCGGCGTAGAGGGGTTCTTCGACGACGGTTACACGGCCGCCGCCGATTTGGCCGAGGTTGTCTTCGATCTTTTTGCCCAGGCCGTCCATCTGGCCACCACCGCCGGAGAGGACGATGTTCTGCTTGATGCGGTCCTGGAATTCCGGGTTGAAGGTGCTGACGAGCTTCACGATGCCGTCCACGCACGGTTGGACGAGCAGCGTGCAGGCTTCGCGGATTTCGCCGGAGATATCGTGCGGCGTCGGCTTGCCGTTCACGGGAATCGTGACTTCGATCTTGTCCTTGGTGTCGGAGACGAAGCCGTACTGCTCCTTGAAGCCCTTGCACATGTTCACGGTGAGCTGCGCGCCGGGATACTTGGTCATGATCAGTTCGAAGAGCTTCTGGTCGATCGCATCGCCGGCGATGTTGTAGGAGATTTCGTCGTCGTCGCCCGGAACCGTGCCGTGCATTCGGCACAAGTCGGTGGTGCCAGCGCCAATGTCGATGACAATCACGTCGCTCATGCGGCCCAGGCCGTAAGCGACGGTGAACGGCTCGGAAACGATCATGACGCTGTCGAGCACTTCCTTGGCGATTTCGAGAATCGCCTGCTTGTTCTTGGTGGAAGCGCGCGACGGAACCCCGATGACGCCGTAGAGGACTTCATCGCGGCCCGGCTCGATTTCCTCGACCAGGTGCGCCAGCAGATCCTTGGCGGCGGCGAGGTTTCGCTTGGTGAGGTCATCACCCCAATCGCCGTCGCCGGAGCCCTTGATGACGCCGGATTCGAGCGGGCGGTAGAGATCGAGCGACAGGCGGTTATCCAGCGCGTGCTTTCCGAAGATGACGTCAGCTTTCAAGTGCTTTCGGCTGACGGGGTCTTTGGGATATCCGACGTAGCTTTCAGACGTTTTGCGTTTACCGTCGAGCGAGACAATTGAGCTTCGGCTTGTTCCCAGGTCAATGCCCAGCAACAGCGCGTTCTCAGTTGCGCCGACATCTTTATCACTCTTGGTAAGGACGGACTTGCCGGCTTCGGCCATGGTGGCGACTCCTTATGGGTGAATCTCGGGTGGGTGCGATCCGGTAGGCACCTTAATTCCCGGGGTGCGTGAATGTTCGCTTCTTCTTCGCCGGCGGCCCGCGCCAACCGGATTTGGTTGTCAATGCAACCCGTAGAGGTTGCCTAAGCTAACGAGCCTTGACGTAGTCCGCTAGGCCAAAAACGGCTAGCGCGTCAGCTTGTCTTGGTCTATCGGCCCGTTGGACTGAACCTCATGAAGCCGGCGGCGCTGCTGCCGGGGGTGCGGCGGCCAGGCCCGAGACGCTCTTGGCCAGCTCGAGGTTTGCCTTGAAAATCTCCAGAAGCACATCATTTTGGGCGCGATCGATGGCGTGACGAATCGAGCGCCGGCGTGAACCACCGCCCTCGCCTCCACCACCGCCGCCACGACCGAAGTTGCGGGCGGCCAGCGCCATGGAGGCCATGACTTTTTCGGCCTGGCTGACGACTCCAACGAGTCGATTGATGGCTTCTTCCAGGCCGCCGCCGGTCGGAGCCGGCTGGTCGTCGAGCGTCACGGGTCGCGGCGCGGCAGGAATCGAAGGCCGTGGCGGCGGCGCCGGCGGTCGCGGCGCGCCAAGCGCCGGCACGCCCACCATGCTGTCGGCGTTGCGCTCGGTGGCCAGGTTTCGGTTGTCATCAAACATCCCCTGAATCGCGGCGAGCACCGCCTGACGACTCTGGGTCGCGTTCTCGCCGCGGGCGGCGCTTTGCGACAGCGTTTGATCGACGACCTGGCAGACGCGGCGGCGAATCTTGTCGCGATCGATGACCCAGACCTTTTTGCCGCGATATCGATCGGTCAGGTCGTCAAAGTTAATCTGCGAACTGCTGGCGTCGAACGCACTTTCGATGGCGCTGGCCAGTTCGGGCTGCGTGGGAAGCTCATCGCTTAGATTGAGAGGCTTGGGATCGGGAACCAGGCTCTCGGTAACGATGTCATTATCCGACAGCGCCTTGAGCGCCTCATCGGGATTGACGGCCTCGACATGCCCCTCGACGGGCCGGCCGTTCTCTCGCATCAAGCCACGGAACAGATATCGCACGGTGCAGGGTTCCTGGGGTGATCTTCGTTCAACGTCTTGTCAGATGCCGCCGGTGCATCGTCCGCAACTTCTTGCGCAATGATAGTCCAAGACCCGTCCAACGCGAAACCGAAATTACGGCATGCATGTAAAAAGTAGTTGGCAAGCATTGGTTCCGATAGTAACTGCGCTCAGATTGTCAGGACGGCTCTGCCCGATTTCTGAGCGAGCCCGCGCCTGTCGCAAACTTATGCGTCGAGCAGATTTTCCTTTCGCATCCACTCGACAAAGCGAAATAGTCCCTGGTGAATATCGACCTTCGGCTCGTAACCCAGCAGTCGCCGCGCTTTGGTGATGTCGGCATAGGTAATCAGCGGCTCTGAAGCCGGCGTTGGCGCATCCTCGATCACCGCCTTGCGGTCGAGCAGTTTTTCGAGCGTTTGCACGAGATCGATGTTCTCAACCGGATGGCCGCAGCCGAGATTGATGATCTCGTAGGCCATGGGTTTATCGAGGGCGCTGAGGAATCCGTCGACGATGTCGTCGATATACGTCCAATCGCGCTTGAGATGCCCGGCGTTATACAGCGTAAGCGGTTTGCCGGCGCGAATCTTCTGTGTCCACTGCCAGGGCATCATGTCAGGCCGACCGTGCGGGCCATAGACGTTAAAGAATCGGAGGATCGTGGTTGGCAGGCCAAACAGGTGGCTGAAGCTGTGAGCCATCAGTTCCATCGCCCGCTTGCTCGCCGGGTATGGCGCAAGCGGCCGATCGCATGGCGCGGTTTCGACAAAAGGCACCGGCGTGTTGGCGCCGTACGTCGAGCCGGTTGACGCGAGAATGACCGGCGGCTTGCCGATCTTGCGGGCGGCGTCGAGCAGATTCACTGAGCCTTGCACGTTCACATGGCCATAGATCAGCGGATGCTGAACGCTATACCGGACCGCGGCCATTGCAGCCAGGTGCGCGATGGCATCGGGCCGACTGTCACTCACCAGACGTGCGATTCCGTCGGCGTCACACAAATCCAGTTCGTGAAAGGTGAATCCGCGATCGCCGGCCAAGTCGGACAGGTGACGTCGTTTATGCTTAAGGGCGTAGTAATCATTGAGATTATCGAACCCGACGACGCGATCGCCGCGGGTGAGAAGAGCGCGAGCCAGCCGACTTCCGACGAAGCCGGCGACACCCGAGACCAAAATGATTTGCGACGACATCCGTTTGGCGCAGTCCTGAAACCTCGTATCGGCCAAGTTACGCGCCCCGCGTGAGGCTGGCCAGTGGACGCCAATGCCTCGGAAGCGACTCCCGAGGCATTGTTCTTAATCAATTCTGCCACGCAAATCTCGATTACCGCTGCTCATTTTTTCGCGTGGCGGCGTCAGGATTGACCTTCCGACGGCCGCGCCGCCAGCGCCTGGCAGCGTCTTGGCCGGGATGTCGAACGCGCATTGGAGATGAGTTATGCATCAGCCGCCTCCTTACTGCCGATGCCAAGCTCCTCCTCGGATACGTGCGACTCGTCTTTGTCACCGGGGCCACCGGCGTGTTGGCCGGGATTCGAAGCCTTGGCGATGAACCGAGTTCGTTTCTCGCCGCTGCCAGCGTAAGTTGATCGCTCATGCACGGCGGCATTGCGACCGTCAAGCGTGCTGGCGTACTTCATACCGATCGTTGTTTCGGGCTCGCCGAGCACAAGTCGATTTGCCAACTCGACGCCTTGCATGAGCGTGTGGTCGGTGTTCGATACTTCGTACTTCCACATGCCGAATCGGCCGCGGCTGAAGATGCCGTGGTGTTCAAGGAAAGGGATCGCCTGCGAGAGGATTCCATCGCGCTCAACGCTCGGCGTCGGATAGCTGTAATCCGCGTGATACGTCCAGGTGTCGACGATGTCCTTCTGGTCGTCTTCGGAGATCAAGCCGGCGTTGATTAACCCACGAATCGTGTCTTCCACGATACGCTTGCTATCGACCGGTTTAAACTCGCTATAGCTCGTCTCACACAACAGCGAGTAATAGTGCTTATTGTCCGGCGTCATCGAGGGGGAGTAATTGCTCAAATACGTGACGCGATAGAACGGGCAGTTATCTTCGGGGAAATACATCCAGCTCTTGGTGCTCGGGCATGGCTGCTCGATGCCGATGCCGACCATGTAGCCACCGGAATGACGCAAAGCCGCCGTGGCCTTCTTGATCTCACGCGGCACCTCGCCGTTGAGCACATCGTTGCAAAGCTTATCGAGCGGCATGGCGCTGATCAGCTTGTCGTATTTGACGATCTGTCCGTCTTTGAAGCGCACTTCCTTCTTTAGCAGGTTGATGAAATCGACCGTCTTGTTCAGATGGACGTGCCCTTCGAGCGGCTTCTCGAATCGGCGGTAGAATTCGCCCGTGCCGCCAAAGAGCGGGAACTTGAACTGATTGTTGGGTCCCCATCCAAAATCATCTGACTGCAGGACGACGTTCCTGATCGCGCGATCGACGTCGAGGACGGCGACGCGCTCGCCGATCCACTCCTTGTTCATCATCTCCGCCGGATGCGCCCACACCTTGAAGTTGTATGGCTCCATGAAGTGCCTGACGATTCCCGGACCGAAAACCGCATCGATAAACTCCTTGAAGTTCGTCGCGGCTTTGGGGTCGCTCTGGGTCTGCGCCTTCACGAGGCCCGACAGGCATTCGTACGTCACCTGCTTCGGCAGATATCGGATATTGTTTTGAAATGGGTACGGCACCCACGTATCGAACATCCGTACCCAGCACTCTCGGTTGTTGAGTTGAAAGTCGCTGCCCATCAGCTTGTCGAAAACGTCGTCGTAATACTTGTAATGGCTGAACATCACGTGCCCGCCGATGTCCCAGGTGAAGCCGGCGGAATCGGTGAAGCTGCTGGCAAGGCCGCCGATGTGGGGCGAGCGCTCGTAAAGCTCAAAGTTCGTGTAGCCCAGTTCCTTGAGTTGGTAGGCAGCGCCAAGCCCCGTTGGGCCGGCGCCGATGATGACAATCTTTTCCTGCATCACAAAACTCCAATCAGATTTAAGCCCTCTCCCGGTATTCCGGGGGGAGGGGGTTGGGAGGGGGTTCAGAGTTCGGTCGCACTCGCGCGGCAAAACCCCCACCCTCGCCCTCCCCCGGCGTACCGGGAGAGGGAATCATTCATCACGAACCTTGCGTGGCCCGATAGATGTATTCCAGTTCGGCGCTGGCCAGCGGCGTGATCTTGCGACCACTGGGCCGATCCTTCTTGTTAATTGCCTCGGTGATCAGACCCTGCATCTCATGGACCGTGTTCTCCCAACTCGAGAGCCGCGCCTTGTCGATACCGCGTTGAATGCGATCTGCCGGTGGATTGGCCAGGAATTTTTCGGCAGCGCCGACGAATTGATCTGCCGTCTTCACGATCTCAACCAGATCGCTGTATTGCCGGACAACATCCTTCACCGGCGTGCCGATGATGGGCCGGCCGGTTGCGAGATATTCCAGGGCTTTGGTTGGATTGATGTATTCCGTCGCCGCGTTGATGGCGAATGGCATCATGCAGATATCAAACGCCCGGCAGTAATTCGGCAGCACGCTGTAATCGCGCCCGCCGAGCCAATAGAGATTCGGCGCGTGCGGAAGCAGATTCGGATCAACTTTGACGACCGGCCCGACCATCGCGAACGACCAGCCGGGC
>Ga0182024_10008530_pt1 | contig 21561 bp, 20 predicted proteins | sample P32metaG_FD_120480 | JGI IMG/M metagenome (GOLD analysis project Ga0182024, IMG submission 120480) | Permafrost microbial communities from Stordalen Mire, Sweden - P3-2 metaG (Illumina Assembly) | ecosystem: Environmental > Terrestrial > Soil > Wetlands > Permafrost | place: Sweden: Stordalen...
CGCCGCGCTGCCAAACGGGCAGCAATGCGGCGCGGTTCCAGTACGACGACCTCGCCACCGACAATTTCAAGCAGAGCCGGCGGTACGCGGGTCGTCTTACCCGCGCCTGGGGGCGCTTCGATCACAAGATTAGGAGAGCGCTTGAGAGACGCAATCATCTCCGGCAGAATCGCGTCCACCGGAAGTGCAGGTTTGCTGATCACCAATTTTCATCGAAACACGCCCCATCGTAAGCGTCAAACAGCACTGAGTTTCGCAGCTAAGCAAAAGGAGGCTGTAAACAAACTCACTCCGAAACTTGCGTGGCCGGAAACAGAAACCGCAGATCTGCGGTTCCCACTCTCAGCGGAGCGATTATCACACTCGTCCAGCCGCACCGGACAACGAACCCTTGCGACCACCCACTCTTAATGACTAAACTCCTCCCCATGAAGTTCGCGATGCCTAATACCCTGCAGCACACCGTCGCAATCATCCTTCTTTCTCTAGCGACCGCCTCCCTCCAAGCGCAAGACTGGGCAAAGACCCGCCTGGAAGCATCGCCCCGCCATCACGAATACGTGGCCCTTAAACACGGAGATCGTACCGTTCAGGCGTTCGTGGTTTATCCCGAGGTGAAAACCAAAGCTCCAGTCGTCATCCTCATTCACGAGATCTTCGGCCTCAGCGACTGGGCGAAGGAGATGGCCGACGAACTCGCCGCAAAGGGCTTCATCGTAGTCGCGCCAGACCTACTCTCTGGTTTCGGACCCAACGGTGGCGGCTCCAGCGAATTCCCTAGCCAGGATGCAACGGTAAAAGCCGTCTCCGGCCTGAATCCCGACATCGTGATGGCCGACCTCGACGCCGCAGCCGACTACGGCAAACACCTTCCGGCAGCCAACGGTAAAATCGCCGTGGTCGGCTTCTGCTGGGGTGGCGGCAAATCGTTCGCCTTCGCCACCCATCGCAAAGATCTCTCCGCCGCCTTTGTGTTTTACGGCACCGGCCCCGCGGACGTGACCACCATCACCGCCCCTGTTTACGCCTTCTACGCCGGCAACGATGCTCGCATCGGAGCCACCATCCCGGCCACCACCGCGGCCATGAAGTCCGCCGGCAAGAAATATGAGCCGGTGACCTACGACGGCGCCGGTCACGGCTTTATGCGGGCCGGCGAGGATCCCACCAACACTGTCCCTGGAAACAAGGCCGCGCGGGAGCAAGGTTTCGCCCGGCTCGTCCTGCTCCTTCAAGGGATGTAACGCGAAAGGAAACAAAAATGGCTAAGGTCGTCTCTATCGAGGCGCGTACTGTACATATTCCTCTGCGTGTGGCGACCGCCTTTGCGCGTCGCAAGGTAACCTCACGTGATTACAGTCTGGTAAAGATCCGCACCGACGACGGGATCGAAGGAATTGGCCATTGCTACGCCGGCCATTCCGGGGGCAATGTAGTGACGACGGCGGTGCGCGAGATGCTGGCGCCCATGCTCATCGGCGCTGACCCCTACGCGACGGAACTGCACTGGAAGAATATGTATCAGGAAGTGTTGCTGCATGGCCGCGTCGGCTCGGTCATGCGGGCGCTCAGCATTCTTGATACCGCGCTGTGGGACAGAAATGCCAGGGCGGCCAATCTACCCCTTTACAAATATCTCGGCGCCGCCTACGAAGACACGGTTCCAGCCTACGCCAGCGGCGGCTACTACCTCGACGGCAAGACGCCTGAAATGCTAGGCGAAGAGATGGCCGGCTATGTAGCCCTCGGCCTTGACGCTGTGAAGATGAAGGTCGGCCGCGGTGACCTCAGGTCAGAAGAAGCCAGGATCGCAGCCGCGCGGAAGGCGATCGGGCCGGACGTGCTGCTCATGCTGGACGCCAACAACGCCTGGTCCGACGTACCGACCGCTTTGCGCTTTATGGAACGTTACGCGCCGTACGATCCCTATTGGATTGAAGAACCCTTCAACCCCGATCAGATCGACAACCACGCCAAACTGGCGGCGGCCATCAGCATCCCCGTAGCCACAGGCGAAATCGAGGCTGGGCGCTGGCGCTTCAAAGAGCTCCTGGATAAGCAGGCAGCTTCCATTTTGCAACCGGATGCCCTGGTCTGCGGAGGCATCACGGAGTTCCGCCGCATCGCCGCGTTGGCCGATGCCTACGGTGTCACCATCTGCCCCCACTGGTTTCATGATCTGCACGCACACATGGTTGCTGCGTCGCCCAACGGCCAATTCGTCGAATACTTCCCCGACGAAACAGTATTCAATTTCCGCGAGATTATCGACCGTCAACTAAAAGTGCGTAACGGCGGCCTCACCCTCACAACAGAGCCCGGCCTAGGCTATCAATTCGACGAAAAGGCAATAGCACGCTTCCAGTCAGATAATTGGAATTAAAAGGGTGCAATCGAAGGGCGCCCCAGGTCTCGCTTTTGAGACCTGGGATCCATGCAACCGCTCCCAACTGGAAACTCCACCCTTCCCTTTGTCGTGAGGAGAGAAGTCCAATGATCTGCAGCACTCGCAAACCCCACGTAGAATGACCCCATGGACTTTGGCCTAAAAGGGAAAACAGCATTAGTGCTAGCCGGCGGTGGAGGCTTGGGCCGGGCAATTGCAGAATCGCTGGCACGCGAAGGCGCAAACGTAGCCGTGGCCGGCAAAGGAGCCGATTCGATCTCCGCCACGCAATCAGCATTGGCAGCCATCGGCAGCAAAAACCTCGGCCTCATATGGGACCTTTCCGACCTAACCCAAATCGACGGGCAAATCTCGAAAATCGAAACCGAGCTGGGGCCAGTCGACATTCTGGTGAATAACACCGGCGGCCCGCCGCCCACGACGGCCAGTGGTCAAGACCCGGCGCTATGGTCCAAACATTTCCAGGCCATGGTGCTTTCGGTCATCGCGATCACCGACCGCGTGCTGCCGAATATGCGAGCGCGACATTGGGGACGGATAATCACCAGCGCTTCCTCGGGCGTGGCCGCGCCCATCCCCAATCTCGCCATTTCCAATGCACTCCGTCTCTCCCTGCTCGGATGGTCTAAAACACTGGCCCGTGAAGTCGCCAAAGACGGCATTACCGTAAATGTCGTTCTGCCCGGACGCATCGCGACCAGCCGCATCAAATTTCTGGACGAAGCGAAAGCCAAGCGCGAAGGACGCTCCCTGGAAGACGTGGAGGCCGAAAATACGGCCAGCATACCTGCCGGCCGTCTAGGCAAGCCGGAAGAATATGGCGACGTGGTAGCCTTTCTTTCCAGCGAGCGCGCTGCTTATATTACCGGCTCCGTAGTCCGGGTTGACGGCGGCATGATTCCATGTATCTGATCTCATTAGTCTAGGAGCGAACATCTGGAACCAACACTGGCGTTAGACGAAAAAACCACGGCAACACTCTCCACCATCACGACGGCAACGCTCACTACAGTGCTGTTGAAGAAAGGCTTGCGCAATGTCTGGCTGCGCGGCACCAAGCCGCTAAGTCCAGGCCAGAAGCGCCTGGTCGGCCCTGCTTTCACCTTGCGTTTTGTTCCCGCGCGCGAAGATCTGGCCACGCCGGAATCCTGGAGTTCCCCCGTCTCCACCCGAGCTGCGATTGAAGCTATGCCGCCCGGCTGCATTGCCGTCGTCGACGCCATGGGCATCACCGATGCGGGCATTTTTGGAGATATCCTCTGCGCCCGGATGAAGGTGCGTGGTGTCGCTGCACTGGTCACCGACGGCGTCGTGCGTGATGTCGCCGGCGTACTCGACACCGGTTTGCCGGTATGGTGCAAGGGCGCGGCCGCGCCACCTTCGGTAGCCGGTTTGACCTTCGTCAATTGGCAGCAGCCGATTGGCTGCGGCGGGGTAGCAGTGTTTCCCGAAGACGTCATCGTGGTAGATGACGATGGCGCCGTCGTCATCCCCCGGGCGCTGCTCAACGAAGTAGTGGAATCGGCAACCGAGCAGGAGAAGCTCGAAGCGTGGATTATGGATGAGGTAAAGGCAGGAACCCCATTGCCTGGCCTCTACCCGCCCAATGCGGAAACCAAAGCTCGCTATGAAGCCTTCCGCAACGAAAGAACCAAAGCTTCAAAATAAATCAAACATTCCAGGCGTCGCTGGGACGGCGTGAAAGTAGCCCCGGACGGCAGCGCCGGGTGAATCGAAAGACGCCGTGAGTCCCGCAAGGCGGCTCAATCAACGTGGATTTAGCTGCCCCTTTCCCGGGGACTTGTTCCGCTTCTCCCAGATCACCCACCGCCATCTTGGGCTACTTTCGCGGCGTCCCAGCGAAACTCTATACCTTAGTTGCCTTTAAGTGCCTGCATATCTTGTTCCAGCTGCTGAATCGTTAGCCCAGCGGGAGTGGTCTTCTTTGCGTTGATCCATTCCGGGTCCGCGATGGCATACGCTTCGTCCACGAACTTCTCGAAGAAGGCCCAGGTCATGGTGTAGTACTCTCCCCACGAGATGACCCGCGCTCCGTTGGCGTCATACCCGGCCAGAACCACGGCATGGCCGCCGACGATAGTGTTGTCCGCCTTGGGATTCACATCCCACACCTTGAGCGGCTCTTCACCCGGCGGCATGATGTACTGCGGCACATTGAAGCCGATATAGGCTACGCCGCAGTCGTGGATGGAGCGCTTGACGTTGTCGATGTTCGTCACGTCGACTTCAACAAAGGCAATGATGTTATGTCGCTGTTGCCCATTGAGCCCGTACGGTGCACCCTTCCTGAGGATGTAGGTAAGGACGTGCTGTTCATTGCCCCCGGGGCCCTCTCCGCCCTGCGAAGGCTTGTAGCCGCAAGCCTGTTCATACAGGTCGACAACGTCGACATCCGGCTCGGTATCGATAGTGTGTTCAGAGTTAAAGCTCCAGACCTGGATCGCGTGATAGTAAGCGGCACAGGTGCAGTCGCCCAGGGTGTCGTTCTGCATCACGCCCAGGTTGGCAGGCATTCCCTGGGTGTAGTCCACGGCAGGAACGACAGGCTCCAGCGCCTTGCCCGCCATCAGCGTATGCAGCATGGGAATCCGTTTGTCATGGGAACGGGCGAGCCGTCCCAGCTTGAAGGTAGTGGCAGTCTTGGTGGCCATTAGCGTTTCTCCTTTGCGGTGAATGAGGGTTCTACGTCTTTCGTTGCTCCGTGTGAATCGCGCACCGGCGAGAGCCGCCCAAGTTTGAAACCAGAATTGTTGTGCGTGACTGCGGGTTCGAGCGTTGCCGCGGTATGGATGACAGCCCAGGTCGTGATCACGCTGGCGGCTGTGGTAAGGCCGCCATACTTGGCGTAGATCTGGGCCGCCTGCTGATCAGCTTCCTCGATGTTGCTGGTGGGATTAGGTATTTGCGGATCCGAGGCATTGCGAATCGCGTGCCAGGAGAGGCCAGGAATACCTTCGAGCGCGCTCGCCACCATCGCGTCGCCCATCTCGCAGACCCGTCCCAGCCCTTGGAGCTTGTAGTGATCAGTCGAGTCGTCGAAGGCGAAGATATCGGTGGTCACGATCGCATCCGTGTTGCCGTGCCATATCTTCGGTGTGCTTCGCGAGTTGGGCACGCGGGACGCATTGATCTGAAGTAACGCAGGGCTGATCCCTTCCAGTGCCCCGGACGGCAGTGGTGAAGGCGTAAAGGAGGCATCGTGCCACGGCTCGTTCTTGAACTGTCCCGTGCAGTCGAAACGAACGCTGCCCCCCACCACAACATCACCCAGCAATACTTCGGTGCCGATCCCTCCCGCTGTCCCGGTGGTGATGAAGAGCTTCGGGCTGACGGTCTGCGCAATCTCCGCCATCAGCTTTTTCACCGGCGTCGCCGGACCGTCGTATGCAAAATGTAATCCGCTCTTGAAGAGCAAAACCTTCGCGCTTCCGATCTGGCATGGAAAGTAGAGACCAAGGCTGTGGTAGTAGCGGGCCATCTCGCTGGATTTATCGTTGAACGGAGATTTGGCGCCGGTCACCAGCGGAATATAGGCGCTTATGCTGTGCCGGTATTCATACCACGTGCTGATGGGATTGGCAGGAGTAAACAGCGCGGCGAGAGCGGCGGCCTCCGCGGCCGTCCATGTAACTACAACGGCATCGTAACCTTTAAATCGAGACAGATCGTCGGTCTCTGCGGGTGGCGGCCCGAGCACTATCGGCTTCGGAGCGCCGTCCGCCGGCCACGGCGGAGCCGAGGGAAGCTGCGCCGATGGATTGGCAAATGCAGCCTCCAGCCCGGCGTCGCGAAACCGCTGTTGCGGCGCTGACGGATCGTAATTCAATCTCACATCCGCAAAACTGAGCTTCGGCATGGTCGTATCCTTTGTTTTGGGTGAGCGATGAGGGCGCGAAGGGCGTGGGACCAACCGTCTATTTTTGGCCGCTGGTTTCTCCGCAGTGCAGTGAGCCGATACCAGAGTAGTGTTCCAAGCCAATCGAGCGTTACATTACTTTCGTTAAAAAAAGCGCGACCGCGGGGCATCGCAAAATAGCTTTTGCGCTTCTGTAACGTTTGTTCTTTCCCCACCACTACTCGGCATGGAGAATCGCTCATCGCTGGCCCCAGTTCGTATCGGCAAATGGCCAGGGCATCGTGGGCGCTGCAAAGGGCTTAGTCCCTTAAGACCAAATCATGCCCCGATAGTCCTCTTAGCGGGTTCACCCGGCGGTGTAAACTTGAACCCGCCCGCTTTCGCCGGGGAGGAATCGCGCTTGGAATTCTTTGCGTTTGACGCGTCCTACGTCGAAAGACTTCGCTCCGGGGACGCACATATCGAAGGGCATTTCGTCAGCTACTTTAGCGAACTGATCCGTCTCAAACTGCGCTCGCGATTGAACTCCAAAGAAGCTATAGAAGATGTCAGGCAAGAAACCTTTATGCGCGTGTTGGCGTTGTTGCGCGGAGAGGCAGGCTTAAGGCAGCCAGACCGCCTGGGGTCCTTTGTGAATTCTGTTTGCAACCATGTCTTGCAGGAGCACTATCGTTCCAAAAAACGGTTAGAAGCTACCATCGACGACGAAACTGAGTCTACCGTTGCCGGTCGAGAGCCAAGTGCCCTCCGCCTGCTTGAGGCCAAGGACACCGAGCGTGTGGTTCGGCAAATACTGAATGAATTGCCCGAACGTGACCGGCGTCTGCTGCAGTCGGTGCTCCTCGAAGAACGGGACAAAGATGAGGTATGCGCGGAGTTCGGCATCAGCCGCGAATATCTAAGAGTGCTGTTACACCGCGCAAAACATTCGTTCAAGTCGTTCTATATTGACCACTTAGGGTTGCATTAGAAGCGATGAGGCCCTTGAAATCTATGGATCACAACCAGTCCACAAATCTCATGGCAGTCGAAAAATACCTTCTGGACGAACTAACAGCAGAGTTACGCGACGAGTTCGAGGAGCATTTTTTCGATTGCCAGGAATGCGCCACCGATCTCCGTACCACTGCTGCGTTCATGGCCGCCGCCAGGCAGGAATTCAAGGCGAATCCAGTTCCAAAACCAGGAAAGGCTGCCAGGGGTAAATCGTTCTCTGCCCCGTTCTGGCCCTCTGCACTGGTTTGGTCTGCGCTTGCGGCGTCTCTACTCGTGATCGCCTATCAAAACATCATGGTTTTCCCGCGCTTGCAAAGCGAAATCGCGGAGCTGAAGTCTCCGGAGATTTTGCCCGTCATCTCCCTGGTTGGGGGCAACAGTCGCGGGGGGCAGACTCCCTCCATCGTGGTGGAACCCGCGCATCCTTTCCTCTTATCTCTTGATATTCCAACCCAGGACCGCTTCTCTAGTTACACCTGTCTGCTGTATTCACCTTCCGGCACGCTTGTCTGGCGGGTGGAAGTTTCTCCTCAAGCAGCGAGAGATACTGTTTCGATACGCGTTCCGTCGACAGACAAGCTGCTAGGGGAATATATCTTGGCTGTACAGGGAAACCTTAACGGAATCTCGACCGATCTAGCGCGCTACAGGTTTGCTTTGAATACCCACGAATAAAATCTCTGCGTAACGAGGTGCACGATGCGTCCGAATGTCAAAAAGACCTTTTACTTCCATGGAGATGCGAGCTCCCTCGGTGGGTTCATCGAAAAACCCTTCCAAAAGCACATTCCTCCCCAAGCTTCCGCGACGCTGCCTTCGGTTGGCGGGCATGTAACCTCACGCACGGAAGCCTTCAATTTCGAGGGGATCATCTCTTGCCGCGGGGCATATACCCGCGTTTCCGGCAGGCATGTCGAAGAAAACGGCTCCGCAACGGTATCAGTCACCTCCGTCCTGGAAGGATTGAATATTCTGGAAATCGTCAAAGCCGAGCGGGTCGTGGCCCAGGTCACTGCTGAATATTCGGCCGGCGGCGGCTTCCCCAGAGTCTCTTTCGCCGGTTCTCATTTCGACCGCCTGACGATCGGCCATGCGGACGCTTCCCTGGCGCTGAATTCTGGCCTGCTGGGTTTTCCTAGCGCACCCAAAGCGCCTCGAGTGCCTATTACCCAGTCTCTTTTTCAGGAGACTGGTCGCCAACAAGCTGCCAAACTAATCAAGAGCGTTAAAGCCGAATCCGACCAGGATGCCCTCAGCTGGCTCACCAACCGGTACGGCTGGATGGACTCCGATCGAAAGCAGGGGAAAGACGGATTTCTTTTATGTTCGTTGGTAGATGGCGTGGGTGGGGCAATCCCTGGCAGGTCCTTTGGCCACGTCTTGGAAATTCCGGATTTTGGCAGAATCTTTCTCGGGGAGCTACTTGTGTCTCCGTCTTTGTTCCGAATTTCTATGATTCGCGCCGAGCTCGGCTGCACCGTACATGGAGGTGGCAACGGATCTTGTGCGGCGATCGGCGTCCACGGCGTTCCGCCATAGGCTTGGTCTTGGTCTCGTTGGCAGCTGCGACCCTGACCGGATGCCGCTCTGCAGCGGCCCCTGATCCGGCAGCGATCTTTGAAAACATCCGCAACGACTCTTTACACGGCAATCTCGACGTCGCTCAGCAGAAGGCAGAGAAGGCTCGCAAGGACTTCTCTGCGAGCGGCGCGGATTGGCCCATGAAGTTCCGTGTCCTCGAGGCTGAGATCCTTACTTACCAGGGCCGGCGACCGGATGTTCTGTCCCTCCTCAACGACCCACACGTCTCCTATCCCACCACAGGTGATCTCGCGATCAAGAGGTACTTGCTCTGCGGAATGGCACACGCCAGGCTAGGCCAGGCACAGCAAGCGGATTTGGAGTTGCAAGAGGCGCAGCGTCTCTCCGACACAAGCCACTCCGCGTTGAACGGCGAGGTCCTAAGGACGGAAGCAACGGTTCAAAACTATCGAGGCCACTTGACCGAAGCCGCCGACCTATTCAGAAGGAGTCTGAAGGTTGCCCGCGAAGAGCGCGACGGCTCATTTCTTGAGGCCAGCGATCTTTTAAATCTTGGGATGGTGGCTGTCGAAATGGAGCACTACGACGAGGCGCTCGCCTCGCTGAATGAGGCTGCGAGTTTTGCCAGGTCCGTTCAGGCGCGGCCGGTCCTTGAAGCGGCCCTTGGAAATCTAGGGGCGGCCTATTTTCAACTCGGCGATTTTGAGAAGGCTCTCTCCAGTTTTCAGCAGGGTGAACAGGAATCACAGGAAATAGGAACGACCAGTGCACAGGTGGATTGGTTATGGGACGCGGGTTCCACCTACTTAAGGCTCGGCGATCCTCAGCAAGCAAGAACCTGCTATGAGCAATCCTTGAGGGCCGCAAAAGCCATCGATAATCGCGAAGAAATCGAGGGGATCGAGACAGAACTCGCGTTCCTCCTCTTTCAACAGGGCCAGTTCGATGCGGCCAAAGCGCACAGCGATGAAGCGATCCGCACCGCGCACATGTCGGGAGATCAAGCTGGAGAGCTGGAGCCATTGTTTGTGCAGGCACGCCTGGCTGCACAGCAGCCAAATGGGCAGGACCCTGAACGAATGTTAATGCAGGTCTACGCAAAATCCGAGAAGAGCCCGTCCCTGCGAGGGGAAATCGAGAACGCGCTCGCCAATTTGTCTGCAGCCAGGAAACAGAAAAAGCAAGCCGAGCTCTGGTATCGAAAATCCATTCTGACCTTTGAAGACCAGCGGGCAGCCATTAAGCAAGAAGAACTCCGACTGCCCTTCTTTGCCAACGGCGATGCGTTCTATCGGGATTACGCAGACTTCCTTATCTCTTCCCAGAAGCAGGAAGAAGCTTTGCAGTTGCTCGATATCGGTCGGGCGAGAACACTGGCGGAAGGCCTGGGGCTTGCAAAGGAAAAGCGCGTGACACGGTCAGAGCCAGCCGGCGACGCGCAGGCGGTCGCGTCCAAGCTCGATAGCACCATCCTCTTCTACTCGCTGGGACCGAAAAAATCCTGGTTGTGGACCATTACTCCTCATCACACCCGCCTCGTCCAGCTTCCCGCTCAGTCAGCGATAGAAACCCAGGTGCACAGCTATCAGAATGCAATCCTGAAATCGACCGACCCACTGCGCGAGGAAAACCAGGCGGCGACGACTCTCTACGAAACCCTAGTCGCGCCCGCCGCAGCCATGATTCCTAAAGGATCCAGGGTCCTGATCATTCCCGACGGCGTCCTCAACGGACTTAATTTCGAGACCTTGTTAATTCCGGGACCCGGCAGCTCCCATTACTGGATCGAAGATGTAACCATCAGAAACGCGAACTCAATTCGCATGCTCACCCGGATCAACCCAGAAGCTTCCGCTGAGAACACAAAGAAACTGCTACTGATCGGTAACCCCGTCGTCACCGGAACCGGCTACGAAGATCTGCTGAACGCCTTCGCAGAGATTCGTGGAATCGAAAAGCATTTTCCGCCGGACAGCCGAACCGTAGTCACGCAGTCCGGTGCGGTCCCCGCCTCGTACCTGGAAAACAAGCCGGAAGAATATTCCTACATCCACTTTGTGGCTCACGGCACGGCCAGCCGATTGGATCCGCTGGATTCGGCTGTAGTGCTTTCGCCGCCGCCCGATAATCCCGAAGACTTCAAGCTCTACGCCCGCGACATCATGCGTGATCCGCTCCACGCCCGGCTGGTCACCATCTCCGCTTGCTACGGATCGGGTTCTCGCGCCTATGCCGGCGAAGGATTGGTCGGCTTATCCTGGGCGTTCCTCCGCGCCGGAGCGCACAACGTAATCGGCGCCTTATGGGAGGTGAACGATGCTTCCACGCCGCTGCTGATGGACCGGCTTTACGCCGGCCTTGAAGCCGGCAGCACTCCGGATGATGCACTGCGCGCGGCGAAGTTGTCCCTCATTCATTCCCCGGCTGTCTACCGCAAGCCGCTGTACTGGGCGGCCTTTCAACTTTATACGGGCTCCTGAGAAACCAACCGCACCCGCCAAGCGTCGAATTATTCGAAAGCCAAAGAAATTCAACACGAGTTGATACGAAAATGACTCTTATGTCACTACCACGGTGATGCGAACGTCCCGTCATGGATAGGAGAAAACTCGTGGCAACTCTGGCCAAGTCAAAACCTGAGACCTCCGTTGACCAGGTTCAGCGCTTTGAGCGTAAACTCCGTGAAGTGAAACAAGCAGTAGCCAGTCTTCCTGGCAATGAGTACCACACTGAGCTTCTGAATCTCGTTCGCCGCGCCGGGTGGACCACCAACGCCGAAGGCATCTTCTTCGATGCCCTGACTGACTCGATTCTGGCGCAGACCCGTGACCTGCAGCAGCTTCACCAGCGGCTGAAGGCCGCTTTCGAGGCAGTTCAGGGACAATAGCGGCAGTATAGTATGGCGGGATGGACGATCCGCCGGGACCAAACACCACCAGGGGCCTACGCAAAGGGCTCACCAGCTATGGTGACGCGGGCTTCTCTTTATTCCTGCGCAAAGCCTTCATCAAAGCCGCCGGCTATTCCGAGGACGCGCTCGATCGCCCCATCATCGGTGTGACCAACACCTTCAGCGACTACAATCCCTGCCACGGCAATGTGCCTGACCTGATCGAAAGCGTAAAGCGCGGCGTTCTGCTCGCGGGTGGTTTGCCGATGGTGTTTCCCACCATTTCTATCGGCGAAAGTTTCGCTCACCCCACCTCCATGTTCCTGCGCAACCTCATGGCTATGGACACAGAGGAAATGATTCGTGCGCAGCCCATGGATGCGGTGGTGCTTATCGGCGGATGCGACAAGACCCTTCCCGCCCAGGTTATGGCCGCTGCCAGCGTAGATCTGCCGGCCGTCGTCTTACCGACAGGGCCCATGGCGGTGGGTCATCACAAGGGTGAGGTTCTCGGTGCCTGCACCGATTGCCGCCGCCTGTGGGGGCAATACCGTGCCGGCGTCATCGACGTTGCCGAGACCGAGCTGATCAGCGGCCGCCTTGCTCCTTCCGTTGGCACCTGCATGGTGATGGGGACCGCGAGCACCATGGCCTGCATCATCGAAGCGATGGGCCTGGCGCTGCCCATGAGTGCCACCGCACCCGCCACCCAGGCCGACCGTCGCCGGATCGCCGAGGCCAGCGGCAGGCGCGCCGCGGCGATGGCGATTGTCGGAGCGCCCAAGCCGAGCGAACTGATAACCGAGGCCTCCGTGCGCAATGCAATGATTGTGTTGCAGGCCATTGGCGGGTCTACCAACGGCTTGATTCACCTGATAGCCATAGCCGGCCGCGCCGGGGTGAAGTTCGAGCTGGAAGCCTTTGACAAACTAGGCCGCCAGGTCCCAGTGCTGCTCAACCTCAAGCCATCGGGCACCCACTACATGGAGCATTTTCACCATGCCGGTGGTCTCCCCGCTCTCATGCGCGAGCTTGCGTCATTGCTCGATCTCCATGCGCCCAGCGTAGCCGGCTGCACCATTGGTGATGCCATTGCGAGCGCAGAAAAGGTGCCCGCGCAGGATGTGATCCGTACCCTGGCCGCCCCGCTCACGAAAGAGGGAGCCATGGCCGTGCTTCATGGCAACCTCGCCCCCGGAAGCGCGGTGATCAAGCAGTCCGCGGCTTCCCCGAACCTGATGCGCCATACTGGCCGCGCCGTGGTATTCGACGGGGTAGAGGACATGACCAAGCGTATAGACCTTGCGGATCTCGATGTCCACCCCGAAGACATTCTGGTCCTGCGCAACGCGGGGCCGAAGGGCGCGCCGGGGATGCCGGAAGCGGGTTACCTGCCCATCCCGATGAAGTTGGCTCGCCAGGGCGTGAAAGATATGGTCCGCATTTCCGATGCGCGGATGAGCGGTACGGCTTTCGGCACCATCGTGTTGCATATCACGCCGGAATCCGCTGTAGGCGGCCCCCTCGCCGTCGTCCAGACTGGCGACCGCATCATGCTCGATGTGGAAGCACGCCGCATCGAACTACTGATCGACGAAGCCGAACTGCAAAACCGTCTCGCTGCCTGGAAACGATTGCCTCCGCAACACAAGCCGGCAACGCGCGGCTACGCCAGGCTATTTGAGGATTCCGTACTGCAAGCCGATCAGGGCTGCGACTTCAATTTTCTCCTCCGCCAGGGCGACGCAGAGGCAGGAGATCCCTAGACTTGTGCAAATTCGATCGGCTGACTTGGACAGCACTTGCTGAAAACCGCAGATCTCTCCACTACGCTACCCCGGATTTCCTGCAGAGGTTGGTGCGCTGGCGAACTTCATGCGGCTTTCCTTAATGAAAGCCGCACACGTGGTCGCGTCCAGTGCTGCGTGGCAGGAAATCCGGGTGCGCTCCGGTCGAGATGACAAAGTTGTTTCACGGAAATTGGCTGATTATCCAGTTTATGCAAGGCGGTGAGTGGCCCAACAAATTTGTCATCTCGACCGGAGCGCAGCGTAGTGGAGAGATCTGCGGTTTCTCTTCAGCTCTCACACAGATTCGTCAGTCCTGGCTGTACCTGTAACCCACGTCAATGCCGACGGCAATCGCCAAAGCCCCTTAGCCTTCATATTCCGCATCTGGCCTGTCGTTCCGTTTTGGCACACATTGGGTCCTCCATCACTATCCTTCGACGAAGTCCATCGCCCCTGATAAGCCTTAGGCCGTATAGCTATTCAGAGGGCCTCCGGATTGATGTCTGACCCCGCCTTAAAACCGTCCGCCTATATACCCACATTGGATGGTTGGCGTGCCCTTTCGATCGGCCTGGTGATTCTGCATCATTCACCGATACAGTGTGCGGTCCCCATTCTTGGACCACTGCTTCAGTCTCTCGCCCACATTGGTGAGGTGGGCGTGGAGCTGTTCTTTGCCATCAGCGGACTCCTCATCTGTTCCAGGCTCCTCGATGAGGAATCAAGATTTGGCCAGATCAGCGTGACCGGCTTCTACGTCCGGCGCTTCTTTCGTATTCTCCCCGCGGCCACTTTCTATCTTCTGGTGGTCGCGATCCTGGGCGCATTGCATGTCATTCCGCTCTTCCCGCTGGATTGGTTCGGGGCTCTCTTTTTCTTCCGCAACTACGTCATGCTGTTCGAATACCTGAACCACAGTCCACTGCCACTGCATTGGTACACCGGACACTTTTGGTCGTTGTCGATGGAAGAGCATTTCTACCTGATACTTCCAGCTGTGCTCGTCGGCTTCAAGAAGCTGCGGTTTTGGGCTCTAGCGGGCCTGGCCGTTGCTGTTGCACTCTGGCGATGGGTTCTGACGCACGTCATGCACAGCAATTATCAATTCAATTTCCGCACCGACACTCATGTTGATGCACTTCTCATCCCGGCGATGATTGCTCTGGCGCTCTATCCCCTAATCCGTAATGAAGCCGCCAGAAGATACATACCCGCCTGGTCCTTTCCTATATTTGTCGCACTGGAACTGCTCCTTCTTACCACCAGAGTCCCATTCTTCTCCACCCTGCAAGCGATCTTGCTTCCACTGCTCATTCTTTCCACCGTTCTTCACTCCAACACGGTACAAGGAAGAATCCTGGAAAGTAAGCCGCTGCGCTGGATTGGCTGGATCTCATACAGTCTGTACCTATGGCAGCAGCTTTTCTTCGGCGTCAATTTCGTCGGGAGCCCCCCGGGCCTTGCCCTCCTGCGCAAACCGCCGATCAACCTTGTAGCTCTCCTGGTCTGCGCTACCTTCAGCCACTACGTGATTGAAAAGCGCTTCATACGCTTGGGCCATAAGCTTGCCCCAACCTCGATTTCTCGCCATCGCATAGGCCAAAGCGAGTTGCACACACATCCACTTCCGATGAATCGCCCTGTGCCCCATTAACGCCATCGAGCACAGCGTGTGTGCGTGCCAGATTTGGACAATGCGAGGGAATACCAGCTCAGGGTGAGAGATCCGGGTTAGATACTTACCACCAATGGGCTGTATCGGCCCCCTTTGTAGTATTTCGGCCACGCTCAGCCAGATGCATGATGAAGTTGTGAAAGAGATAAACCCCGACTTCGACGCACTGCTCGTATTCCTGGCCAACTGGGAAGCCATAGAACGGTCCGCGCTGGGCAGAATCTTAACCGCAGGCCAACTGGCCGACGTGCAGGAACTGGAGCGCCTTTACGCGCTGCCATCCGAACCAGTGGAACACTTGTCAGAATAAGCCGGATGCCCGCGCAACTCAGCGCGAGATCAGCTGCGGAGGTCCCGCAGCCGGTGTCTTGGCTGGTCCCACCTGCACCACTGTCATCATGCCGTCGGTGACATTACTGTCTCCGGTCGCATTCGACGCGTTCCGCGGCGCCCCCGGGCGATTCACATCCACATAACCCGTGGCAGTTCCCGCAAAAAGCAGATCACTCTCAATCCAGTCTCTTTCCCGGTCAATGTACGGATCGATGCGATGTGTCCACTTGGTCATGGTCTTGGTATGTTCGACAGCAATGTCATGTGTCGACGAGGCCACCCAGACCTCGCGCCCAGCTGAACCCCGCCGGCGCCAACTCTCCTTCCGGAGTTTCGTCGTCCTGAGCATCTGCGGCTTCCTGGGAATTATTGGAACTCTGCGCTTTAGCCGCGCTTTGGGGGGAACTCGGGGTAGCCGCCTGAGCTGACATCGGTAATATCAAAAGGGCGAGGAGCAGCCATCGTGCTGATCTGGATCCGGGTAGGGCAACGTTGACGGCTGACACCTATGCTCACCTCGCAAAACGAAAGAATGCTGGCTATTGTGGAGTCGCCAGTTTATTACACCTCTACGCATGGCTTACGTCATACAGAGAGCAAGTGAAGGCTCTCCGGCCAGGGAAGCCGTTTTCCCCGCGGGTAGCCCAGGATGGCAACCCTGCGTAGACTTGGACGCAAGTCGGAACCGAAGATCAAGATGCCGCGCTCACGCTTCTTTCCGCTCCTGTTGTTGGTGGGAATCCTGTGGGGGGCCTCGCCGGCCATCGCCGCACCCGATCCTGACCAGGCCTGTGCCGGCTGCCATCAGGCGATCTTCGACAGCTACAAGAAAACTCCCATGGCGCAGGCAAGTGGCCTGGCCATCGATGGGCTGCTGCCGGGTGACTTCACCCACGCTGCCTCCGGCGTTCGCTACCGGCTCTTCTTGCGCGATGGCCGCGCCTGGTTGAGCTATGAGCGGCCCAACGCACCGCCGGAAAAAGCTCTCAAGGGAGAGCAGGAGCTCACTTATTTCGTCGGCTCCGGCCAGCGCGGCCGCACCTACTTGTTTCAAAAGAACGGCTATTGGTTTGAGAGCCCGGTCAACTGGTACGGCAAGCAGCGCGTATGGGATATGAACCCAAAATCGATTGACGTACGGGAGATGCCCCTCACCCTCAAGGTCGATCGAGGATGTCTCCATTGTCACTCGACCGGCGTGCAGCCGTCGGTCGGCGCCAACAATCACTTCGGGGCCCAACCCTTTCTTTATGGAGGCATCACCTGCCAGTCGTGTCATGGAGATCCAGCAGCACACCTGGCGAGCGGCGGAACAGCCCCGATTCTGAATCCGGCTAAGCTGTCGCCCAACAAGCGAGACTCTGTATGCCTACAATGTCACCTGGAAGGCGAGACCGCGGTCAACGCACCGGGACGCTCCCTGTCTGCTTTCGTACCCGGCGAGAATCTTTCCGATTATGTAACTCACTTCGTTCACTCTGGAGAACTGGGCCCTGACGGCAGGGCGACAAGCCAGTGGGAAGCGCTACTACAGAGCGAGTGCAAGAGAAAGAGCGGAGATCGTCTTACCTGTACCACCTGTCACGACCCGCACAATTCACCTTCTGCCGAACAGCGAGTCACGTACTTCAGAAGCCGATGCCTCACCTGCCATGGAGCGCCCGCCTTCGTCAGCAAGCACCACCCCGATCAGCCGGACTGCAGCAGTTGCCACATGCCCAGGGAAAAGACAGGAGACGTAGCCCACGAACAGGTGACAGACCACCGCATCCAGCGCCGCCCTGCTTCCTCTTCCATGCAGACGCAGCGCACCGGGGAGTTGACACTGGCGGGCGGTGGAACAGCGAGCGACCGTGACCTGGGACTGGCTTATTTTCAGATGGCTAACCTTGGCGATCAGGAAGCAGGGCATCGCGCGATGGCTTTGCTGCAACAGGCTGAGCGCCATGAAGGCGACCAGCCGGATCCAGACCTGCATAGGGCACTGGGCTTTATGGCGCACCTCGCGGGCGACCGTGCAATGGCTACGCGCGAATACGAGGCAGCGCTCCGAGCGAACCCGGCGGATTCTATCGCCGCAGGGGACCTGGCAATACTGGAAGCACGAGCCGGCAACGCCAAAGCCGCGATCACCTGGCTACAGGGCATCAGCCAGAATGATCCAGGAGAAACCGCAGCGGGCATGGATCTGGCCATGATCGACTGCGCCATCGGTGACCCGCAAGCCGCCACGAGAGCCCTACAACACGTACTGGACTTCTCTCCCGACGACGCCAAGGCCCGGCAAGCGCTGGCTGCCATCGAAAGCAAACCCGAAACCTGCCGGCAATCAGAAAGCAGTAAGTGAAATTGGACGGGTGCTGGACGAAAAAGACCGGGCGAAGCCCCGACGATTGCTTTTTTCATTGAGGATGTTGAGAAGCCGGCTTCGCCTTCCCCGACCCCTCCTTGAGAGAAATGATTTGATCCGCCGCGACCCCAGGAAAAACCTCATCCTTCCCACTTGGCCAGCTCACTTCAATCGAAGCGACACTGGTCGCATGCCCCAGCCCAAAGTGCAATCGCATATCGTTGTTGGAGATGTAACTGGAGCCGCTGCGTACCTCATCGACCCACACCCGCGAACTCTCTGAACCATGCACCACCACGCGAGCGCCGATTCCGTCACGATTAGAAGCCACGCCGATCAAATGGATCCCCAGCCAATGGTTGTCGTTCCTGGCCAGGTTGACCAACAGCAGAGGAAAGTCACTCACATTGTTGACCACCGCCTCCAGCCGCCCGTCATTCCAAAGATCGCCGATAGCAAGACCCCTACTCGACTCCGGTCGAGTGATCCCCGGGCCTGACTCCTTGGAGATGTCCTTGAACTTGCCATTCCCTTGATTCCAATAAAGCACCCGCGGCTCCCGGTAAGCCGAGCCCATATTGCCGCTGTCCACCTCGGGATAAACGTGGCCGTTGACCATGAGTAGATCGGGCCATCCGTCATTGTCGACATCCATAAACATGCAGCCCCAGCCCAGGTACTGTGTGTTGACCCCGATACCGGAGGCAAAGGTCATATCGACGAAGGAGTGGTCGCCGTTATTGTGGTAAAGGGTGGCTGTGTCGTCGGAGAAATTGGTTTTTACAATGTCCAGGTGGCCATCCCCGTCATAGTCTCCAACGGAGGAGCCCATGCCGGCCTGTTCGCGCCCGTCATCGTTAAAGGCAACGCCGGTGTCCGCCGCGGTATCGGTAAAAGTGCCATCGTGATTGTTGCGATAAAGAATCGCAGGAGTCGAATCGCAAGCGACGAAGATATCGGGCCACCCGTCCTCGTCATAATCAATAGTGGAGACGCTAAAGCAATAGTGGCCTTGAGTCTTCTCGAAGCCGCTTGCCGTGCTCACGTCGGCAAATTTGCCATTGCCTAGATTGTGGTAGAGAAGGTTAGGGGAACTGGCCAATCCTCTGGGGCCGCACATGACCGGTACCCCCTTCCAGGTGCAGCTGGGGGACGCACCGGGAGCGGGCGTCGTAGCCAGATCGAAACTGACATAGTTGGCCACAGCCAGGTCCAGCTTGCCATCCCGGTCGTAATCGACAAAGGCGCATCCCGTTCCCCACAACTTGCCGGTTCCGGCGACACCCGCTGCGGCGGCTACTTCCGTGAAGGTGCCATTCCCCTGGTTGTGATAAAGGCGATTTTTGCCGTAGGCGGTAACGAACAGGTCTTCGTAACCGTCATTGTCGTAATCGCCAACGCAAGCGCCCTGCCCCCAGGCTGTGTCCGTAAGGCCGGCGTGCGCCGTGACATCCGTGAAAGTGCCATTGTGATTGTTATGAAAGAGATGGCTGGTGGGATGCTCACCCTTCTGCTCCTTCCCCGGCAGCAGGTCTCCATTCACGAGAAAAATGTCGGGCCAACCATCGTTGTCGTAATCGAAGATCGCGACCCCACTACCCGTAGCTTCGACGATATAGCGCTTCGATTCCACGCCACCATTGGCGTTGAGCACGCGAATGCCGGCCTTCGCAGCAAAATCCTCGAACCAGGCCGGCCCACCATGTTGCGGCGAAGGCGGAAAAATTTGTGCCCCCCCAAGACCATGCGCCGCGCCAACCAGTAGCAAAAGAAGCAAGGCTCCGGCGACCATCGCCACTGTTTCGTGCTTGCCTATCTGCATGCCATCCCTTCGCCCTCATTCTAGAGCGGAAGCGAAGGGTCTTGTCGTCCAGGCAATTTTTGCGGACAACCTATGCATGGCAGATGAATCCCTTCGCGCTGTAAACTGTCCGCGGTAGCTCTATGCTGAACCTGCGCGCCCTGTATCTCCTGGTCCTGGTACTGCCTGGCATTGCCGCGCACCCGCAGGCAGCCAATCCACCCAGCACTCCTCCAACCGCAGAAGCGCAAAAGCTTCTGAATGCAGGCCATATCGAAGAAGCATTAAAAGCCCTGGATGCGCTAGCCCTCCAGCAACCGGAGCCTGCCGGTGTAGAGCGTCTGCGCGGTACGGCTTTCTACGAGCAGGGGAAAATCCAGTCCGCGGCCACCGCCTTCGAGCGTGCGATCGCCCAGGACCCATCCGACCGCGAAGCAATGCAGATGCAAGGGGTTGTCCTCTTCCGCTCCGGCAAACCGGCCGCTGCGATTCCATTGCTGGAGCAGGCTCACCTTTCCATCCCCCGCACCAATATCGACAGCAACTACGTGCTGGGCCTGTGCTATTTGGACACGCGCCGCTTCGACGATGCGCGCAAAGCCTTCGCCACCCAATACAACTTCCCGCCCGATTCCCCTTCAGCCTATCTCCTGGCCGCAAGAATGATGTTGCGTCGCGATTATCTGCCGGTGGCTGACACCTTCGCCCAGAAAGCCATCGCGCTCAACCCAAACCTGCCCATGGCCCATCTGCTGATTGGACAGATCCGGCTGTCGCAGTCGCAATTGCCCGAAGCCGTCGCGGAGTTTGAGAAAGAGAGGGAACTCAATCCCCTGTACGGCGAAGTGTATGACCGGCTGGGCGACGCCTATCTGCGCCAGGGCGACTATGCCAAGTCGCAGGAGTCCCTTGACCGCGCCCTGCTGCTCGAACCCAATTCCTCAGTGCCCTACATCTTGCTAGGTAAGGTACTGCTGAAGCAGCAGGATCCGGTGATGGCAAAGATGTACCTTGATAAGGCGCTCGCGATCGATCCAGGAAACTACACCACCCATACCCTGCTCGGGCAGGCCTATCGTTCCCTCGGGCAGGCGGACCAGGCGTCCCATGAGTTCCAGGTGGCCGAGCAGATCCAGGCCGATGCTCAGCCCAAACTCGAAACGCCAAAATAAGCCACGGCGGACGCAAGCCGCTCCAGGAGCCGTCTGCATGCGCTGTAATGGAGAGAGAGTCATTGGCTCCCCCGCTTTATGGGCCATGCTGTCCACATTTCCCTTGCTGGCCCAGGTCTCGCCAACCCCTCCCCAAACTTCGCACCAGCTCTCCGTGGACCAGGCGAAGCAAGCCGACGCCCTCCAGTCAGGACGCGAAGTGTCAGCTGGCCTTGGCCTACCAGGCGCATGGTCAATTCAAAGAAGCTCTTCGTTTGAGCGGACCCTCTCGCTCACCCCCGATGCGGTCACCGTGCATGAAGACCTTGGCAGCCAGAGGCCGCCGCCGAGCGGAAAACCGCAGCCGATCTTGCTCGGGTGGCCGTGAATCACCAGCGAGCAACCTTTGCTACCAATTCCGGCAACATGCTGCTGGAAAAAGGTCAGATCGCGGATGCCATTACGCGTTACCAGGAAGCCTTGTCCGACGACCCGAACTTTGCCGATGCCCATCGCCAGCTGGCGGTTGCCCTGGAGCGGTCGGGTCGCACAGCGGAAGCCGAGGCCGAGCGCAAGAAAGCAACTGAGAACCACCTCAACCGTAATGCCCACTCCGCTCCAAGAGATTTCCGGGACGAAGGGCGCGACTTCAGCTGTGCCGCCTGGGTCTGAGCCGATGAGGGCTTTTAGAGTTTGCGGAAAAAGTCTCCGTACACGAAGGGCACGGCTTCAGCCGTGCCGTAAACGTA
>Ga0182024_10008531_pt1 | contig 21550 bp, 19 predicted proteins | sample P32metaG_FD_120480 | JGI IMG/M metagenome (GOLD analysis project Ga0182024, IMG submission 120480) | Permafrost microbial communities from Stordalen Mire, Sweden - P3-2 metaG (Illumina Assembly) | ecosystem: Environmental > Terrestrial > Soil > Wetlands > Permafrost | place: Sweden: Stordalen...
GAGGAGCACCGAGACAGGTGCGCCGGCCGGGACCAAAGCCTCCATGGCGGATTCGACTTCCTGGCGCTTCTGCTCTTCGCTCTTGATGTCGATTTTCCAGCCCAGCAATTTCGCGGCGAGGCGCACATTTTGCCCCTTCTTTCCGATTGCGAGGGAGAGCTGCGTATCGTCGACGATCACCTCCATGTGCTTTCCGGAGGCATCGATAATGGACACGCGGCTGATTTTAGCGGGGCTCAAGGCGTGGGTGGCGAAGCCGACCGGGTCTTCGGAAAACTCGATGATGTCGATCTTTTCGCCGCGCAGCTCGCGAATGATGGACTGGACGCGCATGCCCTTCATGCCGACGCACGCGCCGACGCTATCGACATCGCGGTCGCGGCTGGAGACCGCAATTTTGGTTCGCTCGCCGGCTTCGCGAGCGCAGCCCTTGATGACGACGGTGTTGTCGTAGATTTCGGGCACTTCCTGTTCAAAGAGCCGCATCACCAGTTCGGGCGCGGCGCGGGAGACAATGACGCCGGCGTTCTTACCGGCTTTCTCGACGCTTCGAATGACGCAGCGGACGCGGTCTCCGACGCTGAAGTTCTCCACCTTGCTCTGTTCTTTTTTGGGAAGCCGCGCCTCGGTCTTCCCGAGGTCGACCATGAGGTCCTGCGCTTCGATTCGCTTTACGGTGCAGTTGACCAGTTCGCCCACCCGTCCCGAATATTCCGAATAGATGGTTTCGCGTTCGGCCTCGCGCACCTTTTGCAAAATCACCTGCTTGGCGGTCTGCGCGGAAATGCGTCCGAGCACGTCGGTAGGCTTGGGAAATCGCACTTCCGAACCCGGCTGCGCGGCCGGATTGACGCGGACGGCGTCCTGGAGCGAAATCTGTTTGTCGGGATCCTGGACGTCTTCGACCACGGTTTTTACGCCGTAGATTTCGAGCGCGCCGGTCTGATCGTTGAACTCGGCGACCAGGTCTTCGGTGGTGCGGAAATGCTTGCGAGCAGCCACCAGCATCGCATCTTTGACAGCATCAATGACGATCTGCGGATCGATGCCTTTTTCCTTGCTCAAGATCTCGATGGACTGATAGATACTAGCCACTGTTTTCTCTTCCTCAATTCCTCAATCTGTCCGGGGTGATTACCAGTCAAACTTCAGGTTGGCTTTTTCGACCTGCGCAAGGGGAAAATGAATGAGCCTGCCCGCGCTCGGTTCCAGAGCGACGATTCCATCTGAAAAACCGGCGAGTTTGCCCTCCCAGCGACGCTGGTTCTCGACCGGCTCCCGCAACACGATCCGTGCCTTTTGTCCGACAAATCTCTCAAAATCCTTCGGCCTCTGCAGCTTGCGCTCCAGGCCCGGCGAGCTCACCTCAAGCGTGTAGCTGTCGCCAGGTATGACGTCCTCGACGTCCAAAATAGTTCCTACCTGCTGCGAAATAAATTCGCAATCGCCGTGGGAGACGCCCTGGGGGCGGTCAATGAATAAGCGCAAAACGCGGCCGCGTCCGGCGCCCAGGAACTGGACGTCGACGATTTCAATACCTTCCGAGTCGCCGACGCGCTGGGCGATTTCGGCGATCTGGGCGATAATCGTTTCTTTATTCGCGACAGACATTCGATGCCAATAAAAAAGTGGGCTGTGAGCCCACTCGGTCGATCGACAATTTCATTATACACGAGGGCCGTGTGCGTGTTCTTCGGGTGCTGCTGCCCTATTCGTTTCGGTCAGTATTCCAGCGACGGCCAGGGCGCGTCAATTTAACACTCGGGCGCTGACCTCGCGATAGCGTGCGAGCTGTACACCGGACTGCTCCAGTGCTGCGCGGACTTCGGGCGAAGTGAGCGCGTCGAGCTCGCGGCGGCGGCTTTCCTTCAGGCGTGTGCTGGCCGCCCGCAGTTCATCGGTGCAGAAGCCGGGATGGCACATGAATTCCGTGACTCCCTCCGGCAGCGACCGGATCAGCAGCGCGAGTTCGGCGGCATCGTAACGGCCGGTCATCTGAAAACCAGCGAAATGATCGGTAGTGGAGCAGCCTTGTCTGGTGAGGACGCCGTGAAACCGGCACCGGACGAAACCGAAACTCCGGTTGGCGAGACGGATCTGCCACGGTACCCCGGAAGCGTGCAGCGGGAGATCAAATGGCCGGCGAATCCAAGGAATCTTAAATTCACAGGCCACGCGCGCCACCGCATCGAGGACCGGCGGCAGTAAGTGCGTGTGCTTGTGCGTGTCGAGATGCGTGGGCTGAATGCCGGCATCCAGAACTTTTTGAACCTGCCGCGCGAGTTCGTCGTAAATCTTGATCCGGCCGAGCGCGATCGCTTGGACCAGCCGCGCAACGGTGGCTGGATAGCCCTGGCCGCCGACCAGAACGAGATGAACGCCCACGTCGAGTTCGGGATTTTCACGCGCCAGCGCGACGGCGTGCTCGAAGGCGGGGCCCGTAGCCATCAACGTCGTAGCAGTCAGAATGCCTTCGCGGCAGGCATGCACAATCCCCTCGTTGACGTCGCGCGTAAAGCCGAAGTCGTCGGCGTTGACAATGAGGTACTTCAAAATATCGAAAACTTGACGTGCAGGAACTTTTTCGGATTGGACCGGAAGTCGCGCATCAGCAGATTCATTTCGCGGGTGGCGCCATTGAGGTTGTCGTACAACTGCTGGTTGACCAGGAGCTGGCCGATGGTCCCCTGGCCGGCGTTGATCTTGTCGATGATCAGATCGATTCTGCCGATGGTGGCCTGCAACTGGTTGCTCAGCTCATCGCTCTTGAGGATTTTGCCGGCCGTACCCTTGCCGGCATTGAGATCGCCGAGCAGCTGATTGATCTGTGCGACAGTCTGCTGCGCGTCATTGTAAAGCGCCGGATCCTTGAGCAGCTTGCCGGCGGTGCCCTCACCATTCTGGAGGCCCTGGACCACGTTTTGGAGGCCCGCGACGGCGTTGTCGACGCGTCCCAGGGAAGCTTGAAACTGGTCGTATAATTCGGGGCTATTGAGCAATTTGCCTAGCGTGCCGCGGTCACTGTTCAACACGTCCGCCAGTTGCTTCACTTCATCGGTGATTTGGAGAATGTTGTTGTAGAGAGTCGTGTCGACCAAAAGCTTGCCGATGCTGCCTTGACCGGATTCGACCAATCCCACGATTCTGTCCACGCGCTCGACCGTTTTTTGCAACGACGCGATCACTCCAAAGCCCTGCTGCACCAGGTCCTGTATTTCCCCGGTCGCGGCGCTGGGCAGTTCCTGGCCCGAACGCACGATGGTGGGGCTCATGCCGGACTTGATGTTGATGTATTTGGTGCCGAGCACGTTGGCCGCGCTGATGGAGGCAACCGAGTCGCTCGGGATATCCCGGAGCTCGTGCTCGGGCATTTGCATCTCGATGCGGACCAGACGCGCAGGATCTTTGGAACCGGACAGCGTGATGGCCTCGACCTTGCCGACGGGGATGCCGTCCAAGTTGACTGGCGCGCCGGTAGTCAAGGCAGCGGCGTCGGCCATGTAGGTGTAAATGTGCGCGTTCGACTCGAAGATATTCACATGGCCGGTGATCAAAAAGATCAGGACCGTGAGGATGGCCATCGCGGCGATGGAGAGGATTCCGACGCGAAGTCTGGCCCACTTAGCCCTGGTCTGAACCGGCATATGTCAGGAATATTTTGGAACAAATTTCGAGATGTAAGGGTCGCGCGAGGCCTCCAGCTCCGCCTGATTTCCTTCGAATGCGAGCTGACCTTCTTTCATGACCATAAATATAGTGTGAGTAGGATTTGAGCCGGCGCGGTTCCCAGCCCCGTTTCTGGAGACCGGCTCCAAGTTTCCACTGCTGCGATTGTATCGAAAGTTGGCCATCAATTGCCCGTCTTGATAACGCTGGGTAACGATTAAGTTCGCGGTGTTCTGAAAATCCCGTTCTTTGGCTATGAGCGCCATGATGGTGTTGGCGGTAATGGGGTCCAGGCCGGCGGTGGGGGAATCATAGAGCACCAGCGGGGGCTCGCTGACAACCGCGCGAGCGATTCCCACGCGGCGCCGCATGCCGCCGGACAGCTCGCTGGGGTATTGTTCCAAGGTGTGTTCCAGCTCGACGAATCGAAGCGCTTCTTGCACTTTCGTGTCGACCTCGTTCAGCGGCATGGCGTGGACGCGCCGATTCACCAGCGGGTACGCGACATTTTCGGCGACCGTGATGGAGTCGAACAGACCGCCTTCCTGGAACAGCACGCCCACCTGGCTGCGCAGATCGAGCAGTTGGTTTTCCTGCATATTTGTAATGTCGTGTCCCAACAAATAAACGCGGCCCGAATCCACTCTAATGAGTCCGATGGCGGCCTTGAGCAGCGTGGTTTTGCCGCTGCCGGCTGCGCCCAGCACCACTCGGGTTTCGCCGCCGTGCAGGTCAAAGGATATGTTCTGGAGCGCTGTGACGTCGTCAAAACGCACACCGACGTTTTCGAATCGCAGCAGGCTTTCGGTTCCAGCCGGAAGAGCGGCGTCTGGCATCAGTGTAAATTGACGAAAATCCGGGTGAGAAGTGAGGTAAGCACAAATACCCACACCGAGGCGACGACCACGGCTTGCGTGGTGGCGCGGCCCACGCCTTGAGTGCCGCCGCTGGTCCGCAGTCCATAGAAACAGCCCACCAGAGAGATGATGAAGGCAAACACGAAAGGCTTGAGCAGGCCCTGCACGATGTCGTTGTATTCGAGCGATTGATAGGCGGTGTTCCAGTATTCCGACGTGGTGAGACCGAGCGTCAGATAGGCGATGATGTAGCCTCCGCACATGCCCACGAAGTCGGCGACGATGGTGAGCATGGGCAGCATCGCGCAGGTAGCGATCATGCGGGGGGTCACCAGCTTTTGTATGGGGTCCGTGCCGAGGGCGCGCATGGCGTCGATCTGCTCGGTGACCTTCATGGAGCCGAGTTCGCTGGCGATTCCGGAGGCATTGCGGCCGGCCACCAGCAGAGCGGTCAACACCGGGCCGAGCTCGCGAACCAGCGTGAGGGCGACGATCTGACCCACTTGTCCGACCGCGCCATATTGCGAAAGCGCGCGGGACATCTGCATGGTAATCACGAGACCGCTGAAAAACCCGGTTAATATGACGATGGGAAGGCTGCCGACACCGATCACATCCATTTGGATGGCGATGTCGTCCGCATAATGCGGCGCCCGAAAGACATTGCGGAGCGCGCGCCCCGACAGAATATAAAAATCTTGAATAGCGGCGACGGGCGACTTCAGGAAGTCAAGCAAACCGGCCACCCCATGAAGTCGATGCTAACAGATTCGGGTCGCGCTCCGGACGCCCGGCAGAGATCGTTACAGACGCACGATTTTTGCTGACGAGAAAGTCTTCAGGGCATTGCGGGTGTCCACTATCAGGTTCGCGTTCTCGACTATGCCCGCATAATCGAAGGCGCTATGATCGGTCACCAGGACCACGCAGTCGGCCCGCGCGGAAGCGTCGATAGCGTCTTCGCTCACCAGCTCATGATGGTCCAAGCGGAGTTTGGGAACAAACGGGTCGCTGTAAGTGAGAAGCGCTCCGCGGCGCTCCAGCAGCAGAATAATGTCCACGGCGGGGGACTCGCGCACATCGTCGATATTCCGCTTATACGCCACGCCCAGGATGTGAATGTGAGACCCCTTTAGCGCCTTGGATTGATCGTTGAGCGCGTTCTGAATCTTATCCACGACGAAATGCGGCATCTGGCCGTTGATGTGTCCGGCCAGCTCGATGAAGCGCGCTTCGATGCCCGCCTGTTTGGTTTTCCACGAAAGGTAGAACGGATCGATGGGGATGCAATGGCCGCCCAGTCCCGGCCCCGGATAAAAGGGCATGAAGCCGAACGGTTTGGTGGCCGCCGCTTCGATCACTTCCCAAACGTTGATGCCCATGCGGTCGCACATCAGGGCCATTTCGTTCGCCAGGCCAATGTTGATCATGCGGAAGGTATTCTCGAGCAGCTTGACCATTTCGGCGACGCTGGTGGTGCTGACCGGAACAACCTTATCGATGGCCTGGGAATAAAACAAAGCGCCCAGGCGGGTGCACGCCGGCGTAATTCCGCCCACGACTTTCGGTATGTTCGCGGTCTGATATTGCGGATTCCCGGGATCCACTCGCTCGGGCGAAAAGCACAGGAAGAACTGCTCGCCGACCTTCAAACCGGGCCGCTCGAGCATTGGCAAGACCAGCTCGTCGGTGGTGCCGGGATAGGTGGTGGATTCCAGGATGACCAGCTTGGCCGGACCGAGGTACTTGGCGACCTCCTGGCACGCCGCCACGATGAAGCTCATGTCCGGGTCTTTGGTTTTTCTGAGCGGCGTTGGAACGGCGATGTTGATGGTGTCGAGTTCGGCGACGGCCGAGAAGTCCGTGGTCGCGCGAAATTTTCGCGAGTCGATCAGCGGCGCCAGAACCTGGCTCGGCACGTCCTGCACGTACGATTCGCCGGCGTTCAGTTTAGTCACCTTGGATTCCTGAACGTCGATTCCGGTGACGGAAAAGCCGGCTTTGGCGAATTCGACGGCCAGCGGCAAGCCCACATAGCCAAGGCCGATGATGCCGACTCGCGCTGTGCGGGTTTTGATTTTTTGCTCGAGCGCGTCGGCGTACATTGCGGTAGCGGTTGCAGTCTGCATACCAGCTTTCTACTTTACTCCGACTTAGTCGGCCAGAATCGTGAGAGGCGCTTGCTCGGGCGCGGGCTTTTGCCCTTCCAGATCCAGATAGCGCGGATCCAGCAGCCGATCGGGTTCAAGATGCCCCATGGCCGAAAGCAGCGTCTCTTTCAGATGAGGGTAATCTTTTTCTATTTCGCTAAACAATCCCCGGATCGATTTTCGCACGGTGCCGGTTCTGAGCGAGCATCCACAAGGAGTAATGGGCGCGCCGAGCGACTCCGCGAAACGGCTGGTAATGTCCTCGGTTACGAACGCCAACGGCCGAATCAGTCGAAATTCCTTATCGCGCGAGTAAGTGATGGGCGGCAGCGCGCTGACGCGTCCGGTGAACAAGGCGTTGCGCAGAAACGATTCGCAAAAATCGTCCGCGGTGTGGCCGAAAGCGATCACGTTGGCTCCTAAGTCGCGAGCGATCTCATACACGGCGCGGCGGCGATAACGGCTGCACAGATCGCAACCGTGCCCGGGCTGTTCCTCCAGGAGCCGCAGCGAAGGCTTGTCCCGATAATACGTCCAGGCGATGTTGCGAGCCTTCAGATACTCGCCAAGTGGTTCGATCGGACGGAGAAATTTTCCCTGTTCGACGGTGAACGCGCACACTGTGAATTCCACCGGCGCTTTTTTGGCGAGCAGGAGCAAGGCCTCGAGCAGGGTGAGCGAGTCCTTGCCGCCCGACAGAGCCACGGCGACGCGATCGCCCTCGCGAATCATCTTAAAACGGCCGACCGCCTCGCCGACCCTCCGAAGAAGGATTTTTTCTAAGTCCAACTTACAATTATAGGGCGTGGGCGATTAACCGCAGATCGCGACGTGTTATAAAAAGTAAACATGTACCAGAAGACAGCCTTGAACTGGGCCGATGCCCAGAAGATGGTAGCCGCGGCCAAAACCGAAGCCGTGAAGAATCAATGGAAGGTCAGCGTGGCCGTGGTGGATGAAGCCGGTTATTTGATCCACGTCGAGCGCATGGACGGCGCGGTCTTGCAAAGCCCGGACATCGCCACCCGTAAGGCCCGAACTGCGGCGCTCGCCCGCAATCCCACCAAGGCATTGGAAGATATGACGAAAGACAGGCCGGTCATGATGGTGTTTCCGGACCGCCTGCCGCTGCAGGGCGGGCTGCCGATTCTGCATGAGAACCAGTGCATCGGCGGCATCGGTGTCTCCGGCGTAAAATCGCACGAAGATGAGCAAGTGGCCGCTGCCGGAATCGCGGCGCTGGGGGCGTAACCTGCTCGGGCAAAAGCGCTTGCTCTAGACAAGTACTTCTGTGCCTTGCGCTCCAGCTGAATTTCCGCGTATACTGGCCTTTTAATGCGGCGCAACGCTTACAACTCGTTTCGATTTTGGTATTGGTTTAGCGCCTGAATCGGGCGAGTGGCGTTGGTCCAGTAGTTGAAATTATCAAACCGGCCCACTCCACGGAGTGGGTTTTTCATTTTAGGAGCAAAGTAAGATGATCATCTCGATGAAACTCCATTCGACCAAAGAGGAGATCGAGCAGGTGTGCGAGCGCATCCGCGAGTTTGGCTACAAGATTCACGCCATTGAAGGAGAAGAGCGCGTGGTGATTGGCGCGGTGGGAATGGGAGATGTCACCGCCTGCCTGGAGTCTGTGGAAGCGATGCCGCAGGTGGAGAGCGCGGTGCGGATCTCGGCGCCCTATAAGTTTGTGAGCAAGGAATATCGCGGCGAGCGGACCCGCATTCGCGTGAACGGCTGCGAGATCGGCGGCGATGAGTTCATCGTGATGGCCGGCCCTTGTTCGGTGGAGTCTGAGAAGCAGATCATGCAGGCCGCCGAAGGTGTGGCTCGCGCCGGAGCCAAGTTGCTGCGCGGGGGGGCATTCAAACCGCGCACCTCGCCCTACGATTTCCAGGGGCTCGAAACGGAAGGCCTGAAGCTGTTGGCCAAAGCCAAAGCCGCCACCGGGTTGGGCATCATTACGGAGGTGATGAGCGACCGTGATGTGGAGCTGGTGTCCGAATACGCCGACGTCCTCCAGATTGGCGCGCGCAACATGCAGAATTTCGCGTTGCTGAAGACGCTGGGCGGATGCGGCCGGCCGGTGCTGCTCAAGCGCGGCATGAGTTGCACCGTGAAGGAACTGCTGATGTCGGCTGAGTATGTGGTGGCGCACGGCAACTCGAATGTGATTTTGTGCGAGCGCGGTATTCGCACCTTCGAGACGGTTACGCGCAACACCTGCGACATCGCGGCCGTGGCGGCTCTGAACGAACTGACGCATCTGCCGGTGGTGGTCGATCCCAGCCATGCCACGGGCAAGCGTAGTCTGGTTCCGGCGCTCTCGCGCGCGGCCGTCGCCATTGGCGCAGATGGCCTGTTGGTCGAGGTGCATCCGCAGCCAGAAAAGGCCATGAGCGATGGAGCGCAATCGCTCGATCTCGACCAATTCCGTAGGATGATGCAAGAATTGCAGCCCTACATTCGCCTCTGGAAAGAATCGCGCGTGGCAGAGGTGGCTGCGGCCATGTAAGCTGAGTAAGTGCGCTTTCACCTTCGGTTTTGGAAGCTGATCGTGCCCGTGGTCCTGATCGGCGCCGTCGCCGCAGGAGCTATTTATTACTTCTATCTGCGTCGCGCGCCCGCTGCGCCGGATCTAGTCTCACTGTTGCCTGCGTCCAATGCAAGCATCGTGTACCTGGACGTCGCTGCCATTCGCCGCTCCGGGATTCTAAATATGCTGGCCGGCTCGAAGGCCGCCGAAGAGCCCGAATATCGCCAATTTGTCGATCAAACCAACTTCGATTACCGGCGCGATCTGGATGCTGTGGCGCTGGCCTTCAAGGATGGCCAAGTGTTCCTGGCGTCGCGCGGCCGGTTCCACTGGAAGAACCTGGTGGACTATGCGGTTCATCAAGGCGGCTCATGCCATAACAATTATTGTGTGACGCCGGGGAGCCGGCCCGATCGCCGAATCTCGTTTTATCCGGTGCGGCCGGACGTGATCGGAATGGCGATCAGCCCCGACGATTTTGCGGCTTATCAGGTGACGCGCCAGTCCGGCAAAGTGAGCCTGCAGCCGCCCACTCAACCGGCCTGGGCCCTGATTCCAATTGACGCGCTCAAAGAACCGGGCGTGCTTCCAGCGGGCGCAAAACCGTACGTTGCGGCGCTACAAAAGGCCGAGCAAGCGTTGTTCACGATCGGACTCGAAAGCGATCACCTTCAGCTTGCCGTGGACGTCACCTGCCATGATGCGGCTGCCGCGGCTACGCTATTGACCAGTTTTCAAAACACCACCGATACGCTGCGCAAATGGATCGCGCGCGAGCACAGCCAAGCGAATCCAGCGGACTTAAGCGGCGTCTTGGTCGGCGGAACGTTTCGCCGGGACGACCGGCTGGTGTATGGCCAGTGGCCGATTCCCGCGGCCTTCATCAAAGCGATCACCGAAGGCTCACTCTGAGCCGGATCGATTCGGTAGTTTCGAGAATGATCGGCAATTCGAGCCCCGCTTGACAGCGAAGTTACTTGCGTTTTTCTTCAGGCGCCGGATGGGACGGGGCCGCGCGGGGGGCCTCGGCTCGAGCCTGGGGCGCTGGACGCGGCGGGGCGGGTTGGGCTTCAGGTCGAGCCTGTCGTGCGGGGCGTGGCGGCGGAGCTGCGGCTCTAGGTTGCGGACGAGCTTCCGGCGCAGCCCGAGCCACGGCCGGTCCTGGCCTGGCCTCGCGGAAGGAAGGACGCGCCTCGGGAGCCGGACGGTTTGCCGGTTGCTGGCGCGGAATTTGAGGTTGTGCCACGGGCGCCCTCTCGGCTACCGGCGGACGAGCCTCGGGACGCGGCGGAGCCTCCTGCGGACTCTGGAACTGTTGGGGAAGCGCTCTGCTCTGGCGCGTCTCCGGGCGAGCGGTTTCCACTCCCGGCCGCAGATTCGGTTGTAAAGGCGCACGCGTTTGCGTTGTAGGACGCACTTCGGCTCGCATCGCGGAAGCCGGTGGACGCGTGGCGGGAGCCCTATATCCGGTCGAGAGGGGGCTCTGAGCAGCTAGCGTAGCCGGTCGCGCGCGGCCCGCTGCCGCAAATTGCTCCCGATTGCCAGAAGCTTCGCGGGCGTGCGCAATCTGCGCCGCCAGTGCCCCAGAACGTGGATCGCGCGACACAGCCGACTCCTGAACGGTCGGCCTGACGCCGATCCCACCGCGCCCGCCGTTGTAACTTATCCGGCCGCCGCCGCTGTGCACCGGGTAGTTATAAACGTCGCGAACGGTCGCTGAATTGACGTTGGTCACAGCGCGGTTATAAAAGAGTCTGCCATGATTCCAGTACCCGCCGTAATAGCCGCGGCCGGTGTATCCGAAACCGTAATTAATCCCGCCATAGAAGCCGATGTGCGGACCCCAGTAACCGGCATGCCAAAGATAGACGCCGTTATCGTAACCCCACCAGGGAGGCGTCCAGAGCGCGCCCACCCAAGGGGCCAACACCCACGCGCCCGGAACCCAGTAATAACCGGCATCCGAATAATCCCAGTAACCTGGCGTCCACATATAATTCTCGCCCGGGCTGGGCGGCTGGCTGTACTCAGGGAGGGGCGGCGGAGGTTCGGTTGCTTCGACCGGTTGTTCGTAGGGGGCCGAAGCAGACGGGGCCGCGAGCGGTGTCTGATAGCCGGCCTGGTTCACCGGGGCGAGGTTTCCGTCGGCTGGATTTCCATTGGCGAAATCGGCAGCCTGCTCTGGCGCCTTATTGCAGGCGGTTAGTCCCGCGAAAAGCAAGCCAATAACAAACGAGAAACAAAGGCAACCACGTACCGTACCCATCCCCGCCTCCGACCTGAAGCGAGCAAGTCGTGGGCCAGTCAGCCAGGAGAGAGTACTAGTCCAAACGCGTCATTTAACATTCTGGTGCTTTGAGCCAGAATAGAGCTTCACTTTGACTCGTAGAAATTTCCTCTTCTCCCTTTCCCTGGTTGGCGCTTCGCCCATCTATGCCTTTGGCATAGAGCCGAACTGGCTGGAGCAGAGCCAGGTTCACGTCAGATTGCCGCGCCGGAATCTGGGCGGCGTGCGGATTTTGCATCTCTCCGATTTCCACGCTTCGGCGATGGTGCCATTCTCACTAATCGAGAAGGCGATCGATTATGGTCTCGCCATGCGCCCGGATGTGATCTGCCTCACCGGCGATTTCGTTACCAACGCCGATCCGTTCGATGAGACAGAATATAGCCGGCTTCTCAGGCGCCTTTCGAATGCTGCCCCGGCCTTCGCCTGCCTCGGCAATCATGACGGCGGCGTATGGGCTGGCAAGTTTGAGGGTTATAACGATACCTCGGTGGTTCGCGAACTTCTGGATGCCAGCGGCATCACGTTGCTCGACAACCGCTCCGAAACGATTCGGATTCACGGGCAGTCGATTCGTCTAGTCGGCGTCGCCGATCTTTGGAGCGGGGAAGTAGAAGGTGGGCGGGCGTTCGAAGGGGTCCAGCCCGGAGAGCCAACCATTCTGCTCGCGCACAACCCCGACACAAAAGACATTCTGGCGGAACATCCCTGGGACCTGATGTTGTCCGGCCACACGCATGGTGGGCAAGTACTGGTGCCGCTGCTTGGCGCGCCCTTCGTTCCGGTTAAAGACAAGCGCTTCATCGCCGGTTTAAAAGAATGGAACGGGCGTCAGGTCTACGTATCCAGAGGCATCGGAAGTATTGGCGGCTTTCGAGTGAATTGCCGGCCGGAAGTTACGCTGCTGCGCATCACCGGCGCATAACCGAGCGCTTATTGAGCAGGTAAGTGCGCCCGGTCTTTTTCGTTTTCCAGGCAAATATAATTTAACAACTCGGTGTTGAGCACCAGGAACAGAGGTACTTTGACGGTCCATGGGGCTGTGTATGCCTTCGGATCGTTCACCGTGATCTCGATTTCCATGTTTCCGTAATTCACGCGGCGGAAGCGTTCGGTGACCGTTGCGCCTTCGTCGAGAGGGCTGCCTCCGAGGTCAGCCCACAAGCCATCGCGAAGACCGTTGGTCTCCACCACGAGGGTGTCGCGGTCCCACTGGGCGGTCGAATAGCCGTTATATGACGGCTGCGGATCGACCGGAAGCGGACCGACTATCGTCGCGGTCGGGAGTGCGGCGTGTCTTGGCGAGATCGGCGGCCCAGGGTTGATAGGGCAAACCGCCCTTGAGTCGCGCGCCGATGTCGAGGAAGTCACGGCTCAGCGGAAGGTCGGTGCAATTGCCGGCTTGAGGATTGCACGGAACCGTGTTGTTGGCTTCCCACATGCCGGAAAGATCGGGTTTGCCGTCGTTCGTCCTGGGCGTGGGCGCGCCCAGATTCGGCAAGCCGCTGGGCGTTTTGGGAACACCCGCGGTCGGGTAATTGATCCATTGCGCGGAAAGCGGCAGCGCAAGCGCGTACGAGCTGGCCACGATCAGGGCCATCGAGGCGACGGACTTTTGCAAAGAATCACGGACCGCCATCTTGATTTCGTTCCAGTATACATCCGGCAGTTCGTTCCGCGCTCGTTTGCATTGACTTCCCAGTGCAAGGTCAATATAATTACCCCCACCACTGAAATTGACTTTGTTGTCTAAGGGGACGTCCATGCGGACTTTGCTCGGCATCACTTTTTGTTGTTTGCTTACCAGCGCGGCCGCCTGGGCCCAAGGCGGAGCCACAGCGCAGATTCACGGCACCGTTCAGGACGCTAGCGGCGCGGCCGTACCTGGCGCTGAGGTGAAGGTCACCCAGGTCGATACTGGCGTTATTCGAACCATCGTAAGTGAACAGGATGGCGGCTATGTTCTCTCCAACCTGCCCCTCGGCCCGTACCGCCTGGAAGTATCGAAGGAAGGGTTCAACAAGTTTGTGCAGGAAGGGATCGTGCTGCTCGTCAACAGCGATCCGCAGATCAACCCGAATTTAAAGGTCGGCTCGGTATCCGAGCAGGTGGTGGTGGAAGCCAACGTGAGCCAGGTTGAAACCCGCAGCTCCGGAATCGGCACGGTGGTCGAGACCCAGCGCATTCTCGATCTGCCGCTCAACGGACGCCAGCCGACGGATTTGATCACTTTGAGCGGAGCGGCGGTCCAGATGGGCCTATCCTCGACCAACGGCATGAACACGGGCGTGACCATCTCGGTGGGCGGAGGGGATGTCCACGGCGTCCAATACAATTTAGACGGTTCCCAACATCTGAATTTCTGGGATGGCACCGGCAATCCACTGCCGTTCCCGGATGCGCTCCAAGAATTCCGGCTCTCCACCAACGTGCAGGATGCCTCGAACGGCGGAAAATCCGGAGCCGTAGTCAACGCCGTCACCAAATCCGGCACCAACGCCTTTCATGGCGATCTTTTCGAGTTCTTTCGAAATTACAATCTGAATGCCCGCGACTACTTCGCGACCCAGTCGGACGGGCTGAAGCGGAACCAGTTCGGCGGCGTGCTGGGCGGCCCGATCAAGAAGGACAAGCTGTTTTTCTTCCTGGGCGAACAGAGCACGTTCGTGCGTCAACTTCCGGTGGACACGCAAACCTTTGTTCCCACCCCGGCGATGCTGCAGGGTGACTTTTCGGCATTCGCCTCGCCCACCTGCCAGGGGCACCAGGTCACTTTGAAAGCCCCGGCGGGATCGGCCTATTCATTTGTGAATAATCAGATCAGCCCGTCCGCTCTCAGCCCGGCCGCTGTGAAAATCGCCGCCAAGCTGCCTGCCGCAATCAATAATTGCGGATTGTATTTGACCGGGAACCCGCTGAGCGAGGATAACTACCAATTCACCAGCCGAGTGGATTATCAGCTCAGTGAAAAGCACAGTCTCTTTGCCCGATACATGGCGGTGAAGGACACTGTGGCAGTTCCTTACTCGCTGGCACCGAACAACGTGCTGACTGCGAGCGGCGTAGGTTCCAACGATCTGTTCAACTCGGTAACGCTGGGCGATACGTATCTGCTCAGCTCCTCCGTGGTGAACAGCTTCCGTCTTTCGTTCAACCGAGTCAGCGCCGATAAACCCGGCCCGGACGCCTTTGGTCCCGCTGACGTTGGGATCAGCATGTACACGTACTTGCCCAACTTCATGCCCATGTCAGTAACCGGCGCGTTTACGCTGGGCACGGTCGCCAGTATCACTTTTACGGACACTACCGCCTTCGGGGCCAACGACGATTTCACCATCGTGCACGGATCACACCAGTTCGCTTTTGGCGGATCCTTTACGCGTTCCATTGAGTGGCATGTCGGGAACTCTTATTCGGGCGGATCATTTACGTTCGGCAGCACCACCGGCTTGGGCTTGTCGGACTTCATGCTGGGCGTCGTTTCACAACTCCGTCAGGCCAATCCCAATCCCATAAATCTGAACCAGAATTTCTTCGGGCTGTACGCGGGCGACACCTGGAAGATCTCTCCCCGCCTGACCGCGACTTACGGCGTGAATTGGGCGCCCTTCTTCGGGATGTCGTTTCCGCAGAAAGACGTCTACAACTTCAGCCTGTCGGGCTTTTACGCGGGACAAAGGAGCACCGCGATCCCCACTGCACCTCCGGGCTTCACGTTTCCCGGCGATCCGGGATTTCCCGGCACCTCGGGTGTCGATTCCCAATGGGGGCACGTCGATCCGCGCTTCGGTTTGGCCTGGGATCCGTTTGGGGACGGGAAGACCGCAATCCGGCTGGGCGCCGGCCTGGCGCACGACTTCGTGCCCCACAATGTCCGCCTGAATAGCGAGGCTGCCCTGCCGTTCCGCCTCACGGTTCTGCTGACCAACGTGAACCTGGCCAACCCATATCCGAATGGTGATCCTTTTCCTTATTCGTATAATTCGGCCAATCCGGTTTACCCCAGCCCGGCGACGATTCCGTGCCTGGCCTCGAGCTGCCCGCCCTCGTTTGTTCCCACTCCGGCCAATCTGAACACACAAGTCCAATACTCGTGGAACTTAGGGATACAGCGGCAGGTGACGCCGAGCTGGTTCGTCTCCGGGACCTATCTCGGCACTCACATCCTGCATCTTTGGAATGACGTGGAGCTCAATCCGGCCATTTACGTCCCCGGCAACTGCACTGCGGGACAGTACGGGCTTACCGCGGCTGGCCTGTGCACGCAGTCGACAAATATCACACAGCGCCGGGTGTTGAATCTGGCGAATCCGAGCATGGCTCCGCTTGGATATATTACGCAATACGACGACGGCGGCACGCAAGGCTACAACGGCCTGTTGCTCAACACCACCTGGCGGCTGGGCCGGCAGGTGAATCTCAATGCGAATTACACGTGGTCGCATTGCATCGGCCTCCCGATCAATTACTTCTCGTCGGGCGCCATGAACCCCGGAGCGAACTACATTAACCAAGGCTACGGGCAAAATGTCGGGCCGGTGGACCGCAATCTGGATGTCGGCAGCTGCCCGCAGGACCGGCGGCAATTGGCCAACATCACCCTGGTCTATCAGACTCCCCGGTTCTCAAATCACTTCACCCGCGCGATAGCCAGCGACTGGACCTTCGGGAGCACGTTTGTAGCGCGTTCGGGCAGCCCGTTTACGGTCCTGACCAGCACGGTGACTGACCCGGCCACCGGCTTCGGGGGAACCAGTCCGAGCCAGCGTCCCAATCTGCTGCTGACAAATACAGCCTCATCCACACAAGGCCAGCCTTGCTCCATTGCTTCTTTTTGCGTGAACTGGCTGAACCCGGCTGCATTCGCTTCTCCGGCACTCGGCACGTTCGGGAATTTGGGCGTCGACTCAATCGTCGGACCAGGATTCTGGCAGTGGGACCAGGCTGTATATCGCGAATTTCCGATCCGGGAAGGTCAGACTCTGAATGTTCGGTTTGAAATATTCAACGTGACCAATAGCTTTCGCGCCGGCAATCCGGGAACCACCCTGGGCACCAGCACTTTCGGCGTAATCACCAGCGATGCCACGCCGCCTTCGGGCGTCACGGGCGGCTCGCCCACGAACGCCCCTTATCGAGTGCTGCAGTTCGCCATGAAGTATGTCTTTTAGCGAGACTTCTGCAACGCACGTTGGTTGCACCGGGCGGCGATAGGGTATAAACTGTGATGCGTTCCGTTAGAGGGGGAAACACCAGGCGGATGAATAGGATGAGTCGCTCGCCGATCTTAGCTGTCTTGGTATTTGCTTCGATGTTCGCTCCCCCGCTTCTGCTGGCACAGGAGCGCATGCCGCTGGATATTACCGGAACCTGGCGCTGGCTGCATCACGAGGAGTACGATGGCGGAGGCGGCGACGACCCGGGCGAATACTGGGGCCTTCCGTTGAATGACGCGGCCCGGATGCGAGCCGATACCTACAACGAGGAATGGGTCACCACATCCTCGCTGCTCCAGTGCCGGCCGCGCGGCGTCATGTACCAGCCGCTGGGCCTGGACCCGATGCAGATCGAAAAATTGGTCGATCCGATCAATCGTCAGCTGGTGGCCTACCGGGTTGGTTATGAAAAGACTCCCGGCGAGCGGATGATCTGGCTGGATGGCCGCGCGCGTCCTTCGCAGTATGCCAAGCACTCCTGGGAGGGCTTCTCCACGGGAAAATTCAAGGGCAACACTTTGGAGATCACCTCCACCCACATCAAGGAGGGGTTCGCCCGGCGCAATGGCGTGCCGGTCAGCTTTCACGCGACGGTGGTCGAAGAGGTTTTTTTGAACGAGCCTTTTTTGACGTGGGTGGTCACCATCATCGATCCGGACTATTTCAGCGAACCGGTGGTGAAGAGCGTAACGTATATCCGCGCGCCGTCGCTGCGGATTCCGGCGTATCCTTGCCAGCCCGAAGACGAGCAGCCCTCGGACGCAAAATATCGGGTTCCGCATTATCTGGTGGGACAGAATCCTTTTCTAACCGAAATCGCGGTGAAGGATAACGTTCCTTTGGAGGCCGTCCGCGGGGGCGCGGAAACACTTTATCCGGAGTGGCGGGCAACCGGGTTGAAGCTCGCGCCGGCAAAACCGCAGCCTGCATATAAACCTGTGTATAAAGATGCCTCTACGCATATCGCCGAAAGGGCCGACGCGCAGCCCAAGCGTCCGCCTAACTATGAAAAGGTGGAGGCCGTGCATGTGGCGGGGAATGTTTATCTGCTGGGCGGCGCGGGCGGCAACATCGCGGTATCGGTGGGTGGCGACGGCGTAGTGATGGTGGATTCCGGCGCCGCAGCGGCGAGCGACAAGGTGTTGGCCGCGATCCGGCAGCTTTCTCACATGGCGCGCCCGGAGGAAAGGCCCGACATGGCGTCGCCTTTCGGCGATACCTGGCAGGCCACCCATGCATTTCCCGAACCCGTGATCCGCACCATTATCAATACCAGTGACACAGCAGACCACATGGGCGGCAATGCGGCCATCCGGAAATCGTCCTTGTTTCAGCCGATCGGAGTGGAGGGCGGCTCGACCAACCTCGAGATTTTCTCCCACGAAATGGCTCAGCGCAGGATGATCGAGAAAACCTCCGCCGACGATCCGTCGATTCCCAGCAACACCTACATCTCAGATAAGTACACGCTGCACCGGTTCTTCAACAATCAGGCGGTTCAGATTTTTCACATGCCCAAGGCCACCACCGACGGCGACAGTGCGGTATTTTTCCGGCGTTCGGATGTGATCGTAGCGGGGGACGTTTATAACAGCGATATCTATCCTCCTATTGATGTGGCCCGCGGCGGGAGCATCGAAGGCGAAATCGAATCGCTCGACAAGCTGGCCGATATGTGCGTTACTGAGTTCATGTCGCAGGGTGGAACCATGATCATTCCTGGCCACGGATGGATCAGCGACGCGGCCGATTTAGGGTATTACCGCGACATGATCATCATCATTCGCGATCGTATCCAGGACATGATCAATAAAGGAATGACGCTGGAGCAAGTGAAGGCCGCCAAGCCCACCATGGACTACGATCCCGAGTATGGCCGGCAGCCGGGCGTGACGGCGCAGTTCGTGGAAGCCGCGTATCGCAGCCTGAAGGATAAGAAAGCGAAATAGCCTAGAGACATGAGGACCAGGCGGAGTTTTTTAGAGGAGATATCATGAGAGCCATATTACTCGCTGTGCCGATAGCAGCCGCGCTGTTGTTCACCAGTTTGCCCGCCGAGGCCCACCATTCCTTTAGCGGAACCTACGACGTTTCCAAGGAGATCACGTTGAAGGGGAAGATTGTGGAGGTTTCATTCCGCTCGCCGCACTCTTTCTTTTTTGTCGAGGCTCCCGACTCCAGCGGGACTACGCAGCGATGGGCCATCGAAGCCGCTTCCGCCGCTCAGTTTCAGCAGCAGGGCGTCAGCCGAAACTCATTCAAGATTGGAGATCCGGTGGAGGTGGTGGCAAATCCGGCGCGCAGCGCAACCATTACCAGCTTCCGGGGACGCCTGTTAAAAATCACCAGAACGTCGGACGGCAAGTCCTGGGGCGCCCGCCCTGGTGAAACGGTTCAATAGCGGGATCTCTGAGTACACCGTGGCCACACTGAGATCACAGACTCGGCTGTCTGTGTTGTTACTTCTGATGAGCGGCTCGCTTTGCCTGGCGCCTTCCATGCTCGTTGCGCAGGGACGCGGCGGTCCGGGCGGCCGTGGTGGGCGAGGCGGTCCGCCTCCGACAGCCAAAGCGTCGGCGCCGATCGATCTGACGGGCTACTGGACTCCGGTGATTACCGAGGATTGGTCCGTACGCATGCTCGACGAGCCCGCCAATGCGCACCGCGGCCGCATTCCTTATACGCCAGCAGGCGTGCAGTTGGCCGCGAAATGGGATCCAGCCAAGGACGAGGCCGAAGGCAATCAATGCAAGTCTTACGGCGCGCCGGGCATCATGCGGCAGCCTACGCACCTGCACATCACCTGGCAGGACGACAATACTCTTAAACTGGAGGCCGACTTCGGAACACAGACGCGGCTATTTCACTTCGTTCCGCCCGCCTTTGCTGGACGGCTGGACTATGTGTCCGGGCAGTACGCCCCGGCAGAGACGCCGAAAGTGGCGGCACCGGCCGGAACGGAGTCGAGCTGGCAAGGTTATTCCGCGGCCTACTGGTCGGTCGAGGGTGGCAATCAAGTCACCGAGAAGAGCGGCGATTTGACCGCCGTCACAACTCATTTGAAGCCCGGATATTACTGGCGAAATGGGATGCCCTACAGCGGGGATGCGGTGCTGACCGAGCATTTCCGCGTGATGGAGCTGCCGGATACCAGCAAGTGGATCATCCTGGTGCAGATCGTGGAAGACCCCGAGTATCTAAATCAGCGATTCGTGGTGAACTACCAATTCAAGAAGCTTCCCGACGCATCCAAGTGGAATCCGACGCCCTGCAGCGTGAAGTGAAAAACCGCGGCGATGAAGTCATTAGCCGCAGGCATATTGATCGGAGCAGTGTCGGCCGCGATCTTTTCTTCTGCCGCTCAAGCCCAAACAGCGCCCGCGATTCGGCATCCACCTGGGGATTACGCGACAGTGAACGGAGCCAGGCTGTGGTACGAGAGCGAGGGGCAGGGCGAGCCGCTGATCCTCATCGCGGGCGGGCCGGGCGATTCGCACGCAATTTTTCATCCATTTTTTTCCCGCTTGGCGGACCGCTACCGCGTAATCTATTACGACGCCTTCGGGGTAGGAAAGTCGGACCGGGCGAAGGCGCGAGCGGAATACAGTTTCGCGCGCGATGTCGAAAATGTGGAAGGTCTGCGGAAGGCGCTGGGTTTGTCGAAGATCAACATCCTGGGCCAATCTTACGGCGGGATGGTGGCGCAAGGCTACGCCCTTAAGTATCCGGCGGCGGTGGGGCATCTCATTCTCGCCAGCACGTTTTACAGCGGCAAGATGTGGCAAGCGAATAACGACAATTGCAATTACGAAATCCGGAATCAGTATCCCGAGGTGTGGGAGAAGCTGCAGAAAATGCGCGCGCGGGGCGTGCGATCGAGCGCACCCGAACACCAAAAAGAATATTACGGAGTTCCGCTTGGCCTATTCTATTTCTATGACGCCGCGAAGGCTGGCGCACTCCCCGAAGAACCCGGGAACACCGATGTGTATTACACGATTGCCGGCGGCGATGCGGATTTCGTGATCGGCGGAGATATTGCGGCACTGGATTTCAGGGCGGATCTGCAAAAGCTGCGAATGCCTATTTTAGTAGTGGCGGGACGCTTCGACCGCGTCTCGATTCCACGATATGCGCTGGACTTCAAGCGCTATGCGCCCCAGGCACAGATTGCGATCCTGGAAAATAGCGGCCATTTTCCATTTATCGAGGAACCGGATGAGACCGAGGCGGTGCTGCGCGATTTTCTGGGTAATTGAGTTGCGCGGCCTATCGCATCAACAAAAACACTGTGCCGTTATAGGCTGCCCACTGCGGTTGATTTGCAACGAGCGTGCCACCCGGATCGGTGGCGCCATCGATTTTCTTGATGCTGATGGATCCTGCGTTATCGATGTTCAGGCTGCAGGAGCTGGAGCAAGTTGTATCCACGCTGAGCAGAACAGTCATGCCGGCCGAGTATACCGTGAGCGCGCGAGCGCTAGAGAAAGAGCACGCATACGCTGTCGAGCCGTTGGTGGAACGGCAATAGATGGGAGCGCCGGACTGCGCTGTGGCGATGGTGAGCGCCACGGCTGAATTCAGGCTGGGCGTACAATCCACCCGGCTCGAGCCTGAGTTGTTGACGCAGGTCTCAGTGAGGCCGTTGCCCGCGATGAAATTAAGAGTAGGTTGCGTACCTTGTGTGGTTCCGTTGACCGCGATGTTTAGGCCCGATATGCCCGCGCCGTTGCAGTCTGTGCGTCCGTTGGCCGGATCATCGCTACAGCCGCCTGCGGTGAAATTCAACGCCGCTTCCACGGGCAGATTCGTGCCTGCATTCTGAACGCGCGCGA
>Ga0182024_10008532_pt1 | contig 21548 bp, 16 predicted proteins | sample P32metaG_FD_120480 | JGI IMG/M metagenome (GOLD analysis project Ga0182024, IMG submission 120480) | Permafrost microbial communities from Stordalen Mire, Sweden - P3-2 metaG (Illumina Assembly) | ecosystem: Environmental > Terrestrial > Soil > Wetlands > Permafrost | place: Sweden: Stordalen...
ACGCGCCATAGGCATCGTCAGCACATCGTCACCCGACATCATCAGCACCCCAAGCCCGACCAGATGGTCAGACTCGATGATCACCTCGGAGCGCGAAAGGTGGGAAGGGGACGACGCTTACGCCTGGCCTTACCGAGAGATCTGAGTTACCGGCTCGCAAGTTATCCGAGCCGCCGCCGCGACTCGCGGTCGCCGGAATGTCAGTGCCTTTGCCGTCGCCGTTGGCCCGCTCCAGGATTGGCAAGCGGGATGGCGGGGCAATCTTCTGGAGACGGTCTCGAGAGGCAGGCCGGCTGTCCGCTGCGCCTAGGCGAGTGTGATGTCCCGCTTGTCACTCCGACGACGCGCCCGAAAGCTGACCGGATCGGGGTCGGGCGGCAGCATCCCGCAAAACGCGTGACCAGCCGTCGACGCAGCGGTCTAGATCGAAATGTTCGCCGATCCGCGTGCGGGCTCGGCTGGCCAGCGAGGCGGCGAAGTCCCGATCGTTTCTTAGCTTCGAGATGGCGTCGGCCAGGGCTCCAGGTGCCGCCGGCGGAACTAGGAGCACCACACCCTCTCCGCCGTCGATTTCGATGAGCCCTCCCACTCGGGAGGCGATTGCGGGAACGCCCAGCGCCATCGCTTCGGCCACGGCCATGCCAAAGGATTCCGTGAAAGTGGGAAGCACCACGCAGTCCGCAGCCGCCATGACACGGAAGAGCTCCCGCTGCGGCGTCACGGGCGCGATCGTTACACTTTCTAGAAGCCCCATGCGCTCGACTTGTTGCCGGAGATCCTCTTTCAGAGGGCCCTGGCCGAAAGCAAAGACGCGGGGGATAAAATCGTGCCGCGTCTTCAGAAGCATGATGGCCTCGAGCAACACCGCGTGACCCTTGTCACGAACGAAGCGGCCGGGCGTCACAATCAGGAAGTCATCGTCGCGTACGCCTAAACCACTCCTCGTCTCCGGCGTTGATGTCGAGTCGGCGAGCGCGCTCAGGGCCGCGACATTGACGCCGTTGTAGACCACGCGGACGGAGCGCAGGCGGAACGCATCGCGGTGCTCACGCGCCGTCGCCTGAGAATTGGCCACTACAGTGCTCGCGCTGCGCAACACTTGACCTAGAAGCACTCGAGATAGGTTCTTAGGATTCCACTTCGGTCGATGGCCGGTGTCCAATTGGCTGCGGAGGGTCACAACGCAGGCGCTGCCCGGACGCATCAGCTGCGCGGCCCGGGCGTATAGGTTTCCAAAATAGAGGCCGCCCCAGAAGACATCGAACGGACGACCGCGGACGAGCCGCCATAGTCTCGGGAGCACTTGATCGGGCCGCCAGCCGCCTGAGCCGTGCAGATTGTGGACCGTGACGCCGCTGGCTCTGAGCTCGTCACTCAGGTCGTTTGGAACGTCGAACAGTGTGACGATCTCGAGATGCAGGCCTTGGCCGATCAGTCGCGGCGCGAGCTGCGCCATAAGGTGCTCAGCGCCCCCGCCACCGCCAAGGTCCTCGACAACGCACAAGACGCGGGGATGGCCCGGGCATCTAGCTTCGCGCGATATCGACATATATCCCGCTCGCCTCTAACTCTATGAGTTTGATACGTCAGGCGGACGACGGATCGTGGCAGGGGTGCCGATTGTCAATCGCCATCTGCACGCACCGTTCATCCGCTCCGCAAAGGCGAGCTAAGAACTTCGCAAGCTGGTTGCCTCATCTCGACCCACGCGAGCCGCATTGATTACACCGATGACGGAGATCTACCATCCCATCTTCTTTGACAAAGCTTGGATTGCCTACAAGTATGGCGGATGGTCGCTCAGAGTCACCGAGGCGGACGTATGCATCTCCGAGAAGCGTCACGGTCCGTTTAGGCGGATTCTCGTCCTGGCGCGCCAGTGGACGCCGCGTACGTCCGACGCCTTGCTGAGCCTTCGGCCCTTCGCTCCGAACAGCGAGGTAATAGTCCAGGATTTCACCGACGCTGGCCAGCCCGGCCTCTCGGTCGGCGGGCGACTCCTCGGACCGGTGCCAGAGGACGAGTGGATCCTGAATTCGGCGAGCTACGCCGTGGATCTCTCCGGCGACGACGACACGCTGCTGGCGCGGATGACCTCCGAATACCCGCGCAAGATCAGAAAGGCCGCGCGGCTGGGGGTTATCGTCGAAACCACCAGCCGCTCCCGCGATCCGGCCTTCAGAGATTTCATGAAGACGTATGACCATCTCGCCCGCCAACGGGGGGTAGGCAGCCCGGAATGGCACGTCGTGTCGGCCGCGCTTGATGGTGGGGTCGCCCTACTCTTCTGCGCCAAGCGCGAGGGGGAGCCAAAAAACTACGTGCTCGTCTACACCACCCGTGACGCGGGGTACTTCCTTCATGGGGCGGGCATCGACACACGCCTCGAAGGCGTGGGTCAATACATCCACTGGGAGGTGATGCGACATCTGCGTGAAACGGGCCGTCGCTGGTATGACCTTGGCGGGGTTGCGCCGCACACCGTCACACTGAACAAGTTTAAGAAGGCGTTCGGGGGTGAGTATCTGAGCTACGGCTCGCAGTATGCTTGGCGATCCGCACCGATCAGGTTGCTGCGCGCCATTCGACGACGTAGAGCATCTTGGGTTGATCCTACGCTCGGCCCCGGCCCTGAACAGTCGGGGATGCGCTAGGGTGCTCGCCGCGGCGCTGTTCGACGCCGGCCAAGAGTGCGGGGGCTCGCGTTTTTCTATGGATCCCATCGGCGGGCGCCGCTCGACGCGCTTTCCCCCTCGTAGCTCGGATGGCCCGTTAGAGCGGCGGCCCGTCCCGTTTCGCCAATCCTACCAGAGGTAAACCGGTCTTGTGCGGCATTGTCGGCCTGCTCGACGTCGGACAACGTCTGGACCTCCGCGGCGTCGTCATGGAGATGGCTGATTGCATTGCCCATCGCGGTCCGGATGACTCGGGTGTCTGGAACGATGGGGCGGCAGGCGTCTCGCTCGGGTTCCGCAGGCTCGCAATCCTCGACCTGAGTTCGGAGGGAGCCCAGCCGATGATCTCCCACGACCAGCGGTGGGTAATTGTCTTTAATGGCGAAATTTATAACTACCGCGAGATCCGGGGCCGTCTCGACGCCGCCTCACCGCGCTCGTGGCGCGGACACAGCGACACCGAGGTGCTACTGGAGGCTATTGCCGAGTGGTGCCCGCAGAAGGCTTTGGAGTCGGCCGAGGGCATGTTCGCCATCGCGCTCTGGGACCGGCGCGACCGGCGGCTGCTCCTGGCTCGCGATCGCTTCGGAGAGAAGCCGCTCTACTACGGCTGGGTTGGCGGCGTCTTCGTCTTCGGCTCCGAACTCAAAGCGTTGCGCCGCGTCCCTGGTTTCGAGGACGGCCTCGACTGTCGCGCCCTGGCCGAGTACTTGCGCTACGGGCACGTCTCGCAGCCGCGGTCCATCTACGCTGGCATCCGAAAACTGGCCCCGGGTTGCTGGATAGCGCTCGAAGGGCGCGTGATCGGCGAGGAGCCGTCGCCGACGGCCTACTGGTCCGCCTACAATGTGATCGCGCGCGCGCGCGCCCGTCCGCTGGAGCTCTCGGAGCCCGAAGCCGTCGAGAGGCTGGACCACAGCCTGCGCCGAGCGGTGGCGCTCAGGATGGAAGCGGACGTGCCGCTCGGCAGCTTTCTTTCGGGCGGCCTTGACTCCTCGACCGTGGCTGCCTGCATGCAGGCTAACTCGCCGGGCCAGGTGCGGACCTTCACCATCGGCACCGACGATAAACATCTGAACGAGGCTCCCTACGCCAAGGCCATCGCAGAGTATTTGGGGACCGATCATACGGAGCTTTATGTCCCACCAGGCGCCGCACTGGAGCTTGTCCCACGGCTAGCGGAAATCTACGACGAGCCGTTCGCCGATTCCTCGCAGATCCCGACGTATATCATCTCGCGGCTAGCACGCGAGCACCTGACCGTGGCCCTGACCGGCGACGGCGGAGACGAACTCTTTGGCGGGTATAGCCGGCATTTTACTGGAGAGCCGGTTTGGTCGGCGATCGAGCGACTGCCGAGGCCGTTGCGGCGCCCGCTTGCGGGGGCCATCCACTTAGTCTCGCCCGCGGTTTGGGAGGCGGCGATCGGAGCCCTTGGGCCGTTGCTTCCGGCCGCCGTCTCGGCGCCTCAGGCGGGCGAGCGAATGCACAGACTGGCTGCGGTTCTCGCCTCACAGACCAGCCACGACTTCTATCGGAACTTAATCGCGCACTGGCGGCGGTTGCCGACGTCGGCTGCGACGGAGGTCGATTCCTACATCGATGGGATCGAGGTCCCGCCAGGGGTCGACCGGTTTGCCGACCAAGCCATGTACTTCGACACGGTGTTCTACCTGCCAGAGGACATCTTGACGAAGGTCGACCGCGCGGCCATGGCTGTGAGCCTCGAGACTCGCGCGCCGTTCCTAGACCGCGAGCTTTTCGAGTTGGCTTGGTCCCTGCCTTCGCACATGAGGGTCCATCATGGCCAGGGGAAGTACATCCTACGCCGCGTGCTGGAGCGCTACATCCCAAACCGACTCTTCGATCGTCCGAAGAAAGGTTTTGCTGTGCCGGTGGGTACCTGGCTGCGCGAGGAACTGCGCGACTGGGCGGAGGGGCTGCTCAGCGAGAGAAAGCTGCGCGAGTTCGGCGTGCTCGACGTGCGCACGGTACGGCGGACCTGGAATGAACACCAGGGCGGCCGGCGCGACTGCAGCACGCGCCTCTGGATCGTGCTGATGCTCCAGGCGTGGCTCGAGGACCAGCGGCGCCCGTTGCGTAGCCACGCGGCCGAGCTGCACGATTGACTCGCGACACTATCCTCCGGCCCGCCAGGCCCCGGCCCCAGCGAGGGCGGAGAATACTGATCGGGGCCGAGCGCGCTGCGGCACCGACCTCCTGAGGTGCGCGTCCTCTATCTCTCGTACACCGGACTGCTCGAGCCCCTCGGCCAATCCCAGGTGCTGGCCTACCTCCGCCTGCTGTCGCGCAAACACAGCATTGGCCTGATCACCTTCGAGAAGCCCGGCGATTTAGCCGATGTCGCGGCCATGGAGGCGCAGCGACGCACGACCGACGCCCTCGGCATCCGGTGGATCCCGCTGCGATACCACCAGCACCCGCGTTTGCTCGCCACCGGCTGGGATCTGCTGGCCTTCGCGTGGTCGGCGTTGCGGGTGGCTCACCAAGACAAGGTCGAAGTGCTTCACTGCCGAAGCTATATCCCGAGCTTCGTCGCCCTGGCCGTGAAGTGGCTGGCGCGCAAGCCCTTCGTCTTCGACATGCGCGCGCTCTGGCCAGAGGAGATGGTGGCGGCGGGCCGGTTGAACCCGGGTTCGCTGGTGTATCGCATTCTCCAGTCGGGCGAGCGGCTCTGCCTGAAGCAGGCCGCCGCAGTGGTGTCACTGACCGAAACGGGGGTCGCGCACATTCGTCATGTCTATGGGCACGAGGTCGAGGCCGTGGACTTCGCCGTCATACCCACCTGCGTGGACCTCGACCTCTTCCGACCCGCGCTTGTCGGCGCGCAGGAGGAGGGCCGAGCCCTCGCAATAGGGTCCGTCGGCACGGTTCTCAGCGGCTGGTTCAAGTTCGATTGGCTCACGGCCTTCTTCAGCGCCGCTGACGAACTGGTTCCGGATCTCGATTTCAAGATCGTCACCCCAGAAGATAGCCGTCGGATCCGAGCCCTCGCCGAAGCCGGCGGCACGCCGCCTGGTCGTCTCGAGATCTATGGCGCGGGCCGCCTCGAGGTCCCTGAGGCCATCGGAAGATTGAGCGCCGTCGCGATGTTCTATGCCACCGGCGCCGCCAGCACCGGCCGGTGCCCGACGCGCATGGGCGAGGTGCTGGCGTGCGGCATCCCTGTCGTGGTCAACGCCGGCGTGGGCGACGTCGAGGGGATAGTGCGGAGGTACGACGTCGGCGTCGTGGTGAACGATGCTTCCGCTCAATCCATGCGAGCGGCGGCCGTCGCCTTGATCGAGCTTCTGCAAGACCCGCAACTTCGTGCGCGCTGTCGTCACGCGGCGGAGAGTTGGTTCTCCCTTGAAAGAGGCGCCGAACTCTACGATCAACTCTACTCGCGTGTCGCGGCGTCACGCGCAAATCCGCTACGCACGCTCTAGACGGGCCGCGTAGCGGTTGGGTAGCGCCGGAAATCGGTGGGATTCGGTCGGGGCTCATCTCGACCCGAACCCCGTCAGGACCGCGCCGACGGTCTTAACGACCACCACTAGGTCCAACCATGGCGACAAGTTCTTCAGATAAAAGAAATCGTATTGCAGTTTTACCTTGGCCTCATCGACGCCGGCGACATTGCCCTGGTGGACCTGGGCCCATCCGGTGATGCCCGGCCGAACGATGTGCCTATAGCTGTAGAACGGCGCTCCCCGCTCGTAAGCGCGAGCCAGTTCGAGCGTTTCGGGCCGGGGTCCAATCCAGCTCATCTCGCCTTTGAAGATGTTCCAAGCCTGGGGCAGTTCATCGATGCGATATTTGCGTAGGAACCGACCGACGGGGGTCACGCGCGGGTCGTCTTCGCTGGTAAAATGAGCCCCGGTATCGCTGCCCTGGTACATGGATCTCAGCTTCAGCATCCTGAACGGCCGGCCCCTGTGACCCATGCGCATCGGGACAAAAAAGGCCGGGCCGCGGCTCCCCAGCTTCACGATCAACGCCGCCACGGCGATGACCACAAGGATGAATGGCGATAGCGCAACCACGGCGGCGGTGTCGATCGCCCGCTTGAACTTGCGATATGCGGTCATATGGAGCTTGTAGGCGAGTGTGTTCTCCGAGAGGTGCTCGATCTTCACCCGTCCGGTGAGAGACTCCGACACCTGTTTGACGTCAAAGATCGGCAGGCCCTGCAGCGCGCAATGGGTCAGAAACGCCTGCCACTGCGGCGCGTGGTCTTCCTTCAGATCGGCCACCACCCCGTCGACCGACGCCGCCAGCCGTGGATGCTTGAGCGGCGTCCACACGACAAATCTCATTTTCGGCAGGCCCCCGGCGCCAGGTGAGGGAACGACCGCAAGGCGCATCGGCCTAGCCCTCACCACCGTGTAGTGGATCAACAGGAACCATAGCACCGTGAGGAAGAAACAGGCCAGCAGTTGATAGCGTGAATATTCAATCCTGCCGAACAACAACACCACCACGAAAGACCCATAGGCGGCGCCAAATGCCCAGACCACGTAGGCCGCCGAGTTGACCCCCGGAAAGGATCGAATCTGGCGCAGGGCGATGAAACCCAGGATCAGGGCAACGGACGCCCCGATCAAGGTGACGAGGCTGACCTTGTCCAGTGGACTGACGTTGGCCAACAGGCTGTGTCCCCAATGGATCGCCGCCGGCAGGGCGATGCCGAAGATCAGGCCGCAGAGCAGCTGCACGCGTCCGTGGGAGAAGCTGGCGGCCAGCAACTCGGCGGCTCCGCGCCGCGGCGCCGACAACGCGGGCGGGTCCAGGGAGGCAACGCTGGTTCCGATCTGGGCCGGGGGCTGATCGGGATCCTCGGGAGCCGGCCGGCCGGACTCCCTGACGATACGTTGTGACAACGCTCCCTCGGCTTCGAAGTCAGTGCTCACTCAGCCACCCACGACCTTGCACATGCCACCTATCAGAGTCGTGGCGCGCCGTGCGATGGCGACACAACGGCCATCGGGGCCTTACCCCATAAGCTTCGCCTCAGGGCGGACCTCTCCAACACCATGACCGATGTGCCAGCCCGAGTCGACTGGGCTCAACCTGGGATCGAGCGAGATCGGCAGCCCCGCGCGTTCGCCGGTCGCTCTGCTGGAAGCGGTTCACTTTCGAATCGCAACCGTCTATCCACGATGGCATCTTCGGCTGATGATCTGGCGCGTTGCTTGGGGTTCCCATCAGCTGAATCGGCGAGGCGGCAACGAGGACGACCGCGGTGAGGCGGCGTCCGGAGCCCAACGTCGGTGAACGCTTCGACGCCACGAACCGAGACCAGAGCCAACGGATGAAGCGTGTACTTTTCGTGGCAATGCACAGACCGAAACGGTCACCGGGACAGCGTTTTCGTTTCGAGCAGTACATACCATACCTGGAGCAGCATGGATATACTTGCGATATTTCATATATTATATCTGAATCTCAAGACAAGATTATCTACTCACGCGGCCATTATCCCGAAAAGCTGCTGATTTTCGCAAACAGCGTTCTGACGCGAATGAAAGATGTGGTGGCCGCTCGTCGATACGATATCGTCTTCATCTATCGCGAGGCGCTGATGATAAACAGCGGCCTGGTCGAAGCCTTGCTGGCCTCGTCCGGCGCCCGGGCGATACTGGATTTCGATGACGCGATCTGGTTGCAGGGTGTCTCCAATGAGAACGTGCGGCTGGCTTGGTTGCGCCGTGGACCCTCCAAGGTGCCGGGTATTCTTCGCCGCATGGACACGGTGTTCGCCGGAAACGAGTACCTCGCCGCCTATGCGCGCCGGTTCAACCCCAGCGTCCATGTGGTCCCGACCACTCTGGACACCGACACCCATGCCCCGCGCACGACGAGGCCCCATGCCGGTGTCTGCATCGGTTGGAGCGGCAGCCCCTCGACCGCCCCCTATTTCGACGCGCTCGCTCCGGTGCTCGCCCAGGTGAAGCGCACTTTCGGCGACGGCGTCTATTTCAAGGTGATGGGCGACGCGGACTATCGCCGGCCTGAACTCGGGATCATCGGCAGGCCCTGGCGCGAAGACACCGAGGTCGAGGATACGGCGGAACTCGACATCGGCCTCATGCCACTGCCCGACGACGCCTGGTCGCGCGGCAAGTGTGGCTTCAAGGCGCTGCTCTACATGTCCCTGGCCATACCGCCGGTGGTATCCCCGGTGGGAGTGAATACGACCATCGTCGAGGATGGCGTCAACGGCTACCTGGCGGCTGACGAGCAAGAGTGGATCGCCGCCATCGGCCGGCTGGTCACGAACCCCGAGCTGCGGACGAAAATCGGTCGTCGCGGCAGAGAGACGGTCGTGGAACGATACTCCTTGCAATCCCAGCGGGATCGATACGTGGCTCTGTTCGACGAGCTTGTCGGAGGCTGAGGACGAGCCATGACCTCCGCGCCCGAGCAGAACGGCCCACGCCTCCGCCTGCGCGCGCCAACGCCAGGGAATGCGGCGCGGGCCTCGCGGCGCCGGACCTCATCACCGGGCTACAACGTGGGTAGCGCCTGATGTGGGTGTACTGGACCATGTTCTGCGCGCCGGCCGTGGCCAGCCTCTCGCCGTGGCGATTGAATCAATCCTCGCGCGCGGTCGCGCTCGCGGTCACGGCGGTTGTTCTGATCCTCGTGATCGGCCTGCGCGATGAAGTGGGCGCCGACTGGTCCGGTTACACCGCGATCCTCGATGAAAACGCCGCCCGATCGCTGACGCAGATCCTGATCGGCAGGGAGCCAGGCTTCGGCCTGATCACTTGGGTCAGCACCCAACTCGGATGGGGTGTCTACGGCGTCGACGTTCTGGCGGCGATCATTTTCGTCGCCGGTCTCTCGGCGTTTCTGATCAGACAGCCGAATCCCTGGATGTGTCTGTCGCTAGCGGTCCCGGTTCTAGTGATTCAATTGGGAATGAGCGGGATCAGACAAGCATGCGCGGTCGGCTGCCTTTGTTTTGCTTTCAACGCTTTCGTGGATCGCCGTATCTTGAGATACATCGTATTTTCCCTGCTGGCTTTCACATTTCATCAGACGGCTATTATATTCGTTCCGTTGATCACCTTAATTGACGGGAAGATCCGCATTATTCCTACAATATTAGCGGCGAGTTTACTTGCCTATATTTTTTCTTTTGCCCTACGAGACATTGGATTTTACAATACAACATATGTTCTTCAAGATCTTGGCGGTGCGGCGGGGGCGTTGCCCCGGCTTGGATTTAACGTCATCGCGGCCATCGTGTTTCTTCTCGTCAGGAAACATTGGCACAGCGCCTATCCTGACTTCCTCTTGTTTTATATTCTTGCCATCATCACCTTAGTGATAAGTCCGTTTGTGTTTTTCGCGCAAGTGGCGGTTGACCGGCTCGAATACTACATGATCCCGTTCCAGATTGCCGTGTTGTCAAGGGTTCCGGAATTTCTGGAGCGCCGATTGGGCGCCGCTTTCACCGCTCTGGTGTTTGCCGGTTATGGAGCCGCCTTGGGTGTCTGGCTGAACTTTTCGTGGATAGCTCAACTCGGCTGGCTTCCTTATCGATCGCTGATCTTCGAGCCCAAGTGAGTTCAGGTCCGTCTAGACAACGATGAGGGCGGCCAGCGCGGCTCACCCGCGCACGGGCCCATCAGTGCCCGGTTCTCGGTGACGTCGGCATAGACCGCCAGCGTCTCGCGCACGATGGTCGCTTCGTCGAAAAGCTCCAGCGCCCGCCGCCTGGCAGCCTCCCCGAGGCGGCGCGCCAGGGACCGATCATCATCCAAGCGGGAGATGGCGGCCTCGAGCGGCCTCCATTGGCGAACCGGGACCAGGAGCCCGCACTGCTCGTGGACGACCACATCACGGCACCCCGGCGTGTCGGTCGTGATCAGCGCATTGCCGCTGGCGGCGGCCTCGATGAGCGACTTCGACAGGCCTTCGCGATAGCTGGGCAGCACGACCACGTCGACGTCCACATAGAGCGCCGCCATGTCCTCCACGTGACCCAGGCAGCGAAGGACGCCGCCTCTTCGCCAGCCTTCGATGAGGTCGGGGGGGATCGAGGCTGGGTTGCCCGGATCGGGGTCACCGGCGAGCATGAACTCGATGTCGCGGCCCGCGGCCCTGAGCGCCTCGGCGGCCCGCGCATATTCCCCGATTCCCTTGTCCCACAGCAGCCGCGCGGCCAACAGCACCCGCAAGCCTCCCGGCCGCCGGGGGCCGGTCCTTGGCCGAAACCGCGCGCAGTCGACGCCGGATCCGGGTACCAGGCGGGTGCGATCGCGGCGAGCCAGCCCGTTATCAACAAAGAATTGCAGGTCGGTCTCGTTCTGAACGATGAGACGCGCACGGCTTCCCCCAAGGGCAATGCGGAGCATCAACTTCAGCGGACCGCGCAAAATCCTTGCCCGGAGATCATTGCTGATGAACACATAGCCCAGGCCCACCACCGAACTGACGCGCGCGGCCGTCCCCGCCACTCTCGCAGCCACGGCGCCGTAGAGGGCGCATTTGATCGTGAAGCCGTGCACCAGAGCCGGCGCCTCGCGGCGGAACAGGCGCGCAAGACGCCATATCAAGGCGATCTCGACCATTGGGTTGAAACTGCGCCGCCGCATCGGGATGGGCAGCCAACGGAAGCCCAACTCGCGCAGCCGAGGGCCATAGTCGCCCGGCGGGGAAACCAACACGACTTCATGGCCGCCGGCGGCCAGGGCGCGGGCGAGCGACAACCGGAAGTTGTAGAGGTACCAGTCCGTGTTGGCGAACAGCACGATCTTCGCCGGCGCGTCTTCGTTGCGATGTTGGGTCACGATCGCTCCCACCCAGGCCAGAGACTCATTGTGCTCGCGCGGCGAGGAGTGACTGCGCTGCAAGCGTCAAACGGTCGAACAACACCGGCGTTTGGATCGCCGCGTCGCTCAAAGAACTTCGTCGCAGCAGATCCAACCACTGGCCGGCGCACTTCGTCGATGGCACGACGACCGTCGCCTCGAAAGCCGCCCAGCGATCGCCGGCGCGCGTCGTCTCGGTTTGGCCGATGAGCCGGTCGGACCCGGCGCAGCGGAGCGACCAGACAAAACCGTCACTCTGCATCCCCGGCGCCCCAGGAACTCGAACCTCGCCGTTCAGACGGTAGCCGCCGGGGGGCAGCACCAGCAGTTCGCTGATCAACGGCGAGTCCGCATCGCGGTCCACCGGAACGGCGCGCAAGCCCGCGCCATCATCTGACGCCGCCAGGGAGACCGTCCCCGCGGCGTCGCGCGCCACCTTCCAATTGAACGGCGGCTCGCCGGCGTCAGCCCGGAAGCGGCCGTTGTAGAGGCTGGGCCGTGAAGCCGCGCGCGCGGACGGAACGAGCCGGCGCCAGTCGTCGAAGGCGCGGACGTAGTCACCGGCGTCGATCTCGCTGCTGAGAAGCACGCCGACTTCTTCCTCCGTCGCGGGATGTCGGGTGGCGCGAAGAGCGATCAGCGTCGGCGCGATGAGGTCACGCGTTCCTGGGCGCCGGCCGAGTTCGGCAAGAAAGTCGCGCCTCCATGGGGGGCCGAGAGCCAAGCGCCGTGTCAACGCCAACGCGGCACGGGGATCCGCCAGTTTGGCGATGATGGCCGGGAACAGCTCGTCGCCAGTCTCGGAATCCTGCCGGAGGATCGCGTCGGCGCGGGTAAAAGCGTCGGTGTAATCGGCGCGCTTCATGGAGGCATCGAACAGCCACCATTGCGTGTCGATGTCTCTGAGCGAGCGTTTTCCGGCAATGGCCATCAGCTCGTTGGCTTGGCTCATTCGTCCCTGGTGATCGGCCACGAACCCAAGCACCCGCAGCGCTCTTGTATCGAGCGGGCCCTCCTTCAGGGCTCTCTTCGCCAAAGCCGCGGCGCGATCATAATCGGGGGGCGCCTTCGCCGATTCGAAGACGAAGGATGCCCCCCGGGAGAGGAGGTCAGCATCATGCGGCGCCCACTTCAGGGCGAGGTCTGGATCACGGCTCCGTTCGTAGCCGGCCGCAGTCTGCGCAAAACACGCCCACGTCAGCCAGAGGGTGAGCCCGACAGTGAAGCCGGCGAGCGGAATCCCGCCCGATAGCGGCCAAACTCGCCGCGAGAGGATGTCGCTTTCGCCGGGCCGTCCCGTCGTCGCCTCTGGCGTCCCGGGGGATGAAACCACCCCCTGCCGCTTGGCGCCCGAAGAATGAGGCGCCGGTTGGATCATCACCCCGCAGGCAAACGCCAGCAGGGTGGCAAGAGCAGGCGTTCGCAAGGGGTAATCCACGAGCGAGTGCGCTAGCAAGCCGCCGACCACAACCGCGCCGGCGAGCGCCAGGCCGCCGTTAGGCGTTCTGGCGCCGCGCCAGATCATCACCGAGGCGGTGATCCACCAGCATAGGAACCCGCCGATGAGAAAAATACCCGGCCAGCCAGCCTCCAGCCAAGTCTCGAGAAAATCGTTGTGCGCGTGATTGATGTATTCCGGAATGAGGCTTCCAGCGCTCTCGAGCATCCGATACACCGTCTCGAACGAACCTACCCCGCTCCCCAAAGGGGCATAGGACCCGCCCGCCGCCGTGACCAAGCGGAACACCTGCGGGCGGACATCGCCCAAATCCGACTGAAATCTTTCCGCGAGTGGGGCGAAGCTAAACATTGTGGCAAGGGCGCCGGCACAAGCAAGAGCCGCAAGGAAAGCCAGTGCAATGCGCCGACGGGCGGTTTGAACCTGCTCGATCCCAGCGGTCCTGACCGATACGGCAAGAACCCCCAGGGTCATCGCCATTGCCAGCACCACACCCGCTCTCGATCTCGTCGCCGCGATGGCGAGGATGAACGTCAAGGTAATCGCGCTGGTGACGAGTATCGCTGGAACCACCCTTCCACGGCGACCAGCCGACGACATGCACAGGTATCCCGCCAGAGGCATGGCGCTCGCCAGAAATGAGGCCTGATGATCACTATTGGCGAAGAAGCCCTCGACGGCGCCGGGGCCCGCGGCTTCGTAGAGCCGCAGGGCGCTGCTTTCTCCCCGCGCTGTCTGCAGCATCTCCAGCCCCACGGACAGCAATGCCAGCACCACGAGCGCACGCGCGCACGAGACGCGGGATTTAGTGTCCAAGGTGAGGACCGCGCAGAACATGGCCGCGGGCGGCACCAATCCCAGAACCGCATTCCACGTCTCGTCGGGCGTCAGGCTGATCGGAAGCCACGGTGGACCGACACCGGCGGCTTTATAGGCGTCGACAACTGTTTGTCGGCCGTGCAAATGAGACCAGATGGCCGGTGGCAAGGGCGCCAGCTGCGCCAGCGGCAGCGCCAGGACGGCGACCAGTATCAGCAGCGGCCACTCAGCCCCTTTGGGTGAGCGCCCGCCCAGTCGCCAAAGCGCAAAAGACAAGAGTGGAATGCTGGCGAGACGCACCACTCCGGCCGAAAGCGGGTCGGTTGATGAGCCGCCAGCAAGGGTGGCTATGCAGAAGAGCGAAAGGACAAGGACAGGAAACGGCGAAAACGCTGGAAATCGCCACTTTTGCCTGTGGAAGATGGCCGGAGCTATATTTTAGTAACCGATATCCCGGCCACCAAACTCAGCCAGCTTATGTACTGACTGGATGGCAACCACGCTGGTCGTCATCGCAGCATTCATGATGATGATGGTGATCATCGCCATCATTGGCGTTATTATGCTCGTGCCCAAAGCAGCAGCGATGGTGGTGGCCATCGGGATCACCACCATGATGATGATCGCAATCGTCCTTGCCGTGCTTCCAATCATCGGCGCCGTTTCCGTCAGCGGCGGCCGCGATCGCGATCGCGAACAGAGGCAGGCTGTGGCCCACAAGCAGCCCAACGGGCTGGGAAAGGGTGGCTGGCGAGGAGACTGCGGCTGGCGCGGCCATCGCCGTGGAAGCTTGAGCGCCCCCGGCATAGAGAAGAGCCGTGAAGGCTGAAATCGCCAGCACTGTCTTCAACATAGTCGGCTCCTATCGGCCAATGCGCAGACGATCTCGGAACCCTAGCGCGATCCGGCCGAAAACGCAACGCAAAGCTCTTCCCAGCCGGCGCGTCCACGAATTAACCATCAGGTGAGATGACGGTTCCTTATTCGGGCCGCTCTCGCCTTGAGCGGCGTGAGGTTCTGCTGGGCGACGAGCTGCGGATCGGCCGTTGCAGGGCGATATCGATAATCGTCCTGGCCATAGCCATAGCCATAGCCATAGCCGGTGGTCTTGGCGTTGAACTTTGTCATGATGGCCCCGATGATGCGTCCGCGGCCCACGCGGAGCCGCTTCACGCTGGCGCTGATGTAGCCGAGGCGCGTTTGTCCCGCCTCGATCACCAGCATGGTCCCCACGGCGACGCTCGAGAGGAGAGTCGCGTCGGCCAGGCCCATCACCGGCGGCCCGTCGATGAGCACCAAGTCGAAGCTCTTTTGCGCCCACGGGAGCAGCGCGCGCAGGCGGGCCCCGGCAAGCAGCTCGGTAGGATTGGGCGGCAGAGGCCCGCTTGGCAAGAGGAACAGATTTGGCACGGCCGTGCTTCGGATGACTTCGCCAAACTTGGCCGCCCCCGCCAGGCAGTTGGTCAGCCCCGGGGCGCTGTCCCGATCGAAAATTCGATGCAGGGAGGGATTGCGCAGATCCGCATCGATGACCAGCACGCGCATTCCCAATTGCGCGAAACTCTTGGCGAGGGCGACGACGGTGGTGGATTTGCCCTCGCTCGGCCTGCTGCTGGTGATCAGGAGGCTGCGCGGCACGCCATCGCTGGTGGCGAATTGTAACGCTGTGCGGATCGAATAGTGCGCCTCGGAGAAGGCCGATTGAAAGTCCGCCAGGGCCGAGGCCGGCAGCACGCCTTTTTCGAGGGCGGGCGTCGCGCCGAGCAGGGGCATGCCCAGGCGCTGTTCGATCTCCTGGGGGACCTTCAGGCTCTCGTCGATATGCTCCAGAGCAAATGCGGCCACGGCTCCGACGATCAAACCCATAAAGGCGGCGGCCCCGAGGTAGAGCAGCCAGTTCGGTTTGAACGGCAGACCCGGGGGCAACGCCCGATCGATCACCGAGATATTATTGGTCCCCACGCCGCCGGAGATGCCGACCTCCTTGTAGTTTTGCAGCAATCCGTCATAGAGCGATTTATTGGTGTCGACCTCTCGTTGAAGCGTGTCGTATTCGATGCTTCTGGAACGCAGATTGAGCGCGCCGGATTTAGCTTCACCGAGTTGACTTGAAAGCGTGTGCTCTAGTTGTAGATCGGCGAGATATTGGGACTTGAGTGATTCCTTGACATCGCTTATCTGAGCCTGTATCTGCCGGTTTACTTCATCAATCTGCGCTTTTGTCTGCTGCATCTTTGGATAATCTGCGTTAAAAGTCTGCAGACCTTCCTGATACTGAGAAGCAAGTTTTCCCCTGTCAGCCTCGAGTTGCTGGATGGCCGTGTTGTTCTCTATCTGAGGAAGACCAAGGCCGGACGAGTTACTTGCCTGATCCCAAAGTGCTTGCGCTTTGATTCTGTCGGCTTTGGCGTTATCGACCGCGGCATTGAGAGACAGCAATGTACCGTTGCTCAGCGGCTTTCCTTCATCGACATTGATGATCTGCTGGGCTTGGGCATACTGCACCAGATGCCTTTCGGAATCTTCCAGCTTGGCTTTAACATCCTGCAGCTTGTTCTCGAGGAACTTGCGGGCGTAGTTCGAAGCCTCGAACCGTCGATCGAGATTCGACTGGATGAAATTATCGGCGAAGGCGTTGGCGATCTGCGCCGCCTGCTCGCGATCCGGACTGGCGAAGGCGATCTTGAACACGTGTGATCCGCGCAGGACCTCGGCCTTGAGACCTCTGGATACCATGCTGGTGGCGCGAAACTCGCGCCCTTCCGCGGAGCCGGCCAACGCTCCTGGCGCGCGTTGGGGGATCAGGTGGACGAGCCGCAACAGTTGGCCCACGGGCGATGTCGATCTGCGTGCGAGGAAGTCCTTGTTGTTGGCCAATCCCAGGGCGCGAACGACGCGCTCGGCAAGCGCGCGGCTTTGCAGGAGCTGGAGCTGGGTGGAGTAAAAAGACAGCTCATCGCCTTCCGGCCGGTCTTCTTCCCCATTCTTGGTTTGCACGATCTTGGCCGGTTCGCGCTCCACCTGAACCGTGGCCGCGGCTCGGTAGAGCGGCGTGCTCAGAAGGGTGAAGGCAAGCCCCAGTCCCAGGAATGCCAGAACGCACCCGGCAATGGTCCACCGACGTTTGACCATCATCTGCAGGTAATCGAGCAGATTGATCTCGATCTGCGCCGGGCGATGCAAAAGGTGTTGGAGCGGGGCGGAGGGAACGCCGCCGCGTATGGGCGTCAAGACCAACCCGCGGGAGGTCGCAGGCCCATCACTGTCGGGCGGGTCGCGATAGTTCATCTCACGTTGGTCCTAACCGATGAAGGGAGCGCGACAGGGGCTTAGGGGCGAGGAAAGAACTCCGCCAGTGGGACGGCCATGAGCACATTGTGGAACAAAGCTTTTGCACTCGACGTATTTACCTCGACGACGTCGTCCCCGTAAACTTCCGGGTCGGGCGACTTTCCCTTGCGGATGGCCGAGAGGTCGAACAACGCCGCCATACGCTGGCCGTTGATGGTACGGTAGACCGCGATGCGATCGAGTTTCGCGATCTGGCTGGTCCCGTGCGCCAAGGCGAGAGCTTGCAAGAGAGTGGTCCTGCCTTCGATCGGGTAGATACCTGGTTGATTGACCTCGCCTTCAACCGTCACTCGCTGACTAGCGTATTCCTTGACGAACACGGAAACCTGGGGAATTTTGACGAACCTCTTCAATCGATCGCCGATGGCATGCTGTAGTTGCATCGGCGTCATGCCGTTGACGGCAATGGCCCCGATCAGTGGCAGGGAAATGTCTCCGCTGCCCGACACCCGCACGGTGCTGGTCATCTCGGGCACGGAGGGGTCTGAGATCTCCAGCAGGTCCAGCGGGCCAATGCGGTAATCGGCATCGGGCGAAATGGACCGTACGGCCGGGGGGGCCGGCAGACTCGAGCTCATATTGGCTCCGTGGTCAGCGTCGTCCGCGCAGCCGCAGAGGGCGAGCACCAAGGCCAGGCCCGCGGCCATACCGGCGCCGGCAAGATGTTTCTCGCGCCAGAACGTGGACAGCACATGTGCCATCATGCCACTAGAACTGGAGGGCTGACCCCGGCGAAGCCGACGATGCGTGCTTCACACTATGCCAGGGGGGTGTCTCGATCAAGCAAACCGCCCGGCGCCATTTGAGCGTGGGTAGCCTCAACGCCCCGCATGCGGGCGACCATGGCTTTCAGAGCGGCGTTGCAAGGGGGAACAACTCAAGCGCCAAGGGCCGGACCCACCATAGACAGGCGTCGGCGCTGGGCTGATGACGGGTGTGGCGCCCTTGCGGCGACGGGGGCTGCCTATTCGGCGGGGCCCGAGTAAGCGGCGGAGCTACCCAACGTTTCGCCGATATCTCGAAGCCGCGCCCGCCTAACCCGAGGGAAATCACACAAATCGAATATTACCTCGGTTCTCTCCAACGCGGTGCGGTCATATTCGGGTCGGTCGTGGGGCAGGAGACCGTCAGAACCTCGATCGGTCCTCCGGGCCTGCCGCTTTCGAACACGCCGATGGCCAACACTCCGGTCATGTAGGCGCCGGTGTCCAGATTCGTTCTGTGCGGCAATTGCTCCGTCTCGCTCGCTATGGGTTTTTCGCGCCACTCAGGCGTGTGACCATGGACCACGTGAAGGTTGGTCCGTTCGAGGCTGGAATCCAAGAACCGATCTCGAATCCAAAGACAGGTCGCCTCGTCCTGTTCGTCGAGCGCCCGTGCCGGGTCCACTCCCGCATGGACGTAAACTCGCTCCTCGTCTCGCACCATCAGCGGAAGTCCCGCCATCCAGTCGAGGTGCTCAAGCGGAATCAGCGCCGCGCTCGCGGCGTGGCGGCCGGTCCAGCCATAGCTTCGCATCGTCTCTTCACCGCCTTGGAACATCCATCGAGAGATGGTGCCGAGATCGCGGCCGCGGATGGCTTCGACCATCATCGCTTCATGGTTGCCCTTCAGGCAGACGATGCCCCGGGGCTGGGCGTTGGCGATCAGGTAATCGACCACGCCGCGGCTATCTGGTCCGCGATCGACATAGTCCCCCAGCATGACGATCCGGACATGGTCGCCTAGGCCGTGTGAATGGATGGCGGTCACCGCCCCGAGCAACAAGTCGAGGCGACCATGGATATCCCCTATTGCGTACGTGAGTTTGCGCATCAGCTGCCGTGACTATCCCATATCATGCGCCGACCCGTCACCCGGTCACGCGCCCGACCCCACCACGAGCGCGCTTACAAGCCACCGAAACCAAGGCCTTGAACGCTTCGCCGCCGACGAGGATATCGCGCCCCGATACAAACGGGATCGACCACGACGCATCGTCAAACTACAACATTCTTCAGCCACCTTGGCCCGATTGGGGACACCCCTGTGGAGCTCCATAACTAGGGCGGCGCGTTGCGACGGAGCGTGCGACCGCCCGTGTGTCATCCGTGAGGTCCCTGTTGCCAATCGCCGAGCCGCCTCGAATCGGAATTATCGGCTTGGGCTATGTCGGCTTGCCCGTGGCGGCGGCTTTTGGACGGCTCCACGAGACCCGCGGCATGGACCTCAAGACCGAGCGCATCGAGCAGCTGCGCGCGGGCGTCGATATCACTGGCGAGCTGGACGCCGAGGCGCTGCGCGCCGCCGATCGGCTGACGTTCACCACCGTCAGCGCCGACCTGGCCGACTGCAACGTCCTGATCGTGACCGTGCCCACACCCGTGGACCGGGCCAAGCGACCCGACTTGTCGGCCTTGATCGCCGCCACCCGCGCGGTCGCGGGAATACTCAAGCACGGGGATCTGGTGATCTATGAATCCACCGTCTATCCGGGAGCCACCGAGGAGGTCTGCGTTCCCCTGCTGTCGGAGATCTCGGGCCTGAAATACAATCGGGATTTCTGGTGCGGCTACAGCCCTGAAAGAGTCAATCCGGGCGACCGTCTGCATCGACTGGCGAACACCGTCAAGGTGACCTCGGGTTCGACGCCTGAGGCCGCAGCGCGCGTCGATGCGCTCTATGCCTCGATCATTGAGGCCGGCACGTATCGGGCCGGGTCGATCCGCGTAGCCGAGGCGGCCAAGGTGATCGAAAATACGCAGAGGGACTTGAACATCGCCTTGGTCAACGAACTGGCGATGATCTTCAACCGTCTGGAGATCGATTCAGATCAGGTGTTTCGGGCCGCGGCGACCAAGTGGAATTTCCTTCCGTTCCGCCCAGGTCTCGTCGGGGGCCACTGCATCGGCGTTGACCCGTACTATCTCACTCACAAGGCGCAGGAGGCGAATTATCATCCCGAGGTGATCCTGGCCGGCCGCCGCGTGAATGACGGCATGGGCGCCTACATCGCCGATCAGGTGCTGCGACTGATGACACGAAAGGGGATCAACCCTATCGGCGCCAAGGTGCTGGTGCTGGGCCTCACCTTCAAGGAAGATTGCCACGATATGCGCAACACCCGGGTAATCGACATCGTCCGGCGCCTGGAGGCCTTTCGCATGGACGTGGCCGTGCACGACCCTTGGGCCGACCCCGAGGAGGCGAGCCGCGAGCACGCGATCACCTTGACCGACTCACCCAAAGCCGGAGCGTATGAGGCCGTGATTCTCGCTGTCGCCCACCAGCAGTTCAGGCAAGCCCCAGCGGGAAGACTGCGGGCGCTCTGCGGGCCGCGAGGGGTTCTCTACGACGTGAAGTCGGTCCTGCCCGAAGGCAGCGCCGATGGTCGCCTCTAAGCGCGAGGCGCCCCGATCGTGGAGCCTGCCCCGCCGTCGGCGACCATCGGTCGCTAAATTAATGCCCGTGGTGAGAAATGGCCTTAGAATGTGAAAGCGCGGGCGAAGGACGACGATGGTCGAAAGCGGGCGCCGGCTACGCTTGAATTTTGTGGCCATCGCTGCCCTGGCGACCCTCTGCTGGTGCTTGATCGGGCTGACTTACGCCAGCCTGGCCCCGCCAAGAGACGTTCCTCGCTTCTTCAACGATCATCATGTCGAGCACCTTGCCGTGTTCTATGGTCTAGCCCTGCTGACATTCGCCGGGCTGCCACGCGCCAAACCGCTCTGGATCGCGTTCGCGCTCGGTGGTGTGGGAGCCGCGTTCGGGGCCATCCGCCTCATGCTGCCATACAAGGGGTTCGACCCGGAGGACTTGCTTTGGGACTTCGGCGGGATACTGGCGGCCTCTGCCCCTTTGGCGGTGGCTCGATTTCGTGAACTGAGCCGCTGACCTGGGGCACGGCGCCGGCGGGGCCCCGTTCGACGGGGCGCCGTCGTTCGGCCTGCTGGGCTACAGCGCGGTTAGCGCCCGATCAATGCGGAGGGGCGCGGTCGCGGATCTTGTCGAAGCCCGCCTTGATGGCGCTGAAGCGGGCCTCGATGGCGGGCTCGAATTCGCTATCGGTGAAGATGTAGGGCCAGTCTTGCTCGATCCCCTCGCGGACGAGCTCGCCGACGTAGAGAGGATCGATGCCGCCGGCCACGCGGTCGCGAACATTGCCGAGCCATGTGGTTATCGCCGATTGCGCTGGCCCAGGCTGGGCGGCCGGGAGGGCGACGGCGAATCGTTCGGGAAGGTTGCGGACGGAGTCGATGATCTGCGTACGGATGAAGCCCGGGCACAGCACCGAGACGCCGATGCCGCGCGGCGCCAGCTCCACGCGCAGACCTTCCGACAGCGCCACGACGCCGTACTTGGTGACGTTGTAGGCGTTGCCGCTGCCCGAGACGAGGCCGGCGATCGAGGCGGTGTTGACGATATGGCCGCCCTGGCCAT
>Ga0182024_10008533_pt1 | contig 21546 bp, 10 predicted proteins | sample P32metaG_FD_120480 | JGI IMG/M metagenome (GOLD analysis project Ga0182024, IMG submission 120480) | Permafrost microbial communities from Stordalen Mire, Sweden - P3-2 metaG (Illumina Assembly) | ecosystem: Environmental > Terrestrial > Soil > Wetlands > Permafrost | place: Sweden: Stordalen...
AATATCCGCCCAGCCATCGTTGTCCATGTCGAAGAATCCGCAGCCCCAACCCAAATATTGCGTGTGCGCGCCCAGCCCCGCAGTGAAAGTGGCATCTTCGAAATTCGCGCCGCCTAGATTGTGGTAGAGAGAAGGCGTGTCGCCGGCGAAATTGGTTTTCACAATGTCGAGATTTCCGTCGAGATCATAGTCCGCGGCGGATACGCCCATGCCTGCCTGCGGCTTGCCATCCGGGCTCAGCGCGCATCCCGCTTCAACCGCAATGTCTTGGAATTTTCCGTTCTTCTTATTCTGGTAAAGAGCGCTGGCGGTGGAATCGTTGGCGACATAAATATCTGGCCAGCCGTCATTGTCGAAGTCCGCAGTGAGCACGCCCAGACCGTACGTGACGTTCGCACTGAGAATCCCCGACGCCTCGGAAACGTCGGTGAATGTCCCATTGCCGTTGTTGTGATACAGAATGTTTTTGCCGCCCTGCAGTCCTGGCGGTCCGCACGCAACCATCACACCTTTATAGAGACATGGACCGGATTCCGGCACCGGCGCCGTTGCCAGGTCGAGATCAATGTAGTTGGCCACGAACAGATCAAGGCGCCCGTCGCGATCGTAGTCGACGAAGGCGCAACCCGTATTCCACCGCGTGCCTTTGCCCGCCACGCCGGCCTTTTGGCTGACGTCGGTAAAGGTGCCGTCGCCATTATTGTGATAGAGAATGTTCTTGCCAAAGTACGTGACAAATAGATCGTCCCATCCGTCGTTGTCGTAGTCGCCGACGCAAACGCCCTGCCCCCAGCCCGAATGTGCGACTCCGGCCTTCGCGGTTACGTCGGTAAAGGTGCCGTCGCGATTATTGCGAAAAAGATGTGAAGTCGGTTCACTCCCGGCGGGAAAACCCTCCAGCCGCGTCCCGTTTACCAGAAAAATGTCGAGCCATCCGTCGTTGTCGTAATCGTAGAAGGCAACGCCGCAGCCAGTGGTTTCGAGCAAGTACTTGTTCTTGTGCTCGCCGCCAAAAATAGTTTTCGCATTCAACCCGGACGCGCGCCCAATGTTGACGAAACTGACTCCAGGATCATCGCTCTGCGCCGGCGATCCGTCTTTGGGGGAAGCCGTTTTCTGCCGCAGTCCTGCGCTCGCTCGCAGCCAGCGCGGACGAGCCATAGCCAGCACGCTTTCCAGCGAAAGCACAAGTGTCGAGCGGCTGAGAGATTTCAGAAAAACGCGGCGTGAAGAAAACAAGAGGTCGCTACCTGGCCCACTCGGCTCGTGCTAAAATTCGCCCCTACTTCTTATATTCAGGGTACCGCGACTTTGCAAGTTCCGGCCGGACCAATCCTCGTTCCAAAGAGAAGGCCGCAATGAATTCTTACCTAATTCGTGTCCGGCGTTCAGCCTTGGCATCCCCCATTGTGCGCGGCGTTTGTCTCTCAGCAATATGTCTGTTGTGCGCCGGTGTTTCCACTGCCCAGCAAACCGCGCGGGCGCCGCAGTTGACGGGAGAGTTGACGCCGGAGTTATCGCGAACGATTCGCACCTGGGAGTTCCTCCCGGTGGTGGGAACTCGGGCGGGATTATTCGGCAACGAAGCGGGACGATTCGAAGCCTGGGTCTATCCTCTGAAGATCTTTCGTGACTTCCACCTGACCTTCCACGTCGGCGATCGAGCGCTCCCTGCCGAGAGTCTCGCACGCAGCTTGACGGTTCGTCCCGAGTCCGCGTCGATCCTGTACGTAGGCGATTCTTTTCGCGTGCGCGAAACCCTATGCGTGCCGGTGAATGAAGCGGGCGCGGTTATTCTGCTGGACGTCGAGACGGAGGAACCTTTGGAAGTGGAAGCCTCATTCATTGGAGACTTCCAACTGGAATGGCCCGCGGCGCTGGGCGGAACGTTTGTGAACTGGGATCCGAAGCAACGAGCCGTCGTCTTCGGCGAAGAAGCGCGCCAGTATGCTGCATTAGTTGGGTCACCAACCGGCGCGGACGCCCGACTTTCCTATCAGACAAACTATTCGTCGTCGGACCAGAACTCTCTGCGCTTGGGGATAACGCAAAAGGGAAAAGAAACCAAGGTGCTGGTGATCGCCGCCTCAGTCACAGGCCGCGCCGACGCCGAGAAGACCTATCAGCGCTTGTTGTCCTCTTACGCAGACTCCGTGCGCGAGGCTTCGGATTACTACCGCGCTTATCTCGACAAGACGGTAAGCCTCGAACTTCCTGACTCTGCCCTGCAGCAAGCTTACGACTGGGCGCGCATCAGCACGATTCAGGGCATGGTGAACAATCCGTACTTGGGAACCGGCCTGGTTGCCGGATATCGAACCTCGGGAGTCGGGCAGCGTCCGGGCTTCGCGTGGTTTTTCGGGCGCGATTCTTTATGGACTTCATTTGCCCTCAACGCTGAGGGAGATTACTCCACGACCCGCACCGCTCTCGATTTCATCAGCAAATACCAGCGGGAGGATGGCAAGGTCCCGCATGAGATTTCGCAGAGTGCAAGTCTGGTCCCGTGGTTCAAGGACTATCCGTATGCCTATGTTTCCGCCGATGCGACGCCGCTGTTCATCATCGCCATGAATGATTATGCAGTGCAGAGTGGAGACGTGACCTTCGCGCGCGATAAATGGGATAACATCTGGCGCGCTTATCAATTTTTGCACTCAACCTATGATGCACAGGGCTTCGCGCAGAACGCAGGCGTCGGCCATGGCTGGATCGAAGGCGGGCCGCTGCTTCCTGTCAAGAGTGAGTACTACCAGGCCGGACTTGGAGTGGAGGCACTACACGCACTCTCCAGTCTGGCTCGACTTGTCGGTAAGGAAGATGTCGGCAAGCAACTTGCGGCGGAATTCGAGCATAGCGAATCCGCGCTCGATCAAGCTTTTTGGTCGCCCGAGATGAAGGCTTACGCATTTGCCTTGAAGCCAGACAATCAGCGCGCGGATGAAGCCAGCGTGCTGACGACCGTTCCCATGTGGTTTGGTCTGTCCGATGCAAACCATGCGGAGCAGACCATCACGCAACTCGCGGCCGAAGATCACCAGAGCGACTGGGGCATGCGGATTATCTCACGGCAATCCAAAGTCTATGACGGGTCGGGTTATCACTTTGGCTCGGTCTGGCCACTGTTTACTGGATGGGCTTCCGTGGCCGAATACACCTACCACCGCGCGTTTCCGGCCTACTTCAATCTGCGAGCTAATGCCCTGCTCGGCGCCGACGGCGCCCTCGGGCATTTCACCGAAGTTCTGTCGGGAGACTACTACCAGTCGTTCGCGACAAGTTCGCCGCACCAGATCTGGTCTGCGGCTATGGTTGTCAGTCCAATCTTGCGCGGCATGTTTGGTTTGCACACTGACGCGGAAAAACACCAGGTCACCTTTGCTCCGCACGTCCCATCGGACTGGATGTTTTTCGCGATTCGCAATGTCCGCGTCGGAGAATCCGGTATGGACTTTCAATATCGCAAGACCGCCGACAGCATGGTTCTCGAAACGAAGCGCACAGGGACTGGGGATTGCTGGGTCGAATTCTCTCCCGCCCTCAGCCGGCGCACGCAGGTGGTCAGTGTCGAGATGAACGGACGGCCTTTGCCGTTTAAAATGCAGCCGAACAATAATGATCAGCACTTGTCGGTGCGGTTTTCGGCCTCTGGTGGGCGGAATAATCTGGTGATTCGCGTAAAGAATGATTTTGGACTGGCGCTGTCGAACGAACTGCCGCCTCTGGGAAGTGCGAGCCGAGGACTCCGCGTCCTCTCCGAATCGTGGAATGCTTCGAAGACCCAGTTGACTCTCGCAGTCTCAGGACGGGCAGGAAGTGGCTACGAATTGGAGGTTTGGAATTCCAGCCAGATCTCTTCCGTGGAAGGAGCGGTCCTCACCAAGGTCGGTAAGTTGGAAATCCAGATGCCCCAAGGAGCAACCGACTCCTACGTACATCAAAACGTCGTGATTCACTTCGGGCGTTCCTGAGAGAATTCTGGGGCACCGAGGACAGAGACAGAAAAGGTTTACACTCAAAACAACTTTCGGTCAAGTTCGCTACCGCGGCAAGCGAACGAATGACTTGCATCCACTGTGGTCGCTATATTTCGAAATGCAGTTTGAGGAGTCATTCGCTATGCCAAGTACGTCCTCTTGGATTCTGGTATGTGCCTTCCTGTGCCTGTCGCTGCTTGCGCGTGCTCAGACGGCGAACAAGGCGATTGATGCGGAAGGCAATCAATGGTGGCAGCATGCAGTTTTTTATGAAATTTATCCTCGCAGTTTTGCCGACAGCGACAATGATGGAATCGGCGACCTCAAGGGCATTGCATCGAAGCTGGATTATCTGAAGGACCTGGGCGTGGACGCGATCTGGATCTCGCCCTGCTTCCCATCGCCGCAAGTGGACTTCGGCTACGACGTCTCCGACTACGAAAATATCGATCCCATGTATGGAACGCTGGCGGACTTCGACAACCTGGCCAGCGCCGCCAAGAAGCGCGGCATTCACATCCTCCTCGACTTCGTCGTGAACCACACTTCCGATCAGCACAAGTGGTTCCTGGATTCGAAGTCGTCTCGAACCTCGGAACATCGCGACTGGTATATATGGCGCGACGGCAAAGGGCCGGGACAGCCGCCGAACAATTGGACCTCGACTTTTGGTGGTTCGGCGTGGAAGTTGGATCCAACGACGAATCAGTACTATTACCACTACTTTTACGCGCAGCAGCCCGACCTGAACTGGCGCAATCCGGCGGTGAAGGACGCAATGTTTGATGTAACGCGCTGGTGGTACAAGCGCGGCGTCTCCGGGTTTCGACTGGATGCGGTGGACACGCTGTTCGAAGATCCCGACCTGACCGACAATCCAGTTAAGCCAGGCACCAATGCCTACGGCGATCCAATCGAGGAGGACAAATACAACAAGAAACTGCCCGAAGTGCATGAGGCGCTGCGCGGATTACGCAAGGTGGCGGACGAATATAACGCTGTGCTGATCGGCGAAACGTGGACTGCCAATATTGCGGAGCTGAATCTCTATTATGGACACGGCAATAACGAATTGCAGTTGCCCATGGATTTTCTTTTCACTACGGTCAACAAACTCTCGGCGGGCGATTTCCGCAAACAGATTGCCGCCGTCGATTCCGCCTCCGGTTGGCCTACATTCGTCATCAGCAATCACGACATTGTCCGCTCGTACGACCGCTATGGCGACGGGCAACACAACGATCAGATTGCGAAATTAATGGCCGGGCTGTATCTGACTCTGCGTGGCACGCCCATCATGTACTACGGTGAAGAGATTGGGATGAAAACGACACCGCCGACGCGCAAGGAAGATGTGAAGGATCCAATCGGGCGCACGGGATGGCCCAAAGAAAAGGGACGGGACGGCCAGCGCACACCGATGCAGTGGGATGCAAGCGAGAACGCAGGTTTCTCGAAGGCTACGCCGTGGCTTCCCGTGCCTGAGACTGCCAAGACCCATAATGTCGCCGACGAATCCAAAGATTCGGAGTCGGTGCTCGCGTTCTACAAGAGAGTGCTCAAGCTGCGCCACACCAGTAAAGCGCTTTTGGACGGAACCTACGCTCCGCTGAATGAGAACGATCAGAATGTGCTGTCCTACTTGCGCGTGTACAAAGATCAGGCAGTTTTGGTGGCTTTGAACATGTCAGGGACAGAGCAAAAGGTGAGCTTCGACTGGAGCAAGAATGGTTTCGCTTCGGTGAAGAGCCTGCTAGCGACAGGAAAGTCTTCGGCCAGTGGATCGGTAGCGACCTTGGAGCCCTACGGAGTCTTCATCGGCCAGCTTTCGAAGTGAAGTGAGATGCATTCGCTTGCAGATTCGCAGCGGGTGGGACTTTGGCAGGTAAGTTGCGTATTGTTTTAGCCTGATGAACAACTCACGGAGGCTGATCATGGCGCATTTTGAACGGATTCGCGATGTGATTTCCGGGCCATTTAGTCCTGAGGTCATCCGGCAGCGCACGACGGCGGGATGGCAATTGGTATCGCTCGAATGGCGGCGCGAACTGCCTGAATGGGAAGCTCCGACCGAAGGCGCATTTAGCGAGGATATTCCTTATGGACTGCGCATCTCGGACGACTGCCAGCGCCTAGAGGTCGACCCCACCGAAAACAGGGTGCTCATGCTGATGATGGAGTTGCTGGTGCAGGACTTCTCATATTCGAGCATCGTCAGCGACCTGAATGAAAAGGGCTTTCGGATGCGGAACGGAAGACCCTGGAGCCGGGTGGCGCTCTTCAATATGACGTCGCGCCTAATCGAAGTAGGGCCGCGTCTCTTCTCCACCGAGGAGTGGAAGACGGTGAGACAGAAGTTTTCACGGTCAAGAGGGCAAGAGGTTTCATAATTTTGTTGACGTAGTAATGAGTGAGAATCTGTGCCGTCCCCATCGGCGTGCTTCGCTTGCTCCGGGCAGGCTCTTTGGGACTCATTTGATGTTCGCGATTGCCCGGCATTTCCGTGCCGAGCTTTCTCGGGTTTGCGCCATAAGCCGCGCGGATTGTTCAATTCCGGCCACTGACTTTCCGAATTTGGACACTCTTCCGCATTCTTAAACTAGCCCCCAGGTTCATTTTCAAAGAGTTGTGCTGCATACGATTGGCGACCAGGTTGCTTTGCGCTTGGAGGGGAAGTAAATGCAGATCTTGTGGCGTGACCTACGATACGCTCTGCGGCAGTTGCGCCGGTCGCCTGCCTTCACGTTCACTGCAGTTCTGACGCTCGCGCTCGGGATGGGCGTAAATACCTCGATCTTTACGGTGTTCAACCAGATTTTGCTGCGAACCATGCCGGTGCGGGCGCCGGGTGATCTCGTATTGCTGCAAGAACACTCGCGTTATGAGACCGGCACTCTGAACACATCGGGCGGGGATCCGGAGATGTATTTTGCCTATCCCGCATATCAGGCGTTACGCGACGGCAATAAGGCGCTTGAGGGCCTGGCCGTATCGGCCGTTTCCCCGGCCAATGTTGTTACCGCCAAAGACGCTGACAAAGTGAAGATGCAATTGGTGAGTGGCAACTACTTCACTCTGCTCGGAGTGCAACCGGTACTGGGTCGTTTATTGACCCCCTCGGATGACGTCTATCACGAAGGTAGAGCAGTGGCGGTGCTGAGCGACAGCTACTGGCGCGCCCACTTCGGCGGCGACCCTTCCATTCTCAATCAGGAAATGCAAATCAATGGTTCCCCTTTCACGATCGTGGGCATTGTCCGGCACGAGGGGTTGATGGATGGCTCGCCGTCGGCAATATTTCTTCCGGTTGCAATGGAGGGAGCGGTGACTCCGGGGAAAGCGGATATTCTGAGCGATCCGCTCAACCGCTGGCTGAATCTGATTGGGCGGCTCTCACCGGGCTTAACTCGTCCGCAGGCGGAAGCGCAGTTAAATGCACTGTGGTGGAACTGGCGGCGCGATGTCCTCAAAATACGAGAGCACAACATCCCCGACCGGAAAGGCTGGCTTGAGACCCATCTCTCCGTAACGGAGGGTGGACGCGGCATCCCGCTGCTCGAAGGCAGGCTGGGCCAGCCCATCAAGATTCTGGAGACGATGGCGCTTGTAGTCCTGCTCATTGCCTGCGGCAACGTGACGAACCTGCTGCTGGCCAAAGCGGTGCGCAAGCATTCCGAGCTCGCGGTGCGGGGAGCGCTGGGCGCCAGCCGGCGGCAGATCTTTCAGCAGGTGCTCGCGGAAGGGCTCCTGCTGGGTTTGTTGGGAGCGGCTTCCGGCCTGCTTCTTGGCTGGGTGAGTCTAAGACTCTTGCTGAGGATGGTGCCGGCAACGAATTCGTTGCGCGATGTGCTGGCAGTCCACTTTGATTGGCGGATCATCGTTGTGTGCACTGCGGTGGGCGCGCTGACCAGCCTGATCTTCACCGTCGCCCCGGCAATCCTAAGTATGCGCGCTGATCTGATAGACGGGCTACGCAGCGAAAGCCGCACTATTATTGGTGGAAGTGGAAGGGTGCGAAACGTTCTGGTTGCAGGAGAAATTGCTCTCAGCCTCGTGCTGCTCACGGGCGCCACTGTCTTCAGTTGGAGTTTGTACCAGCTACGGAATACGAGACTCGGCTATGCCACAGACCACATGATCACGTTTCGCGTGGATGCGTCCCCCGGTAAGTCAGGGGCACAAGTGAGAAACGAGTACGCCAGCATCGTGGACAGCATTCGGCGGCAGCCAGGAGTTTACAGTGTGGCGTATGCCGCCGAAGGTCTAGTCGATGGCGATGAGATGGGGGACAACATCAGCGTAGTGGGTTACAGCGGCAGAGAAGACGATCCGAATCCAGACCAGAACTGGATCACTCCCGCATTCTTCTCCACGATAAAAGTCCCATTGCTGGCGGGACGGGAATTTTCAGAACAAGATTCAGTGACGTCACAGAAGGTCGCCATCGTCGACGAAGCTTTTGTTAAACAATACTATGGTGGGACCGTCGAGAAGGCGCTCCACGGGGCGTTTCGTATCGGTGGGCGCAGTCAAGCCAAGCCGGATATCCAGATTGTGGGCGTCATTCCGACGATTCGCGCCACCAGCGTTACCAGCGCGCCGGGAGTACCGTTCCTGTATCTGCCCTACGAACAGAGCTACAGCGCGGACGACTCCGACCGGCGTAACCATCCTGCGAGCTTCTACATCAGCACGAACCACGACCCGGTGCAGTTGATCAGCACAGTGCGCTCCTTGGTTCGTGACCTCGATCGTAGTCTTCCGATCACCGGACTGGGAACGATGGAGGAGCATATGAATGGGGCAATTTTCGAAAAGCAAATGGTGAGCACGCTCTCGATTGTGATGGGAGGGTTGGCGCTGGTGCTCGCGGCGATCGGTCTTTATAGCCTGCTCGCGTTTGTGGTGACCCAGCGCACGCATGAGATCGGAATCCGAATGGCGCTGGGAGCGCATCGTCATCACGTTTTCGGGCTGGTTGCGAAACGAGTGGGGTGGCTTTTGTTGGCGGGATTAGGCGCGGGTTCGCTGGCGGGGTGGGCAGGCCTTCGCATTTTGGCGAGCCGCGACGCGAGCCTGGCGTTCCCGCCAGTATGGCTCTTTGGCATAACCGGAGTCATCTTGATGGGCCTGATGCTTTTGGCTGCGGCGCTTCCGGCGCGCCGCGCTGCTTCGATTGATCCTATGCGGGCGCTACGGTCGGAGTGATGGTTGTCGGATTGGGGCTGGGATCTTAGGTTTGAGGTGGGAGCGCGAGGGCGAGACGCTCTCGCGCCAGCCAGCAGGATGCCGGCGCTACTGTCGATCGGCGGAGCTAGCCATGTTGATTCGAGATTTGCGCTTGGCATTGCGGCAGCTGCACAAAAACCCAGGCTTTGGCCTTGTGGTCACTCTTACGCTGGCGCTGGGCGTTGGGGTTAACACGGCTGTCTTCAGTCTGGTGAATGGCTTCCTGCTGCGGCCGCTACCGTATCCCGTGCCCGATCGGCTCGCCGTTCTGATGCTGCATCAGGAAGGCATCTCCAAGTCCGGGCAGTTCGTGCATCAAGACGATCCCAGCCAGGACGGTGAAATTTGGGAAATGATTCGGGACGGTGTGCCCGCCGTGCAAGCTGCCTCCTTCGGTGGGACCAGTGGCGTGAATTTGCAAGCCGGTTCCGCCTCGGGCTCAAACGTTCGCTATGTCCAGGACATGCGGGTTTCCGCGCACTACTTTGATGTCCTCGGTATCCAGCCATTCCTGGGACGCAGCTTCACAGAGGAGGAAGATCGGCCTAACGGGCCGAGTGCCGTAATCATCAATTACGCTCTGTGGCAGTCTGTGTTTCAGGGTGATCCGCAGGTACTGGGGAAACAAATCATCCTCAAAGGTGAGCCGCATACGGTTGTCGGAGTTCTAGCCCCACGAGCGCAACCCACTGGCGTTGCGGACGTATGGACGCCGCTGCAACCGCACCCGAGTGGGGAATGCGGAGGAAGTAATTGCGAGATCATCATGCGCCTGAGGCCAGGAGCGTCTTGGCAGCAAGTCTCCGCCCAACTCGCTCACCTGCGCAAGCCTTCGTTTGATGAGATCACAAAGGCCAAAGGCCGCGCGTGGTTTTATGCCTCACCGCTCGCCCGCAATTTGGATAACGGCATGCGCGGGCCGATCCTAGGACTCATGTCCGCGGTTGGCTTCATTCTGCTGATTGCCTGCGCTAATCTCGCCGGGTTGACGCTGGTGCGGATCGCGCGCCGTGGTGCCGAGATCGCCACGCGCCTCGCTCTCGGAGCCAGCCGGTGGGTCGTTCTCCGTCAGCTCTGGGTGGAAAATTTTGTCCTAGCGCTGGTTGGCGGAGCGATTGGGTTGGCTCTTGCTCGGGGCATTCTCTCTTGGTTGCGGGGATTCCTGCCGGACTACATGATGCCCCTCGGTGGTCTAGCCATGGATTTTCGTGTCCTGGCTTTCACCTTTGGAGCCTCGCTATTCACCAGCCTGCTGTTTGGCGCACTGCCTGCTTTGCAGATTCGCAGAGTCGATCTTCGGTGGTCGATGGCCAGCAGCAGTCACTCCGTTGCGAGAGGCTCCAGCCGTCTGCGTCAGCTACTGATCGGCGGAGAAGTGGCACTGACGGCTGTGCTGGTCGCGGCGGCCGGTCTGCTTCTCCGCAGCCTCATGTACTTGGAGGCCGTGCCTCCCGGCTTCGATGCCAGCAACGTGATGACGGCGAAGCTTTCGCTTGACGATGCCCGCTATCGCGATGCCGCCGCATTTCACAACTTGATCGACCGCAGCGTGGCCGGGATGCGCGAGATCCCCGGCGTGGAAGACGCCGCGGTCGGGCTGAGCGTGCCTTACGAACGCGGGCTGAATGACGGCGTGAAGGTTTTGGACGGAAAGCTCGCGGGTAAGGAATGGGGCGCGAGCACAGCCTACGTGAGCCCTGGATACTTTCGGGCGTTGAGAATACCTATTCTTGCCGGCCGCGCCATCGCTGCAAGCGACACGCCAACTTCACAGTCGGTTGCGGTTGTGAATGTCGACTTTGCCCGCGAGTTCTTCAGCGAGCCGAATCCGATTGGCCGCCACCTTCAGAACTCGAATCACATCTATACCGTCGTCGGCGTTGTTGCTAACGTCGCCAAGAGTCCCGGCATGAGTCGCGACGCACCGATCGCGACCGAGTCGGTGTTCTATCTTCCCGCCACACAGGTGGAGCAAGGGCTCGCCAACGTCGCCCACGTGTGGTTTCAACCGAGCTGGATCGTACGCACATCTGGACCGGTGCAGGGGCTTATGTCCGCGATGCAAAGGGTCCTCACTGAGGCGGATCCCAACTTGCCGTTCTCCGGATTCCACTCGATGCAGGAAATCCTCGCGGAGAACCTTGCGTATCAGAGAGTGGAGGTGGTTCTGCTGGCGGTGCTGGGGGGACTGGCGCTTTTGCTTTCTGCCGTCGGAATCTACGGGCTGGTTTCGAATCTCGTTGTGCAGCGTATCCGCGAAATTGGCATCCGTATGGCCCTCGGGTCTTCGATTCGTCAGGCGATGGTAGATGTAGGTTCAGCTGGCCTTGTGGCTGCCGCCTTTGGCCTGATCTCGGGACTTGCGCTTTCCGTGGTGGCCCTGCGCGTTTTGCGCAGTGAACTGTACGGTATTCGCGACTATGATCCACTGACGCTCACGGCGGTTCTTGTCTTCCTTGCTGTTATTGCAGCAGTGGCGAGTTTCCTGCCTACGTTGCGGATCACTCGGATCGATCCCGCGGTAACTCTGAGAATGGAATAGACGATCGGGGGAGCTGCGTCGAGCGGCCCCGGCCGAGACGGCCCCGGGACAGCCGGCAGGATGCCAGCGCTACTCGTCGGATTCGTCGCAAAGCCTAGAAGCAGTTGGCGACTAGCGTTTTTCTTTGCCATTCACCGAGTGTTGCGTGATTGGAAGATCATATCCGGTAGGAATAGTGCAATCTCGGGCAAGGGGGCGGGTTGTCAAGCTATAGAAACGATTTTGTAGAGTGCCAATTCGATTTAGGTGGGAAGAAAAATGCGTAAAACCGCACTGTGGCGATGCTATGATGGCGCGTTCCAGGATTTTTCTTTGGAGGGTAGACAGAGAACTCATGGCGATCGCAGCCCCCAACACTTCTATTACAACAGCCACGGCGCCCGGCGCGGGGCAGAGCTACGGCGCTCCGCTGGCTACGGTGACCACGCTTTTTTTCATGTGGGGATTTCTTACCTGCCTGAACGACATTCTGGTTCCACACCTGAAATCGATTTTTGACCTGAGCTACGCGCAGGTCATGCTGATTCAGTTTGCGTTCTTCGGAGCCTACTTTATTTTCTCCATTCCTTCCGCGAAGATCATTGATTGGATGGGGTACCAGCGGTCGATGGTGGTGGGTCTGCTCATCATGGGACTAGGTGCGTTTCTGTTTGTTCCGGCAGCCAGCGTTCCCTCGTATCCATTATTTCTGGGTGCACTTATCGTTCTTGCCGCGGGAATCACTTGTCTGCAGGTAGCGGCGAATCCCTACGTCACCGTGTTAGGGAAGCCCGAGACAGCATCGAGCCGGCTGAATCTGACGCAGGCGTTCAACTCCCTGGGTACCTTCTTGGCGCCTTTTTTCGGCGGTCTGCTGATTCTTAGCGCTGCCCCTAAGACCATGACTGAAATCCGAGCGATGGCGCCCGACGTTCTGCAGGCTTACCGCTTGCATGAAGCTGCGAGCGTCAAGACGCCGTATGTGGGCCTGGGCATTGCGTTGGTAGTGCTGGCGGTTGCCATCGGCAGTTTCAAGTTGCCCAAGATCGAACACGCTCAACACAAGGTCGGCGAGAAGGTGAACGACTCCATCTGGAGGCACCCGAATCTTATTTTCGGGGCAATTGCGATCTTCGTCTATGTGGGCGGCGAGGTTGCGATCGGGAGTTTTCTGGTGAACTACTTCGGCCAGCCTGAGATTGGCGGTCTGACGGAAAAAGTTGCGGCCAGCTTCGTGGCTTTCTACTGGGGCGGCGCGATGGTCGGCCGCTTCATCGGCTCCGCAATTTTGCAAAAGGTAAGTACCCGAGGGCTGCTTGGCGTGTGCGCGGTGTGCGCCGGTGCCCTGGTCGCGATCTCCATGCTGACTTCGGGACACTTTGCGATGTACAGCATCATCCTGGTCGGCTTCTTCAACTCCATTATGTTCCCGAGCATCTTCACATTGGGAGTGGCCGAACTTGGTCCTCTTACCGGGGATGGTTCCGGAGTCATGATTATGGCGATCGTGGGCGGAGCCATTATCCCGGTAGCGCAAGGTGCGATTGCCGATCGGATTGGCATTCATCACGCGTTTTTCCTGCCGGTCGTTTGTTACCTGTACATTCTGTTCTTTGCTTTGAGCGGATCGCGACCGAATAGCCAACGTTACGCAAAGGCTTAATGCAACTGGAGACAGACTCGTTGCCGGAGTCCGAATAAATCTGAACCACAGAGGACGCGGAGTTTCACAGAAGAAGCTGAAACCGTTTCTCTGTGCTCCTCCGTGTCCTCTGTGGTTTAAGCTTCTTGCGTGCCTTGGCATCAAGTACAGGGACCTGGCATTTGGTAAAATAATTTGCGCGGACGTTTGGGAAGCTATTGACTAAAACGATTTAGAACATCATGGGGCAAATTAAGACACCGCTTCAAAAGCCAACCGTGATTACACTGAAGGCCGTCGCCCAACATATAGGACTGACTCCAGGCACGGTATCCGCGGTACTGAACGATTCGCCTTCAGCCCGTTCCATTCCGCAAGAGACCAAGAACCGAATCCATGCGGCCGCGAAGGAACTCAACTACCGGCCCAATTTTTTTGCCCGCACGCTGCGCAACAAGCGCACCTACACGATCGGAGTGATTGCGGAGGAGATTGGCGACTCCTACAGCTCGCCGATCATCAGTGGCATTGAGCAATATCTGAGGAAACGCGATTATTTCTTTTTGACGGTGGTCCACCGGCACGATCCGGTGTTGCTGAGTCGATACTCGCAAATGCTTTCGGAGCGAGGTGTCGAGGGTATTATCACCGTGGACACGACCGTGCAGGAGGCGCCGCTGCTGCCTACGATTGCCATTGCCGGCCACAAGAAGTTGAAGGGCGTCACCAATATTATTCTCGATCACGGGCGCGCAGCGGTTTTGGCTTTGAACCACTTGAAGGATCTATCTCACGAGCGCGTGGCTTTCATGAAGGGAAATCCGTTGAGTTCGGATGCGAAGGATCGGTGGGAGGCGATCTGCGAGGTGGCAGGGCAGATTGGGATGAAGATTGATCCGGAGTTGACGGTGCAGATCGACACGGACGATCCGACCCCGATGTTGGGTTATCCGTTTACCAAGCAACTGCTGGCACGCGGCAAGCCGTTTACGGCGCTATTCGCCTACAACGATATATCGGCGATTGGCGCGATTCGAGCTCTACAAGAACATGGACTGCGCGTTCCCCAAGAGGTCTCGGTAATGGGGTTCGATGACATTCCCGGGGCTGCCTTTTACACTCCCAGTTTGACGACGGTGCGACAGCCGTTAAACCGAATGGGAGAAGTGGCGGCGCAGAGCCTGTTGGAGCGAATTGAGGGGAAGAAAGATTATCCTTCCGAAATCGCGGTCGAGCCTGAGCTGGTGGTGCGGGAATCTACGGCGAAGGCCCCCGGCTCCTCCTAGCACCGCGCTTCCGATATAGTAACCGCATTGCGCGCCAGCCCATTCATGCCCCCGCCCGACTCACCAAACGCCTCAGTCTCCGCCAAAGCGCTAACCCTCGCTGCCTATGCGTCATTCGTGCCGATTGGGATCGCGACCGTGCTTCTCGGTCCCATGCTGCCGACCTTGTCCGCGCGCTGGTCGCTGAATTATTCCCAGGCAGGCGCTCTTTTTACTGCTCAATATCTGGCTTCGACTTTGGCCGTGGCGCTTTCGGGCGTGCTGGTTTCCCGCTGGGGATTTCGATTCGCGATCAAAGGTGGACTTCTGCTCATGAGTGCGGGCGTGGCCTTGCTGCTGGCCGGTCCGAAGACGATGGGAATCCTGTGCATCGGGGTCTCTGGGGGAGGCATAGGGCTGGCAGTTCCGGCGGCGAATTTGCTGGTGGCGGAGGTGAATCCTGGCCGGCGAAGCGCGACGCTGAATCTGCTCAACTTCTGCTGGAGTGCAGGTGCGGTGGCATGCCCTTTTCTGGTGGCAGCGGCCGCGAAGAACCATCGGATTCCACTCTTGCTCGCGCTGCTGGCTGGTTTTGCGGTTCTGGTGGCGACCGGGATCGCAGTGATGCCCTCGTACATTGTCGAACCCTTTGCGACGAAGGATGTCAGCCAGACCAAGGAAGCGGCGATTCGATGGAAGCAACGCATTATTCTTATGTTCGGGGCGCTGTTTTTTCTTTATGTCGGCATCGAAAATGGTTTTGGGGGATGGATTGCGTCGTATGCGAAGAGCTTGGGGAATCTGACGCCGGCGCTGGCGCTCATGACTCCTTCGTTCTTTTACGGCGCGATGATGCTGGGGAGATGGCTGGCTCCCCTGCTATTGCGAACTATCGACGAAATTCGACTGGCACAGGCGGGTTTGCTGGTTGCGTGCGCGGGTATGGCGGGCCTGGGTTTGTCGCACGGTTTGCGCGAGGTGGTGGCGAGCGCTTGCCTCGCGGGGCTGGGGCTTTCATGTGTTTATCCCATTACGATCTCGCTATTGTCCCGGGAATTTGGGCCGGCGGCGTCGCGGGTTGGGTCCTTCATGTTCACGATGTCGAACCTTGGAGGCGGGCTGATGCCATGGATGGTTGGGGTTTCCTCGAATCATTTCGGCACGCTCAAGGCGGGACTGGCGGTGCCCCTGATCGGATGCGCGGTCATGTATGGTCTATATCTGCGGGAGTGGAAGGCGGCGCCGGTGGAAGCGGCAGTCTAGCGGTCTGAATCTCAAGCACGGAGCTTACCCCTTCCGCTGGAGGGTACGATTCCCGACCAAGAATCTGAGCCTCATTCACGATTTCTTTCGCACACCGTACAATAGGTTAAACCCTGCCGACTTCGGCTCATCCTTAGTGCAGCAGATCAAGGTTCTTGGACCCCACGGAGGCTAGCGAAACAGATTGGACGGATACGAAGAGGTAGCTGAGGAAAAGGAGCAAGACGTGCCTTTGAGCGAGGTCAGGAATGTCCTGACATTAGAAGAGATTGGAAATCTCGCGGCGGATGGCGGCCAGCCAGCGGAAACGCTGATGAACGTGGTTGCCCTCATCGCCAAGAGATTTCGGACCGATGTGTGTTCGGCATACTTGCTGGAACCGGACCGCGCCAATCTTGTGTTGGCTGCCACCGTCGGACTTCGCAAGGAGTGTATCGGCGTTCTGCGAATGGAGGTTCATGAAGGGCTCACCGGCCTGGTGGCGGAACTGGTGCGACCGGTTGCCGTGGAACAGGTGAAACACCATCCCCGGTTCAAGTACTTCCGGGATGCGGGCGAGGACGCCTACCAGTCATTCCTGGGTGTTCCCTTGATCGATCGGGGAGTCCTGCAAGGTGTTCTCGTCGTGCAAACGGTCGAATCCCGCGTTTTTGGCGAGAACGAGATTCGAATGCTGACGGAGGCTGCCACTCAAGTCGCTCCGGTCGTGAGTGAAGCTCGCACTCTTGATCGCTTCATCGCTCCGCTGCAGGAGCGGCTGTGGGCACTCGCACGGAATTTGTGGTGGAGTTGGGATCCCAACTGTTCCAGTCTCTTCCTCGATCTCGATCCGGCCCGCTGGAGCGAGCTCAATCACAATCCGGTTGCGCTGCTGAACGAAATTCCTCTCGCCAAACTGGAAACTCGCGCCGCGGAGCTCATGCTGCATAGCCGGGTGAACTACGCGTATCGCCGCATGCTGGAATATCTGGAAGCCGATCGGACTTGGGGTGCGCAGCGCGCCGGCGTCCTGCGGCCGCATCCGGTGGCATATTTCTCCGCGGAATTTGGTTTGCACGAATCCTTGCCAGTCTATTCCGGCGGCCTCGGAGTGCTGGCGGGGGATCACATCAAGAGCGCGTCCGATCTCGACATTCCACTGGTCGGGATTGGTTTGTTTTATGGCCAGGGATATTTTCGGCAGCGCCTCGATGTTGGCGGGTGGCAGCGGGAAGAATATCTCAAAACCGACGTCAATCAAATGCCGATGGAAGTGGCGATCGGCAAAGACGGCCGGCCGGTCGTCGTGGAAATCCAGACGCGCAGTGGCAGGATTCGGGCAAAAGTCTGGCGCGTGAAAGTGGGACGCCGGGACCTGTTGCTGCTGGATTCCGACGTGGAAGGCAACGCTCCCGAAGACCGCCAGCTTACATCCCGCTTGTACGGGGGAGACCTCCGCATCCGCATTCGTCAGGAATTGTTGCTCGGTGTGGGCGGCTTGCGAGCCCTCAAAGCTCTTGGGATTTCTCCGGGCGTTCTGCACCTGAATGAGGGCCACAGCGGGTTTGCGGTACTGGAAGCGATTCGCATGAGGATGGAGGAGGAAGGTATCTCGTTTGAGGCAGCGGTTCCGCGAATCTGCCGCGAAGTGGTGTTCACCACGCACACTCCCGTGCCGGCGGGACACGACCGTTTCGATGCGGCTCTGGTCGAGGAGCACATTGGGCCGCTTCGCGAAGCGCTGGGACTGTCCCAGGAAAGCCTGCTGGGACTTGGCCGTGAGTATCCCAACAATGCGGACGAACTATTTTGTATGACGGTGCTGGCCCTGCGACTCTCCCGACGCGCCAACGCGGTTTCGGCGCTGCATGCCGAAGTATCGCGCGCCATGTGGACAAAGTTATTTCGGAACAAATTGGAAGACGATGTTCCCATCGGACATATCACCAACGGAGTGCACGTTCCATCGTGGCTGGCTCCGCAAATGTTCCAGCTCTACGATCGCCATCTGGGTACGAACTGGAACCAGCATGGCAGCGAAGCCAAAATCTGGCTGGGAATTGAGGACGTGGATGACGGCGAACTGTGGGAGACGCACCTCAACCTGAAATCGCAGTTGATCGAGTTCGTGCGCCGGCGCGCGGTCGCTCAGGCGGAGCGCCGGGGAGAATCGCGAGAGGTGCTGCAACGCCTGGAACGCGTACTCAGCCCGGATGCTCTCACCATCGGCTTTGCCCGCCGTTTTGCCACTTACAAAAGAGCCAACCTGATCCTGACGGATATTGAGCGGCTGGCCTCCATGGTCAACGACCCGAACCGCCCGGTGCAATTTGTATTTGCCGGCAAGGCTCATCCGCTCGATGAACCGGGGAAGCGAGTGTTGCAGCAAATTGCCGACCTAATGCGGGATCCCAAGTTCCGTGACAAATTTGTATTTGTGGAGGACTATGACATCAACGTGGGCCGCCACTTTGTGCAAGGCGTCGACGTCTGGCTCAACAATCCTCGCCGGCCGTTGGAGGCCTCGGGAACGAGCGGACAGAAAGTGGTCCTAAACGGCGGCCTGAATCTTTCTATTCTGGACGGATGGTGGGCCGAGGCCTTCGATAACATGAATGGCTTCGCGATCGGAACCGGAAGAACACATTCCAACATGAGCGTTCACGATGCCCGCGACGGCGAAGACCTAATACGAGCGCTTCGCGATGAAGTGATTCCACTGTATTACCAGCGCGACCGCGATGGCCTTCCTCGGGGCTGGATCAAGCGCATGAAGCGGACAATCCGCACCCTGGGCTGGCGCTTCAACGCTGATCGCATGGTAATGGACTACACGCTGAAGTGCTACGTTCCAGCCGCGGGAGGAACGTCGAGCGACATGAGAGCCAGTTCATAGAATTTCGGCTCACGACTTTTCGATCCTATGTGCCGTTGCACCTGGTAATGTCTTAACCCTGAGTTAAGACACTTCCGGTCAAAGTGGTTTTTACGACCACGTTTCGCCGCAGCCTATGCCGAGTCCGGACGGCATCGCCCCGATGGACCTGGTGCCAGGCGACATCTGTGACTCGACCGGCACGACCGGGAGAGCCACCTGCAATTTTACCTACACGGGATTTCGTCTGCCCTTGATCGTGATCTCGCCTTTTGCAAGAAGAATTTTGTCTCTTACCAGGTGTGCGACTACACCGCAATTTTGAAGCGGATTGAAACTCGCTTCAACGTGCCTGCTGTGACAAACCGTGACGCTGCCCAGATCGACATGAGCGAGTTCTTTGATTTTGTGAACGTGCCCTGGGCTACTCCTCCGATCCCGCCAGCCCAGAATACGGGCGGGCAGTGCACCCTAGCCCCGCCGACTCCCTGATGGAGTGGCAGGCTCGGGAATCACGCCGCGGGCGGTGTGCTTCCCGTCCACTTGACCGTCACGATGCCCGTCCCCCCAGTCTAGGATCGGCACTGAAGTGAAACGGAAAAATTGCTTCAGGACTTTTCCCCAACACCCTGCACAGAGCCTGCAGTCCCTCCCGGGAAGATGCCTATCAGGCCCTCCCACAGACCTAACACCGGTCACCCACAAATATCTGGGGTTGCATGGTCCGGCCAAATAAGTCCGGTCACCACGAATGCCAGATTCCGTTGCACAATAAAGCAAAACGCCAAAATATCATGCCCGCCATTCCCATTGAGCCGATGACGATTAGATTCAACCCGCGGCCGCACGGAAGCATCTGAATACAGCACTCCGCGGGCTGGGGTGTTTTGGCTCCAGGCGCCCATGAGGGATCGAGTGTCGTTACCGGTAGTGGGTGTTGTTAGCAAGTTAAAATGTCCGGTTTTCTTAGCACGTGAAATGTCCGGTTTGAGTTAAACGACCAGCAGCCGTCGGGGCTGTGGGAAAGTGGGAATCCCGCGTCGTTTGCGGGATTTCCAAGCGAGGTGGGAAAGTCGGGTTTTGGACTTTTCCACCTCGCGGCTTTTCCACAGCTCGTCCGCGCTGCGTTTTGTTGTCTGCTAGGGCCGCGCCCTGGGCGCTGTATCGGCCCCGCCGGTGCGGTCCGTGGGTGAGGCTGAAAGTTCCGTCCAGATGTTGATGGACGGTCACGCTGCAGCCCGCCAGACTGGCTCGCCAGCGCAACGCTTCAATCTGCAGACTGAGATTCTGAATGCTGACCGTGTTGTCGCGATTCACCGTGCGCTCGAACGGCAGCGCGAAGATCAAATCCAGATCCCGGCTGTGACGCGGCACAAACGCGTTACCAGGTTGCGCGGCCCCCACCTGAAAACGGCGGTTGAACTCAGCGATGTAGTGCTGTCGCAGAAAAACGTTCGCCGCTTCCAGCGTCGTGATCCCTTGCAGTCGCAGTTCTTGCGGCAGTCGTCCCTGCCAGGTTCCAAAGTTGCGTTCACTGCGGCCTCGCGCCTGCGGCGAGTAGGCGGGAATCATCTGAATGTCCAGTTCACGCAAGGCTCGTCCCACCTGCGTCAGACGATGCGCATCCACTTTCCCTCCCACCTTCGGCGTCAGCCAGAAATGGCTGCCCCGGTCGCTATACAGCGCGCAGAACACGCCTTTGCGCTCGATCACCTCTTTCAGCCCTGCCATCACCGTCAGCGTCGATTCTTCCTCCACCAGTTGCGCGTAATAAATCTCGCTGGTGGCATCGTCCAGAATCACGATCAGGTCATACCAGCGGTCGTCCTGGAACCAGCGATGCCGGCTGCCGTCGATGTGTAGCAGCATGCCGGGCAGTGGACGCCGCTTGCGATGCACCCGGCGCTTGCGCCCCCGCGCCACCAGTCCCGCGCCCTGCAAGGCCTGCTTCACCCAGCTGTAGCTCAGCTCGATCTGGTGCTCGTGGCTCAGCTTCTCGTGAAAATGCCGCACGTTCAGATCGGGATAGCGGTCGCGGTACAGCCCCAATACCTGCTCCACCACCGCCAGCGGAACCCGCTTCGGAGAAGGCTTCCCACGCCGCCGATCAAACAATCCGTCATAGCCGAACTCTTCGTAACGCTCGCGCCAGCGCCGCATGTGCCGATCGCTGATGCCGATGATCTCCGCTGCTTGCCACCTCGTGATCTTCTTCGCCATGGCCCGCAAAATCACTTCCTGTACTTTCATCGCCCGCTCCATCGCGGCCTTCGGGTAAGAGAACATGCCTGCCATGGTCTCCTACCCTCGCCGCCAGAAAAGCGGACATCTCACCTGCTATCCCAACCGGACACATCATGTACTAACGGCACGTTACGGGTAGTGGGTAGCCGGTGATAAGCTCCCTGGCGGATCGTTGGCCGAGTAACGGAAGGCTTGTATGAGCAGTTCGCAGCACAATCTGAAGAGAAAGAGAGCGCAGACTCATCTCCTGTATGCCCTTATCGTGTGTGCGATTCTACTTACCGTAGCGGCTTGCGGAAGCAGTGGCAACCAGCCCCCCCCGATATCATCCTCTATCTCCTCAGTCTCAGCGGTCTGCGTGCCCTCAGCGGTTGCGCTCCAGGCAACATCGCAGTGCACTGCATCGGTTCAGGGTACGGGAAGTTACGGTTCCGCGGTTACGTGGTCTGCCAGCGGGGGCACCATCAACGCGAGCGGGCTTTTCACCGCATCAGCCACCGCGGGCACCGTGACGGCGACTGCGACCAGCACTCAAGACACAACAAAGTCCG
>Ga0182024_10008534_pt1 | contig 21544 bp, 22 predicted proteins | sample P32metaG_FD_120480 | JGI IMG/M metagenome (GOLD analysis project Ga0182024, IMG submission 120480) | Permafrost microbial communities from Stordalen Mire, Sweden - P3-2 metaG (Illumina Assembly) | ecosystem: Environmental > Terrestrial > Soil > Wetlands > Permafrost | place: Sweden: Stordalen...
CGCTGAGTCTCAGTGAGCATCACATGCCTCCTTGGGCTTGTGGCCCCGCCCGGGTGGCGGGGCCGGTTGCCCGAACCCCAAGGCGCCCGTCAGGGCGCAACAATCGGGGAGGGTCCGGCCCTGGCACCTGGCCGCCGCCCTAAGCGCCCGGTATCCTTTGCGCATGGCAAGAGGAACTGAGCACGCGTCACCGGCTCACTCTCCGACGCTTCGCCGACTCGCGACGACGCGTGGGGTGAAGCTTCCTTCGCGGCGGCTCACAGACGTGCTCGCCGACCGCGGACCGCTGCGCGGAGCCGTGACCGACGCCGGCACCCGCGCGGTGCAGGAGCAGCGCGGCGAGCGTGCCTGACGCCCCGCAGGGCGTCGTTTACATCGACACCTCCGCGCTAGTCAAGCTCGTCGTTCGCGAAGCCGAGAGCGACGCACTCGAACGTGCGCTTCCAGACCTTGGCGAGCTCGCAACGAGCGCGATCACCTCAATCGAGTTGGCTCGCGCGGTCGCGCGAGCACGAGCAGACGGGACCGCCGAGGTCGCAGACGACTACGCGATTCTCGCGCTACTCGCCGCGCTGGCAGAGGTCCCTCTCGACGTCGAGGTCCGCTCCGCAGCAGCTTCCCTCACACCGATCGAGTTACGAACGCTCGACGCGATCCATCTCGCATCGGCGCTGACACTCGCAGACGACCTCACCGCTGTTCTCGCCTACGACAAGCGCCTGCAGAACGCCGCGCGCAGCCGAGGGATCACCGTCCTCGCTCCGGGCTCCGACTCATCCGGCTGATTCCCGCGTGAGACTCACGTCGGGTTGCCGCCACTGCGGCGGACCGCGCGGACTTCCTCGAGCACAAGCCGATCCGCCTCGCCGGGCTCAAACGGGCCGACCGTGCCAGCAGCAGCGAACACGCGCTCGTCAAGGCCGACCGCGATCCCAACACTCAACCGATCCCAACACTCAACCCTTCATGACCCCGTGGCCAGAAAGCGGAGAGCTTGAAGAAGTAGCCGTCGAACTCGTCGACCTGGTTCCCGGGTTAGTCACCGAGTCTGATCGGGCGGCAAGCCACGAGCACAACCAGCAAAGCAGCGAAACGGCTAGGCGGGTATGGCCCAGACGACAAGACCGAGAGCCCGCAAATGCGCAGCACCTCGCCAACCAACCCGAGCAGAACCGAACGCTGGGAAGGGAGCCGTAACTGCGGTAGGATCCGACCCGTCTGAATGTCCGACGTCGCCACATGCGGAGTGCAAGGGTGAGCTGGCACAACCCGTGCTGAGCGCACGTACGCAGGCTTACCCCAGCGATCTCACCAAATCGAGCTCACCCGTGTGGGCGCCGACTGACAAGTGACCTCAGTGAGAAGCTGCGTCTCCGTGCTGCGTCTGAGCGGCGTGCGGGCGCGCGCAACCCGAGCCGTCATGTCGCCACCGTGCAGGCCGTGGCCGAAGCCTCACCGGGGAGCATCGGCTCCGACCTCGGCTCGGACAAGCGCAAGGTAGCGGTAGATCGCGTGGACGAATTTGCCGTAGGGCAGCGTGATGAAAAAGGCGCCGAGCACGCCGAGATGGAGGATCAGAGCCGGCCCCATCAGCACGGTGGAGCGCAGCACGAGCGTCAGCAGGCCCGTGAGCACCGCCGCCAGCAACAGTGTCGTGAAGCTGCGGTCTAGCCGCCGGGACCCTGGCGCTCTCACCGGGTCGCGGGACGCGGTGCTGGCGAGCAGAAATCCGAGACAGCCTGCTGCGGTAGCGATGCCGCCAATCGTTCCGAGCAGTACGGGAACGCTAAGCACCTGGTACGGCGGAATCAGGCCCATGAACTCCTGCTCGATGGCAGCGGCCACCGTGGACGCAAACATCATTACGAAGCCACCCAGTACGAGATGGTGGAGGTGCCGTCGCGAGCGCGAGAGGCTCGAGGCACTGTCGCCACATCCTCCACCACCACCCTTGAGGTTCCGCAGGGTGACGGCGTCGCGTGCGGCAACCGCCAGCGCGCGGGGACTACGCAGAACCCCAAGTCCACCCGGCCCGCTGGCCATCATGTTCCACGCTGAGACGGCAATCGCAACCAGCGCGATCACCGTGATGGCAGCGGCGATTACGACGAGTCGCGTGTGTGGGATCACCGCGTAGAACGATCCGCTTCCACGGTGCCGATGAATGATCGCCGAAGGGTCGCCGGTCACGAAAATCGCGGCGACAGCACAGATTCCGGCTAGTAGCGCGAGCCGCATAAGCGAGGTCCGATCCGCCAGCATTCGCCAGAGGAAGGCGGGCTTGGCGAGGCTCGCGAAGCTCTCGGCCCTGAGCGTTGACATCAGCGTCGGGATCTCGATCGCAAACTCATGGGGTTCGGAGAACGGGCACGCGTCCGCGCACGCTCGACAGTCGTGGCATAGGTTCGCAAGGTGAGAGAGATCACCCTCAGAAAACGCCGTGCGCAGCTCCATCTCAGGGAAGACCTCGCAGAGACCCTCGCAGTATCGGCAGGCGTTGCAGAGCGTGAACTGGCGATTGGCTTCGATTACGAGCTGCCCGTCAAACATGAGCCGCCTCACGCCCCGCAATGCGGCCAAAGACGCTCCCGATAGTCAGGCCAACACCAGCCAGATAACCGGCCGTGAGGATGTTTCCGGCCATCGCCTCGCCGGCCGCAAAGACATTCTTGAATGAGCCACCTCCCGACCGCTGAACCCGGGACGAGGGGTCGACCTTGACGCCGGCATAAGTGAACGTGAGCCCGGGTCTCACCGGATAAGCGCAGAACGGCGGGCAATCCAGAGCCCGAGCCCAATTGCTGCGCTGGGGATCGAGCCCGGGCGCCGTACGGCCATCCAGACGCGTGTGGTCGAAGGGCCGCGAGTCGTCGACGGCTCGGTTGTAGCTCGTCACCGTCTCGACGAATGTAGGTACGTCCAGATCTAGCAGAGCGGCGAGCTCATCGAGAGTCGAGGCCTGCAGCGGCGGGAAGAGCGGCGGTATGTAATGACCCTGGGCGCGAGCATCGAAAATCGAGTACGCGATCTGTCCCGGCTGCCGGGCGATCAGCTGACCCCACTGTGCGTAGCGCTTCGGCCACGCGTCCTCGCCCTCGTCATAGAAGCGCTCGGCGTTGCGGTTGACGGCGATGCCAAACGGGATCGTGTCGACTCTCGTCACGATCCCGCCGTCGAACTTCGGAGCACGAGCGTCGACGGCCACCGCGTGGAAAAGGTCGCTTCCGGCAGCCGCCGCCCCCTGCTCGAGCAACTCCAGCAGGAGCGAACCGTCGTTGTCGGGCGTCCCTCTGACGATGAACGACTGGGCACGCCCTCCCCACGTCCGCTGAAGCCAGCTCAGGTTGGCCTCGAGCCCTCCCGATGCGACTACAACCGCCTTCACCGCGATACCGCACGCTCCCGCGGCATCGCTCAGTGTCAACTCTGTGCAGCGGCCGGATGAGATCCGCAGGTCCCCGGCCGACGTCCCGTAGACGACCTCGACGCCGGCACGCTCAGCATGGCGGTAGTAAGCATTCAACATCGCCGTGCCACCGCCCAGCGGGAAACGATTGGTATCAAGATGCAGCGAGCCGCGAAGCGGACCCTGCCAGCGGACCCCGTGCGCCTCCATCCAGCTCGGCAGACTCTGCGACTCAGCGACCAGCAACTCCGCGAGTTCGAGATCGGGGATCTCTCCGACTCCGGCGAGGTCGGCGAAGAACACGTCCTGCGGATATGGCGCCTGCGCCATCGCATCGCCCTCGGCATGGGCGTACCGGATATCCCGCGTGTGTCGAGTATTGCCCCCTCGGCGCCAGCGCGGCGACCGATCGACGAGCATCACGCTGGCACCCTCGTCTGCAGCACTCAGTGCAGCGCACAGGCCCGCATTGCCGCCGCCGGCGACGAGCACGTCCACCTCAATCGTCGCTGCCGCCCGATTCACAGAACTGACCGCCTACCTTTGGATCCTGGCAACGCCGCCGCTGGACACCAGCAATTGAACGTCGGGGAGCGTGGCCATCGACGTGTCTCCGGGTGTAGTCAACGCCAGCGCGCCGTGGGCGACCCCATACTGCAACGCGGCCTGTGGCGTGAAGTCTTGGAGTAGGCCGTAGATGATGCCGGAGTCGAACGAGTCACCGCCGCCGACGCGATCCAACACCTCGAGGTCGCGATATGGCTCGATCACGTGGAGCTCCCCACGGGCACAGCACACACCGCCCCAATCAGTTCGCGACGCGGATCGGATCGTGCGCAGTCCGGCGGCGACCAGCTTGACGTTCGGGAACTCAGCAGCCACCTGGCCCACGGCAGCCTGCTGCGCGTCCTCGTCGTCCTCGATATCAGCGTCCGGCCTTGGCTTGCACCCGAGCGCGAGCTCGAAGTCGTCACCATTGCCGAAGAGGACATCGACCATGCCGACAAGCTTTCGGTTGACAGCGACCGCGCGCGCGCTGCCGCCCAACTCGGACCAGAGCGAATGCCGGAAGTTGAGATCATAGGAGACGACAACGCCCGCCGCGCGGGCGGCTTGGATCGCCTCAGCAGCGACAGCTGCAGTGCTCTCCGACAGCGCGGCAAAGATCCCACCGCAGTGGAACCAGCGGGCGCCCTCCTGTTCGAAGATCGCCCGCCAGTCGATCTGACCGGGCTGTAGTTGCGAAACCGAGCTATTACCCCGGTCGGAGCAACTGACCGCACCGCGGATGCCGAATCCGCGTTCGACGAAGTTCAGACCGTTGCGAGCCCTGCGCCCGCTACCGTCGTGGTGACTCCAGCGGATGTGCGAGACATCGACGCCACCCTGCAAGATTAGATCCTCCACCAGGCGGCCAACAGGGTTGTCGACAAGAGCCGTCACGACACTCGTCCGTAGCCCAAAGCAGCGTCGCAGCGAGCGAACGACGTTGTACTCGCCCCCACCTTCCCAGACGCTGAAGGAGCGCGCTGTCGAGATCCTGCCCTCGCCCGGATCGAGGCGTAGCATCACCTCGCCGAGCGCGACGGCATCCCAGCAACAGGAGTCAGCAGGACTCAGCTCGAGTAGCGGATGCTCCTCGATGGCAGATGCCTCTGCCGATGGCGTCATCTGCCAAGCCACCCACCGTCAACGGCGAGCACGGTGCCGTGCACATAGTCAGAGGCGGCCGACGCCAGAAATACGACAGCGCCTCTGAGATCATCAGCCTCGCCCCAGCGGGCTGCCGGGATCCGCTCAAGGAGCTGCCGACTGCGTACCTCGTCCTCCCAGAGCGCTCTCGTGTTGTCGGTCCGCATGTAACCGGGGGCGATCGCATTGACGTTCACTCCCCGCGCAGCCCATTCGTTGGCGAGCGCCTTAGTCAGCTGCCCAATGGCGCCCTTCGCCGCCGCGTAGCTCGGGACGAACACACCGCCCTGAAACGTCAGCATCGACGCCGTGAAGATCACCTTTCCGCGGCCGCGGTCGAGCATTCCCTGGGCCAACTCGCGCGTAAGCACGAACTGCGCCGTGAGGTTGACCTCCAGCACGCCATCCCACGCGGCGTCGGAGTGCTCAGTGGCGGGACTGCGCTCGATCGTTCCCGCGTTGTTGACGAGGATGTCCACGTGGTGGTCACCGGTGCGAAGGTCATCGATCAGCTCGTAGACGGAATCACGTTGTGCGAAGTCGCAGGCGTAGCCCCGAAACGATCGACCAAGCGCGAGGATCTCGCGCTCAACCTCACTGCCGCTCGGTTCGAGGCTGCGGCTGACGCCGATCACATCTGCGCCTGCCTCGGCCAGCGCGACTGTCATCGCCCGGCCGAGGCCTCGACGGCACCCGGTCACGAGCGCCGTCTTGCCCGTCAGGTCGAATGCGTCGAGGAGACCAGACATATCAGCAGCTCAAGCCTGACAGTCGATCAGCGTCTTCATGCCGCGGCTGCCGGTGGAGGAAGCCTCGAAGAACCCGGGAAGCCGGTCGAGCGGCTCAATGGAGGTCACGAGTTCCTGGAGCGGGAGCAGCCCACCAGCCACCAGCTCGATCGCGCGCTCGTAGTCCTCGGGCTCGTACACCCGCGCACCGATGACCTCTAGCTCACTCCAGAACAGGTCGAACAATCGAGCCGGCACGGGCTCGGCGAAGATGGCGACGACCACGATCCGGCCACGCAGCGCCGACAGACCTGTCATGAGCAGCGCGCCGGACTTCGAGCCCGACACCTCGAACACCACATCGGCGCCAGCGCCCCCGGTCCGCTCCATCACCTCGGCGCGAACGTCGTCCCCTTCGGCGTTGAGGACGGTCAAGCCAAGGCGCGATGCCATGGCACGCCGCTCCTCGTCGACCTCTACGACGATCACGGCAGCCCCCGCCTCGCGACCGACGAGAGCGATCAGAAGTCCAATCGGGCCACAGCCGATCACCACTGCGGTCTCTCCTGGCTGCAGGCGTCCCCGGCGGACATCGTGACAGGCCACCGCTAGCGGCTCGACAAATGCCGCCAGTAGCAGCTTCGTCTCCGCTGGAAGCTTGTGGATCGTGAACGCCGGGACGGTCCAGGACGCCTGAAATGCTCCTGGACTGTCAATCCCGAGAAAGCGCATCTTTCGCGCTATGTGGCTGAGGCCACGGTCGGCGGCCGTTTCGTCGCGGGAGTCGAGCGGCCGCACGACCACGGGATCACCCACCGCGAGTTCCGGGCTCACGTCTGAGCCGAGCTCCGCAACGCGCCCGGACATTTCGTGTCCGATTACCATCGGCGTCGGCACGCGGCCGTCCATGTGCCCGAGCGCGATGTGGAGATCCGTTCCACAGACACCGCAGAAGGCAACCTCGAGGCGAACCTCACCGGCCGCGGGCGGTTCTGGCTGGCATGCACCGAGCCGGAACCGCCTGCTTCCTTCGTAGTAGACCGCGCGCATCAGGTCGTCGGCGCTGATGTCGCGTAACGCTCGGTCAGCTGGAACATGACTCCGAGTGAGCCGGCCGCTTCCTTCGTGAACTGCGTCTTGAATCGCGGCGGATCGCCGTACTCCTTGGCCTCTTCGTACTGCAACTCAGCACCGGCCTCCTGTAGCCGAGCTTCGAGTGCAGCCAGGTCCGGCACGTCGATCGCTATGTGCTCGAGTCGGCCGACCGGAGACGACCCAAGACGCTCTTCGTCCTGCACGAGCTGAATGTCGATCGGACCGCAGCTATAGAACGCCGCTTTCAGGCTGGGCTCCGGACGACGCGCAGCACGTTCGAGGCCGAGTACCTCAGTCATGAAGACATCGGCGGCGGCTAGGTCCGCGACGACGATCCCGACGTGATTTAGACGCATCACGACCTACCCGCGTACGCCGTGACCGGAAGCCCAAGCAACTCACGCTGGTTGGTGTGCGTGACCTGGAAGACCTCGTCCTCGGTGAGCCCACCGGCGAGCAGGAAGCCCAACCCTATCCGGTAGAACTCCCAGGGCTTGGGGCTGAGGATGAAGCCGGCATCGGTTCCGAACGTGACGTGTTCAGGGCCGACGCCCTTGAACTGCGCGACGTACTCCTCAAGACGGTCGACGCGCAGGCGGACCGGCGTGATCTCGGCCTTGGCTCCGGTCTCCTCGCACAGCTCGCGCCAACGCTCGGCGGGGTAGTCATCGTTGATGCGAATGTGGGTCATGTTGATGTGCTCGATCCCGATCTCCCGGGCCTCGCGCACGAACGCGAAGACCTCATGCTCGGCGAGGTGGCCGGCGCCGAGGATCACGTTGCCGGCCTCGGCAATCCGCTCCAGGCACTCGCGGACCTCGGGCAGCAGCTTGCCGTCGTCGTCGAATGTGTAGACCGGCCGACGCGACTCGGCCATCTGCGTGACCTTGATCAGCGAGGGATCCGGTGGCTGCGTCTTGAACTTGCGCTTGCTACGCAGCTCGATGTCCGCAGCGACCGAGACGGTGCCAGGCGCGATGAGCCGCGCCCCGAATGCGATTGCATTGTCGACCGCGAAGATATTCCAGCCACCGACATGGTTGTTAAGCCACGTCGAGCCGTGCATCTCGAAGTCGGGGTGGATGTTCGCGTACTTGCGCGACAGCCACGCGACCGCCTCCATCGGTAGATGGTGGTCCTTGATGATGATCCCGCCCATGCCGGCGGCGCTGCAACCTTCAGCGACTTCGAACGCGTCGACACTGCGCATGATCATCGACGGATCGCAGTGCACGTGGAAGTCAAACGCACCGACCTGGAGCTCCGCCGCCGCCGTGCGGATGCTCTCGTCGAGCTCGCCGTAGTTTCTGCGCCAGTTCTCGACCTGTAGACGGAAACTGCGTGACCACTCCTCGCCAGATCCGGACAGCCCGGCAGAGCCAGTGTCCTCAAAATTCGGCTCTCCGTTTGCCTGCTCACTCATTACTCTCTCCTTCGCTTAGGTGGTCCCGAAGATGACGTTCTCTGCCTCGGCAGCGGCCTGGTTAGCCGCGTCGTCCAAGATGTAGCCCACTGCGACACTCCGCTGCGCGGCCTGCCGGATGAGGCTGCGGTACCGCGCCGTGTTTCCGTAGAGCTCAACGAGCTGGTCGGGCGCGAAGGGAATATGCGTACCGCACAGCGCGAGCAGGCCAGGCCCGTGGTTAACGCCGGTGTTGACTGCCGTCGCGACCTCGTGCTGAGGCAAACGCAGACCGCCGAGCACGTTGCCCCGCTCGTCACGCACCGCCAGGCGACTGCCGTTCCGTTCCTCGACCCGCATCTCTGGCGCCGATGGCGGTCGAAGCCCGCTCGTGATCCATTCGTCGAGCCGTGCTAGGGCACCAGTAATCGCGTGATGCAGTGGAATTCGCGACAGAGGCGGCCGCTCGCAGAGCGAGTAAGGAATCGGCGGGACGTCGCCACGCGCTTCGACGACCGCCCGCGACACGGCAAGGCGATACGTGGTGTGCGAGGCGCCGGCGACCTCCCACGTGCAGAGCGAAGTCGAGTCCGGGACCTGCTCATAGCCGGCCGACAGGACGTCTGTCTCGCTGTTGACCTTGATGACCGGCGTGGTGCCATCCCCGCGAACAGCGGTACCGCCCCGGCCGACGGCCATTAGGAATCCATCGAACAAGTCGTGCCGCTGTTGCAGGCCGTTGTAATAGTTCGCCAGCCGTCGGTGCGACTGCGAGGCCCCAAACGCGACCACTCGCTGTGGCGCTAGCGGTCCGATTGGACCGATGCCCGCAGGCGACCTGGCCGCGAGCGCGGCCTGGGAGAAGATGTCGTAGCAGAGAGAATCGTCAAGGATCGCGCCGCCGCCCGTCACGTCCAGTGATCCGTATCGCCGAGGGCTCCACGCGCGTAGCCCGGTGTCAGGCGCGTGCACGCCCGCACGCTGGACCGAAACGCCGATATACGCATATCCGTGCGCGACCAGCGATTGTGCAGCCTCGAGCCACAGAAAATCGATGTTGGAAGACGCCGACACGTTTAACCATTCGATCACGACCGTGCCGTTGAATCTCCGTTGCGTGAGCGGCCGCCGCACGACCATGCGAGTCGTGTACGGATGGTCGGTCGACAAAGCGACTGCGGTGTTGATCCCCGGCATCGCATAGCTGGTGGCGCGTCCTGAGATGAAGTACTCCTCCTCGACGTAACCGTCGTTGGCGAGCGGTAGCCAGCTCGCCATCTGCGGGTAGTCACGCGATGGATCGCCAGCGGCCATCGCCGAGATCGGTCCGCTGACCTGTGGCGGCTCAGGACGGTGTGGCGGGCTTGCCGACCCAGCGGCCGTTGAGTCTCGGCGATGCCGAGCATTTTCCGGGTCGACGAGCCAGAGCCAGGCTTCGATGTCGTCCTCGCGGAGCACCGTGTCCAAGCCAGGCCCAGCGATCCGCCAGACAGCCGGGACGACCCTACCGTCGTCGTCGGTATAGCCCGCGGCGGCGGGCCTCAAGGAGTAACCGACCTCCTGGGCACGCTCCACATACGTGAAGGGACTTCCGGTGTGCGACGGTGGCGACATCGTGTCTACGCCAGACGAGCCTTAGAGTGTGACCCCTCCTGCGCCCTGGAACCTGCCGGAGAACGGCACTTTGTCTCTGGGACGCTCATCTACACGCGACCCGTCGGCGGCGCGCTCGGGCGCACCATGAGTCGTCTGGTGCTCGCAGAAGTACAGGTAGTCGGTGCGGATCGGCGCAAAGATCTCGATGATCAGTACCGGGCCCTTCGTGACCCGACTGCCGTGTGGTACGTCGCGCGGGATGTAGATCGCGTCCCCAGGCTTCAACGCCCAGTCGTCAGGCCCGATCATCATCGTCATCTCGCCCTCAGCCATATAGATGATCTGATCGAACGGATGGTGGTGAGTTGGCCGGTGGTCGGTATCCAGCGAGCTCTCATAGTCGTCGGTGAGCCGCACCCATGACACGAGCCCCTGATCCATGATCATCCCGGTCCGCATGTAGCTCCCGCCGTACCTAACTTCCTGCGGCAGATCGGCGACATGAGCGTGATAAACGTGAGGAGGCACGCGACCCCTTTCTTTTTGGATCTCTAATATCTGGCTCAACTTATCATATAATCAGTTGAGATGAGACGACTCGGGCCATGAGTTCCGTGACTAAACCAACAAATGGCGGACGCATCCCGTTACCTTCCGCGATCATGGAGACGCGGGTTGTTGCGATTGCGCGCCGGCTCAAGCCTGGGCGCCTTCCGTCACTTGCGAACGCGCTGCTTGCAGGTGGGATCCACGCGCTTGAGCTGACGCTGGACTCTGATGACGCGCTCGCCTCGATCTCCGCCCTGGCGGACCAGTTCGGGCCCGAGCTCGCGATCGGCGCCGGGACGGTCATTTCGGGCGAGGACGCGATCGCAGCGCTCTCGGCCCAAGCCTCGTTCCTGATCGCGCCCTGCGTGGCGGCTGACGTGATCAGCACGGTCGCCGAAGCCGGTGTACCGATCATCCCGGGCGCGATGACGCCAACCGAGATATTGAGCGCTTGGGACGCAGGCGCTTCGGCGGTGAAGATCTTCCCGGCCGCCACCCTGGGGCCGGGGTTCGTGAGGGCTGTTCGCCAACCGCTCGCGAGCATCCCGCTTATGCCAACCGGAGGCATCGACGCCACCAACACCGCCGCCTTCCTCGATGCCGGCGCATGCGCCGTCGCGGTCGGCGGCTGGCTCTTCGACGATCTCGATCCAAGCGCAGTACGCACGCGCGCCGCACAACTGATTCGTAGTGCGGCATGGGAGCGGCCAGCATGAGTTTGAACGGCTTCATTCCCCGGTTTGATGTCGTCGGCCTCGGCGAGTGCATGGTGGCCTTCCAGCCGCTCGCCAAAGGGCCACTGTTCACCGCCAACGCTTTTGAGCCGCACGTTGTCGGCGCCGAGTCGAACGTCTGCGTGGGTGTCGTTCGGCTGGCTCACAAAGCAGCGATGATCGGAAGAGTCGGCGCGGACGGTCTTGGTGAAGCCATACTCCGGGATCTCAGGATGGAAGGCGTGGGGGTGGATGCGATGGAGGTCGACCAGGACGCGCAGACCGCCGTACAGATCCGGGAGCGCCGAGGCTTCGGGGCGTCGGAGTTCCTCTACTACCGTCGCGACTCGGCCGGCTCGCGCCTGAGCCCCGACCAGGTGCGCGGTTGCGAAGCCCTGATCGCGCAGGCGAGTTGGCTGCACGTCTCGGGGATAACGCTCGCGGTTTCATCGCAGGCGCGCGAGGCCGCTCACCTGGCGGCCGAGATAGCCGGCGTGCATGGGACCATGGTCTCGTTCGATGTGAACCTCCGCCGCAAGCTCTGGCCAGATGCCAAAGTCGCCAGCCAATCCTTACTCGAATTCGCCGCACGCAGCGATCTTGTCTTCGCAGGTGAGGCCGAGGCAGCCTATCTCGTCGGGGAAGGAGCGACAGACGAGCTCGGCGCCAGCCTCCTCAACGCCTGCCGCCGCAGCGCCACAGCAGTGCTGAAGTTGGGCGACAGGGGCGCCATCTCGCTCAACGGCGACGGCCAAACACACTCCTGCAACGGGCACAAGGTGCCATTCGTTGCTGACGTCGTCGGTGCCGGCGATGCCTTTGCCGCTGGCTACATTTCGGGCCGTCTGGATGGTCTCGCTGACGACCTGTCGCTCGAGCGCGCAAACCTCTGTGGAGCGTTCGCGGTCAGCGCAGCAGGCGACACACGAGGCCTGCCTTGCCGTGCCGAGGTTCAACGCCTTACTCTGCCCTTTGAAGAGGTAATGCGTTGACTCCGTCCACCGCGGCCGATCGGCCGACCAAGAATCCGCTGACCCAGCAAGTCGCTGAGCACCTGCGGACGCTGATCTTCGAACGCGGCATGGTTGAGGGCGACAAGCTCCCCTCTCAGGCCCAGCTCGCGGAGACGCTCGGCGTCAGCCGGCTCGTGGTCCGCGAGGCCACCAGAGTGCTCGAGGCGGAAGGACTGATCCACGCCGAGCAGGGCCGCAACCTCACGGTCCGTAGGCCGGACGCCGCTCAGCTCGGGCAGCTGTTCGCACTCATTGTGCGAGCTAATGGCAGTGCCCTGCCTGAGCTTCTGGACGTCCGGCGAGCACTGGAACTGGAGAGCGCTTCGCTTGCGGCGCAACACGCAACCACAGCCAATATCGAGCAGATGCGCGCGGCCATCGAGCGGATCAAGAAGGTCGCTCGATCTCCCAGCACGGTGGACGCGCAGGCCGACGCCGACGGAAGCTTCCATGAGGCATTGGCGATTGCGACTGGCAACCGCTTTATGGTGATGATGACCGAGGCGCTCGCGGCCCCACTCCATGAGCTCCGCGTTCACAGTCTCAAGGGAAGCTGGCTGCGCCTGGGCTCACTGGAGCACGTGATCTCCGGGCATGAGCAGATCCTCGAGTGCATCGCTCAGCGCGACCCGGAGGGGGCCGTGCAGGCGATGGCAACGCACCTCACTGACACCAGCACGGACCTCCAAGTCGACGCTGGCGGTCTCCGCGCAGTCATCGCCAGCAGCTAGGTCATGCCGTTGCTCGGCGGCCGAACGAGACAGAGACGACATCCAGTCCCGCCCCGCCAGCGGGTGGGTCAGGGCTACGTGGCCCCGCAACGGACGGCTCAGCGGCTTCCTCGGAGCTGAGTGCACATGTCCGCGAAACCTTCGCAGCATCTGGCGACGACCCACGTGCCCGTCCATAGTACTCGTATGACAGGGCCAACTTGTATGATAACCAGATAAATACTTGACATCCCTCCAAGGCGGCGGTAAGAATGAATGGTGTTGGTTGATGCAGCAGCACATAGCGCGCCTCGAAAGCTGTTCTCGCATGTAGACGGCTCGGGGGGCCAATTCGTGAGGAGAGGAGTTCGATGTCTCAGCAATCCGGTTTTCGGACGCGTATGTGGCGTTTAGCCGCACTCGCAACCACGATATGCACCGCACTCGGCGTCGCGTGCGGGTCGAGCAGCGCCAGATCGACCGAGAGCAGCGCTCACAAGCTGCAGACGGTCAAGGTCGTCAGCGGCAGCACAGTCCCTGACCCGGTGTCATGGGCCCTCTACGTCGGAATCGCCAAGGGCTTTTTCAAGGACCAGGGCGTCAGTGTCCAGATTGCCACGGCCTCCAGCGGCACCGCCGCGCTAAGCGAGGTCACAAGCGGCCAAGAGGAGGTCGACTTCGCGGGACTCGAGCCACTACCGGCCGCGAACGAGGTAGGCGGCGACCTCGCGGAGTTTTTCGTTCTGGTCTACCGCCCGACTTGGGAGCTAACGTATTTCACATCCGACCACAGCATCGCGGCGTTGAAGGGCCAACCCGTTGGCGCGTTCTCGGCCGCCAGCGCGTCCCTGCCATTGCTCGCCGGCGAATTGGCGAAGGCTGGCCTCACCATGGCCGATGTGAAGCTGGTGCCAACGGGGGGAGCAGCTACGACTCTGGCCGCTGTCCAGGCCGGTCAGGTGAAGGCAGAGATGATGACTCTAGAGTATGCAGCCTTCCTGAAGGATGCGGGAGTCAAGTATTCCGAGGTAACCCTCCCGGGCTACGTCGGGGACTACCCCGGTGAGGGCGCGATAACGAGCAACTACACGATCGTGCATCACAAGTCCGCGCTCGTCGCCTTCACGCGCGGGTTGATCCAAGCCGACAAGTACTGCAACGCCAATATCAATGGGTGTGCAGCTGCATACCGCAAGGCTGTGCCGTCGACGACCGTGTCGACCACCTTGCTCCGTCAGCAGATCGCGATCGACGTGGGTCTGTCGAAGCTGCCGAAAGCGACCAAGGGGAAGTACGGTCTTGCCGACACATCTGAGTGGGACAACATGATCAAGCTCCAGCTCTCCGGCAATGTGATCAGTCACGGCATAGGGCCAAACAATATGTTCACGAACTCGATCGCGACACTCGCGAACAAGCCCAAGACCACAACAACCAAGAAGAAGACGAAAAGGTAGTAGTAGCACGAACGGGCGGAGTTCAGTCGTGCTCTCGTCGCAAGGGAGGCGACGCATGGAGGTGTACGCACGGCGTCGACAAGCTCGAGGCGTGCTCTCTTCGGCGCAGGGGACCCGACTATTCTCCGTCCGCATCTGAGAGTGACAGAGCATGAGCGAGGCAATGTCAGCAGAAAGCACACATCCTGAGTCGAATCTCCCTGCTGGTCTGATCGGCTCTGTGTCTCGAGCTCGCCCCAGGTGGGACACACAGGCCGGCCGAGTCATCGTGGCAGCAGTGCCATTTGTGGCTCTGGTCGGTCTGTGGCTGTTACTCTCCGCATACAGGCCGGCTGGCTGGCAGTTCGCCGTGCCCAAATTTGGTCCGACCATGGATGCTCTCAAGAGCGACCTGTTCGTCAGTGGGTCGGCGTGGCCAGCCGTACGTGTCACGTTCGAGGAGGCGGCTCTCGGGTTGCTCATCGCCGCCATTCCCGCGATCGCCCTCGCGGTCTTGATGGGTCTCTCGCCGTTGGTCGAAATCATCCTCTACCCGATCGTCGTGCTTCTGCAGGCGATTCCGAAAGTCGCGTTTGCCCCGATTTTGCTCCTCGTTTTCGGGTACGGAATTTCGTCCAAGATCGCGCTCGCCGTGATGGTGGCGTTCTTTCCCGTGCTGGTGAACGCGGTCACGGGCATGCGAGCGGCGAGACTTGACGAGATCGATCTGCTGCGGTCGATGCAGGGCTCTGCTTGGCAGATCTTCACGAAGGTCAGAGTCAGACGTGCCATCCCATCCATCTTCGCTGGGCTTCAAGTGGGATTCGTGTTTGCGCTGCTCGGCGCCGTCTTCGGTGAGTTCGTTGGTGGCACCGCGGGCCTTGGCACCGTCATCTCCATCCGCAGCGCCCAACTCGACATTCCCGGAGTGTTTAGTGGCATTATCGAGATTTCTGTGCTGGGCGTCGTGGCAAGCCTCATCCTTCGGTTAGTCGGCAGCCGAATCTCCAATTGGCAGGAGTCGTGATGAGCGAGCCTCCGCTGAAGACGCTTGAGGTGGAAGCGGCGACTTCGCCAGCAGTGGAGGCTGCCGATGGCACGAGGCAACTCGAGGAGCTCAAGCGTCTGGTCGCGGGCCGCCGTTGGTATTACGCTCTCTGGGCCAGGATCATGTTGGGCGCGATCCCGCTCGTGGCACTCACCCTGTTGTGGCTGATCGTGTCGGCGCATCCGCCCCATGGTGCGCTGCAGTACGCAGCGCCACGAATACAGCCGACGCTCACGGATCTCAAGAACGACATCGTCGGGCAATCCCCGATTGTTCGCTCGGCGATCCTGCTGACTCTGGAGGAGACCGCCATCGGACTGGTCATCGCGATCACAGCGGGCTTCTTGCTCGGCGTCCCTATGGGTTTGGTCCGTTTAGTCGATGCGTCGCTCTACCCCATCATTGTCGTATTGCAAGCGGTGCCGTTTGTGGCAATTACGCCGCTACTTGCACTCGTGTTTGGCTTTGGCATCGGATCGAAGGTCGCACTCGCGGCCGTTCTCTCGTTCTTCCCCATCCTGCTCAATGTGATCGTCGGGATGAAGCGAATCCGGCTGGATGAGATCGACCTGCTGCGGTCGCTGGGAGCCTCCCGCGCCCAGACCTTCCTCAAGCTACGCCTGCCACGCGCGTTCGGCTCGATCTTCGCCGGTCTGCAGGTCGGGATACTGTTCGCCCTGCTCGGTGCCGTGATCGGCGAGATCGTCGGTGGCGCAGGCGAAGGGAACGGTGGCCTTGGTGTCCAACTGACGATTCGGACCCAGGGACTGGACATCCCCGGCGCATTCAGCGTCCTGATCATCATCTCGGTCATGGCGGCGTCCCTGACACTGCTGGTTGCTGCCATGAGCCGACTACTTACGAACTGGAAGGAGCTATGACCGTCACCTCTGTGGGCAATGTGCTCAGCGCCCGGAACGTGGTAAAGATCTTTGCGCGGGAAGACGGCACGCCCACACTGGCGCTCGCAGATGTCAGCCTCGAGGTTTCAATGGGCGAGGTCTTGGTCCTGGTGGGTGCCAGCGGGTGCGGCAAGACGACATTCCTGCGGCTGTTCGCCGGACTTGAGTTGCCCACTGCGGGCGAGGTGCAACGGTTTGGACGCACCGTCACTGGTCCGGCCGCTGAAGCGGCACTGGTGTTCCAGAGCTCGGTCCTACTTCCTTGGCGCACGATTAGAGAGAACGTGATGCTCCCGGCCGAGATCCAAAGACGCAAGGGCTCCGAGTGGCGTGACCGCGCGACCGAGCTCCTGGAGATGACGGGCCTCGCGGCGTTTGCCGACGCTTACCCGCGAGAGCTTTCGGGCGGTATGCGGCAGCGCGCATCGATCTGCCGTGCGCTGCTGTTGGATCCGCCGATCCTGTTCATGGACGAGCCGTTCGGTGCCCTGGACGCGATCACGCGCGCAACACTGAACCGCGAGCTCTACGCGACCTGGAGGCACACCGGCAAGACGATTGTGTTCGTGACGCACGACATTACCGAAGCCGTTCGCCTTGGCTCACGAGTTGTGGTGATGACGCCACGGCCAGGGCGCATTGCCCACATCAACGAGATCGTGATCGACGCCGAGAGCTACGACGAGCGGATCGAGAGTCAGCAGTATGTCGACCTCCTCCGCGAACTCGAACACCAGGTACACGTGATCACATCAACCACAGAGCGGGACGACGGCTCCCCCGCCGCGGCCGACGCGGACCTTGTGAGGTGAAGGACGGGGCGCAGCACGCTGAGCGGGCTGTGGATCGAGAGGTGCGATGGAGCTAGGCGTCCAACTCCATCTCCCAACGTACTCGAACAGCAGCCTCGCGGGGTTGCTAGAACTCGCAAGGGATGCTACCTCGGTTGGCGTCAGGCAGATCTGGGTGACCGACAACCTCCAGAGCCGCAACCTGTTCGTGGTCCTTGCAGCGCTCGCTATTGAGCTGGACGTGAAGCTTGGCGCGGCGACGATGGTCCAGTACTTCCGTAGCCCCGTGGAGGCCGCCGACGCGATCGCGACGATCAGCGATCTGATGCAAGGCCGTGAGTTGAGCATCGCGATCGCGCGGGGGAACCCGTACACCGATCGGCTGATCGAGGTTCGGAAGCCGGTCACGTTTCTGCAGGAGTCGGCGCGGTGCATCAAGCAGTTGCTCGAGGGCGGGCGGGTCGATGCTGCCGGCTATCCGACGCTCGCCTCGTATTTTAATTTCGCGCCGAACGCAGCCTTCCAACTCGGGTTCAAGCCGACTGGACCGATCAGGCTCTATGGCGCCGGCAATGGACCACGCGCGCTCGCGATCGCCGGCAAGGATATGGACGGCGTCATCTTCGACGGGCGCGTTTGGGCGCTGGCGGCGATCGGCCGGCTCGACGAGTTGCTGGCGATCGCCGGTCGAGGAGTTATCACGCGCGAGGCGGGGCACCACCGGCGCATCGGCCAGGTCAAGATCTCGGTCGCTCGCGACGCCGACGCCGCGCGGGACTTCGCGCGGTCCTCCGCGGCGATCAGGTCCCTGGGGTTGCGCCGACGCGGGTATCCCGACTCCGATCTGCAACGACTCGGGATCGACCCCAGAGACGTCGACAAGGTGGAGCGAGAGACGGCAGAGGGTGCGAGCGCCGACGAGCTCCAGCCGTACGGAACCGACGCGATGGTGGACGCAATGTACGTCGCAGGGGACCCGGAGCGTTGCCGAGCGCGCCTCAAGGAGATCGGAGCCGTCGCAGCGACACACGGCTTCGATCAGTTGATGCTCTCGGAGCTCGGCCCCGACCCGAGTGAGGCACTTCGGTTGATAGCTACGGAAGTGCTCCCTGCCCTCAATGTCTGAACAGCACCGCGTTCAGACGACGCGCAGGCTTACGCTCGAGCACCCACACGGCGCGGTGATCCCGGCGGTCGCCGACATCGCCTACGCGAGCGGCTTCAGGGGCGTGGTCGAAGGCGCCGAGACCCCCTGCAGCGCAACCTGCTGCTCGCGAGCAACCCCGACATCCTCGCCCAGAGTTGGCTCTCCACGAAGGCGATGCCCCGAGGGCGTTGATTGAGAATCGAGAGGAGATCATGATTGCCGAACCACGTTCGGTCTGGGGAGAGCGCTTTGACGCGACAGTGTCCCGTGGCACCGCTGAATGACAGCGCCGAGGCGCTCTACGAGAAACACGTTCGCGCGATCGCGTTCGTCGGCGAGGTGGCCTACGACGAGGAGATGATCGCACAGGTCCGCTCCCCTTTCGTGATCCGGATGCCACCGCTCCGATTTGCACCGCCAGAGCTTGGCGAGCACACAACTGAGATCTTTGCACGCCCCAGGTGCGGCGCTCGGATAGGTGAGGTGCGCGAGGCTGCGCGCTATGACCAGCAACCAAAGCACCGTCCTCGTCGAGCGAGCCTCCGAGGGTCGCATAGCCACCGTAACACTGAACCGACCGGAGGCGTACAACGCCCTCAATACGCAGCTTGCCAAGGACCTCGTCACTGCATTCGATGCGCTCTCCGCCGACCAGACGCTCAGGTGCGTGGTCCTGACCAGCTCCGGGACGAAGGCGTTCTGTGCTGGCGCTGATCTGAAGGAACGCGCAGACATGACTGCGGAGGCTTGGTTTGAGCAACATCAGATTTTCGAGACAGCGTTCGACTACTTGAGAGGCTTCTCGAAGCCGTTGTTCGCGGCGGTCAACGGCGTAGCGGCAGGAGGCGGCTTGGAGTTGGCGCTGAATACCGACTTCATCCTCGCGAGCGACACCGCACGCTTCGGACAGCCGGGGGTCAAAGTTGGAATCATCCCCGGCGGCGGAGCCGTGCAGGTTCTGCCGCTTTGGCTGCCCATGGGGCTAGCTCGTCAGCTACTGATGACAGGAGAGCTAATCGACGCGCAACGCGCCCTCGCCGCCGGACTCGTCAACTCGCTTCACAGGCCGGAGCAGTTGCTTCCCGCAGCGCTCGGGATCGCCGAGCAGATCATCGCGAACTCACCCACGCCTACTGCACGATCCGGGTTAAGACGATCGCGATGATGGAGACCCCGGATCACGCGACGATCGCCCGGTTCGTGGAGCGCCACGAGGCAGCGCTCGCCGGGCTGTTTAGCCAGGTGCTCGGTTTGTGCGCACAGGCGGGGCAGGTCCGGCCGGAGGTCGTCGCGATCGACGGCACGAAGATGGCCGGGAACGCCAGCCGGGAGTCCAACCGTGACTTCTCGGAGATCGCCCGGGAGATCATCGCCGAGGCGATCGCCACAGACGCCGCGAAGGATGAGCTCTATGGCGATGAGCGTGGTGATGAGCTGCCGGAGGAGTTGCGCACCAGGGAGGGCCGGGCCGAGTTCTTCCGTCGCGTCCGTGAGCAACAGGCCGCCGACCGGGAGCAGGATGAGCCGGAGTTGCTGCCAGACCCGGCCGATGAGCCCGACGATCAGTTCCGGTTTGATGTGCAGCGGATCGTCGCTCGCGGGCAGGGCCGCGAGGGCTGGACGCGGGAGGGCCGCCGGCAGCTTGAGCAGCGTCACTGGGAGCAAGGGCAGCCGATCCCACGAAACCGTGAGGAGCGGCTCCTGCTCGCAGCCGAGCGGCTGGAGGAGCAGCGTGACATGAAGCTCGCGGCCAACCGCGCCTATGAGGACTACCGCACGAACGGTCGCGCCAAGGACGGCCGCAGACTTGGCAAGCGCCCGAACCCGTGGGCTGCACCAGACATCCCCGACGATGTGGTCAGTGTGAGTGACCCTGACAGCCAGCGGATGAAAGCGAACCTCGGTTATGTGCAGGGTTACAACGCGCAGGCGGTGGTGGATGAGGGACAGATCGTGATCGCCGCAGAGATCACCAACAACCCAACGGACTTCTCCAACCTCGACCCGATGATCACCACCGCGCTGATGGAGCTCGAGCGTGTCGGTGTCACGGAACGACCGCAGATCGCGCTCGCCGATGCCGGCTACTGGAACGAGCAGCACTTCGACGAGGCGATCGCCAACAAACACATCCAGGTGCTGATCCCACCGAACCGAGGCGGCCGCAGCGAACCGCGGCCAGGATGGACCGGCGGTCGCTACTCGTTGATGAGAGCGGTCCTCGCCTCAGAGCACGGCAAACAGCTCTACCGCAAACGGATCCAGATGATCGAGCCCGTGTTCGCGCACACCAAACACAACCGGCTGATCACCCGATTCCACCGAAGAGGCAGGATCGCGGTCAGGACCGAATGGCGGCTGCTGATGGCAACCCACAACCTCACCAAGCTCCACCGCCACCAACTCGCGATCGGCAACTAACCAGACCCGACCCGGCACGGCCTCAGCAGTCCGAACCGGCAGCCGCGCCCGAGAGGTTGCGCGACAGCCTCGCGACGAACCAGCCGTAGCTCCCGTGAGCCGGCGAACGGCGCTCCGCCATACGGTCCCGATCGCCCACTTCGACGTGGTCGGAATGGCGGCGTTCGGTCGTGCGAAAAGCGCAGACCGCGGCTAGTCCGGCTTGGCGCCACGAGTTCACTTGCTCGCCGACCGTGCCTAAGGGAACATAGGTTCGTATGACCTCGTATGTGATCTCCGACCCCGACAAGCCCTGGATCACTCTGTTCAGCAGCGCGCAGCTCGAAGCGATCGCGGAGGCGATCGCGGCCCAGCCACAGGCGTCAACGGCGGGGATCTACGCCACGCTCGACGGGCTCCCGAGGCCGTTGAGCGCTGCCGAGCGAATCGAGCTCTTCCAGCGAGTGCTCAAGCTCAAACCGGACGATCAGGTCGCGACTGTTGAGCTTGCGGCCGCGCAGCGCGAAACCAATGCCCGGCTCTGAGGTGCACCGTCGAGCAGCACGTTAACCGTGTCCGCTGCCGGCTCGCGGTCAACTGGCCGGTGGCAGCGCCGCGGCGATGAGCCGAGCCAGCTCATCGATCTGGTCGGCACCAAGCTCACCAGGCCGTTGGGCGAGCTTGGCGATGTGCGCGGGATCGTCGACGGTGATCAAGCCGTCGCGCGCGTGGCTGTAGTGCAGGAAGCCGCGTCGCATGAACGGGAAGCAGAGCCCGCCAAGGACGCCGAAGCAATCGGCGCCGTGTCGGTCGAGCACGGCCTCGACGCGCTCGACTTGTCGTTCGAGTGCGTCGAGTTGGCTGGTGCGGTCGCGGCCGTTCACGAGCAGCAGTTCGCGCCGGTTGATGACACCTA
>Ga0182024_10008535_pt1 | contig 21542 bp, 14 predicted proteins | sample P32metaG_FD_120480 | JGI IMG/M metagenome (GOLD analysis project Ga0182024, IMG submission 120480) | Permafrost microbial communities from Stordalen Mire, Sweden - P3-2 metaG (Illumina Assembly) | ecosystem: Environmental > Terrestrial > Soil > Wetlands > Permafrost | place: Sweden: Stordalen...
CCCAGCACGGTCCCCGCTGGAGGTAGCGAGAACGCGGACCCTGGAACCGGCGACCCCCACGTGGGGCCAAATCAAGCCGTCAAAACCGTCCCAGGTGGGGCCAAGTCAGAGTGTCATTCCCAGCCAAGCCGGCGCATCACCTTGTCCATGGCTTGGACCTGGTCCATGGACTCCGAGGGCACACCTCGGATGCGCCCCTAATGGGCGGGGTGCCGAGAAGGACTTGGGCCGTGCCCCCCAGGGAGCGTTGCGCCGGCCGAACCAGTCCCATTGGATCTCCTCACCTGCAGGGTGGTCGATCTCGATGGTGTCTCTGCCCTTCATCCCCCGCACTCCTCGCAGTGGGGGACGAAGGCCCCGAACCCGGATCTGGCGGACGAAGCTCGGATAGCCCGAGCGGGACGACCTCGTCGTAGAGGGCGCTGGACCAGACGTGGCAGTCGTCGCCGAATTGGAGCCGGATGTAGTCCTCGACCCCGGCCAGAGAATTGGTGACCGAGCTTCGGCACACCCCCGGCTGGCTCTCCTCGCTCAGATACCCCGGACGGTCTTGCGGTTACGACCCAGGTGGCGGGCGATGGCCGATATCGACCACACCCGCTCTCGCCGTGCATGTGCTTCCACGCCGTCCCCTTGTGTGAGCATGTGGGGCGGGTCCGTTCGAGCTGGTCGGCGAAGAGAACCGCCAGCCTCTGGGGGCCTTGCTCGCGTTGGCGGACCCTCAGGCCCAACCCGACGCTCAAGGGTGGGAATTGCAGTGATCGTCTCTAGGGAGTTTAAAAAGTCGCCGTCACCCTTGCCATCCTCTGGCCCCTAAACAGGATCATCGACTGCTGTTTTCGATTTGCGGCCCGGGTCCCGCTCAACTCTACGACTCCATCCGAGCGGTAACGTGCAGACCTGCACACGATCACCGTTCGAGCCAAGCGGCGAGAAAAGATCCGAGTGCATAGCTTGGCTCAATCGTCGGCTCGAGCGATTCGCCGCCCTGGTCGCACCCGCTACCAAAGCGGCATTCCCCATGGGTGCGGATACCACCAGCGTCCTGCCGGTCGCGATTGGAGACCTCCCCGACCTGGCTCGTTCTGAAGTCCATTCTCTCGTCGGTTTCGGCGTGGTCCCTACCTCCTTGACGGGAAGGACAAAAGGTCGTCCCGACGGCGCCGGGGCGGCGACTGATTGGCTAATAGGGCTCTGCACATCGCAGTCTTCGTCGGCATGCACCAACGGCCGAAGGCCTGTCCGAACCAGAAATCATGGCGTCAGCGGCCAACTCATTGAGCGTCGCCTCGCCGAGTTTGCTTCCATGCTGCTCCAGGATGCCTTGCTCTCGAGCATGTGTCGCAGCAAGCGTTTGAGACCACCTCAGGTATCGATGTTCTTCACGATCCAATCGCTGATGACCATTCCAGTACCACACGTGCTCGTGTCACTGGAGTCGCATCCGTCAACTCCAGTGACCGAAGACAGGTCCTGAAAGTCGACAGTTGCTGCGACGATAGCGTTACTTTCCGAGCAGGAGCTTTGCATGCACGCGTAAAAGCTGACTTCCCGCGTATATTGCTGGGGTGTTGGTGCAGCTTCAAGCGTTCCCGAGCAATCTACCGTCAGGGTGTAATTGACGCCGTCTTCAGGGATCATGATCGTCGATCCCGTTGGTAGACAATCTCCTGCTGGGTTCGTGTTGCCATCGTAAGCTTCGTACGAATATCTAACCGTCTGAATGGCGGCCGTCGTCGCACCGTCCGCTGCGTATTCTACAGAGCGTTGACCCTGAAGACTGGCGGCATCCTTGATTCCCGTGCCTCCAAATGTGAGTAATCCGAGCACCGAAAGAGCGATGAGGAGGATAAATACCAGCGCAAGAATCAGAATGGCGCCGTCATCATCCTGTTTGCATGTCCGTTCGTTGGGCTGACTTGTCTGGAGAAACGCTACGAGGGCCGCTATTGGGTTGGAAAACCGACCAACCTCTCGTAGAGCTTGCGTCGCGCGATTGAGAGTCACGACACTGGCACCGGTTCGGGCTCCACCGTCACCGGTGAATAGTTATTGTCACCCGAATAGGTAGCCGTCACCTGATACGTCCCCGCGCTGCCAAATGTGACGCTGCAGTTGGTGGCAACCGTGGTCGTTGCGGGGTTGCCACTTAACGTGGACGCGGTGGTACACGCTGGAGGGGTCCCAGACGCTGAACTGAACGCCCAGGTTATCGTACCGGTGGGAGTGGGTCCGCCAGGGCTGAGGCTGCTGACGGTCGCACTGAATTGCGTACTGGAAAGAGGTCCGTAAGTGGCGGGATTCGGAGACCAACTCGTGGCAATGCTCGCGGCATCTCCCACGGTCGCAGCTCCGTACCCGACGACTGGGCTGTAATTCGAATCGCCTGAATAGCTAGCGGCTACCGAGTACGTTCCTGTAGAAGCTGAGACGATGCACACGGCCGATGACGAAGAGCCACTTGCAACCAAAGTGGAACTGGTGCTCGCATTCATGCAGGGCGTATTCCATGCCATGGTGCCCGTGGGAGCGCCACTCCCGACTGATCCCGCAACGATGGCAGTAAAGGTTACCGGTTGCGGTGCCGGGGTGGCCGAAGAGAATATTGGGACGGCTCCCGTGTTTACGGTAATTCCAGGCCGATAAACGGGATCGGTGACGACGAAGCTAAGAGTGTCGGTCACCTTGTTCGATGCTGTTGCCTGAACCGTCACCAACTGAATCCCGGTCTCATCACTCGAACCGCACGGGGTCGGGGCCGACTGAAAAATAGAGCCGTTCCACCAACTGACCGAGAGGCCGATCGTATAGTTGGAAATGGCCGACGCTGGCGGAGTAAAGGCGGGCCCAGCCGGTCCGGTCGAACTTGCGACAATGATCGTCGTTGTCGATGTGTAAGTTCCATCGGACACCACGACTGTTTCTGGTGTCGGTGGTACCTCTGGTAGTGAGTTCGGAATATCAAATGTGATGATCGCGTTACCGTTCGCGTCGGCCGTGGATGGAGAGGGAGTAACAGCTATTCCACCCACGCTTACTGCCAATGTGGCCCCGCCGATGAATCCCGCTGCGGTCACACTCACCTGTGCTCCATCGGGGCCGCTCGTCGGCGTCAAGGAGGATATCGAAGGGTTGACGGTCAGCGGAGTGACCGACGTGATGAAGGGGCCTCCGTCAGACAAGGCGATCACTTGCGGACCCGGCGTCGAGTTCGTCGGCAATGTGAATGTGGCGACGACAGACTGGTTCAGCTCGACCGTTTGTCCACTCTGGACGACCATAGGCACCCCATTGACCATGACGTGCACCGTCTGATTGGGAGTGAATCCAGTTCCCAAAACCGTGACCCCGCCCCCAGCGACGGTGCTGGTCGGGTACTCGTTTACGACTTGATACGACGTCGCGCAATTCGTGTAGAGGCTCGACGCCGTCGGCACCTGCTGCACATCGTATTTGACTGCCTCGGCGAAGTCTTTCAAGACCGTATCTATTGTGGCGAGACTCCGATAGGTCGCTGAACTAGTGATTGATGTTGTGAGCGCGCCAAGCAGTGCAACAACGCCTATGGCAATGACAACGATCGCGATGAGTACCTCGATGAGAGTGTCGCCACCTTCCGAACGCTCGTTATTTCGAGCACGAGTAGGACGGGAGTGAGCTCGCCAAGCACGACGCTTTCGTATCACGACAATCAACCTGAGATATTGACTGTGCAGGTCGAGCTGCATGACGCAGCCTCGACGGAGGAGACAGAAAGCGATTTGGCGACGAGGTATCCCAGCGTTATAGCTTTGCTGTTGGCGCCAATCAGAACAGGCGCACCTGGAGCCTCGACGGCACCCGAAATTGAGTAGGGGGCCGTCGCCGAGGCCCCAGTGCCGGGTGCCCAGAGGATCAATGAGTTCGAGTCAGTGGGCGCTTGGTACAGGCTGACTCCAGCGTAGGGACCCGTGGTCGGGGGGGTGAGATAGAAGGCGGTCTTCATCTGATTGCCGTGATTCACCGCCGCTACGTCTGCAATTGATACCTGGCCACCGGAAACATAGAAGAAAACGCCAGTTCCTGTTATAAAAACCCTGTTGTTGGGAATGGTGAAACCGTTCTGAAACAGGTAGTTGCCGGGCTGAAAGGTATACGTGTTTCCACCCACGAAAGTGGGGCTCGATGCGTATACACCCGGAGTGCAGATAAACGTACTTGAGCTACAACCACCGACGGTGGCGGTCGTCAGAACCGGCACCCAAGGGTTGGCAACTGTGGTTGCTGTGCTGGGACCTGGCCCCGTATAAACACCGAGGCTACTGTGCGTATTCACAATGGCAGTTGCGGCACACGAGCTGGGACAATTGGCGACCTGAAAATTCTGCCCGGGGTTCGTCGACGTGTCGGCGACAGTCGCATTTGACGCATCCAAGTCCACCAGAGGACCGGTGCAACCATTGGGGACGCTTCCGATGCAGTTGAATACCAAATTGCCGGTGATATTCAATGAAACGTTGGGATTCGTCACGTTCAACGTCCCCGGCCCGTCACCAGAAAGGAGCAAGGTCGGGACGGGGTTCCCTCCGAGCTCGCTCTGCTGGATCGTGGGATTTGAATATCGAGGAGAGGCGGACAAGTCGAATTGGTAGTCGCTCGCGGGCTCCACAGCCGAGAGGCTTATGCTTTCCACCCCGGCAGTATTCAGGCTCCCAAGGGGGCACATGGCGGCCGTGAACTGACATCCCAACCACGAGGTCGCAAGGTAGGAAGAACTGCAGTTGGACGTAATTCCAGGGCCACAGCCGACTGAGGCGAACACTTGGTTGGAGGGAAGGTCGTGAGCCAACACAGTGATCGTGGGTGGCGGCACCGCTGCGGCGATTTGACAAAGCTCCCGCACCAGATCGTAAGTCGTCGCGCCGGTCGCTGCACTTACTATGGGCTCATCCCAGTAGGTGACTCTCCACGTGAATACGCGGCTGATGGTGACGCGGTCGCCACTCACATTGCTTAACCCTAAAGAGGACGAGAGATTAGCAACGGTAGTGGATATCGGAGTAATTGTTTCGTTGTTCAGGATCCCGTCGCCTCCATCGACCTTTGGGTCGGACACAGTGCTGCCGCTATCGCTATTTGGAGGATTGACTTGGAAAATGGCCGTGGCAGAAGTGATTGTCGAAGGAGTATTTATCGCGATGGTGGCATCGGACACAGTGCGTGACGAAATCTGTTGTTGCCAAAGTAGAGAGACAAGCGGGCGCCAAGTCGGATTCGTGCCGCACTGCGGAGAACCGCTGGTCGTTACCGCAGAGGCGCTCTGAACATCGCGAGCGAAGTACGCAGACGCAATCGAAGCGTCAGCGGTGTCGGAAAGTCTGTTGTACTCGGTGTTCTGATTCTGAAGACTGGCGATGATCGCAGCCGTGACGCCAAAGATGAGCATCGGAATGACCAACAAGACGATGATCAGTTCGATGAGCGTGAACCCGTCTTCGGCCTCATAAACGGACGCCCGGCCAGGGATCGCATGACGTGCTGCGGCGTTTCCCTCGGAGCGCAGTCGGCTCAAGACCTTCATGATTGATCCCCTCGTACGCCGATCCCTGCCGGATCGGCGGTACGCCCCGAGTTGTTCAATTCCGACAGACACCGGCGACCCCGAGACTCCTCGGACCCGTTGACTATCGATGGTGGACACGGGAGCAGCGACACCTAATAGTGTACCAATTTTGCGACCACTTGACCACGCTGAGTGTGGGAATTCGGATCTCGATGAGTTCGGCTTGCTCTCGTTGCCGCTCTCTTTCGGTGCGCCCACGAGGGTAGGTTCGGGCCGACCGGCGGATGTGAAACCACGCTCACGTCTCGCTTCAGGGTGGGGCATCATCCTCCCGCGGAGATCATCGAAGGGTCCCACACAATTCGCCTCCTATCTGGTCGATCTCGAGCCCAACTATCGAAATTCGGGTCCATGGATTGGTTCCGAGTCTTCGAACTTCCTTAGAACGCAAACCCGCCCGCGCTTACCTCGATGTCGAGGGCACTTGGCGTTGGCGAAGCCGCCGTCGATTCAGGCCATGAATGTTGCTCCGTTTCCGACGGCATGGACATGGAGATTTCGCTACTGTGGCGCATCGGTCGCGCGCACAGGAACATCGTGCTCATTAGACCGGCCATCTCGAACCAATATGTCCACATGTTTGAGTGGGAAAAGGCCATGACTGTCAAACCGAGGCCAGAGGCCAGAGTGAGGTACCACCGGACCCGACGGTTCGTGGCGCCCACCGCCAAGGAAAGTGCCACGGCCGGCATGACGTAGTAAGGGACCATCACGGGCTCGAAGAGGCATCGGATCCCCGTGGCGATCGCGGCCAGCCAGAAGATCGAGGCCAAGTCCGTACGCCGCCGCCGGGCCACGAGTCCGAGGACTGCGGCGGCGACAAGGGCAACAAAATGGACCGGCCCACTCGAAACCTCGATGCGGTTGATGTGGGGGGCGAGCAGGACCCATGGGGTGGGGTGAAGAATCGTCGGGTAGCCCGGCTGTTTCGTAAGAGACCACAGGGCGCTATGGAAGTCAGGTACTAGGACGGCGACAAGGAGAAATCCGGGGAAGACCACCGCACGGATCAACAACGGTACGCCTTTGCGGACACCCGCGACACCAAGAAAGATCGGTACAAGCAGAACTGCGTATAATTGCATTGCGATGGCGGCACCGAGCAGCCATCCGGCCAATGTCATGCGATCGCCTTCCAGGGCGAGGAGCGCATACGTCGCGAGCCCAAGTGCCAGGACGTCCTCTGGGTGGCCCCAAATGGCGATTGTGGCCCAAAGGGCTACGACCTCGACAGCGGCGAGCCACCGGCGGATACCGGCGACGACGCCGAGACGCCGGGCCAGCGCGTCGAGGGCAAATAGGGCGACACCAGCCACGGCGAGGCAGAAGGGCCCAACCAGCAGCCAAGCCTGAGGTTTGAAGAGATAGACAGTGATGGAGCTCTCAGAAAGTCCGAGCGCCGAGCTGAGGGCGACGATTGGAGCCAAAAGAACGTTGAAGCCAGGAAGTGTCACAAGCGTCGAGTGGTAGCTGTACACATAGGACAGGCCACCCCACTGCACGAAGTGAGCAGCCCTCACCGTCGACCAGATGTCAGCCGGTGTTGCCCAGTAGGTGGAATGGTGCCGGACGACAGCCGGCCACCAGAGCGTGTAAGCCATTCCAGAGACTGCGTAAACGAAGGTGGCACCGATGAGCCACGACGTCAATCGCTTATCAGTGCGAGGGTTGCTGGCCTCTTCGGTAGTCGCCATCTGTACCTCGCTCCGAACGACGGTCGTCATTTGCCCGACTCGTTGGCGAACGCAGCAAGGGATGGGTCCCCAAAGGGGACCCATCCCTTGCTTTGGTACATGCACACATTTTGCAAGCGCTTTCCTTCGATCAGGTTGGCGCCGTAACGCAGATATTAGGGGTCGTGTCAAAGTTGTTGCCGGCAAAGCCGCCTGCGCCGGTGTAGTCGATATCGCCGGAAGCGCTTCCCGCAGCGGGAATGACCGCCGAGGTGGCGAAAACGAATACCCCACCATTTCCGTCCGTCACGATCTGGTAATGCTGCGTCTGCGGGAGCTGCCTCAGGAAGGGACCAACCGTCTGGCTGGCCACGACCTGAGTCGTAGTCAATATTGCCCCGGTTCCGTCCGCGGGATACGTCCCGACCTGCGCCTTGTACGATTCCAATGCAGTCTCATACGTCTTGGCATCGGAGTTACAGGCGGCCGTCTTGGCGTTTTGGCCCGTATTCCCCACGGCGAAAACCACGATGGCCGCGAGAATGGCCAGGATGATGATCACGATGAGGAGTTCGATCAGGGTGAATCCCCCCTCGTTCCTCTTCTCTTTCATTCGTTCCCACATGATGGCTTCCTTGCTCCCCTTTTGGTTGAGTTCCGGCAGTACTGCCGGTGTGTGATGGCGCCGCATGGACTTCTCTTTGCTGGATATTCGTCGAGAGGACTTGTCAGGTCGAATAGTTGACCTCCTGTGTCCCGCATGACGACCTCGTTTTTGTGGGTCGCTTCATGTCACGTGCACCTGCCGGAAGATCCCGTACATGGCTGACACGAGGGCGATGGCGACGAAACCGACCACGAGACCGACGAAGAGAATAACGGCTGGTTCGAACAGGCTTGTGAAGTGTTTCAGCTTGTACTCGAGCTCCCGGTCGAAGTACGCGGCCGCCGATCCCAATTGCTCATCGAGAGTCCCTGTGCTCTCCCCGACGACGAACATGTGCCGAGCGGCGGTGGGAAAGAGCTTCGTCGCCGCGAGAGGACCAGCCAGCCCTTCGCCCCTGAGCATCGCCTCGCGGGCGTTGAAGAGACCCCGACGGAAGACGGAGTTGGTTGTTGCATCGCCGGTCACCTGAAGAGCATCAGGGATCGGAACTCCCGCGTCGACCATGGTGCACAGAATGCGACAGAACCGCTCGAGTATGGCCGTTGTTATGAGATCACCCAGGAACGGGGTCCGGAGTAGCACTGTGTCGCGCAGTTCGCGACCTCGTCTTGTCACGGTCAGGAGAATGGCACCGGCGCCAATCAGGACAATGATCGCGACGATGACATACCAATCATTTGTGACGAAATTGGCGATGGACAGGAGTATCCGCGTTGGAAGCGGGAGTTTTGCGTCGAGTGACGCAAAGAACACTTTGAAGCGGGGTAGGACGAATCCTGCAATGACGATGATGGCCAAGATGGCCATAACCATCACGATGGATGGATAAATTAAGGCGGAGGTGACTCTTCTCTTCGCCTCCAGGTCGCGCTCTATGTACTCAGAGAGTTGATCGAGGACGACGTCGAGATTGCCGGTCAGCTCAGCGGATCGGAGGATTCCGAGGTAATAGGGTGGAAATGCCTCGGGATGTTCGTCAGCGGCACCAGCAAACGTCTCACCCGCCCGTAGCGAATCCGACATCTCGGCCAGGACTCGTTGGAAGACCTTGTCACCCACCTCGGCAGTCATGACTTCCATCGATTCGAGCACCGGAATGCCGGCTCTCATGAAGACCGCCATCTGTCGGGAGAAGTGCATGAGTTCCCGACGCTTGACCTTCTTCTTGGTTATCTCGAAGGTGAGGAGGCCTTTCTTCTCGCGAAGATTGATGGGAGAGAGGTCCTTTGCGAGAAGCGCGCGTCGGGCCATTCCCACGGTGAGCGCATTCTCCAACCCACTGACCGTCGCCCCATCGGAGGTGGTGGCGGTGAATTTGAACTTTGCCATGGAAGCCTCAGGTCTCAGACAGCGTAGATTGATCGGACGACCTCAGAGATGGTCGTGACGTCTTCGGTGATCAGGCGAATGGCCTCATCCTTGAGAGTCCGCATGCCCTGAGAGATGGCCATGCGTTGGAGTTCCTCTTGGGTTGCCCAGCCGACGATCAGCCGTTTGATCTCGGGGGACAGACGCATGAGTTCGTAGACCCCGATGCGATCCTCGTAGCCGGTCCCTCCGCAGAAATTGCACCCAACGCCTTGCCAGAACGCCTCTTTGGCCTCTCCGCCGCCCTCTTCGAAGAAAGCCAACTCCTCGTCCTTCGGTTGATAGATGACTTTGCATCGCTGACAAATGCGACGTACTAGGCGTTGGCTGACGACGGCGACAACAGATGAGGCGATGAGAAATGACTCGATGCCCATGTCCAGAAAACGGTGGAGGGCGGCAGCTGAATCGGTGGCGTGCAAGGACGAAAGTACAAAGTGCCCCGTGAGCGCCGACTGCACGGCGATGCGAGCTGTCTCAACGTCCCGGATCTCACCGACCAAGATGACATCGGGATCCTGGCGCAGAATTGATTTGAGACCGTCAGCGAAGGTGATCCCGGCTTGTTCGTTGGTCTGGATCTGGTTGATCGAAGGGAACACGTACTCGACCGGATCCTCTATCGTCATGATGTTACGACTCGGCTCATCGATCTCGCTGAGTGCCGCGTAGAGGGTTGTCGTCTTGCCACTTCCTGTCGGACCAGCACAAAGAACCATTCCAAAAGGTGCTCGTATATGTCGAGCAAACTGCTGGTGGGTGTTGACAGGCATGCCCAACTCACCCATCCGGTAAAGAGAGCGACTCTTGTCAAGGATCCTCAGGACGCACTTTTCACCCCAGATCGTGGCCACGGTTGCCACTCGAATGTCGATCTCACGACCATCGATCTCCATCGTTATCTGGCCATCCTGGGGTCGTCGGCGTTCGACGATGTTCATACCCGCCAGGATCTTGAGCCGGCTTACCAGCGCGGGCGCCATGCCCATCGGCAGTTCGACCGCATCGTGCAACGCCCCGTCGATTCGGAACCGAACCCGCAAGTGCTTGTCTTGAGGCTCGAGGTGGATGTCGGAAGCCCGGTCACGGAGGGCCTGGGTGATGAGAAGATTGACGACCTGGACGACAGGGGCGTCATCGGCGACGACCTGGACTGTCCCGGCGTCCGGCGTCCGGCGTCCTGTGTCCGTCTCTTCAAAGCTGCGAACGAACCCTTCAATGTTGCCGAGCGCCCGGTAGGCAGCCTCAATGGCTCGTTGGACGTCTGAGCGCGGACCTATGACGATGTGGACCTGGCGATGTGTGGCGGCGACCAGTCGTTCCTGGATCTCGTCATTCGGGTCGGCAACGACAATAGTGACGCCTTCCTCATCGACCTTGATGGGAATGGCGACGTTTGCTCGAGCCACGCTCTCGGGCAATAGTTCGATGGCCTCAGGGGACGGTGTCTGTTGTGACAGGTCGACGAAGGGGATCTGCAGCTGGTCCGACAAAGCGTGAGCCAGGTCACGTTCGTCGACAGCCCCCTCTTCGACGAGAAGAGTGCCGATCCGCTTCCCCGTCGCCGACTGTTGGAGTAGCGCCTCGGCGAGCTGGGCATGGCTGATCAGCTGGGCACCGACGAGGAGCTCGCCGAGCATGCCATGACCATCTCGGCCCTTTTTCGCCTGCCGATCGTCGCGGTCGATGGTGCCTGTCGCGGTAGGTAGATCGGGCGCAGAATCCCTGCGCAGTTTCATTGAGACCCCCACCGCATCGTTACTGACCTCTTCGGATCATGAAGTCGACGCTCGTCCCGCAGCGTAGTTGCCGCATTACGTCGCGTCGACATGATTGGAAGGTTTCGTCGGACGGATGGACGCGCCACAAGTCGAAGGCTCCCTCGTGCGTTCGCCTCGGCGGCATATGTTCTTCTAGTCACGACGACTTATCGTGACGGCTGAGCCTCACTCCCTGCCCTATGAGGACTCAACACTTGGACAACTCATTCGATCTGCGCAAGGCCCAGCAGTGTCCCGTCCTTTTCGCCGCCAGGCAAGAGGCGAATCCAATCGGATGCTCGGATCCGGGTGGTTCGTGCCGATCGCTCCCGTGAGCCAAGCGGGAGCACGCTCGAGGCGTAGCCCGATTGTACAGAGCTCCTGAACGTTCGACGCAGTGCGTTCTAAGGGTTACTTTAGGTGGCGGGGCGCCAAGCTCGCTCGGCGACGGGAGGCAGGTGGGCTGGCCAAAGCCCCTAGGCGCGCTCGAAAGGCTCGATTGCCCAGGAGTCCCTACCCGGTGGAGTTCCCACCTCGTCCGCCGATGAGCGAGCCGCCAGGTGCTGAGCCGAGGGGGAGAAAGATCTCCATTCGGCCGGTCATCGCGCGTGCCCGAGATGTGCCCAACGACAAAGGGGCCTCCAAGAGCAATCTTCCGACGTATGTACTTGTACGAACTGGAAATTGTTGCCATCCATATCTGTCTCCCAACTCGCTATTGGCTCTCGTCCTCCGCGAGCCGTTGCGGCGCCCCTTGTTCCACTGTGGTCGAAGTGTGTTCGACAAGACCACGATTGTCACGAGAACGCCGTGCAGCGAATTCTCGAGATTCAGATTCGTTGGTGGAGTGTTGGGATCTCGTTGCCAGACGTGTGAGAACGACATTGCAAAGTGGCGTTCATACGTGGAAATGGGTCGTGAATGGGAGTTGAACTAATTCACCCACCTGTTCCAAGAGTGCAAGGCGCAGTGACGTCAGGCGCGATCGCAAGCCGACATTCAGGTGAGAAAGCTTGAGGAATAGATGGTGCACATGGGTTTCACTCCTGCGCATCGTGAAGTGAACCATATGGGAACGGCCCAAAAGCAAGAACGAGAGGTACGGGGGGACGACGTGAGCGATCGGATCAGAGGCACGACGATGGAAGAGGGATTCACTCTCTTTGAGCTCCTCATCGTGATAATTATTCTGGCCATTCTCGCTGGCATCGTGGCCTATTCAGTGGGCTCGTCGCGAGCAGGTGCCGTGACGTCATCGTGCCAGTCTGATGCGAAGGGTTTTGCAACCGCTTTGGAGGAATATAAGGCCGATGTTGGGCAGTATCCCGTATTCGGAACAGGTGCATTGGGCTACGATGACACCGCAACAACGGGCCTGACACAGCCGTTCACATACGACGGATCAACGGTGGGGCCGTTTCTTCGTGAGTTGCCAGGTACGGCGCACTACCAGCTATTCACCGACGGAGCGGGGGGAGTCTTTGTCTACCCCGCGGCACCGGCGCCGCATGACCCGACCTCCTCGTCAATGGAAGGTGATCACGCAAGCACGTACGGAGATCCTTCTTCACCCTCACCGAGCAACAGCCTCAACTTTGAGACCGATCCAGGTATCTGCAACAACACGTACATTGTGAGTTAGCCCTGACCACCCAGCATCAGGATCCAAGTGAATGCGCTTAGGTTGCGCTGATGAGTATGCCCGGGTCGCCGCGACGACTCGGTCCCGGTAGCAAGCTAGATTTTCTTGGTCTCCCAGTCTCTGGATTTTGTGACAAGTTCCAAGCGACAGCTCCAAGTCTGGCGTTCGAGATGTAGTCGCTGAGCACGTGCTCGATTGTGGCCATAGCCCGACGAAGCTCGACAGGGGCCGGCGGTTGGTGGGCGTCGAGGAGTGGGCGGAGCAATCGGCCCTGGAGCTTGGTGTACAAGACGCCGACGCGGATGCCCTCGGGGGTGAGCATGTAGGAGTTCGTGCCCTCGACACGCTCGATCAGCCCGTGGAGACGGAGGCGACGCAGGTCGTAGCTCATCTGCGAGGTGCTGTAGTCCCGACCGAGGAGTCCGGCAACGCGCCCGCGAAGGCTCTTGTTGGTGAAGCCGGTGACGGCGTGGACGGCGAGGCAAAGTGCACCGGCCAGGGCCATGGCGCGTTGGTCCCCGAAGCGCAAGGCCCCGGTTCGTTGGCCCTCCCGTATGTAGGGCTGGTGGATGCGCTCAAAGAGCGCAGAGCCGATGGCACAGCCCTGGCCGGCACGTTCAATCATAAGCAGACGGTCGTTGACCTGGCGGGCCTTGTCCACGAGCGCGGGCAGGTGCTCGAGCCGGGCCAGGATCCCGATGTCAGCGGGCTTGTTGATGACGGTCTCGATACGCAAGGCCCTCCCTTCCTTCAGATACTGCTTGACCCGGCTGTGCTTGTAGGAGAAGTCCATCTTCACCTCGGTGCCCGGGGAGAACACCCGCTCCCGGTAGGGGTGCTTGGTCGGACGCCGCAGCGGGCGGGCGAACACCATGGCCACCTGTTCGGGACGTCCGATGCCCACGTTGTCGGTGACGAGCGCCTCGAAGAAGCTCCGGGCTCGTCGTGGGTCGTCGAAGACGAGGGTGCGAGAGACCTCCACCTGGCGCATGGAGAGCTCCCAGAAGTAGCTCGCTTGCCGGTCGTCATTGGTGAAGGGAGTGGGGATCACCGCCGTTCCATCTCCATTTCATCCCCACTTACAGTTCGTGGATGAACCTGGTGGAGCGTTGGTTCGTCGAACTGACCAACAAATGGCTGCGGCGCAGCACTCACCGTTCCACCAAGGAACTCGAGGCCGCCATCACCCAGTGGGTCGACATCTGGAACAAGGATCCCAAGCCATTCGTTTTGGCACAAGATCCCGACGAGACCCTCGACACGCTGGCTGGATACTGCGACCGGTTCTCTGACTCAGGTCACTAGTTGCCTTGGCCAACTCGGCCATCCGAGAAGCTCCATCGGCATAGCGAAGATGATGGAAATCTGGCCTGGGTTCGCAAGGCTGCTCAGCCGGCAAGTGCGCCCTTTTCCCGGCGTGTCAGGGAGCGGTGGCCCGGTCGGCGGAGGCGTCCCGGGAGCGACCAGACTGGGTCGATGATCACGGTCTACGGGGTCCTGGCTCTCAGCTTCATGATGCTCATGTATCTCTTCGAGAAGAGGGGTGCCCGCTTCGTCCTGGCCTTCGCTGCCGGCTGCGCCCTCTCGAGCAGCTACGGGTTCCTGTCTGGTGCCTGGCCATTCGGGGTCGTCGAAGGGGTCTGGACGTTCGTTGCCCTCCGACGTTGGTACCTGGTGCGGACGGAGCCACGCACCCCGGCATGACGTACGGCCCCGCCACTTCCCGATGGACGTCAAGTGGGAGAATGGTGTGGTGACCAACGTCCCGATCGCCTGCACCCTCACCGCCGAGGCGGTGGTGGACCGACTGGCGGAATGGAGTGCTGCCTTCTCGACGCTGGTGGAGAAGGTCGACTTCGACGGGAACCACGCGACCTTGACCCTGCATCGAGGAAGTGAGGCGTTGCTCACGATCGCCGACCTGGCCCAACGCGAGAAGGCCTGTTGCCCCTTCTTCCAGTTCTCGATCGAATTGGAGGGGATCGACATGTTTCTCCACGTCGAAGTACCCCATGAGGCCGATCAGATCCTGACCGAACTGCTCGCGCTACTTCCTCCGAACCTCCGTCCCCATTGACCGATCCGGCCGGGACGCGATCGGAATTCCGGTCTGGCGATGCGTGAGAGTTGTCGCCGATATGGGCTTCCGTTGGGCCAATCACGGGGGTTCTGCGCTTTACAATGTTCTCTTTACCTGGGGAGCGGACGGCAACCGTCCGCACATGCGCGAGGGGAACGGACACGTGAGGCATAGTCACGATCGCAGCAGGCATCTTCGTACGTCCAGCACCCTGATTCTGGCTGTTCTGGCTGCCGGACTGGTGCTGGCCGCGTGCGGCGGCACAAAGAGCGCGACAGGCAAGTCGACGACGAGCGATCCGTCAGCGAGCTCCTCGACGACCGCCCCCAAGAGCTCTTCCACAACGAAGCCTTTGGTGACGCCGACCACCATTCCGTTCCTGGTCTCGCTGGTGCAACACGGCACCGGGCCCACATCACTGTCGCCATTCACCGTGAAGGCCAACGCCAAGGAATGGGACATCGACTGGGTCTACGACTGCAGCAAGACAGCGACGAAAAAGGGATCCTTTGCTGTCACGGTCGTGGGCCACGGTTCGACCTCAAACACCACCGACGCCGGTGTTCCTCAGCAATCCGGGGGCGGAACCGCCGGCATCGTCAAGAACTACGACACCGGTACCTTCAGCCTCAACGTGGCTAGTACCTGCACCTGGACCGTGAGGGTCGAAACCATCAGCTAGGGGCGATCCCACGGACCGGTGACGACCGGTCATCAGAAGACGCGACACAGCGGCGCCGAAGTCCTCGTCTATGGAGCTCCGCACCAGCGCGTGCAAGCACAGCACCTGCATGCGTGCGCGCTTTGTGCGGTGAGGCCGATGTCAACTGCTCGGAGCAGGGAGGTTGTCCGTATGTTGACGCTCCCGTGGAGAACAGTTGATCGGAGTGAAAGACGATTGTCCCGATACCTCTGATCTGGGGAAGGTAGCGAGGTTTTTGGCGCGTCCAGCTTGGTTTCTCCGTGCTGGACGGTGGGGGGGTTGTGAAGCGTTTGCGCCGGAAAGCGTTGGTGGCTCTGGCCATCGCGCCCGGGATATTCCTGGGCGTGGTACTTGGCGCGCTCGCGGCGTGGGGCAGTCCAGACACCACCGCCGGCATCGTCACCACGGTGGGGGCCGAAGTCCATACGGTCCTGCAGATCCATACGAATCCGGGTCTGGCCAACGATCCGATCCTAATCAGTTCGTCGCAATTGGTGAGCAGATGTAGCGGCGGCGTCACCTACGAGACGCTGCAGGGTGGTTCGACGTCCTCACCGCGCACCAGTTCCGACAGCATCACCGTCGTCCTCGATGCCGACGGGAACACAGCCGTCACCGTGGACGCCGTCAACTGCGCTCCCGGACCCTCCACTGTCGAGGCCGATCTGACCGTCGCCCCCTACTACACCGCTACAGCCACGCTTACGATCAGTCCCCCGGGAGTGGTCAAGAAAAGCGGAGTCCTCGCCGCCCCCACGACGGAGATCGAGAGCGGAGACACGTCCGCCAGTGGCAACTCCGACGTCTATGCCGTCTTCACCGTGGCCGCTCCTCCCGTCTACGCCGGCCAGCAGGTCGAGATCAACTCAGCCCAGCTCGAAGACCGCTGCGGCCAGGGTTGGCGCTGGGAGCCCGACGGCGGGGCGGCTGTCAATGGCGTCCCCCCGACCAACGGCAGCGCCATCAGCACCCTCGACAACGACGGGAACGCCGCCTTCGTCTTCAAGGGGGCATCGTGTGCGGCGGGAAAATCCATCGTCACCGTCGATGTTCTGGCCGGCACCCACCCCACCTATACGACGACGTTCACCATCGACCCACCGTCGGCTAAAGCAGTCAAAAAGACGAAGGCGGTGGTCGCCACGGCCAGGGCGGCCAAGAAGGCCGCCAAGAAAATGATCACCCTGACGCTGAGCCCCGCCCCGGTCACCGAAGTGGGATTTACGCCGAGCGGCGATCTCAGCATCACGAAGACCGACAACGACGGGGGATCCTCGATCACCTCCACCGCCGGCACGGCCGTGCCCGGTACGTCGATCACTTACACGGTCGTCGCCTCCAACACCGGATCGGTCACCGCCACCGGCGCGGCCGTGACCGACGCGCTCAAGCCGGCCATCAAGTCCGATTCCTGGACGGCCACCGGCACCGGGGGAGCCACCGGCTTCACCTCCTCGGGGACAGGCAATATCGCTGACTCCGTCAATCTCCCCGGCGCGAGCTCCGTGACCTACACCGTGGTCGCTCTCATTCAATCCTCGGCCATGGGCACCCTCTCCAACACGGCGACCGTCACCTCACCACCGGGCTTCTCCGACACCAATCCCGGCAACAACAGCGCCACCGACACCGACGCCCTCGTGCCCGACGACGGTTTGACGATCACCAAGATCGATGACGACCACGGTTCGGTGACAGCCGGTACCCCGATCACCTACACGATCGTCGTCACCGACGCAGGCCCGTCCGACACCTCACATCTGAGCGTGGTCGACACCCTGCCCGCTCAAGGACTCACGAACATCTCGAGCCCCAACCTGCCCACAGGAGTGACCTTCACGCCCGCCACCGACAGCTGGAGTCTGGCCACGCTGCCGACGGGCCAGTCGGTCACGCTTCAGTTGGCGGGCACCGTCCCCTCAGGAGCGACAGGCCCCACCTATACCAACACGGCCACCGCCTCGGCCACCGACGCCCCACCGGCCAGTGCCACCGACGTCGACACCCTGAGCTCCCAGGCCAACCTCACCATCACCAAGACCGACGGCGTCAGCTCGGTCACCGCCGGTAATTCCGACACCTACACGGTCGTTGTCTCCAACACCGGACCCTCCGACGCCTCGAACCTGAGTGTGGTCGACACCCTCCCGGCCCAGGGACTCACGGGCGTCACGAGCCCGAACCTTCCTGCCGGGGTGACCTTCAATGCGGGCACCGACTCCTGGTCCCTGGCCACGCTGACGACCGGTCAGTCGGTCACCCTGAAGCTGTCGGGGACCGTCCCGTCGGGAGCGACGGGCTCCACCTATGTGAACACAGCCACCGCATCCGCGACTGACGCCTCCGCGGTCAGCGCCACCGACGCCGACACGCTCACCACCCAAGCCAGCTTGACCATCACCAAGACCGACGGCATCAGCACCGTCGTTGCCGGCAATCCGGATACCTACACGATCGTGGTCTCGAACGCGGGACCGTCGAACGCCGCGAACCTGAGCGTCGTCGACAGCCTCCCGGCCCAGGGATTCACGAACGTCACGAGTCCCAACCTTCCGGCCGGGGTGACCTTCACCCCCGCCACCGACACCTGGACCTTGGCGTCGCTCGCCTCGGGGCAGTCGGTCACCCTCGAGCTGTCGGGGACCGTCCCCTCGGGTGCCACCGGCTTGACATACGTGAACACGGCCGCGGCTTCAGCCACCGACGCCCCGACCGTGAGCGCCACCGACACGGACACCCTCAGTTCCCAGGCCAGCCTGGCCGTCACCAAGACCGACAACGACGGCGGCTCGTCCGTCACGCATTCCACCGGCTCGGCCGTGCCCGGTACGTCGATCACGTACACGATCGCGGCCTCGAACTCGGGGCCGTCCACCGCCACCGGGGTGTCGGTCACAGATCCTCTGACCCTCAACCCGGCTGTGAGTTCGGACACCTGGACGGCCACCGCATCGGGTGGGGTCACAGGCTTCAGCGCCTCCGGCTCCGGGAACATCTCCGACGCACTCATCATCCCCGCCGGGGGCTCTGTCACATACTCCGTGGTGGCCACGGTCCGGTCGTCGGCCACCGGCACCCTCTCGAACACCGCCACCGCCAGTGCGTCGGACGCCGCCACGGTGAGCGCCACCGACACCGACGCCCTGCGGCCCGCTCCCACGCTGACCATCACCAAGACCGACAACGACCACGGCGCCGTCGTGGCCGGCGCCCCGGTCACCTACACCGTGGTGGTGTCCAACACCGGACCCTCCGACGCCTCGAACGTGAGCGTGGTCGACACCCTCCCGGCCCAGGGCCTCACCAACATCTCGAGCCCGGGCCTCCCGACCGGGGTGACGTTCTCACCCGGCACCGACAGCTGGACCGTGCCGGCGCTCCCGGCGGGATCGCAGGTGACTCTCCAACTGGCGGGGACCGTTCCCTCAGGGGCCACCGGCGCCACCTACACGAACGCGGCTTCGGCCTCGGCCTCTGGCGCCTCGACCATCCACGCCACCGACACCGACACCTTGAACTCCCAGGCCAATTTGGCCATCACCAAGACCGACGGTGTCGCCTCGGTCACCGCCGGCAATTCCGACACCTACACGGTCGTCGTATCGAACCCGGGACCATCGGACGCCTCGAACCTGAGCATCGTCGACACCCTCCCGGCCCAGGGATTCACGAACATCTCGAGCCCGGGCCTCCCGACCGGGGTGACCTTCAATTCGATCACCGACACCTGGTCCCTGGCGACGCTGACGGCGGGTCAGTCGATCACATTGAAGCTGTCTGGAACCGTTCCCTCTGGGGCTACCGGCGCCACCTACGTGAACACGGCTACAGCGTCCGCTTCCGATGCCTCCCCGGTCAGTGCCACCGACAGCGACACCCTGGGCTCCCAGGCCACCTTGGCCTTCACCCAGACCGACAACGACGGGGGCTCGTCGGTGACGAGTGCAGTCGGATCGGCTGTGCCCGGCACGTCGGTCACCTACACGGTCGTGGCCTCCAACTCGGGCCCCTCGACCGCCGCCGGCGCGGCGGTGACCGATCCACTGGCGCTCAACCCCGCCATCAGCTCCGACAGCTGGACGGCGATAGCGACAGGAGGCGTCACCGGCGACAGCCCGTCGGGGACGGGCAACATCAACGACTTGCTCACCATCCCACCGGGGGGCTCGGTCACCTATACCGTGACCGCCACCATCCCGTCGTCGGCCACCGGGACGATGTCGAACACCGCCACGGCGTCGGCGTCGGATGCCTCCACCGTCAGTGCCAGCGACACCGACACCCTCGGCGCCCGGGCCACATTGACCATCACCAAGTCCGACGGTGTCACGTCGGTCGTGGCCGGCACCGCCGACACCTATTCGATCGTCGTCTCCAACACGGGACCGAGCGACGCCACGAACCTGAGCGTGGTCGACTCCCTCCCGATCCAGGGACTGACGAACATCTCCAGCCCGAGCCTGCCCGCCGGGGTGACCTTCAACCCCGGCACCGACTCCTGGACCATGGCGTGGCTTGCCTCGGGGCAGTCGATCACCCTGGAGCTGGCCGGGACCGTCCCAACTGGCGCCACCGGCCCCACCTATGCCAACACGGCCACCGCCTCGGCCACCGACGCCTCGGCCGTCAGCGCCACCGACACCGACACGCTCGCCTCCCAGGCCGGGCTCAGCATCACGAAGACCGACGGGGTCTCCGCAGTGGTGGCCGGGACCCCCGACACGTACACGGTCGTGGTCTCGAACACCGGGCCGTCCGACGCCTCCCATGTGAGCGTGGTCGACACGCTGCCGACCCAGGGACTCGCCAACATTTCGAGCCCCAGCCTGCCGTCCGGGGTGACCTTCAATGCCACTACCGATACCTGGAGCATCGCCTCGCTGGTTGCTGGGCAATCGGTCACCGTCGAGCTGGCGGGAACAGTCCCCTCGGGGGCCACCGGAACGACCTACGTGAACACGGCCACGGCCTCGGCCACCGACGCCGCGTCGGTCACGGCCACCGATACCGACTCACTGAGCTCCCAGGCCACCTTGGCCGTCACCAAGACCGACAGCGACGGGGGATCTTCTCTCACCAGCGCCGTGGGCTCGGCGGTGCCGGGAACGTCGATCACCTACACGATCGTGGCCTCGAACTCCGGTCCGTCGACCGCTGCCGGGGCGTCGGTGACCGATCCTCTGGCCTCGAATCCCGCCCTCAGTTCGGACACCTGGACGGCGACGGGCTCCGGCGGGGCGACCGGTTTCAGCCCCACGGGGACAGGCAGCATCACCGATGCAGTCACCATCCCGTCCGGGGGGTCGGTCACCTACACCGTGGTCGCCACCGTCAGTTCTTCGGCCACCGGCACCCTTTCGAACACCGCCTCGACCGGTGCCTCTGACGCCTCCACGGTCAGCGCCACCGACACCGACACCCTCAACGCCAAGGCGACGTTGGCCATCACGAAGACCGACAACGACGGGGGATCTTCCGTCCCGCCCACCACCGGTAAGGCGGTGCCGGGCACGTCGATCACCTACACGATCGTGGCCTCCAACTCCGGACCCTCGACGGCCACCGGGGCATCGGTGACCGACCCGCTGGCTCTTAACCCCGCCATCAGCTCCGACACCTGGACCGCCAGCGCGTCCGGGGGGGCCACCGGCTTCAGCCCCTCAGGCACAGGCAGCATTTCCGACTCGCTCACCATCCCGTCGGGGGGCTCTGTCACCTACACCGTGCTGGCCAGCCTCCCGTCCTCGGACACCGGCACCCTTTCGAACACCGCCACCGCCAATGCCTCTGACGCCACCACAGTCAGCGCCACCGATGCCGACACCTTCAACTCGCAGGCCACGCTCACCATCACCAAGACCGACGATGTCAGCTCGGTGGTGGCGGGCACGTCCGACACCTACACGATCGTCGTCTCGAACACCGGGCCCAGTGACGCCTCCAACCTGAGCGTGGTCGATTCCCTCCCCGCCCAGGGGTTCACCAACCTCTCGAGCCCGAGCCTGCCGTCGGGGGTGACCTTCACCGCCGGCACCGACACCTGGACC
>Ga0182024_10008536_pt1 | contig 21539 bp, 13 predicted proteins | sample P32metaG_FD_120480 | JGI IMG/M metagenome (GOLD analysis project Ga0182024, IMG submission 120480) | Permafrost microbial communities from Stordalen Mire, Sweden - P3-2 metaG (Illumina Assembly) | ecosystem: Environmental > Terrestrial > Soil > Wetlands > Permafrost | place: Sweden: Stordalen...
CGGGCCCAAGCACGGCGGAGCCAATGAAGTCGCGCTCGAAATTCAGCAGCGCTATACTTCGCCCGATGAGGCTGAGCGCGACATTCGCGCGCGCCTGGAAAAGAAAGAAGTGGTCATCGGCTTCGGTCATCCGGTCTACACCGTCAGCGACCCGCGCAACGCCATCATCAAGAACGTCGCCCGCGAACTGGCCGAATCCACCGGCGACTTCGCCATGTACCGCGTCGCCGAGCGGCTGGAAACAGTCATGTGGGATGCCAAGCGCATGTTTCCCAACCTGGATTGGTTCAGCGCGGTCTCCTATTACCTGATGGGGATTCCCACCGCGATGTTTACCCCGCTCTTTGTGCTGGCTCGTACTTCCGGGTGGAGCGCTCATATCCTCGAGCAGCGCGCCGATGGCAAAATCATCCGTCCCGCAGCCAACTACACCGGGCCTGACGATCTGCCGTTCGTCCCCCTTGAAAAACGAGCCTAGAAGGATCCTCACCGAATGTCCGTACACGCCACAGGGGAACGCCCGCCTTACGACCAGGTTCTCGTCGACATAGCCGATTATGTCTGCAACTACACCATCACGAGTGAACTGGCCTACACCACCGCGCGCAACTGCCTGATCGATACGCTTGGCTGCGGGCTGGAAGCACTCGAGTATCCAGCCTGTACAAAACTGCTGGGTCCGATCGTACCTGGAACCATCGTGCCCAACGGAGCCAAGGTTCCGGGTACCGCCTTTCAATTGGATCCGGTACAGGCCGCCTTCAACATTGGAGCCATGATTCGCTGGCTCGACTTCAACGACACCTGGCTGGCTGCGGAGTGGGGCCATCCGTCGGACAACCTGGGCGGCATTCTCGCCGTTGCCGACTGGCTCTCCCGCAGCAGCAAAGCAACGCTAACCATGCGCGACGTGCTGACCGCGATGATCAAGGCCCACGAAATACAGGGCTGCCTGGCGCTCGAGAATTCCTTCAACAAGGTCGGCCTCGATCACGTTGTCCTGGTGAAGGTGGCCTCAACCGCGGTGGTCGCGCACATGCTCGGCCTTACTCGAGAGCAGATCCTCGACGCCGTGTCGCTGGCGTGGGTAGACGGTCAGAGCCTGCGGACGTATCGCCACACGCCCAATACTGGTTCCCGCAAGAGTTGGGCAGCCGGAGACGCGACCAGCCGTGCCGTTCGTCTCGCGCTGATGGTCAAGGCGGGAGAGATGGGTTACCCCTCCGTGCTCACCGCCAAGACCTGGGGATTCTACGATGTGCTCTTTCGCGGCCGCCCCTTCAGCTTCCAGCGTCCGTACGGCTCCTACGTAATGGAGAACGTCCTCTTCAAGATCAGCTATCCTGCCGAGTTCCACGCCCAGACCGCGGTAGAAGCCGCTATGGCGTTGCGCAAAAAAATGCTGGCAGCAGGGAAGTCGGCAGATGACATCACCGCCATCCAGCTTCGCACTCACGAAGCTTGTCTCCGGATCATTGACAAGAAAGGGCCGCTGAACAATCCCGCCGATCGCGACCACTGCGTGCAGTACATGGTGGCCGTCCCCCTCCTCTTCGGCCATCTGACCGCCGCCGATTACGAGGACTCGTTTGCCGCGGACCCGCGAATCGACGCGCTGCGGGAGAGGATGCAATGCACTGAGGACCGAACCTTCACCGCCGACTACCATGATCCGGAGAAGCGCTCCATCGCCAACTCGCTCACTCTCACTTTCCGCGATGGAACCACGTTGACCGAGACGGTCGAGTACCCTCTAGGTCACCGTCGCCGCAGACGCGAGGGCATTCCACTACTGGAGGAGAAGTTCCGCACCAACCTGGCCCGTCGATTTGCGCCGCCAAAGCAGCAAGCAATCCTGGAAGCTTCGCTCAACCAGCAGGCGCTCGAGCGCATGCCTGTGCAAGCATACGTGGACCTGTACGCACTTTGAGGGCGAAGCTCCGACACCGCAGCTCTCTCCGCTACCTCAGCAACAAATGCCGGGTGCCCGACATCTCGCTCGTTTTTCGCGAGATGTGGGATACCACAGATCTAGACCTCAAGTGTTGATAGTGAGCCGAATGCTCTCGGGTTGAGCGAAGTGGCATCCCACATCTCGCGAAAAACGAGCGAGATGTGGGGCACCCGGCATTCGTTGCGGGGCAGCGCAATGGAGAGATCCAGTCCCGAAGGGACGACTGAAAAAACCCAGGGACGCAGACACCCTCTATAATCCGCCCATGCCTTTTAGCCCCCGTCTAAGCCGGAGAGATTTCGTCAAGGGAATGTTGGCCACGCCCCTCGCTGCTGCCTACTCATCGTATGCCTCCGCCCTGCCGCAGATGAAGATCACGCGTGTCGAGACCGTCTACTGGAAGTCGCGCGACGATGCCCCGTTCTGGCCTCATTGGACGTGGCTCAAAATCGATACCGACGCCGGCATCTCCGGTATAGGAGAAACCTATCCGCGTAACCCCGTGGAAGCAGCCATGGTCCACAACGTGGCGCCCTCGCTGATCGGCCGTGACCCTCGCGACATCGAACGCATCTGGGCCGATCTTTACCGCACATTTGATTTCCAGATAGCCGGAGGCACCGAGATGCGAGTGCTGAGCGCCCTGGATCTGGCCTTATGGGATCTGTTAGGAAAATCGCTGAATGCCCCGGTCTACCGGCTGATCGGCGGCAAAGCAAATCCCCAGGTCCGCCTCTACAACACCTGCTTTGAATACAAATACGATTTCAATAAAGAGCCGGAAAAGATCATGCGCGAGCTGATCGACACCCGCGGCATCAAGGCGATCAAGATATGGCCCTTCGATGGCGCCGCCTTACGCAACAAAAACGAGTACATTACCTGGCACGACATTGATCAGGCACTGATCCCGGTCAAAAAGCTGCGTGATACCTTCGGCGATGAGATCGAGATTGCCATTGAATTCCACGCGCTGTGGAACCTGACTTCCGCCATCCGCATCGCCCATGCCCTCGAACCCTACAAGCCAATGTGGCTCGAAGACATGCTAATGCCGGGCAACTTCGACCAATATCATCAGCTCGCGGCTGCCACCTCATTGCCGCTTACCGTCGGGGAACGGATGGCCGGCAAGATGCAGTTCGAGCGGCTGCTGGAATCACGCACGCCCAAATACGTAATGTTCGACGTCACCTGGTGCGGCGGACTGACCGAAGCTCGCAAGATCGCCGCCCTCGCCGATGCCCAGGAGCTGCCCATCGCACCCCACACCGCAGGCGGTCCTCTATTGTTCTATGCCTCCACCCATCTCACCACGGCATCGCCAAACGTATGGATCCAGGAAAGCTGCCAGAGATTCTACGAACGCGACTGGCCGTTAATGCTGGAAAGTCCCATCGCTCCGAAAGATGGTTTTATCCAGGTTCCTGAGGAAAGCGGCTTCGGCATGCGGATCAAACCCGAAGCCTGGAACCATCCCGCCTCCATTCACGCAGTCACCGAACATTAGAAGATTCGCACTTAGGAGTCGTTCATGAAAATCCGTGTCGATGGCGGATATGCCATCCGATGATCCATGTAAAGTAGCCAAAAGGCACCTGCCCAAGGAGAAGCATGCACCGAGCCCGCGCTGCGCTACTCGTCTTCAGTCTCACTGGTACGCTGACTGCCCAGCAGACTGCTGGGGTCGTTGCCGGTTTCACCTCTCAGAGCTCGCCTGGCGAAGCCGGCTGGGAGCAACATTTCAAATCAATGCCCGATCCGCAGCGCATGCGGGCCAACATGGAGCGGCTCAGCGCCCATCCTCATCATGTCGGCTCACCCTACGACAAAGAGAACGCTGAGTGGATCCTGGCCCAGTACAAGCAGTGGGGATGGGACGCCCACATTGAAGAATTTCAGGTTCTCTTTCCCACCCCGAAATTGCGCTTGCTGGAGATGGTCGCGCCCTCGAAGTTCACTGCCAAGCTGGAGGAGCCAGCAGTCGCCGTCGATCCAACCTCAAACCAAAAGGATGAGCAGCTCCCCACCTACAACGCCTACTCACCCGACGGTGATGTGACCGCACCGCTGGTCTACGTGAACTACGGCCTGGTTGCTGACTACGAAGAGCTCGCTCGTCACGGTGTTTCTGTGAAAGGCGCCATCGTGATCGCCCGCTATGGAGAATCCTGGCGAGGCATCAAGCCCAAGCTCGCAGCCGAGCACGGCGCCATCGGGTGCATCATCTATTCCGATCCTGCGGATGACGGCTACACCCAGCAACTCCCCTTTCCCAAAGGGCCGATGCGTCCACCAGACGGAGCGCAACGGGGCAGCGTGCTGGACGCTCCGCTCTATCCTGGCGACCCGCTCACCCCGGGAGTAGCCGCAACCAAAGACGCCAAACGCCTCAAGCTGCAGGATGCCCAGTCTCTAGCCAAGATTCCGGTGCTTCCTATCTCCTACGCTGACGCCCAACCGCTGCTCGCTGCCCTCGAAGGTCCGGTCGCACCCGCGAATTGGCGCGGAGCCCTGCCCTTTACGTACCGCATGGGTCCAGGCCCCGCGAAGGTCCATTTGCAGCTCGCTTTTAACTGGGACCTGAAACCCGTGTATGACGTGATCGCGACCATGCGCGGCGCAGAGGAGCCCGACCTGTGGGTACTGCGCGGCAACCACCACGATGGTTGGGTCAATGGCGCCGACGATCCAGTTTCCGGCCAGGTGGTGCTACTGGAAGAAGCGCGCGCTCTGGGAGAATTAGCAAAGCAGGGATGGAAACCGAAACGCACCATCATCTACGCCTCCTGGGATGGCGAAGAGCCCATGCTGCTCGGTTCCACCGAGTGGGTGGAGGCACACGCAGACGAGTTGCGGCAGCATGCGGCCGTTTACATCAACACGGATGGCAACGAGCGCGGCTATCTGAGCGTGGAGGGTTCCCATGCGCTGCAGTCGTTGATGAATGGCGTAGCTAAGGATGTCGAGGACCCTGAATCCAGAGCCTCCGTCTTCAAACGTCAGCAAGCGCGCTTGCTGCTGCATGGAACGCCCAAGCAGCAAGAGCAAGCACGGAGCGGCGGCGACCTGGGTATCGGTCCACTGGGTTCTGGTTCAGACTTTAGTGGGTTTATCGACCACGTCGGGATTGCGACCATCAATCTCGGATTCGAGGGAGAAGATCCCTCCGGCAACTACCACTCCATCTACGACGACTTTTATTGGTACTCGCATTTCTCCGACTACGACTTCGTCTATGGCCGCGCCCTGGCGCAGACGGCAGGTCTAACCGTGCTGCGCATGGCTGACGCCGATATCATGCCGTACGATTTCGATGGCCTGTCTCATACCGTGGGGCAATACATCGACGAGGTCAAGGCGTTGCTCGAGACTCGCCGTAAGGAGGCGGAGGATATCAAGCGCAATCTGGCCGACGGTATATATGAGGCGGCAAACGATCCTCGAAACCCCACCGTCGCCCCGCCGGCTAGAGAGATTCCGCCCTACCTGAACTTCGCGCCGCTCGACAACGCGGCCACCGCTCTGAAGCAGGCTGCCGCGCAATACAGCAAGGCGCTTGCTGTCGCGCAGGGCAAACCCCTGGCCCCCGATCGTCTGCAGACAATCAATCAGCAGTTGGCGCTGGCAGAGAGAAAACTGACCAATGAGCAAGGTCTGCCGCGACGCCCATGGATGAAGCACCTGCTCTATGCTCCGGGATGGTATACCGGTTACAGCGCCAAGACCATGCCCGGAGTAAGAGAAGCCATCGAAGAGGGCCGCTACGCTGAAGCGGAGGAACAAGTGGTGCTGGTAGCCCGCGCGTTGCAGGATGAGGCGACCTGGATTGAGCAAATCGCCAAAGAGCTCAGCAACTGAGAGTCTTACTCAGATCAGCTGTTTTTCGGCCATCACCTTTCGCACGTACGTCAGGTCCCTGCGCATGGCAGCGATCAATTCTTCCTTGGGAATGGTGAGCGTCTTCTTTCCGTTCTCAGCGCCACCCAGCCCGGGATACTCAAAGTGCAGTTGGACCGGGCCTGAGAAGCGGCCGCCGGCCTTGACCAGGCCAAAGAATCCGTCGAAGTTGACCATGCCCTGGCCGGTAGGGCACCAGTGCGGCACCCAGGCATCTGCAATACCCAGCGATTTATCGTAAGGATCCGTGTGGGCGTTTTTTCCCGGGTTCTGTTTCCATAAGAAGTCCTTAAGCGCGATTCCCCTCATCTGGTTCATGACCAGGCGAGAGCTGTCGATCCAGCCGCCATAGCCGCCTTCGACCGTGGCGTGGCCGATGTCGTAGTTCACGCCCACCCATCGTGGATCAAGACCCTGGAACAAGTTCCAAAGATCCCAAACGGGAGCTCCGACGAGTCCGGGCCCGGAGTGGGTGTGATACATGCCGCAGATCTGATGTTTTTCGTTCAGCTCGGCCAGCGCTTTCACTTGCGGCCTGTATTCATCGAGCCGTTCTGCGATGCCTTTGTCCGCGGGGTAGGTTAACCATCCCCATCGGTAATAGCGAATGCCCAGTTGGCTGGCTGTTTTCAAGACCGCGTCGGCATGAGGAGTATCGATGCTCATGATGTCGCTGGTAATCATCGGAACTTGCAGGCCGGCGCGGTGAACCGCTTCCACAGCCGCGGGAAGATCCGTCTCCACCCGTTCGGGCAGGACGTGGCCTCCGGCACGAACCGTAATATCAACGCCATCGAACCCGATGTCTCTGGCGATAGACGCCGCATCGCTGATGCTGGTCCACTGCAGGTGTTTGGAGAAGACGCAAATCTTCAGCTTGCCTGGATCAGCGGGCGTACCCTCGGTGGCAGGTGCAGTTTCGGGAGTTTCTTCGGCAAATGCCTGCCAGGCGCTGGACATAGCAGCTCCCAACAGCAACGTTCGCCGCGACATCATACCTTGGGACAAGTCGTTGGTCATTTTGTTGTCATCCATTCTGCAGAGATTTAATGAGAAGGCAGGCCGAAGCACAAGAATACCGAGCCGGCCGCTACCGCGACGAATTGCTTGCCATCCAAAGCAAATGTCATAGGAGAGGCCTTCATGCCGACGTTGGTGTTAAAGTGCCACAACGTTTTGCCATTGCGCTCATCGACAGCTACGAAAGCCCCGTTCGGATCGCCATAGAATACGATTCCGCCGGCGGTTGCCAGCACGCCGGACCAGGTTTTCAAAATTACCGGTCCCCGCTGTGCGATCTCCCACGCCACATCGCCGGTGTCGATATGAATGGCCCGCATGTAGCGTTCGGAAGGTGTATCGGGATGCCCGGATGCTTTCTGCTGTCCGGGGGCCTCGATCTCATGGCAAGCTTCCAGGGTCATCAAATAGTAGAGGCGCGTGGTGTGGCTGAACGCTGTGGAGCTCCAGTTAGCTGCGTTGTCCGGACAGCCCTTTTCTCGATCCGACGCCGTCGGCGGTAGGACCGCAAGCTTTGGTCGCCCGTCAGCGCCGATGCCGGTAGCCCAGTTCACTCGATGCAGGAATGTTTTGGCGAGGAGCAGCTCGCCGTTGGTCCTGTCCAATACATAGAAGAACCCGTTGCGGTCCGCATGCAGCAGCAGCTTTCTTGGCTTTCCGTGATATTCGATATCCACCAGAACCGGAGGCTCCTCGGCATCCCTGTCTGCGGTATCGTGTGGCGTGAACTGGAAGTACCATTTCACCGCGCCGGTCTTGGGATTCAGGGCGAGGATGCAATCGGTAAAGAGATTGTCACCGGGACGGTTGCGATCATCGCGATCGGGCCAGGGGTTGCCGGTGGCCCAGTAAAGCGTATCTGTCTCTTTGTCGTATGTCCCGGTAAGCCAGGTAGAACCCCCGGCGAGCAGCGGCGGTTCCTTACCCCACGATTCGATCCCGGGGTCGCCGGCCTTCGCCGGCAGCGTCCAGTGGCGCCAAAGCAGCTTACCGGTTGAAGCCTTGTAGCAGGCAATAAACCCGCGCATGCCCCAATCTCCTCCGGACACGCCCGCAATGACCGTGTCATTCAGGATCAACGGTGACACGGTCGACCCGTAATGCTCCTTCTCTTCCGGCATCACTACGTCCCATACCAGGCTACCGGTCAGGCGATTCAGGGCCAGCAGATGGGCGTTATCTGTAACCACGAAGATTTTGTCGTCGAGAATCGCCACCCCGCGATTGGTGCCGACCGAAGCATCTCCCACCAGGCCCGGGGTCGGTGGGCGCGAATACTTCCAGATTTGGGCTCCGGTGAGAGCGTTGAGCGCATAGGCCTGGTTGTTGCCCGAGACGTACATGATGCCGTCCACCACGATCGGCGTCGACTCCAGGCCGAAATGTGGCATGGGGAAGATCCACTTGAGAACCAGGTCCTTTACGTTCGCTGCGTTGATCTGCGTCAGGCTGCTGTATCGGTTGCCATCCAGCTTGCCATTGTAAGTAGGCCAATCACCCGGCCGCGGGTTCAGGATCCTGGAAAAATCGACGTCCTGTGCGTGGGAACTACTTCGAGTATTGGCTTCCTTCAAAGGGCCCGGCTCAATTCCTGTCAGTTGGCTGAGATAAGCGCTCAGGTTCTGGATCTGTTCGGGGGTGCCGTTGACCGGCTTCATCAGCGAACGGCGCTCGTCGACGACCTTCACCATGTCGGTTGCCTGCAACAGATGAAGCGTCCCATCCAGGTCCTGCAACTGCAATTCGAAATTTGTACGTCCTCGAGCAAAGCCTTGCAGGGTTTTTCCATCGTGGAGCGTGACTGTAACCAGGCCGTAGCCGGGGGTAATGTTTTGGTCGGGATGCAGCAGAGCGGTGAGAATCTCATCCACCGTCATCCTGCTGCCCACATCCGATAGATCCGGCCCCGTGGAGGATCCTCGGCCACGCACCATGTGGCAGCTGCCGCAATTACCCTCACCCCAGAAGTATTGGCCTCCCAGGCTCCCGTCGCCGGGAACAATCGCCTGAGATGCCGGAGAGTTGAGGGAATGAACATAGGCCGTAATGGCATCGATCTGCTGTGGAGGCAGGGTTCCGAAGGCCGGCATGCCTCCGGAGAGAATGCCAGACTTGATGAGATTGCGTAGTTGATCGACCGTGCGCCTGCGCACATCCGGGTTGCCGGTAAGCTTCGGCGCATGATCGGTTCCTAAGGTATCGGCTCCATGGCACCCGGAGCAGTTGCTCGCATACACTGTCTGTCCATCGTGAATCAATGTCAGCGGTCGAGATTGAAGTGTTTGGCCCAGCGAGAACACGGGCAGGAAGAAAGCGATCAGCGGAAGATAGCGGCCGATGCGCACTCTGCGCGACGCTTGGTGGACATCGGAGCCTATCCTCACTGATACCAATCTCCCTTTGTTTCAACCTGTCCTAAAGGGTTCATTCTGCGCCCGAACGCGGAAAGCAGTTGACGAGAACGGAAGCGATGATATATCAGTTCCAACATGTCGCGCAATAAAGAACGGAAGCTATGAAACGGACATCCCAGGTCGAACGCATTCCGTATGACGATGGCGCCGGGCGCGAGAGACATCCCCTGGGCGATTTCCCCAGTGATTCAAAGACCAGTCCGGTCCTATCCCAAAGCCGCTGGGTGATGCTGGCATTCGCCTTTGTGGCCACGGTCATTAATTATCTTGACCGGCAGACGCTGTCTGTCATGGCGCCGGTGTTGCTCGAGCGCTTCAAGATTTCAGCCACTATCTACAGCCACATCATTTTTGCTTTCATGTTGGCTTACACGGTGATGAACGGGGTCTCAGGCCCACTCCTTGATCGGCTCGGAACCAAGCTCGGGTATGCACTGACGATCGCGTGGTGGTCGGCGGCCGAGATTCTTCACGCGTTCTCCGGTGGTGCGATCAGCCTGGGTGTATTCCGATTCCTTCTCGGTGTGGGCGAGGCAGGGAACTATCCCGCAGGGGTAAAGGTCATCGGGGAATGGTTTCCACCTCAGGAGCGATCCCTGGCATCGGGAATCTTCAATAGTGGCGCGGCCGTGGGAGCCATGCTTGCGCCTCCCTTGTTGGCGTGGACGGTTCTGGAGATGGGATGGCAGGCGTCCTTCGTGATTGTGGGCGTCTTGGGGTTTGTCTGGTTAGCCGCGTGGTGGACCTTTTATCGCACTCCTCCCATTAATCCCGCAGAACCGGAAATCCCTCCGCCTGCTGTTTGGGCCCTTGCCAAGACGCGGTTCGTTTGGCAGTTCACCTTGTCGAAAGTTTTTGCCGATCCGGTCTGGTATTTCTACACCTTCTGGTTTCCTCAGTACCTGAAGGTCGGCCACGGGTTCACCATGAAAGAGATTGGCGAGACAGCCTGGATCCCTTTTTTTACCGGAGGCATCGGAAACCTGGCCGGGGGTTTTCTGTGCAGTGGGCTGCTGCGGTTTGGAATGTCTCCACAGATTGCCCGGCGGGTTGGCGTTCTCTTCTTCTCTGCACTGATGGTAGCGGCTGTGCCGGCGGCAATGGTCCATAGTTCAGTGCTTGCGATAGCGCTTATATCCACCGCGACGTTTGGTTATTGCGGGGCCTTGGCCAATGTTCTTGCCATTCCTCGAGACTTGTTCCCCAAGAACGCTGTGGCTTCTATCTGGGGGCTTGCAAGCATGGGTTCAGGCTTCGGTGGGATGTTCTTCAGCCTGGTGACTGGATGGCTGGTTGACCACTATTCGTTCAAGCCGGCATTCGTGCTGTTCGGATTAACGCCGATCATTGCCGCTGGTCTTGTCTGGTGGCTGCCTCGCACCATAGCACCTGATGTGCGTGCGCGGGCCTGAGTAGGTGAACATCAAGGCTCGCTTATTGTGATATATCACATTGCTCATATTCTATGCAGAAGAAGAATTCGATGGTACCATCGGGACGTTTATACGAAACCGGCCAACAGTCGAACCCAGTTCCAACAGCGAGGCTGGATTGAAAAAACCTACGCTCATATCTAACCGGCAGAGACGTCCGGGTGAGTCGCTCGCCGGAAGGGCATACCAGCAGATCCGCGACGAAATTCTGAGAGGCGACCTGGCAATTGGCGATGTACTGTCACGGAGGAAGCTGGCTGACCGGCTTAACATGAGTTTCCTGCCGATTACGGAAGCAATGCAGCGCCTGGAAGTAGAGGGCCTGGTCGAGAGCAGGCCGCGCATCGGGACGCGGGTTCGCATACCTACTGAGCAGGACATTCGCAATAGTTATGTCATTCGCGAAGCTCTTGAATCACAAGCCGCGAGGCTTTGCGCCGAACACATCACTGCGGCGGATAAGAAACAGCTTCTTACCAGCGCCAAACATCTGGATAACCTGCATAAGGTTTCAGGACCAGAGGCCGAGGATTCCAGGTTTCTGTTTTCTGTACACACGTACCATATGCAATTCCACATGAGGATTGCCGAACTAGGGCAGTGCCCAGGGCTGACCAGCGCGATTGAAAAGGCGCAGGTGCTGGTATTCAACTGGCTTTACGATACGGCTGCGAACAACAACAGAACCCCAGCAAAGTTTCATGCGAATCTGGCGGACGCGCTGTGCTCTGGAGATCCACTGGCCGCTGATAGTGCCATGCGGTCGCATATTCGCAATGGGCTGGACCAGGTGCTGGAGCGGCTTGCCAGCTCTGAACATGGCAATAGCTGGCGACTTAAGAGTGCCAGAAGCTAAGGACGAGCCGGCCCATCAGGCATGTCCTACTGCCATATCAAAGGCATACGGGGCGGTGGAGTGTGTTCTTTCGGGAGGACCGCCGCTTCAGCCAATACCAATGGGGTTAGGTAGACTACTATCGGAATCCAAATAAAAGGAACAACGGAGCGGTAGAAACGATGCCTGTTTCAATCAGCGGTCAGGTGGCTGTCATTGTGGGTGCGTCCAGCGGTATTGGCCGGGCGGCTGCAGTACTTTTCGCACGCGAGGGTGCGAAGGTTGTGGCTGCTGCAAGGCGCGAGGATCGACTGCAATCTCTTAAAGATGAGCTCGAGAAGGAGCAATGCGCGATCACGATCAAGCGTGCAGACGCCTCGAACCCCGACGATATGCAGCAGCTGGCACAGGAGACTCTCAAGCAGTTCGGCAAGATCGATATTCTGGTGGTCGCGAGCGGCATCAATACGCCTGATCGCTCCATGAAACGGTTGACTCCCGCAATATGGAAGTCGCTGGTGAATGTAAATCTCGATGGGGCTTTTTATGCGACGCATGCCATTCTGCCTTCCATGCGGGATGCCGGCGCCGGCCATCTGATTTACATTTCCTCGATCAGTGGGGTCCAGGCGGATGTATCCGGCGCGGCCTATCAAGCGTCCAAGCGCGGCGTCGTGGGTCTGGCCCACGCGATCCGCATGGAAGAGAAGCAAAACGGCATAAGAACGTGCGTGATATGTCCGGGCCTGGTCAATACCGAGTTGTTGGAGAAAAGGCCGGTCAAGCCGTCGCCCGAGGAATTGGCAAAGGCCTTGCAGGCCGAAGATGTTGCTGAGACGATTTTGCACGTTGCGAAATTGCCGGTGCGCGCTTCTATACCGGAACTGATTTTGCTTCCGGCTACACAGTAAATTCGACTGGAAAAGGCACGAATGGATTTAAAGGGAAAAGTCTGCTTAGTCACCGGGGGTTCCAGTGGTATCGGGGCTGCCACTGCCGTCACCCTGGCACGTAAGGGCGCTCATGTTGCTGTGGTTGCAAGGAAGCCTGTTCCGTTGCCGGACAGTCTTGTCTCGGCTGTCGAGGTTCATGGAACGACGGCTCGATTTGTGGAAGCCGACGTTGCAGATCCTGAGGCTTGCCGAAAATGTGTCGAGCAGGTGGTGCAGGACTTCGGTCGTCTCGACGTTCTTGTGCACTCAGCCGGCAGCCCGGTTCCGGGTGGTTTTTATGCGGTGAGCGACGAGAGCTGGATGAACGCGTTTGCCGTGCATGTGCACTCGATCTTCTGGATGTCCCGGGCTGCGGCGCCGCATATTGCTAAGCAGGGTGGGGGAGCGATTATTCTGCTTGGATCAGCCGCGGGATTGCGCGGGTGCCTGGGCGCATTCGCCTACGGGGTCGTGAAGGGTGCATTGCCGCAGTTCGCTCGTGTTCTCGGCCGCGAACTTGCCGAGCAGCGGATTCGGGTTAACTGTGTTTCTCCCGGTGTCATTCGGACGCCGTTTCATGATGCTCTTTCTCCGGAACAGGCGAAGAACAATGTTGAAAACAGAATTCCGCTGCACATGGAAGGTAAGCCAGAGGATGTTGCTGCGCTGATTACGACGCTGGTGGAGAACGACTTCATCACCGGTGAGAACATGGTGATTGATGGCGGGATGACGATGCGTATTGTGTAGGTTTACTCAGCTGTGCGTGGTGTAACCCATGCCCGCCAGCACTCCACGCATGTAAGCGAAGCTGCTGATGACGCCCGGCATCGGGTCGTCACCGTGAACCTCGTATTCCAAATCGACGAACCCCTCGTATTTCATCGCAATGAGGGCTTCGAAAATCTGCCGCACAGGCATTAAGCCGTCGCCCACAGCAACCTGGCTCTCCTTAGCCTGAAAGTCCGTGAGGTCTTTCATGTGCACGTCGAACAGCCGCGGACCTACCTGTTTGATCGCCTCCACCACATCGGTGCCGGCACGCACCGTGTGTCCTACATCGATGCAGCAGCCCATGCGCGGATCCATGCTGCTGACCGCCTTCAGTACATCCAGCGGGGAATGCCACAACTTGTCCTCGGGGCCGTGATTGTGGATGGCGAATCGTATGTCGTACTCCTTCACAAACTTCTCGATACGCGGAAGAGTATTTGGCGTGGGATCTCCAGCGACAATCACCTTGATACCCGCTCGCTTGCAATACTCGAACTTGCTGCGGATGTCGTCGTCCTCGTCCTTGGGGAAGTAGATCGCTCCTGCGGCGTGTAGCTGGATGCCGGCCGCATGATAGTCGTCGAGCGCTTTCGCCTCCTCCGTCGGATCCATCGGGAGATGATCTTTGACGTCCTTGACATTCAGCGCAAGCACGTTGAGCTGCTTCATGTAGCCAATCAACTGCGCGCGATCAAAATTGCGGAAGGTATAGCTGCACAGGCCCAGACGAACCGGCGATGATGCGTCATGGGACTGTGCTACTGCGGGTAAAGAACTGGAGGTAGCGTAGGCCGCCGCGGCAAGTGCGCCGGAGCGGACGAAAGTACGACGGGATAGGGTCATTTCCTTTGAGTCATTCATCTAGATGTGCGGAGCCCAACCCTTCTCATATTCACGTCCCCACCCCTTCATGGCTTGTGGATCACCCAGGATCTTGCCATCCTTTGTATCCAGCGCCAACTCGCGGTTCACTTCCCAGGCGATGTTCGAAAGCTGCAGGATGGTCACGGATACGTTTCCAACAGCAATCGGAGCGTTCAGTTTCTCTCCGCTGCGGATGCCCGCGATGAAGTTTTTAAAATGAGCGTCGGTCATGGAATCCGCGCCGCGAAGATCAGAAGACGAGGTGTTCTTTCCAGTCTTGAATTCGCTGGTCATCTTTCCATTGAGGTCGTAAATCTCGTACCCATCGCGATCGACAACTACCGTGCCGGTGGTTCCCATGATGGCCGCGCCGCGGTCGCGATTGTAGAACTTCATGCCCTGGCAGCTCTTGCCTTCCCAGGAAATCATTTTGTCCTTGTAGTCGAAGCTGGTCACCAGCGTGTCATAGAACTGCCAGTCATCCTGGAACTGGTATCGGCCGCCGGTGGCAGTAACCCGCTGGGGATAGTCCACATCGAGGGCCCAGCGGCAAACATCCACCTCGTGGGTTCCGTTGTTGAGCGCTTCCCCTGTGCCGTAGGTCCTGAACCAGTGCCAGTTGTAGGGCTGCACATTGTCGGTGTAGGGCCTGCGGGGCGCCGGCCCTTGCCACAGATCCCAATCAAGCTGGGGCGGCACGGGCGCCGGCTTGCCGGTGCCAATCGTCTTGCGGGTGTTGGAGTACCAGGCCTTCGCATAGTAGGCCCGGCCGATCAGTCCGCCATGAATTTTTTCGACGATCTCGATAGAGTGGGGCGACGAGCGTTGCTGGGTGCCCATCTGCACCACCTTGCCGTATTTCTTTTGCGCCTCAACCAGCAGTGCACCTTCGGCGGGGTTGTGGCTGCACGGCTTCTCTACATAAACATGCTTACCCGCCTGTAGCCCGGCGATAGCCATCGGAGTGTGCCAGTGGTCGGGGCTGGCGATGCTGATGGCATCCACATCTTTCTGCTCCAGGATCTTGCGAAAATCCTTCTGCTTTGCGGGCGCGTCACCCATCGCCTGCTGGGTCTGGGCGGCGAACTTATCCATCGTCTTGCTGTCCACATCGCACACGTGCGTGATACAGGCGCTGTCCTTATTAGCCTGCAGCGCCGACAAGTGGGCATACCCGCGGCTGTTGAGCCCGATCACCGCAAAATTCAGGCGATTGTTGGAGCCGAGAATCTGAGCATAGCTTTTGGCGTTGGCGCGGATCGCCAGCCCAGCTGCTCCCACCGCGAGCGTATCGAGAAACTCACGACGATTGACCATAGTTCCCCCCTTTTCGATCCCATAACCAGCCGGAATCGACGTCTGCAACACTATACCTGCGTATTGACGAGTGTGACCGAAGATAAGGTTTCAATTGCCCAGGCCAGACGGCAAAAAACAACTTGCTTTCAATAGGTTACGGTAGAGCAGGCGACTGGTCTCCATCCACCATAGCGGGACGAAAACCCATCGTTGACAGTTGTTGTGAGCGAAGACTAGCGTTATGGGTTCGACCCCCCAACGTCGCCGATTGTACGGAGACCTGCCACTTGGCCCCGATAATATTCGCGTTCCGGCCCGCGCATTTCCGCACGGCGCCCTCTGTGGTGATCGCGGCGGCCCTGTTGGCAGTACTCGCAGGATGCCAAGGCAGGCATACCACCTCGTCTCAATCGCGCGAACATCTTGACTTCAACCAGGATGTGCAGCCGATTCTGGCCAGCAACTGTTTCAGTTGTCATGGCCCTGACCCGGAAATGCGGAAGGCCAACCTTCGGCTTGACCTGGAAGAGTCTGCTTTCAAGAAGCGTCCCGGGAAACCGGACGCGATCGTACCGGGACACCCGGAGTCGAGCGAATTAGTCCGCCGCATCGAATCGAAGGATCCCCACTACCTGATGCCGCAATCTTCACTGGGCGAAGCGAAGCCCATGAAGCCCGGGGAGGTCGCGATTCTGAAGCAATGGGTGGCCGAGGGTGCACACTACAGGCCCCACTGGGCATTTGAAAAGCCGGTACGGGCAGCAGTGCCGCAACTGCAGACCGCAGGCTGGGCAAAAACGCCGATCGACGCCTTCATTCTTCGCCGGCTGACTAAAGAGAGTCTGCGACCCTCGCCCGAGGCGGACAAACGCACCCTGATTCGCCGGGTCACGCTCGACCTGACCGGCCTCCTACCGACTCCCGAAGAGGTCCATCAGTTTGTCCAGGACTCTTCGCCCCAGGCTTACGAGCATCTTGTTGACCGGCTGCTGGCAAGTCCGGCTTTTGGCGAACAGAGGGCGCGTTACTGGCTCGACTATGCCCGCTATGCCGATACCTACGGGTTGCACTTTGACAACAGCCGTTACATTTGGGCGTATCGCGACTATCTGATCAAAGCGTTCAATACCAACAAGCCATTCGATCAGTTCGCCAAAGAGCAAATTGCGGGCGATCTACTGCCGCCGCGTAACCTCGATCAAATTGTTGCCAGCGGATACGTCCGGTCCGGCGTGAGCAGCAATGAAGGTGGAACGATTCCCGAGGAGCTGCGCGTCAACATCGCCCGCGAGCGCACTGAGGCTTATGGGGCCGCATTCCTGGGCCTGACCGTAGGGTGTGCCGTCTGCCACGACCACAAATATGATCCGACGACGCAAAAAGACTTTTACCAGCTAAGCGCTTTCTTCAACAACATCAATGAACAGCCCTTCAACGGTGATAAACCGAATTGGGCGCCCGTGGTCCACATCCCAAAACCGCAGAACCTCGGGGCTTACAACACGCTATTGTCGAAACGCGCAGAAATTGAGCGGCAGTTAAACGCCTTGCGGTTAAAGGACCGGGTCCTGGTTCAGCGGTGGCTCGCGTCAAAACAGAATCCAGCGCAGCCGGTTGCGACCGATAAACTGCTGCTTCGCCTGCGTCTGGATGAAGGCGGCGGCGAAGTGCTGAAGAATAGCGCGCCTGATGCCAATCCCAAGACCTTTCCCATTGGAAAGTTCAAGCCGCAGTGGGGGGAAACCACCTGGCTGTGGCCAGACTTCCGCATGGACACCAGCACCCGAGTGGAGTTGGGACAGATCGGCGACTTCGAAGGTAACCAGCCATTTTCGAGCGGTGGCTGGTTCATGCTCCGCTCCGCGCCGAATTTCACTTCATCGAAGGTGGCGGGTGCACTGATCTCCAAGATGGATTCCACCCAGCACGACCGCGGGTGGGTCCTGGCCGCGGAGAACGGCATGATCAGTGTCATGCTGGCCGACCAGGCGCCGAAGGAACAACCGGCTCCTGACAAGCCCAAGAAGGGTACGAAAAAAGTCGAGGCGCCGAAGGTAAAGATCCCGAAAGACACCACGCCCATGCGGGCCATCAAGGTCTCAACGGTGACGGCTTTGCCTACCAATGGCCAGTGGGATCACCTCTTCTTTACTTACGATGGATCGGGCAGGGCAGCGGGCATCAAGCTCTATGTGAACGGCGCGCCGGTTGCCACAAAAGTAGTTTCCGACACACTTGCCCGCAATAGCATGCGCACGTCGGCGCCACTGCAACTGGGAAGGAAATCTCCTGATGAGCAACCGGCTCGTGACACGCGCTACCAGGATCTCCGGCTCTATGCGCGGGCATTGACCGAGGACGAAGCGAAGAGACTTCCGTTCGAAGACTACGTGGCGGAGATTACCAGCAGGCCCGCAAGCCAGTGGAACCGCGATCAATGGCATGCGGTGACTGAGTTTTACTTCGCCAATGTGGATGAGCCGGCGAAGGCGATGCAAGCCCAGATTCAAAAGATGGATGCCGAACTCGACAGGCTTTCCGAGGGAGGCGACGTTTCGCTGGTCGCACAAGAACGGCCGGCAGTGGCCTACGCGGATATTCTGACCCGCGGCATCTACACCGCGCGCAAAGAGCGAGTCGAGGCCAACACGCCGCATTTTCTCCCCCCTCTGCCTGCGGGGGAGCCGCACAATCGCCTGGCGCTGGCTGAGTGGACCGTCAGCCCGGAAAATCCTTTGACCGCGCGCGTCACCGTCAATCGCATGTGGAACGAGCTGTTCGGGGCCGGCCTGGTCGAGACGACCGAGGACTTCGGCATCATGGGCCAGCGCCCATCGCATCCCGAGCTGCTCGACTGGCTAGCAGTGGAGTTCCGCGAGAGCGGCTGGGACATGAAGCACATGTACAAGCTCATGGTCATGTCCGCCGCGTACCGGCAGAGTGCCAAATCAACTCCGGATCAGTTGGCCCGGGATCCGAAAAACCTTCTGCTGGCGCACGGCCCGCGCTTCCGTATGGATGCCGAGATGCTTCGCGACATTGCTCTTCAGTCCAGCGGGCTCTTAGTGAACAAGGTCGGCGGCCCGAGCGTGAAGCCATATCAGCCCGACAATGTGTGGGAGTCGGTCGGTTATCCCACCAGCGACACCACCAAGTACAAGCAGGACCATGGGCAGGCGCTCTATAGGCGCAGCCTCTACACCTATTGGAAGCGCATGGCGATGCCGCCCAACATGGATGCCTTCGATGCGCCCACACGCGACACTGCCTGTACTCGCCGCCAGCGCACTGACACGCCGCTCCAGGCATTGGTAACCATGAATGATCCCCAATGGGTAGAAGCGTCGCGCGCGCTTGCGGAGCGATTGATCAAGCAGGGCGGCAAGCAGCCGGAGCAACGAATTCAATATCTCAGCGAACTGGTGCTTTCCCATGACCCATCGCCGCAAATGGCCTCGGTGTTGGAGCAATCGTTCAACCAGATGGAAAAACACTATGCGACCGACCCCACTGCAGCGCACGACCTGGTTGCGGTGGGCGAAAAACCTCGCGATGCCGCCATTCCTCCGCCAGAACTCGCCGCCTGGACGATGGTCGTGAGCCAAGTGCTGAACCTTGATGAGGCGTTGAACAAGTAATAGCGTAAGGAGAAATGCCGTGAAGCAACATCCGCTATGCACTGATCCTGACAACGGTCCAACCATCATGGACCTCCCCATTGCGGAGGGTATGAAGGCGGAATGGGCAGAGCTTGAGACCCGACGGCATTTTCTGGGCAGGGCGGGAAAGGTGCTCGGCTGGGCGGCGCTGGCAAGTCTGGGCGGCGAGCGAATGTTTACCGGGCATGCGCACGCGGCGAATGTTGTGCCCTCTCCGCAAAGCCTCCGGCTGCCCCAGTTTGCTCCTAAAGCAAAGCGAGCGATCTACCTGTTCATGTCAGGTGGGCCTCCGCAGATGGACCTGCTGGATTACAAACCAAACCTGGCCCAGCTCTACGATAAAGACATTCCTGACTCGGTCCGCGGGGCCCAGCAGCTCACTGGCATGACCGCGGGGCAGGCGCGTTTTCCCATCGCGCCGTCTCACTGGGCGTTCAAGCAGTACGGTAAGTCCGGGACCTGGATCAGCGACCTGCTCCCTTATACAGCCCGCATGGTGGATGACCTTACCATCATCCGGTCCACCAATACCGACGCCATCAACCACGAGCCGGCGATCATGCTGCTGAACACGGGCAACATGAATGCCGGCAAACCGTGTCTTGGCGCGTGGCTCTCCTACGGATTGGGCAGCATGAACGATAACCTGCCCACGTTCATGGTGTTGCTGAGCAAGCTGAACCCCAAGGAGAATAACCAACCGGTATCCTCGCGGCTTTGGAGCAGTGGCTTTCTTTCCTCGGAATACGCTGGAGTTGGCCTGCGTTCCGCGGGCGATCCCGTGCTGTACCTGAGTGATCCCAAGGGTGTCGACCGCGACGTGCGCCGCAAGATGCTTGATGCCGTCAATGAGATCAATCGTCAGACGTATCAGGAGCTGGGCGATCCGGAAACTAACTCGCGCATTTCTGAATACGAGATGGCGTACCGGATGCAAGCCTCGGTGCCGGAACTGACGGACATGAGCCGTGAGCCCCAGTCCACCTGGGATCTTTATGGACCTGACGCCAAAGAGCCAGGAACATATGCCTACAACTGCCTGATGGCGCGGCGCATGGCGGAGCGCGGGGTGCGCTTTACCCAGATTTATAAGCGCGGGTGGGATGTGCACGCGAACGTGACTGGGTTATTGCCCGTCCTCTGCCAGGAAACGGACCGCGCGACCTACGCGCTGGTTACCGATCTGAAGCAGCGTGGTCTGCTGGACGATACCCTGGTCATCTGGGGAGGCGAGTTTGGCCGCACGGTCTACAGCCAGGGCGGCCTGACACCAGACAACTATGGCCGTGACCACCATCCGCGTTGCTTTACTACCTGGATGACAGGGGGCGGCGTAAGGCCGGGAATCAGCTACGGCGAGACTGACGAGTACAGCTACAACGTGGTGAAGGATCCGGTACCGGTTCGGGACTTCAACGCAACCCTGCTGCATTGCCTGGGAATCGACCACAACAAGCTTACTTACAAGTTTCAGGGACTGGATCAGAAGTTGACGGGTACCACTCCTGCGAGCGTCGTCACCCGTCTGCTTGCATGATGATTCAATTCAGAAGCCCAGGTATCAAGATGATCTGGGCTGCTTCTTTCCTGGTGACTATTGTCTTGCTGCTTCTGCCTTTCGTGTTCCGGCTGGATGGGAAGGCGCACGCGGACTGGCAGCAGTTCCTGGGGCGGTTCCATCCCCTGGTCGTGCATCTGCCCATTGGCCTGATCCTGCTCGTTCCCGTGCTCGATCTCGCGGGCAGAGTTCGCCCTGCCTTGCTTGAGGCGGCGATGTTTGTCCTCTCGTTGAGCCTGCTCAGTTGTTTGTTGGCCCTGAGTCTGGGCTATCTGCTCGCCTATGGCAGCGGGGAAGCAGGGGCGGGTGTATCGCGCCACATGTGGGGTGGCATCGCGCTCACCATTGCTGTGCTGGGTTGTGTGCTGGTTCGGGGTGCGACTGCCGGCGTGCGCGAATTCTACCCGTATCTGCTGGCTTGCGTCCTACTTCTGCTGGCATGGACAGCTCACCAGGGGGGCTCGCTCACCCACGGGGATAAGTATCTGACGGAGTATCTTCCCACGCCGCTGAAGCGTTTCGGCGGCATGGGCACGGTGCAGGCGAAAGCCTTCGATTTCCCCGATTCCTTTTATGCCCGCCACCTCTATCCGATTTTCGATGCCAACTGCCTGGTCTGCCATGGAGAGCAAAAGGTCAAAGGTGGTCTGCGCATGGACACCTACGACCGGTTGATGCGGGGCGGCAAAGAAGGCGCCGTCATCATTCCTGGAAAGCCCGAGCGGAGCATCTTGTTGGAGCGCATCACGCTCCCGACCGACCACAAGAAGTTCATGCCTTCGGAAGGGAAGCCCCCTCTGAAACCGGAGGAAATCGCATGGATCCGAGCATGGATTCAGCAGGGAGCGTCGGAGGAAGTGAAGTCCCTCGCCGGCATCGACGTGCCTGAGCCATTCA
>Ga0182024_10008537_pt1 | contig 21538 bp, 14 predicted proteins | sample P32metaG_FD_120480 | JGI IMG/M metagenome (GOLD analysis project Ga0182024, IMG submission 120480) | Permafrost microbial communities from Stordalen Mire, Sweden - P3-2 metaG (Illumina Assembly) | ecosystem: Environmental > Terrestrial > Soil > Wetlands > Permafrost | place: Sweden: Stordalen...
GGACGTTACCGGAATTCGCGTGCGCGAAACCGTCCCCGATTGGGTGGTGGATGCCGCGGATGAAGTGGTCTTCGTCGATTTGACGCCGCGGGCGCTGCGCAACCGGCTGGAGCGCGGCGTGGTTTATGCGCCGGAAAAGGCGCAGAAGGCCATGGAGAATTTCTTCATCGAAAGCAACCTCACCGCGTTGCGTGAGATGGCCATGAGGCACGCGGCGCACGAGTTGGAGGATAAACTGGAGGCGCCGCCGGCGGGCCAGGAGTCCGCGCTGGAGACCGAGCGCATCCTGATCTGCCTTACGGGGCGGCCCTCGTCGGCAATGCTGATCCGGCGCGCGCGGCGAGTGGCCGACTACTTGCAAGCAGGATGTCTGGCGTTGCATGTCTCTCGGAGCCCGTCGATGGATGAAACGGTTGAGCGCCACATGAGCTTCGCGCGCAATTTGCGGATTGAAACGCACATTGTGGAAGGGGAATCTATCGCGCAGACCATCGCCGAGTTCGCACGCAAGGAGCGGGTCACGCAGATCTTCATGGGGCGATCGGCGCCGCTGCCGTGGTGGAAGCGATTGCAGGAGACCACTGTCCAGCAACTGGTGCGGCAGGCTCGCGACATGCAAATCACGATTGTGGCTGAGCGGCGGCGGTAGAGTATTAAGGGATGCAGACTTTCGAAAACCCATCGAGCAACGCGAGTAAGCAAGCGGACGTGAGCCGCCGGCGAAGCTATCGTCCGCTCGTTTACGGGGCGCCCTTTGGGGGTTCTGTGAGAATCCGAGGGTGTTTGCTTGCGCTGCTCCTGGCGCCCCGCTTGTGTGTGGGCGCTGACATCAGCCTGCTGGACGAAGCGTTTGGCAACCTGTACAACTTCAACTTTCCGGCCGCACACCAGACAATCGATCGCTATATTGCCGAACATCCGCAAGAATCGTTGCCATATTCGGTGCGCGCGTCGGGCTACTTGTTCTATGAATTAGACCGGCTCGGGATCTTGGAAAGCGAGTTTCTTATCGACGACAATAAGATCGTCGATAAGAAGGCCAAGACGCCCGATCCGGCGGTGCGCGTGAAGTTTCTCAAGGCCGTCGAGGACGCGCGGACACGGGCAGACGCGGCTCTGGCCGCCGAGCCCGACGACAAGATGGCTCTTCTGTCCATGTGCATCGCGGAAGGCGTCAGCACGGACTACATGGCGTTGGTGGAGAAGCATCAAATCCTGAGTCTGGCGCCCGCTAAGAAATCGAATAACTATGCGCAGCGTCTGTTGAAGATCGACCCGAAATTCTACGACGCCTATCTCGCCGCGGGATTCTCCGAGTATATGATAGGCAGCCTGCCGTTTTTCATCCGATGGTTCGTGCATTTCGACAACGTGAACGGCGACAAGAAAGCCGGCATTCACCACGTGGAGCTGGTTGCGAACGAGGGACATTTCCTGAAGCCGTTCGCCAAGATTCTGCTGGCTATCGCGGCATTGCGCGACAAGCGGCCGCGCGATGCGCAGAAGCTGCTGCAGGAGCTGGCGAAAAATTATCCGCAAAATCCGTTGTTCCGCAGTGAGCTGGCTAAGTTGAACGCGAAAATCGGCGCGGATTAGTTTAGTATCCCAGCTTCTTATTGACCACATTCCTCAACGGCTCTCCCTTACGAAACCGTTCGAAGTTTTCCAGGAAGAATCGCATAGCCTGCTCCAGCCAATCGGCCGTATGGTCGGCGCAATGCGGCGAGAGCAACACGTTCTCCAATCGATAGAACGGGTGTCCTTCCGGTAACGGCTCGTGCGTGAATACGTCGAGGCCCGCGCCTTTGATACGGCCCGCGGTAAGCGCCTTGAGCATGGCGTCTTCGTCGATCACGGGGCCGCGGCCGATATTGATCACCACCGCCGAAGGCTTCATCGCCGCGAACTCCGCCTCGCCGATCATGCCGCGCGTTTCGGGCGTCAGGGGCGCGGAGGCCACGATATAGTCGCAGCGGGAGATCATCTCGACACGGTGTTCCGGCGAATAAATCTGGTCCACCAGCGGGTCCACATTGTATAGCGGCGGCCCGTGGCGTTTCACCGCCAGGACGCGCATGCCCATGGCACGGACGCGAGTGGCTACGGCGCGCCCGATATCGCCATAGCCCACGATGCCCACGGTCTGTCCGGAAATTTCGGTAATATCGAACTGCTCCCAGCGGCCGGCCATCTGGTTGCGAACCATGCGGCGGAAATCCTTGGCGAAGTAAAGAATCGCGCCGAGCGCGAATTCGCCCAGCGACAGGCTGAAGACGCCGGTCCCATTGGTCAGCGGCACGGGGCTTTCCACCAGCTCGGGGAAGAGCAGGCTGTCGAGGCCGGCCGAGCGCGAGTGCACCCAGCGGACTTTCGGAGCCATTGCAAAGACCTCTCGGAGCAGCGCGCGCGAGCCCGACCAATTGAAAATCACACTGGTGTCGGGAGCCGTGCGCGCAAAAGCTTCGGGCGAGTTTCCTACGGCAATTCCGGTCTTCTCGGGCAGGTCCGCGAGCATGGCGAGCTGCGGGTCGGCTGGGTCGGCCAGCACAAGCACTGTGTTATCGTCCATGAGGAGAAAGCTACCACATGTTCGACCTTTCGCTGGAAGTTTTACGGGTAGTGGAAGACGCGGCCATCGCGTCGGCGCGAACTATGGGCATGGGCGATCCGGATGGGTCCGATCATGCGGCGGTGGAATCCATGCGACGGTCGCTCGATACGATACCGATCGCCGGCACAATCGTCATCGGCGAGGGCGAGCGTGACCAGGCGCCGATGCTGTATATCGGCGAGAAAGTGGGCGCGGCGCAGGAGCCTGGCGATGGCGAGCACATGACGGTGGATATCGCGGTGGATCCGCTGGAGGGCACGAACCTGTGCTGTACGGGCGGCGCCGGGGCCATCACGGTGCTGGCGGCGGCGGAATCCGGCGGGTTGCTGCACGCGCCGGATTGTTACATGGAAAAGATCGTCGTGGGGCCGGCTGCGAAGGGCGCGGTGGATCTGGACGCGCCGGTGAGGCAGAATCTGAAATCCATCGCGCGCCGTTTGCAGCGGGGCGTGGACGATCTGGTAGTGGTGGTGCTCGACCGGCCGCGACACCACCAGTTGATCGCCGATATTCGCGGGGCGGGCGCGCGCATCCGGCTGATCTCGGACGGCGATCTTTCGGCCGGCATCGCCGCGGCGGTGGCGGGCACCGGCGTACATGCGGTGATGGGTTCGGGCGGCGCGCCGGAAGGCGTATTGACCGCGGCGGCGCTGCGCTGCCTGAACGGCGAGATTCTGGGGCGGCTGGTGGTGAAAGACGATGCGCAGAAAGAGCGTATGCAGGCGATGGGCATTCACGACTCGAACCGTATCTACACCACGCAGGACCTGGCGCCGGGTAAGACGCTGGTGTTCGCGGCCTGCGGCGTGACCGATGGAAACCTGCTGCGCGGCGTGCGCTTCACGGGCGATGGCGCGCACACGCAATCCATCGTGATGAACTCGACGCCGTCGCGGGTGCGTTTCATCGAGACGACGCACCTGGAAAACCGGCCGGACGTGAAGGTGCGGTTCCGGTAGAACTGTGGGGCAGGCTACCCAGCCTGCGGACCTGCTTTCCAGCGGGTCCAGCCGCCTGAAAGGCGGCCGGCGGTGGTTCTAAAGCGTCACTGGGATCCGCGTCGACGCTTGCGCAAACGCATATTTCCAGCCGGCCGGCGTGCGAATGTAAGTGTCGCTGAACCATAGCTTGTATTCGAACGGCTTACCCTTTTCGGCGCCCTTTACCCATAGCAGAGCGGTGATCACGGCCGTGTCGCCCCACACCCTGACCACCTGATCGGTATCTTCCTGACGCTCGTAAACCACATTCTGGCCGCGAGCCTCTGCCAGCAGATCCGCCTTGGTGAAAACGCGTCCAGTACCGGTCACCAGCGCGAAATCGTCAGCCAGAAGACGGTCCATCGTCGCCGCATCGTTTCTCTGAACCGCGGCTTGATATTCGGTATCGAGCGCAGCCACGGCTCTCTGGTCGTCCAGTGCGGATGTATCGATCTTGGCGGAAGGGGTCATGGGTCAGCGTGCTCCTTAACTCATACTATATATAGCCGGAGACCGAACTACCAACATGCTGAGGATGTGCGCTTTTGCTGTGGTGATCATCGGATGCGGTTCGGGCTGCACGCCAGTTGGAAAACAGAGTGGGCCGCCGCAGCAGCAAGAGGAGAAACATACCGGCATAATCAGCGGCACTGTCGTGAACCAGCGGGGACAGCCCGTGGCTGATGTAACGGCTAGCATATATCCAGTGGGACGCCCGTACATGGGCATCGTTCCGTCCGATCAAACCGACCGGGAGGGCAAATTCTGGTTTGGCCGGCTGACGTGGGGCAAGTATGTGGTATGCGCGCGTAAAGAAGGCGACGGTTATCGCGAGATCTGTAACAACATCTTCACTAAAGACGGCGGCCCTGTTGTGACCTTGTCACCCCGAGCCCCCGCCGCGAGTGTCCAGGCGACCATCGGTCCCAAAGCTGGAACCCTCACAGGAAAGATCAGAGATTCGGTGACGGGCCTGCCCGTGAATCCGATCACGGATGCGGTTACTGGAGTACCCGGGGCCGTGGTACTGCGGATCCGTCCATCAACTGACAACGGGCGGTATTTCGACCAGGCGATAGGCCGGCAGTTCACTACCTTAATCCCACCGGATGCAGATCTGGAGCTTGAGGTTCGTGCGCCCGGATACCAATTGTGGCGTTTCTCGGCGACCGGCGGCAAGCCGTTCCGAATTAAGTCCGGGGAGAAACGGATCTTGCACATTCGGTTGCGACCGGATCTACAGTAATGGACGGCGACGCAGTCCGCGCTGAGCGGAACTCTGCCCCGCGCCTACAGCATGGCCCAACCTATTGCTTCGTAAGTTGCTTCAATGCTTCTATGGCTCTCTGCCTCACAGCAGGATCTGTTCCACTAGCCGCCCTCCTAAGATGTTCCGTCGCGCCGCTTACATCGCCTTTTTCGGCGAGAGCGGTTCCCAAATCCAAATGGGCGCGGCTGAAATCGGGACGAAGCCGCAGGGACTCCCGGTACTCGCCAATGGCCGCATCCACATGGTTTTGGCCCTGCAGGACGCTCCCTAACAAATCATGCGCTTCCGGCAGAGTCGGATCTGTTTGAATCGCGAGTTCCAATTGCTTCCTGGCGTCCTCCGGACGGTTCAAGCGGGCCAGAGCCACGGCGAAATTGCAGCGCGTCATGGCGTTGTCCGGCTTGGCCTTCAACGACCGTTCGAAATGATCGGCGGCTTGGGCCAGTTCGCCCTGCGAACCCAGCGCCATCCCCAGGTTGCCCTGCGCATCCGCGAAATCGGGTTGCACACGGAGCGCCGACAGGAATGCCGTTTCCGCGTCTTTCAGGTTGCCTGTTTCGGCCATGGCACTGCCCAGGTTATTGTAGGCCTCGGGCAGATCGGGATCGAGTTCCGCCGATCTTCGGAAGGCGCGGATTTCGTCGGCATGACGGCCCGCCCGCGAATAGATCTCGCCGAGTGCATACCATCCTCTGGCATCGTCCGGCGCCGCCTGGATCGCGCGGTTCAGGGCATCGGCGGCTCGCGGCAACTGTCCCAATGCTTCCAGAGCGTCTGCCAGCCTGCGTAGCGTCCACGCAGACCTGGGGTCGCGCTCCACGGCCTGTTCGTAAGCTGTGACGGCCTTAGACGCGTCTCCCTTGCTTCGCCACGCCTCTCCTAAGGCGAAATAAAACTCTGCATTCCCTGGTTTTTGCTTCTCGATCTCTCTTGTTAACTGTTCGATGCCATGACTCAAGTTACTCTCATGTTCCACTTGAGCCACTGCCAGATACAATTGGTTGCCGCCGATTGGAGACAGGGGTTTGGGGTAATACGGTATAACCTCGCCGTGATAGGCCGTCCTTTCGGTTTCGTGGAATTCGGGTATCTCCGCTAACAGGTCATTGGATGACTTCCGGCGCTGGATCAAGTGATCCGTGATTACCGCGTGTACCACGTCGTCCGTCCTTCGCTTCGGCATGTGACAGCTCACGCAATCGGTAGCGGAAGTATGCCGTGATGCCGCTACCAGACTGTCAAACGCGCCGCTGTGACACTGGCGGCAAACAGCGTTGTAATGCCTGGTGGCTTCTTCGCCGCGAGGAATCCGATGCGGATTGTGACACGTCAGGCAAGTTAGCGCGCCTTTGCTTTGCAAAAAACATTGAGACTCGCGCAGACGCACCACCGAACTTACAATCTCAAACTTCGACTGACTCCAGGCCGTGCTCGCTACGGTGACCGCAGCGCGATCGAAAAACAGCAGGAAATCGCTCAACGGCTGGCCGGCGTGGTAGGAGAACGGTCCGCGGTCAAACCGCCGGATGGCAGCCGGAAGGCGCAGGCTGGTGGTTTGCAGGTGGCATTGCATGCAGACCTCCATCTGCCGGTCTCCGCTCAACCGCGCGGGATTCACGATCGTCCGGCGGATATCCTGCTGCCGCGCGCCCTGCGCCTTCGCGGCCCGCACGTGTCCGCCGCCGGGGCCGTGGCAGCGTTGGCAATCGATTCCTTCGGGAATCGGGTCCAGATATGCCGGCACGCTGTTCGCCTGGTCATGCCCGGCGGGAATGCGCGGATAGCTGTTGTGGCAAAACATACACTCGTAAGCGATTTTTCGCGGAGTGATGAAGCGATCCGTATCGTAGCCCGGATTCATCGCCCAATAGCCGCCCTTTTCGGAGTACCAGGCCAGCGGAAGCTCTATAAGTACTCCGTTCGCGCCACGGTGCAAATAGGTTCGGACATGATTGCCCGACCCCATCGCGAAATCGATTTGCCACTCCTGGCGGTAGGCCGGTTTGCCATCCGCGCCTATCTGCCACCGCTGCTGAAAATACTTGCCGGCGCGCTGCGCCATGGCGTAATACGCTCCTGTCGGCGCATGATAGAACGGATCGCCCTTGCCGTAGTTTTCGATTGTGTTCGCAGGGCTGAGGCGATAAAACGATTTCGCCATCCCGGTAAGGCGGTATGTGTCGTAGATGCCGGCATGACAGCCATTGCAGAGCCTCGCATCGACGAACTCACTCCTGGGCTGAGCGCCAGTCTGTGCGGCTATGCTCTGAAGAAAAGCCGGCGCCGCAAAAATCAATGGGATCAGGATGCAAAGCCGCCGCCGCTTCAGTGCATGAAACATTTGGTCTCAACCGCTATCCAGGTATTTTCACAGAAACAGCCCTTTTTCGGTGTTGACACATTAATCATTATGGTCATACACTCGGAGCAGAATGTGATGTATGGCATTTCACAATGTGGAATGCCAGGGGTTGGAATAAATTGTTGCGAATAAATTTAGAGGAGTCACCGTATGAAGTCGTGCCATGTTGCATCGCGCGTACTGCTTTGCTGTTTCGCCATCGTTTTCGGAACTTTCGCCTGGGCCCAAAGCCTCACCGGCATCGTCTCCGGAACTGTCACCGATCCCACCAAGGCGCCCGTCGCCGCGGCGACTCTGACTATTACTAACGCCGATACCGGTGTAAATGCCTGGACTGGCAAAACCAACGAAAGCGGCGTCTACCGGGCGCCCGACCTTCCTGTGGGCCGCTACAACCTCGCTGTGGAGGCCGCCGGCTTCAAGCACATGCAGGTTTCCAATTTTACCCTCTCGGTGGACCAGCGCGCCGATATCGATGTCACTCTGCAACTGGGCGCCGTCGCCGAGACTGTCACGGTGGAAGGGTCGAGCGCGGGACAGTTGTCTACGGAGACTGCTTCCCTGGGCAACACCATCACGCCGTCCCAACTCGAGGATATGCCGCTGCCCAGCCGCGCCGTTCTCAACCTGCTGATCCTGACGCCGGGCGTTTCCTCCGGCGGCGAAATCACCGGCCAAGGCGGGTTGAGCACGTCCCAACTATCGGTTAATGGCAGCCGTACCCTCAACAGCGAATTCCTGATCGACGGCGTTTCGGTGGTCACCGGTTCCACGGGAGGACCGCAAACTTTGCCGCCCGCCGATTCCATTGGGGAATTCAAGGTGCTCGCGTCCTCCTATTCGGCCGAATATGGCAGGACCGCGGGCGCCGTTGTCACCCTGATCACCCGGTCCGGGAACAACGGCTACCATGGGTCGGCATACGGCTACTTCCGCAATGAGGACTTCGACGCCAATAACTATTTCAGCAACGTGATCGGCAAGGCGCGCCCGGAAGACCGCTACAATCTTTTCGGCGGCAGATTCGGCGGGCCTCTCTCGATTCCGAAGGTCTACCATGGTAAGAACAGGACCTTCTTCTTTGTAAATTACGAAGGCCTGATCCAAGCGTCCCCCTTTAGCGCCACATCTTCAATTCCTTACGGAGCTTATGCGGCGGGCAATTTTTCCTCTTCTCCCACGCTGGTATATAGTCCAACCACCCGCACGCCGTATCCCGGGAACATTATTCCCACCAACCTGCTGAACCCTGCGGCCGTCAAGATTCTAGGCCTGGTTCCGACGCCTGATTCGCCTGGCACGTTCAACCCGACCGACAATATTGTAACCAACAACTATGTCTCGATCGGGTCGAGCCATCCCACCAATAACACCGGGATGGCGCGCATCGACGAAACCATTTCAGACCACACCCGGCTGTTCGTAACCTTTGTCCATTTCAACAACTACTCCCCGACTGCGCCTGCTTTTCCGGGTGTTCTGGATAATGCCGTTGGAGACACTGCGACTACCGGCTATGAGAATACTGTCGGCCTGACGCAAACGTGGAGCCCAACTTTTATCACCGACATCCGGTTCGGATTCTTCCGCAATAACTCCGAGGTTGTTCCCCCCAGCCAGGGGATTAACGACCTCCAGACACTGGGCATCGCCAACCAGTTCGGCACAGCCGCGCCGGAAATCAACATCGATGGATTTGCCCTGCTCGGCAGCAATAGCAACACAATTCGCACGCAGATCGACAACAATTACCAGTTCATCGTCAACAACAATAAATCGATGGGCAATCACTTGCTCCAGTTCGGCGCGCAACTCCGCAGGGATCAGTTCGACGACTATAACCCCATCGCCGACGTGAATGGCAGCTACACTTTCGATGGCTCACTCACCTCTGCGAAAAACTCTTCGGGCGATGCGATCGACGGCCTGGCGGATTTTCTGCTGGGCGATATCAAGACTTCGACTTATTCTCTTCCTCAGCCTTTGATCGGCAGGCGCAATTTTAACCTGGGCCTGTACGTTCAGGACGCTTGGAAAATCCGGCCGAACCTGACGTTGAACTACGGCATTCGTTGGGAATACGAAGCTCCTTTTACCGCGGCCCACAACGAATATTCCCGCGTCGACCCCACCACGGGGGATATACTTTTCGCGGGCCAGAACGGGGTCTCGGACACGCTCAACCTGACCTCGTCGAAGCTTAACTTCGCGCCTCGGCTCGGGGTTGCCTATAGTGTCACTCCCAAGACTGTGATCCGTGCCGGGTTCGGCATCTTCTATGGCGGAATCTTCTCCGATCTCGGCGGTCAGGTTTTGTTCCCCGGCTATAACGTGGAGCAGGCATTTGCCAATCTGGGCACAGGCAAAGCCCAACCCTTCAGTCTGTCCCAGGGAATGCCGTCTGTTGTAACCAACAATCCCTCAAACCCGCAAGCCAACATCGCTCAATTTAACAGTCCCTCGAATCCCCTCACTCTTACGGATTATGACGGCTTCACACAGACCAACAAAGACCCCTATGCCGAGGAGTGGAATTTCGGCGTACAACGGGAGCTTTTCAAAGGCGTAATCGCCGATGTGAATTACGTCGGCTCGCACGGAGTGCATCTGGCCGTCAACCTGCCAACTAATACCGTGCCATACAATCCCGCCATCGACGCGGCCCTGGCCCTCGCCAATACCTCGCTTACCACCCAGGAAGCGCGGCCATACCCGAATATCGGCGCCTTCAACTCGCTGAATTTTGAAGGCACTTCCACTTACCACGCGCTACAGGCCAGTGTCCGGCGCCAATTTGGAGCGAACCTGGCTTTTGTCGCCAACTACACGCGATCGAAGTCGCTCGACGACGCCAGCGGCATCTACAGCTTTTCTCAACCTTCCGGTCTGAACTTAGGGGAGTTCCCGCAACAGTTCCTGGGTCTGAACAAGGGTCTCAGCGAATTCGACCGCCCCAACGATTTCACCGCCACCGTGCGGTACCAGACGAAGGGCAACCGTTGGGAGCGCGGCTTCCTGATCGCTCCGATCATCACCGTCCATAACGGGCTCCCCCTGTACATAGGTCAAACCAACGAGAACGCCGCTCAGGCAACCAGCAACGAGCAGCGGCCCAACTACATCGCTAACGGCGCGAGTCTCCTAACTCCGGAGACACCGAACGGCACGGGCGTTCAGTATCTGCTACCCGACACCGCAGCTAACTTTCCGCTTACCCCTTCGGGCCCTTATTACTCGGGGTCCGGCACGGCGCGCGTTCAAGAGCTACCAGTCTCGATCGGTAATTTGGGCCGCGACGTGGTGCGCGGACCGGGCCAAGTGTCCACAAACATCGCAGTCGGCCGCGCATTCGATCTCAGAGAACACTTGAGAATGACCGTCCGGTTGGAAGCATATAACGTGCTGAACCACACCAACTTTTCGTTGCCGGCCTCGACGACCTTAACCGTCGCCGCGACTTCCGCGGGGGTGCCCTACTTTAACGCGCCCAGTTACGGGTTGATCACGGGCGCCGGACAAGCGCGGTTCTTGCAACTGGCCGCGCGATTCGACTTCTGAGGGGCGGCGGGGAAAGAAAGATAGAGGCCGCCATTTTCCGCGAGGGTCGCACGTGATGGTCGCGTTGCGCCCCTTCTGGCGCTGGCAATCGCCAGGAAGCGTACTTCCACGCGATCGACAAACGGGATTATCCTGCCGCTGGAGAAGCGCCGGGTCAACCGCGCGCCGATACGCCGTGCGGGCGATAGAGCCCAACCATTCGTCGTGGCGCACGCTGCTGAGTGCCGCACTATGGGGTGAGAATTCCGCCGGCGCCGTTCACTGCCGGAAGTTCACTTCAATCGTCGCTTTCGCCGTTACAGGCGTTCCGTTCCTGGTAGCGGGTTTGAACTTCCACTGCTTCACGGCTTCGATGGCTTTCTCATCGAGTCCCAAGCCAAGGCTGCGAATCACTGCAATGTGAGTGGTGGCTACCTTGCCGCCTGGATCTATTTCGACTTGCAGCACCACCGTTCCCTGGACTCTTGCTGCTCGGGCCTCCTCGGTGTATCCCGGCTCGACCCGCTTTAGCAGCACGGGAGGCGATGACAGGCCCCCGGCGATTGGATAGAACCCGGCGTCCGATGCCGGGGATAACACCACCTTGGTAACCCGACCTCCGACGCTAATTTCGCCTCTCATCAGACCATCTGTAAGTGCCAGCCGAAACTTCACAATCCGATTAGCATCGTCATGCACCTCGAATGTCACTGTATTGCCCTGGATCTCGGCCATCTCGATTGGCGCAGGTTTCGTATCGTCGCTGGTCGTCACGGAGCCGGAAAGCTCCTGGCCTCGCTGGTTCAATGTCACCACGACGCCGATTCGGCTGCCATTTGCTTCCATAGTGCCGCTCCATTTCCCACGCACGTCGGCAGCCGCCAGATTGCTGGTTGCGGCGATTACAAGCACCAGAAGGGATCTGAACATTTGCGATGACCTCCAATGGAATCGTACCGCAGGCGGCGCAATTGAAGCGTCAAGGATGGACATGGGTTGATGGACATGGGTTGACGGATACGGACGGATCAAGGTAGCGGCGCGAGGGCAGCGGAACGGATAAGCTTGTCAGTAGTATGTCAGGGCCGGTCACGCCCGGCATCGGTCGCATCACGGGCTGTCTACTTCCTTGATAGCTATTTCCGCTTTTGCTATCGTCGCCGCGGAATCGGGCGCCTGGAAAATGCGTACGGGGCGGAGGTTTGGCCGCAGGCTAGCCGAGCGCAGGAGTGCTCTTTAGTGCTCCGCAAACCGCCATCCAGAACGGCGGCGTGTGAATTTCGTCCACAAAAAACGGCTCGAGAGACATTCCCTACGTTACAGGCCCAGAAACCGCTTCACAGAGAATGCATCCTGGTATTGCCCGCTCGCGAATTGTTTGTTCGCCGCCAAGGCGCTGCCAACCTTCCCGGTTTTGCCGCCATGCAGACTCTTGTAATCTGCAAGTCCGTCATCGGCGCCGCTAAGTCCCCAGCCAACAGAGTCAAGAGACGGAGGCAACACGGGAAATCGCCCATGGAGAGTCGCAGGATTTTGATTGCCTCGTAGCCGCCGACCAGAGTGCTCGTGGTGGGGTCTCCGGTTGAGCCGGCCAGAAACCGGGCGTACATGTAATGCTCCGCGTCGGCTAGGTCGAGGTCAGTCGGCGCTGTTGGAACAATCGGTACAACGATGCCAAGTTTGCGGCATAAGTCGTCATCGCCCAGCCGCCGCAGTCCTCGTAAATAAGCCCATGCGTAATACGTCCTCTCCACCACGTTCGAAAGTCGCAGGAACCTGCCTTACGCTTCTTCGATATACTTGCGGGTGCGTGCGGAGTCTCGCGTACCTGGCATGTCTCTCCCCCTACGCGATAGTATAATTCCGCTTTCAGCGGCGGGCGCAACGCCAACACCGCACGAGTACCAGTACGGCAAATCGAAGAGATACAACTCCGTGCACACAAGATTCACGCGCCGGGGCACACGATCTCGCTTCGACGGCGCACGCGACCTCCGTCCACTATCTTTATTGCTTCATTGCCTATTAACTCCAAGTCTTCACGGTAGAGTTGCCTTAATCACCGAGGGCCGGGCGAGTAAGCGTCGCCGTGGGATTTCAGGCAGCCGCACAAGGTAAGTGTGGTCGCCGTCATCTTACACTTCAGTCCGAGGCGCATTGGTTCCCCTCTGCGATAAGTGCTGCCGGCGTTCAACCGTTTCGCCGGCAGTCACGAGAGACTGCGCGCAGAGAGAGTCGGCGTCGGCCGCTCGTCCAGTGGCGAAGGACCCAATCGCCCGGCCAGACCTACACCGCGCGCGCCTTGCTGCGCGTAGAAGCGGTTTCCGACCGGGCCGGTTTGCGCTCCGCCGCCGCGTTCAGCCGCTTCACCTGGTCGCTCACCGAAACCAGGAACATCGGCTGGCGCGCGTTCTTCAGCAGATCGATGATCCGGTCCGGCGCCTCTTCCAGGTAGATCGACTTGCCGTCGGTCAACAGGTGAACGTTGGAAGACGCCGCCAGCGCATCGGCCAGCCGCTTTCCCATGTCCTTCTGCAGAAACCGCAGCACACGCCGGATCTTCTGTAGCGAAAATCCTTTGCGCCGCAGCTCCGCGATCACCGAAATCTCCACCACTTCTTCTTTCATGTATACGCGCTTGTGGCCGTTCTGCCGCGGTGAAACCACGCTGCGCTCGTCCCACCACTGCAACTGCCGCAGGCTGACGCTGCAGATGCGGGCGACTTCGCTGCTGTTGTATCCCTGCACATCTACCGCGGAGATGGGCCTGGCTTTTCTGGCTTTAAACATTTTTTGCCGCTTCCGTTTGTCTATTTAGGGGCCATTTTGGATTGTACATTGGCCACGGGCAGTGTCAATAGGCAAGTGCTCTCATTGTTCTCATAAATCGCCACACCGTACCGGGCCGCGAGCATGAGCGCCGGAGAATAACCGCTTCCGAGGCCGCTGTTCCGTCTTACTTCCGGGCTCCGGCGGATGGCGGACTCCGCGGCGACCTGTGCGAATTCCTACGAAAGCGGCGCTTACCCCGTGCCCCTTCGCACGGGCGCGCTGCGCCCCTCATGCCGCCGCGCCCGTACACTGGAGGTGGAGGAACTATGCCAGAAGAAACCTGCGCCCGTGGTTGGGGAAACAATTCGACAAAGATTTGGCTTGGCATCGCGGCCGGAACGGCGATTGGGGTCGGCATCGCCCTCTCCCGCCGGCAGAAGAAGAGCAGCCGGTGGGATGCAGCCCGGCAAGTTGGCCAGCGCCTGACGGACACGTCGGGCGAACTGGCGGATGCAGTCGGCGACATTCTCAGCCACGTTAAGGTGATCTACGAAGAAGGCCGCAAAGTAGCTGAAGATGCGGGTGCGTTGTGGGCCCACGGACGAAAATTGGCGGGTCACTGATCGCCTCATTTTTCACTGTTCTTTCGCAAAAGGGGCGGGGGAAAAGGCCGCGAATCGGATGCGGGCCGGCATGAATGGACACGGCCCAAAACCCCGCTGTGCCGACAGGAAACGGGCGCAAGCGACGCCGTCCAAAAATCGGCAAAGAACGTGGCCTAACTTGATTTCCACCGCGAACTCGCGCTATTCGAGGTCAAAATATTCACCTCTGTATGGTGTTTGGTGCTCTCCTTTAGTTAAGTTGGTTTGGTTCCCGATACGCCGGAACCTGCGAAAAAGGGGAGACTTAATTGTGGTCAGGCGCCAGAATAGTAGAATCGAGTTGCAATCACCGTGACCACCACCGATAAGCACGAATTCCTCACCGATGCTCCACTTTTCGGCGACTTGCTCGCCGACAAGCTCCAACAGGATCTTCTCCCGCCCGAGGATGCGTTGCGCTATGCCATCGACATCGGCAACGCATTGAGCCGCGCTCACACGGCCGGAGTGGTTCACGGCGCCGTGTCGCCCGGCTTGATCGTTATCACCGAGTCGGGAGCCGCCTTGGTCAAGCCAGGCTTTCTATCGCCGGACATGGCCGCGGCTTACCGTTCGCCCGAACAGGTCCTCGGCGCGGCTCCCGATTGGCGGAGCGATATTTTTTCGTTTGGCGCGGTGCTGCACGAAATGGTGAATGGCGACCCGGCGTTTACCGGAGAGGGCGATCAGCTCAACAGCGCAATTGTGGAATGCGCTCCCCCCCCGCTGCTGCCCAGATCGCCGATTCATCACGCGATGGCGGGCGTCATCACCGGGTGTCTCGAGAAAGATCCTGCGCGCCGCCGACAGAGAATTCAAAACGCGGTGATTGAGCTGAAGCTGGCGGGCCGTTCGCTGCCGCGTATCGCCGAGGCACGCCAACGTTCTGCTGCGGCTCACATGCCCAGTGCCGCTGCCCCCAATGGCGCCGGCCCTGCGCCCGACACCCCGCCTCTATTTGCTCCTACATTTGGTGTGAAGCCGGAGGTTAGAGGACCGGTGCTCCGTCCTCCCTACAGCCGGATGGCTTATCAGACTCCCAAAAGCGGAGTCCGTACCCGGTTCTGGGTGTTGGCCGGAATCGTCCTGCTGGCCTGCGCGGCCACTCTCGCCGCCGTGGTATTTTTGCCCGAGCGTAACTCGGCGCCCGTCTACCGGTTCTCGGTTGAGCCGCAAGACGCCAAGTATCCCGGCATGCCGGCTATCTCGCCCGACGGCCGCTATCTGACTTGGTCGGCCTCCGGACCAAATGGCAAACGGATGTTGTGGGTGCAGGGCCTCGATGCGATCCATGCGAGGCCGGTTGCGGACACCGATGGCGCCGGCGCGCCTTTCTGGTCGCCCGACAGCCACTACATCGGATTCTTCGCCAATCAGTCGCTGAAGAAACTGCACCTTGTGGATGGCGGTCCCAACGGCGCGCCCCAGACCATCTGCCCTGCCGAAAGCCTCGCGGGCGGCGGCGCCTGGAATCAGGATGGAACCATCCTCTTCGCGCCCGGCCTCTCCGGTGGGCTCTCGCGCGTGGCAGCCGGCGGCGGAAATCCAGTGCCGGTAACCAAGTTGGACGCCGTTAAATTCGAGCGCTCGCACCTGTGGCCCCAGTTCCTGCCCGATGGAAAGCACTTCGTCTTTTTCGTCCTCACCGATATGGCCGAGACTACCGGCGTGTACACGGGGGCGCTCGATTCCCCGGGTTCCACCCGCCTCTTCAGCTCCGAAACCAACGCCGTCTATGCCGCCGCCCCTAAAACCATCACTCCCAAGGGCGGCTACCTTTTGTTCATCCGGAATAACGACCTGATGGGACAGCCCTTCAATCCCACAAAACTGCAAACCATCGACGACGCCATTCCGCTGGCCACCGGCGTCGGACCCGTGGAGAGTTTCTCTTTGGCCCAAATCTCCGTTTCCGATACCGGTGTGCTGGTGTATCAGAGCGCCGGAAAACCGGCGCGGCAACTGGTTTGGATGGACCGTTCCGGAAAGACTCTAAGCACTGTGGGAGAGCCATCCAATTGGGGCCCGCCCCGCGTCTCGCCGGATGGTCAGCATGTAGCCGTAGGTAAGCCCGATCCGACCACTGAAAAAGCCGCCATTTGGCTCCTCGACGCCCAAGGTCACGCTTCTCAATTTACGGCGCTGACGGGGTCCGGCAGCGTGGCGCCGGTGTGGTCGCCAGACGGCTCCAAGATCGCGTTTGGCAACGATCAGCTGGGCGCCTTCGATCTCTATGTCCAGCCGGCGTCCGGCCAAGGCAAGGCGGAGCTTGTCTATCGTAGCGCCTCCGCCAAGCATCCCGACGACTGGACGCACGATGGGAAGTTCATCCTCTTTAGCGAGTTCAAGCCGGGAATGAGCTCCGGCGTTTGGGCGCTGAGTTTACCCGAGCGCAAAGCCGAGGCGATTGTGGACACCATCCACTACGAAGGTTATGCGACTCTCTCTCCCGACGGGAAGTGGCTCGCCTATCAATCCGACGAGAGCGGAACCGATCTCGTCTACGTGCAGCCGTTCGACAACGGAGCCCCCGGCACCAAGAAACTGTCCACAATTTCGGCCGGCGGCGGCGGCCTGCCCAGATGGCGCCGCGACGGCGGCGAGCTGTATTACATGACGCAACCCGGCCGGATTTATGCGGTGGCGGTTCATCCCACCGGCGGCGATTTCGCGTTCGATCCCCCGCGCGAGCTCTTTCGCACGCGCCCCTCGCCCAAATCATGGAACCTCTATGATGTTTCGGCGGACGGACAACGTTTTTTGGTGAATGTCCCCATGGAATGGCCCAGCGGGTCGCCCATTACCGTCACCACCAGTTGGACCAAAGCGCTGCAGCAGTAGTGGGGCGGGCCCATGGCCTGCCGTTTCCCGAGCCGCTTCTGAGCGCTCGGCGTTCGAGCGCGAATCTGCGATTGAATATTATTCGACTTCGCAGGGCCGGCCCGGTTGAGGCCAATGTCACTTACAAACTGCTAGTTAGCTAGCTAAGCTAGTTATAGTCGCGTTATACGGCCCGCAACGAGAATTTTATTCTCGTTGTGTTGGCAAGTCCATTCGATTCAAACGCCCGCCGCGCCTTGTGACTTCTGTCTCCTGACTACTGACTCCTGTCTCCCATATCCCGCAGGGATATCAAGGGCGAAGCCCTTGGCTAGTTAGCCCCGAAGTCCGAGCGCTCGGAGCGGCTCGGGACAGGGCAGTCCAAGGGCCCACCCCACGATGCTACTTACGGCTGGCGGCGTCCAACAATATCTTGACTACGCGGGCTGCGGCTAATGTGACCTCGGCGTTCGGACGCAGCATTCGAGTTACTTCGGCATTCTGCTGAGTTAGCCAATCGACGGGAAGCGGTGTTGCGCCGTTCAATGCGTCCAGCAATCGCAGACCGGCGGTTCCGAGCGCCGATAAGTCCGCCGACAGTGGCTCGATTTCCGTCAACAGCGCGTTGCCTTGCGCCAATGGTTGGAACCGTGCGTCGTTCGCCGCCCAGCGCGTGAATTGCTCGCGTAACGCCGTCACATCGGCTGCATTCGCTTTGGTATCGGCGACGGCCCTCGCGGCCGCATGTTCCAGGGCGCGCACGCTCTCGCTTTCCGCGCGGGCCGCATCCACGAAACGGTTCAGCGGCGTCTGCGTGGTGTATCGGCTTCCGCGGCGCGGACCCAGTCCGAGCGCTTCGGAGGCGTCCGCCAGCACGCGCAACGGCTCGTTCGGCCGGTCGGCCGCCAGGCGGCTGAGCATGGGCGCATAGTTGGCGCGGTGCTGCACGCCGGTCCATTCGAGCATGCGGCTTACCGCCTCCAGGCGCGCATACATCGATTCGACATCGGTGACGTCTTTTTGCGACCAGAGCCGCTCGGCGATGGCGGCGATGCGCGGCCAGATGCGCGAATCCACTGTCTCCGCATCCACCAGCTCAGACCACATACAGGCTTCGCCTCCCAGAATCTTCGCCGCCTGTTCGGCGGTCAACCGCTCCGCGGGGCCGCCCGCCGGGTCGATGCCATAGTGATACCCGGCGGGGCTCAGATGATCGAGATAATAGCCCCACGAAAGAATCGTGCGAAATCCCTGCTGCACAGCGTCGGCCAGCGAAGCCTGGTTGCGCCAGATGTGCACCACCGTGGCCTTGGGGAGGTCGGGATGCAGCACCTCATCCCAGCCGATCATGATCTTTCCATGCTTCTGCACAATCTTCTGAATCCGCTGGTTGAAGTAGACCTGGATGTCGCGGGCGTTCTTGAGGGAGTGCGCTTTGGCGAACGCCTTGATGCGGGGCGAGGCGTTCCACTGATTACCGTTCACTTCGTCGCCGCCGACGTGGAAGTATTGATCGGGAAACAGCAGCGTCATCTCGCCGATGAAGCTATCGAGGAACGTGTAAGTCCACTCGCGCGTGGGGTCCATCACGTCGTCTGTGACGCCGAACTTGCGCCAGATTTCAAACGGACCCTTGCCGACGGTCAGCTCCGGATATCCCGGAAGCCAGCTCGCGGTGTGGCCGGGGATATCGAACTCGGGAACCACGCGAATGCCGCGGTCGCGCGCGTATGCCACCACGCGGCGGATTTCGGCCTGCGTGTAGTACATACCATCGGACCCCATGAGTTGCAGGCGCGGGTGCAGGCGGCTCTCGACGCGGAAGCCCTGGTCGTCGGAAAGGTGCCAGTGGAGCACATTGAGTTTCACGGCGGCCATGGCGTCGAGATTGCGCTCCACCACTTCCACCGGCATGAAGTGGCGGGAGACGTCCATCATCAAGCCGCGCCATGCGAAGCGCGGATGGTCTTCGATGTGCATCGCGGGCGCGCGGAAGCCCTCGGGACCAGGCGCGATGAGTTGCGCGAAAGTTTCGAGGCCGCGGAGCGCGCCATCCACGCTAGCGGCTTGGATGCGGGCGCCGGTGGGCGCGACGTTGAGCTCGTAGGATTCGTCTTCGCCCAGCGTAGGGTATTCAGGTCCGCGGCCGGCCAGGTCCACGTGCAGAGTTGCGGCGCCGGTCACTGGCTTCAGGGCGGTGACGACGATGCCAGTCTGGTGGGCCACGCGCGCGATGAATCGGGTGAGCGCCGCGTGGAGGCGCGGGTCCGCCGGGCCGGCTGCGGATACGGTGAACGTGGCGTCGATGGCGAGGGCGCCCGTATTGCTTTCGGCTTTCACCGGCATTGGCATCAGCATAGGAGAGTCGGCGCGCAGAGCGGCAATCGTCAGGAGGCCCGCGAGAAATAGACGCATTCCCTATAGTCCATCACAAATGAATTGCGAATGGCGTAGGCTTAGTCCTCGACGCGGAGGCGCTGAGGCACAGAGATCGGATGGAGAAAACATCCGAAAGGTCTTTTCCGCTCTGCGATCCTCTGCGACTCAGCGTCTCTGCGTCGAGGACATAACCGGCGAACGCATCCCGCTAAGAGCGGCGATATTGTATCCTGCGGTCTGCGATGCCTCACGAACTTTGGCTCATCCGGCACGGCGAAACCGAATGGAGCCGTTCCGGCGCACATACCGGCCGTACCGATCTTCCACTAACCGATGCCGGCCGTCAGAAGGCCGCCGAGATCGGACGCTACCTCGCCGGGCGGATGTTCGCGCTGGTGCTCACGAGTCCGCTACAACGCGCACGCGATACTTGCCGGCTGGCGGGTTTCGGCGATTCCGCGGAGATCGACCCTAACCTCCACGAATGGGAATATGGCGACTATGAGGGGCTCAGCACGACGGAGATCCAGAAGGAACGGCCGGGCTGGTCGCTGTGGAGGGACGGCACGCCTAACGGCGAGGCGCTGGAACACGCCGCCGCGCGCGCTACGGCGGTGATTGCGCGCGCGATGGAAACCCCCGGCGACGTCGCGCTGTTCGCCCACGGCCACATTCTACGGATCCTGACGGCGTGCTGGCTGGGGCTTCCATCCGACGCCGGACGCCTTTTCGCGCTGGGGACGGCAAGCTTGAGCACGCTGGGCTATGAGCGCGAAACGCGCGTGATCACGCGCTGGAATCTTTCGGTTTCGCCGTAATCAGACCCACTCGGGCGGGCTTCGCGCCGGGCGCAGTCTTGGCCGTTTTGCACACGAGCTGCAGCGAGGCTACCGCCGCCACCACGCGCGTGAGCGAACGGTGCGCATCGGGGCCGATCAGCACAGCCACGCTGGGCGACGCGAGAAAGATCTCCATCACGCGGATGCGTTCCGCGCCTTGCTGGAACGTCACCACCAGTTCTTCGTCGTCTTTGAGCTGCTTCTGCATGGCGGCGATCTGGCCCAGAATCACGCCGCCGAGCGCGTCGGTGGATGCGGCCGGCGGCTCTTTCGACGGCGTAGTGGCGGAGAGCAGCGCCTGCTGCGCAATCTGCTTGGTTAAATCTGCCAGGGCCATGGGTTGATGCTAGCACGCGCTTCGGCCGCTTCCGCGGGGCGGCGCGCTATGCCGGCCCAGATCCGTCCGTGAGCTGAGTCTCAACGCGGAGCACCCGCGCCGACTGACGTCGCCGTTCATAGAGCGGGGAAACCGGAAAGGGTGGATGCGGTAAGTCTAACGCGGAGGCACGGAGAGGCGGAGGAAAACGCGGAGTAGGCATTCCCGTTTCTGTCGATTAACGGAACAGGCAGCCGATAGCGGACCCGGGAAGCGGAGAGACCAATGCATAAGAAGCCCGGGAAACCATCGCGCGGAGCCAACGAGGTGCGGTGAGTTTCCGGAGGGGAGCGGAGTTGCGGAGGGAGCGCGGAGCTGTGTATCCGCCGGGATTCCCGCTCGCTTGCCGGTAATTTCAAGAGGTAACTCCGCGCTGCCTCCGCAGCTCCGCGCTTCCGCGTTGAGGGCTCACCTTACGGAGGGATGACGATCCGGGCAAGACTGCCAGTGGCATTGAGCAGCCGTTTCGCGGCATCCTATTTGTGATGCGAAGCTTTGAAAGCCTCACCGAACGCGAGATCCTCGCCCTGGCCATCGGCCTCGAAGAAGAAGACGAGCGCGTCTACGCCGATTACGCCCATGAGCTCAGGCAGGATTTCCAATCCACCGCCGCCGTCTTTGACGGAATGCGCGAGGAAGAGTCCACGCACCGCCGCCGGCTGATCGATCTATTCCGCGAAAAGTTTGGCGACCACATTCCACTGGTGCGGCGGCAGGATGTGCGCGGCTTCGTGAACCGCAAGGCCGTCTGGCTCACGCGGCCGTTGCGGCTCGAGGCCGTCCGCGAGCAGGTGAGCGCCATGGAAGCGGAGACGCGCCGCTTCTACGAGCGCGCTTCCGCACGCACGCAGGACGCCTCCCTGCGCCAACTGCTGGACGACCTGGTGCAGGAAGAGCGGCATCACGAAGAACGCGCCGAGGAACTGGGCAAAGGCAACCTGAACGCCC
>Ga0182024_10008538_pt1 | contig 21532 bp, 23 predicted proteins | sample P32metaG_FD_120480 | JGI IMG/M metagenome (GOLD analysis project Ga0182024, IMG submission 120480) | Permafrost microbial communities from Stordalen Mire, Sweden - P3-2 metaG (Illumina Assembly) | ecosystem: Environmental > Terrestrial > Soil > Wetlands > Permafrost | place: Sweden: Stordalen...
ACCGAGCAACGTGCCGCGGAACTCTGCTGGGCGCTCACGGACGGCCACCTCTACCGGCTGCTGGTCGCTCAGCGCAGCTGGAGCACCGCCGACTTCAACCGATGGCTGTCCGACAGCCTCGCGGCGGCACTGCTGCCTACCTGAACGGGCCGCAACCCAGCGATACGGCGAGCCTAAAGAGACGTACCGTTCCGTGTCCACCGTCTCAGAAGCGGCCGGTTCCTGGGGACCACCGCCGTCGGCTGTGAATGTCCGCAGCCACGTGCACCGGTGAGTTGGGCGCTTGTCCCCCCGAGCAGGGGACTGTCGATTCTTGGGATAGCCATGCTCATGAGCCGCGGCCATTTCCGCCACCTGCCAGTCTCCGGCGACGTCGGCCTGGTCGGCATGCTGGACATCACCGACGTCTGCCGTGCGCTGATCGACACCGACCTCTCCCAGCGCCCCACCACAGGCAACGCCCGGTCGCGGTAATCCCAGCGGCACAGCCCGTGGTCAGTTCAGCGTGCAGAACGATCGTTCTGTAGTGGCCGGGCATGTGCGAGTGGGAGTAAGGCGCTGACGGTCGCTTTAGGGAGCGCTTCGTCGTTTCGATGACGATGACGGCTGTACTCGGCTTGATTACCGGTCGTTGACGCAGATGCCGGCCTGGCTAGATGAGTCCTGTGCTGAGGGCGAGGCGGGTCAGGTCGGCGCGGCGCCGGCAGCCGGTCTTGTCGCGGATGCGGTCCAGGTGGGAGCGGACGGTCCGGATGCTGATATACAGCTGCCCGGCGATCTGGGCATCGGTTCGGCCCTGGGCAACTAGGGTGACCAGCTCGCGTTCCCGCCCGCTGAGCTGCGACAGGCCCGGGTCGGCGGGTGCGTCCGGCGGCCTGGGAGCAGTCAGCAACAGCGCAAAACCGGATGCGGTGCCCGCTTCCATCGCCGCGCCCCTGTGCTCAGCCGCAGCGGCCTGGCGTGACCCTAGGGCCTGCCGCGCTTTGCGGTGCGGCTCCTCGCGTCGGCGCGCGTCCGGCAGCGGCTCTTGCATCGTCCCGCCAGCCTGCTGGAAGCTCGCCTGCGCCGCCCATGCGGTGAGGGCATCGGCCCACTGCTTGGTGCGCGCGCACAGGTGACCGCACCAGTCCAGGCAGTCGGCCAGGAGCAACGGGACATTCATCCGTGATTCGAGCTCGGTAGCCTCGCGCAGATGCGCCCGGGCCTGCGGCAGGCGGCCCGCACGCAGGTCCAGGTCTGTCATCACCAGCAGGCAGGTAGCCAGGTCAAGCAGGTCGCCCGCCTGGCGGGCCAGGGCCAGCCCGCGGGCACAAGCTTGCTCTGCCTGAGTGAGCTCCGCTGCCTCCATCAGCGCCATCGTCAGGCCGATGACACAGCGCCGGGCCAGGCTCCCGGGAATCGTTGCCGGGTCGATCCGCTGGGTCTGCCGCGACCAGGACACACCCTCGCCGACATCGCCTGCCCCGGCTGCGGCTGCCCCGAGAAAGTACAGTGCTCGTGCTTGGCCTGCCGGGAAGCCGGCCTCCCGAGCCAGGGTCAGGGCGCGGCCAGCCGCCTCGGCCGCCTGCGGCAGCTGGCCAAGGCGGATCAGGCAGCCGGCCCGCTCGTTGAGAGCCCGCACCAGCAGGGGTGAGGCCGGCTTTGCGGCCAGCGTGTCCTGGACCGCACTGAAATGGCCCAGGGCAGCCTCAAAACTGGAGTATCGCGACAGGCTGCCGAGCCATAGCTGAGCCTCACACCAGGCTGTTCCCCCCTCGGTAGTGCCTCCGGCGGCTCTGCTCAGCAGCGCGTAGCCGACCGCAAAGCGGCCCCGCAGCTCCCACCATGGCGCCAGCGCGGTGGCCAGCGACAGGGCGGTGCCTGGGTCGTGCTGCAGCGCCCAGTCCAGTGCCTGGTGGACGGTGGCGTCCTCGGCATCCAGCCAGCGCGCGGCATCGAGTTCTCCCGCGCTGGACGACAGCCCGGCCGCGGCCTGGTCGGCCACGCCCAGCGCGAACCCGGCCAGCGCCGCGGCCGCCTCGGGTTGCTCGCCCGCCTCCGCCAGCCGCTGCGCCCCGTAGGCGCGCAGCGTCTCCAGCATCACATACCGGGACCGGCCATCCGGACCGGGCCGCGGCGGGACCAGCAGCGAGCAGTCCACCAGGCGCAGCACCGCGGGCCCGGCGCCCGCTCCCGCGACCGTCTCGGCCGCCTCCAGCGTGAACGGCGCCGGGAACACCGAGATCCGGCGGAACACCCGCCGCTCCAGCTCGTTCAGCAGCTGATAGCTCCAGTCCACCGTCGCCGCCAGCGACCGCTGCCGGCCAGCTGCCAGCCGGTCACCTGCCACCAGCAATCCGAACCGGTCACCGATCCGGTCCAGCAGCTGTGCCAGGCCCAGCGCCTCCACCCGCGCCGCCGCCAGTTCGATCGCCAGCGGCATCCCGTCCAGCCGCCGCACCAAACGCGCCACCGCCGGCGCATTCTCGCTGGTCAGCGTGAAGCGCGTGTCTGCCTGGCGGGCCCGGTCCGCGAACAGCGCGACCGCTTCAGATTCCTGTACGCCAGCTGTGTCATCTGGATCAGGCAGGGCCAGCGGCGCCAGCCGGTACCGGGCCTCCCCGGCTATCCGCAGCGGCTCCCGGCTGGTCGTCAGGATCCGCACATCATCAGCAGCGGGCAGCAGCCCGGCGCACAGCGCGGCGGCTGCACCGATCACATGCTCACAGTTATCCAGCACCAGCAGCAGCTGCTGGCGGGCCAGCACCCGCGCCAGCGCAGCCGCCGCCGGCACCCCCGGCTGCTCACGCACGCCCAGCGCCGCGGCCACCGCCGCCGCCACCAGTGCCGGGTCCCGCACGGGTGCCAGCTCCGCCAGCCACACGCCATCGGCGAACCGGCCCGCCACCCGCCTGCCCACCGCACAAGCCAGCCTGGTCTTCCCCGCACCGCCCGGCCCAGTCACCGTCACCAGCCGGTTCTCGCTCAGCAGGCCGCCTAGCTCGCCTCCTGCCCTGGCCCGGCCGATGAAGCTCGTCAGCACAGCCGGGAACCCATGCACGCCACCCTCCGCCGCGGCCGCCGCAGACTGCCCCACGCCCGTACCATAGCTGCGAGCAGCAGCCCGGGTACAGCACAGCCAGACCCGGCCAGAGCGGCGCCGCGCCCAGGGCATGACGCCGGTGACACGGTCATGGCCGGCCGACGGTCCCGGCGGCGGATTGATCGCGGCGGTGCCGGATCGGGGCGAGGGCGGACGGTCGGCTCCGGCACCACCATCCCTAGCGGTATGGCAGCGCACCCGGCCTTGACAACCGCGCTTGGATGCCGCAGAGCCAGTGAGCCCCCTGCACGGCAGGAGGCTCACGGTCCCTGCACGGCAGGGGGCTCACGGTCATCCACCCGGCAGCGCCCGGCTAGCTCCCTAACTGGTCATTACCAGGAGAGACCATGCAAGCACTCAGCCGTAGAGCGCGTGGTCATCGCGCGCGGTGGCGGCTCCCGCCGGGGTCAGCCTGAGTACTGCGGCGGCCGCAGCCGCCGCCCCCGTCGTAATGGCGCGCCCGACGGTCCGCGGCAGGCGGGACCGGCGGTCGCGGGCGGCGCGGGCCAGCCGACCCGTGCCGGCCTGGGTGATCAGGTCGCGGCGGTGCTGGTCGGCGATGGCTGTGGCGATAGCTGGGTGCATGAACATTGCCTTCTCCTGTCTGCTCGGACCTAGCCGGGGTTCCCGGCGGTCAACACACAGGCTGCGCTTCCCGGACACCCACGCAGCAGAGGGCGAAATACCCCTCTTCGCAGCATGCGGTGCCCGGGGTACAACTACCCACGCCCTTGGCGCGCCTGGCGGACGGCTGGCTAGACAGGCCGGCTTCCAGGACCAGCCCGGTGAAATCGGCGCCATCGGGAAGACCACCTCTTCGTCGCAATCGTCCTGGTGCGCGGGTTTCCGCCCTGGCTGGATGCCAGCAGTCGAGGTGATCGCTTGATTGTCGATGTTCCCGCATCGATCGCTGGCCGCCCGCGTTCTCTTAGCATTCGGGGCCGGTCCTGGATGCGAGCTGACCTGCGGGCGATGCTGCCTGCCAGCGTCACGTCCTGTGCCGCTGCGGACGTGGGTCAGCTGTGCACGGCAGTACGGCCGGGATCTGCCGTGCGGCCCGGATGGCCGGCGGCTTCAGGCTCGCCGGGTAGATACTCGATGAAGTCGCCAGAGGCGAGTCCGTGTCATGGGCCGGCTCATGTCCATTTCAGCGGAAGCGTCAACCTGGCCGATGCCGGGTCGGTGATGCGGGAGATCATTGCGCGGGTCCCGTCCGGCGTGCGGCGCGTTCCGGACGGGGAGACCGGGGACCGCGGTAACTGGATCTTCTTCCAGATGCAGAAGTTCCTGCAGTCGCCCGCGCTGGTTCCGGCCCGGCCGCCCGGCGCCGCGGCCGGGGACTATGAGCAGATGCCGCAGCTGCGGCTGGCCGACGGGGTCGATCCGGCAGACATGAGATGGCCGGATCCCGGCTACGCCGACGCCTATCTGGAGTCGTACGCCACGTTTGCCGCGCTGCGCGACGAGGGCGTGATCCCGCGCGGCGTCCGCTTCCAGGTCGAGTACCCGACGCCGCTGGCCTCGGTAGGCGCCTACGTCGTGCCCGGGCAGCAGCAGGCGCTCCTGGGCTCCTGCGAGCAGGCGATGTTCGCTGACCTGGACCGGCTGACCGGGCACTCCCGCACGACGAGGTGGCCGTGCAGTGGGATGTCGCGGTCGAGTTCGGCATTCTCGAGGACAGCTTCGGGCCGGGACGAGATTCCAGAGCTGCTCGACCTGCACCGGGAGATAGTAGCTGCCGGTGATCGACCACGGGCGCACCCGAGCCGCCGTTATGGCACAGGTCCCTGCTGCCGGCGCAAACTGACTGCGGCGGCGGCGGTCACCAGGATCCCGCGCTGGCGGAGGTTCAAACCGCTCGGCGTGAATGCTTGAGACATCAACCCGAACAGCTGCTCCAGAGTGTCTGGCTGGTGCGCCCACAGCCGGGACGCGTTCCACCCGTAGCCGGTGTCTGCGAGATCTTCGTCGTAGAGCGCCTGCGCTCGGGGGGACACCGGGGGCTCTTCGAGAAAGCTGCCGGTCATGCCCGTTCGGCTCCTTCGGGTTTGCGGGCCAGGTAGCCCACGACGTTGATGTCGGCCCGGAGAGGCAAGCCGTCCCGTAGCTGCCCCTGGGCCTGCTCGACGGCCGCGCGATGGAACTCAGCCTCGCCGACATTCTGGATGGCCTCATAAGCCGGGCCGCTAGAGGCCAGCGCGCGCGCATACAGTTCTGGGTCGGCGAACTCCCAGGCGAACGGAACATCCAGGCGCTCAACATCGACGAATCCATACGACTCGAGGAGATGCTCACCCGCACCAGGCCGGCCGAGCGACACCATCACAGCCTGGTTGCCGACCTTCTCCGCCGCAGCAAGGCGGAACGGTGCCAGCGCCCAGGCTCCAGGGGACACCTTCAGGTGACCCCACACCGTTATCCCGGCGCGCCCGCCGGGGCGAAGGACTCGATGTATCTCGGCAACCGCGTCGGGTGTGGTGCCCCAGATCCCCCGGAAGCTGGTGACAACGTCGAACGACGCCGGATCCCACGGCAGGGCGTGCATATCGCCGATCCTGATGTCGCATGCGGGGTTCCGGTCTCGGGCCACCGCGACCAGCCTGGCCGAGGCATCGACACCGGAGCAGGATGCGCCGCGGAGGCGAGCCAGCTCGATCGCGAGCCCGGACCCGCAAGCCACGTCGAGCAGCCGGTCCCCGGCATCGACGCTGAGCCGATGGTGCACAGCGACGTACTCCCGGCAGTTGCCCGGCTCGCTGAGCGTCGCGAAGTCCACCGCCTTGCGGCCCCAGCCCTCGTCCACCATCGCCCACTGGGGAAAGCCTGTGCCCGGCCCCGTCATCGCCGCTCCCTTTGCGTCGCCCGATCCCCGTAGCGTTATTCTCACCGGTCTGCCGGGCCGGCCGCAGGGCGCGCCGGCCAGCAGGGGTGGCTTGGCTGGCAAGGCGCACGCCTTCGGACCGTGCGCCGGTGAGTTCACGGCAGATCAGCCGGTTATTGTTCAGGTTGCCCGCGAGGACTTTGAGATGGCCGGTGACGTTCCAGGATGTAGCGATACGGGTCGGCGGCCCAGCTCGGCAGGTTGTCATCGGCGCCGCCTGCCGAGGAACGAGTGGAGGTGGCCGGCCAGGGCTTCGGAGTCGGTGGCTGCGCCGTGGATGTAGGTGGAGGCGCGGGTGCGGAGCACTGGCATGCCGAGGATGTAGAGTCCGGGGGCGCCGGTGACCACGCCGCCGTCGTGGCGGATGTGGCCGGTGCGGCCACGCACGGGGATGTCGAGCCAGGAGTGGTCGGGCTGGAAGCCCGTCGCCCACAGCACCGTGGTGATCTCCCCGGTGGTCAGGTCCAGCTCCAGGGGCGAGCGGGGGTCGACGTGGGTGGCGGCGAAGCGGTGCGGTGGCGGGAGCTCGCCGTCGAGGCTCGATGCTGTGGCCCACTCGTCGGCCCGGTTCAAGAACCGGTTCATCTTCAGGTCGGCGAGCGCGCATGTGTTGGGGAGGGACCCGGAGAACTGGGCCACCCCGTCGGTGACACGGCCGAGGCGGCCGACGATGCGGACCCCTTGCGCCGTGAGCGCGTTGAGGTCGGTCGTGGTGGCTTGGGGGGTTCCGGTGAGCTGGGGCGAGGGCAGGTGGCGGGCCCGGGTGAGGTCGTCGATCTGGTCGTAGCGTTCGGCCAGCAGGCCAGTCGCCTCCAGCCACCAGAAGATGTCGCGGCCGCGGTAGCTGCGGGGCAGCCGGACGTGTTCGCCGACCGCGAGGGTCACCGGCCGCCCTGACCGGTGGATCTCACCGGCGAGCTGAACGCCGGTAGCTGAGGCGCCGACGACGAGGACCCCGCCGCCGGGGAGCTGGCCGGGATCGCGGTAGGTGAGCGGGGTGAGCATCGTGACCGACGGGGGGACGGCGTCGGCGACGCCTGGGATCGCGGGCAGGTTGCACGCTCCGGTGGCCAGCACCAAGGCCCGGGCGTAGCGGACGCCGTCGCCGGCCAGGATTTCGAAGCCCTGCGGCGCGGGCCGCACGGTGCGCACCGTGGTGGCGGTGCGCACCGGCGCGCCGATGAGACCGGCGTAGCGGGTGAGGGTGGCCACGACCTCGGCGACGGGCATGTAGCCGCCGGCGTCGTCGCCGGCGTAGTCGTGGCCGGGGAGGCGGGTCTGCCAGTTCGGGGTGAGCAGCCGCAGGCTGGGCCAGCGCTGGGTCCGCCACGAGTTCGCCACCTCACCGCGCTCGAGGACGACGTGGTCGATCGAGCGTTCGGTGAGGCGGCGGCTCATGGCCAGGCCGGCGTGGCCGGCGCCGATGACGACTGCGGTGGCCTGCATCACGCGCGCGTCCGGGCTGTGGTTGTCAGGCCAGCTCGACGAGCACCTTCGTCGGGTTGGTCACGATGTCGAAGACCGCCGAGCGCTTCTGCGACTGGGCAACCAGCGCCTCAAGATCGTCGCGGGAGGCGTCGGCGTCGATGGTGAACCGGACCGTGATCGCTTCGAAGCCGTTGCGGACGTCAGGGTCGGCGCCGAGGATGCCCAGGACGTTCATCTCCCCTTCGATCGTGGCGGTGACCGAGCGGAGCTGGATTCCCCGGTGCTGGGCGACCGAGGCGACGCCCGCGGTCAGGCACCCGACGAGGCCGACCAGCACGAACTCCACCGGCGTGGCGCCGTTGTCCTCGGACGCGAAGCACTCGGGGTGGTCGACGTCGAACTCATACGTGGTGCGGTGCTGTTGCTCGGCGCCGAGGCCGGCGAAGCCGGCGACGGTGGAGCGGCTGTGGGTGCCGTTGCGCCAGGTGCAGCTGGCCCGCCAGGTGAACTGGGCCGCTGCCGGTGTGGCAGTGAGCGCCTCGCGCGCCCCGAGCAGCGCCTGGACGTTCACGCCATTGTCGACGGGACGGTCGGTGACAGTCATCGTTGTCTCCTTGGTTTCGATGGAATCGGGCAGGTTCATCCCTGCCGCCGGCGGGGACCGAGAATGACGGGGAGCGAGGTAAGGCCGCGCAGGACGAGACCGTCGCCATGCGCCCAGGCGAGGGCGTCCCGGTTGACGGCGAGTCGCAAGCCCGGGTGACGGCCGAGCAGGGCTTCGAAAGCGACCCTGGCTTCGAGCCGGGCCAGGGGCGCGCCGAGGCAGTAATGAATCCCGTGGCCGAACCCCAGGTTCGGCCCGCCGGCGCGGCCGATGTCGAGTACATCGGGCGCTGGGAACCGGGCCGGATCCCGGTTGGCCGAGCCGAGGCATACCAGCACCTGTTCGTGCGGCGGGATCTGCACGCCGTCGACAGTCACCGGTTCGCCTGTCACCCGGAACGTGGCGTGGGGGACCGGGGCGGTGAAGCGGATGAGCTCGTCGATTGCGGCGGGAAGCTGCCCGGGATCGGCCAGCAGCGCCTGGAGCTGGCCTGGGTAATCAAGCAGGGCCACCACCCCGTTGCCGATGAGGCTGGCCGTGGTGTCCTGGCCGGCGACCACGAGCTGGAACAGGGTCGACAGCAGCTCTTGCGTGGTGAGCGCGTCGTCTTCGGCGGCGACCAGGACGCTGACCAGGTCGCTGGCTGGGCTCTGTTGCTTGGCGCCGACCAGCTCGCGCAGGCAGGCGACGATACCGTCCGATGCTTCGACCGCCTCCGGCGGCGGGTCACCGGCCCACCCGCTCAGCAGCACCTGGAACCAGGCGTGCAGGCGCGGGCGGTCGGCCGCGGGGATGCCCAGCAGTTCGCCGATCACTGCGAACGGCAGCGGGTAGGCGTATCCCTCGACGAGGTCGACGGTGGCGCCGGGGCCCGCGGCGTCCAGCTCGTCCAGGAGGCCGGCGGCGATCGCCCGGATGGCCGGCTCCAGCGCGGCGATCCGGGACGGCACAAAGGCCCGGGACACCAGGCGCCGCAGCCGGGTGTGGTCGGGCGGGTCGACGTTGAGCATGTGCCGTGAGAACTCCGGTCCGGGCAGGCCTTCGGCCACGACGTCGCCGTTGTCCTGCAGGGCGGCGAGCATGTCCTTGGAGATGCGCGGGTCGTTGAGCGCCTGGCGGGCTGCGTCGTAGCCGAGCACGACCCAGGCCGGGTGACCGTCGGCCAGGCGCACCCTCTGCACCGGGCACCAGGCCCGGGCCTGCGCGAAGTGACCGAACGGGTCGTCGCGGATCGCCGGTTCCCAGCCGCCCCAGGTGGCCAGGGTGTCAGCCATCGTCGCCCTCGGGCCGGTAGCCCGTGCAGAGCAGGTCGAGCCGGGCGATGCGGCCGCCGTCGCCGGTGTCGGCGTAGGCCTGCTGCTCGACGGTGAACCAGCCGGCGCCGAGCCGCTCCGCCCGGAGCCGGAGCCGCCAGTGCAGGTGCAGGCGGCCACCGACCTCACCGACGGTGACGTTGACGAGTTCGAAGTCCTCGGTGCCGCCGAACCAGCACGCGAACCGGTCTGCGATCGCCTCGGCACCGGTCCACTCTCGCAGCCCCGGGGGCAGCAGGGCGCGGAGGTGGGCGTCGGCGGTGAGCGCATCGCCGAGCTGGCCGAAGTCCTGAGCGGCGAGGCCCTCAAGGAACCACCCGGCGCGGGCGAACCGCGGCACCGCAGCAGCCGCGCCGTGGCCAGGTGCTGTCGTCATCATGGATCTGTTGTACGGGCGAGGGCTCCAATCTCGGTATCGGGGAATCCCCCTACATGAGTCATTCGCGTGATTCGGAATGTGAAGCTCGGCGCGCAACCGCGGTGGGCGTTCGTATGCTCGGGGGATGGCCCCCTGGCTGCACGAATAGGGGACATGGGGCGGGCGGTCGGATGCGAGACGCGAGGCGGGCACCGCACAGTGGCTTGCCGACGCCTGCTGACCTGTTTGTAGGCCGGGACGGCGAGCTGGCGGCCGTGGCCCAGATGCTCTCAAATGCCCGGATTCGGCTGGTGACGCTCACCGGGCCGCCGGGCATTGGCAAGACCCGTCTCGCCGTCGCGTGTGCGGCGGCTTACGCCGAGCGCAGCGGATGTGCCGTGGTGTTCGTTGACCTGGCTCCGGTCCGGGAGCCGCCGCTGGCGCTAGTAGAGCTGGCCCAGGCGGTGGGCGTGGAGCCGCGTGGCGGCATGGATCTGATCGGCCAGCTGGCTGCGGCGCTTGGCGACGAGGAGCGACTCGTGGTCCTGGACAACTGCGAGCATCTGCTGGCCGCGGCCCCGGACGTTGGCCGGGTGCTCGCTGTATGTCCGCGGCTGCGGGTGCTCGTTACCAGCCGGGAGCGGCTTCGGCTGTCCGCCGAGCAGGAGTTTCCGGTTCCGCCGCTCGCCATGCCCGCGCCAGCGAATGTGGCCGACCTCGGTCGTCTGGCGGCGAACCCCTCGGTCGCGCTGCTGCTGGATCGCGCACGCCGGACCGACCCGAGCTTTGATCTCACTTCGGCTAATGCGCTGTTGCTGGCCAGCGCGTGCATCCGGCTGGAAGGCCTGCCGCTGGCGATTGAGCTGGCTGCAGCCCGGCTGAAAGTCCTGACCCCTGGGGAGATGCTGTTCCGGCTCGGCAGCAGGATGGAGGTGCTGGCCGGGAGCATGCAGGACGTGCCGATCCGGCAGCGTGCGCTACGCAACGCCATCGCCTGGAGCTATGACCTGCTCGACTCCGGCGAGCGGGCACTGTTTCGCACGCTGTCGGTGTTTGCTGGCGGCTGGACGCTTGCCGACGTGGCCAGCGTTTGCGCCGTTTCTATGGGTGACGTGCTCGCCGTCGTGGAGTCGCTGCTCGACAAGAGCCTGATCCGGCGGCTGCCCGGGGATGAGGAGACCGCTGAGTTCTCCATGCTGGAGAGCTTGCGTGAGTACGCGGCGGAGCAACTGGCGTCCCATGCCGAAGCCGAGGAGACGCGGGCCAGGCACGCTGGCCACTACGCGAGGCTGGCGGCGCAGATCGAGGCCTCAATCGGCCTGCCGGAGGAGCGCACGTGGGTGCGGCGGGTCGGCCGCCATCACGTGGACCTGCGCTCCGCGCTGGATTACTGTCTGGGCGCGGGGCAGGATGCCTGGGCGCTTTCGCTGGCCGCCGCGCTCGGCTGGTACCACTACACCCGGGGCGACCTCGGTCAAGGCCAGGCCCTCGTGGACAGGGTCCTTTCCCTAGGCCCAGGTCAGCATGACCCGGCAGCGATGAGCGATGACGCCACGGCGGACGGCTTGGCTGGCGTGCTCATCGTGGCCGGGGTTCTGGCCTGGGCGACAGGGGAGGCGGGTCGTGCCCAGGACCTCCTGCTCCGCGCTCTTGAGCGCAGCGAGGAGCGTGCTGATATGCGCCGCGCGGCGATCGCGTGCGCCTTTCTCGGGCATGTGGCCCGGGTCGGCGGCGAGTGGGATGCATCTGCTGACTGGCATCGGCGGGCGGAGGCGGGCTTCCGTGATGGGGGCAACACGCAGGGGGTGGCATGGGCGCGGCACGACCTTGGGCTGCTTGCCCGGGACCACGGCGACCTGGAGAGCGCCGCGGAACTGCTCCGGGCGAGCGTGCGAGACTTCCGCGAACTGGACTATCCGTGGGCGGTGGCATGGTCGGCGTGGGGTCTTGGCACGACGCTGAGCGCTCAGGGTCGGCTGGCGGAAGCGCGTCCGTTGCTGGCTGAGGCTCTGCGGATCTACACAGAAGTCAACGACCCTAGGGGTGTCGCCCAGTGCCTGGAGGCGCTTGCGCGGGTCGCCAGTGAACAGGCGCATTATGAGTCTGCCGCACGGCTGATCGGCGCGGCCGCGGCGCTGCGCGTGCGGGAGGCCGCCCGCCCGCCCGACACCGAGCAGGCAAGGAACTCGGCAGTCGAGCGGGTGCTCGCCCAGGCGCTGGGGCCTCAGGACACTGACCGGCTCATCCACGCTGGCCGGACAATGCCCGCCCAACAGGCTGCAGATCTCGCGATGGCAGTCGCTTCGGGCGCCGCACCCGGTGACCCGGACCGCACCCAGCAAGTGCCGCTCACCCCGCGAGAGCGGCAGGTGGCCGCGCTGGTGGCCTCGGGCCGGACCAACCGGCAGATCGGCAGGGTGCTGGGGATCTCGGAAAAGACCGTCGAGGTCCACCTGCATCACGTGATGTCCAAACTGGACGCCCGCAGCCGGGCCGAGGTGGCTGCCTGGGTCGTGACGCATCACCTTGCCGCCCCAGCGCGGTAAGCGGCCGCCAGAATAGGCGCCCGAATCCGGGTAGGAGCCCAGGCCGCATGGATGCCTAATGGTTTCCCCCAATAGAGATACCGCGCGTCCGCCTGTATCAAGAAAACAACGACCGGTGCCCGAGGGAGGGCCCCATGGTGGCCGTCCATCCGGCCGGCTGAGTTCCGGGCCCGGCAGACAGACAGACCTACGCTGCTGGCCAGCGGCCAGCGAGGAGGTGCAGTTGATGCGCGCACGGCTGCCCGACGAGTCCGGTTACGTCGTCAACGCGGGCGTGCGGATCCACTACGAGGTGCACGGCACCGGCGAGCCGACGATCCTGCTGATGCCCACCTGGGCGATCGTGGACTCCCGGCACTGGAAGATGCAGGTGCCATTCCTCGCCCGGGACTACCGGGTGATCACCTTCGACCCGCGCGGTAACGGCCGGTCCGACCGGCCCAAGGACCCGGCGGCCTACGCCGATTCCGCCTTCGCGAGCGACGTGCGGGCCGTGCTCGACGTGACCAGCACCGAGCGGGCGTTGCTCGCGGCGTTCTGCAGCGGTTTCCCCTGGGCGCTGCTGTTCGCAGCGGCCCACCCGCAGCGGGCGGCCGGCATCATCGCGATCTCCCCGACGCTGCCGATCCCGCCCTCGGACCCGTGGGAACGGGATGGGCACTCTTTCGATGAGGTGCTCGACACCACGGAGGGCTGGGCGAAGGAGAACCGGCACTACTGGCGGCGGGACTGGCGCGGGTATGTCGAGTTCTTCATGTCGCAGATTGCCACCGAGTCGCACTCCACCAAGGTCTATGACGATCTCGTCGAGTGCGCTGTGGATCTCCTCGCCCATCGGACTGGGCCATGTCCAGCGGGACCTGGCCATCGCCCGGGCCGTCCGGAAACGGGTGCCGGACCTGGAGATCCACTGGTGGGCGCAGCCACCGGTGACCGGCGTGCTGGTCGGCGCCGGGGAGATCATCCACCCGGCCAGCTCCGAGCTGGCCTGCGAGTCGGCGCACTGGGAATCGCAAGCGGCGGACCATGACCTGCCCGCCTTCTACGCCTTCCGGCGGATGGACGAGATCCTCTGCGCGAACTACCTGCTGTTCGACGACGTCGTCCGGGATACCACCTACGACCTGTGGGTCGGCGACGAATGCTGGGAGATCGACTACTTCCTGCACGAGAACCCCGAGCGGAAGATCGCCCCGTACGTGTTCATGACCGACGTGATCGGCTTCCTGCCCACCGACCCCGGCGACCCGCGGGAAGCCGAGCTGTGCGCGGACTACAACGCCGACTCCATCGAAAAGCGCGAGAGGTTCCCGCGGCTGCGGGACCTGTCCATGTTCATCGGATCCTTCGACGAGCTGCCCGATATCCCGTTCGGGCCCGGCCTTCCGGGCATCCGGTCATGGTCGCGCCGGTGGTTCTGCTCGGTGCCCTACGTCGTGCCCTTCAACCCCGGCGCCTACCGCGACCGCGCCCGGTTGCGCCGCCGGCTCGGCTATCCCCAGGATCAGCCGCTGCTCGTGGCCGCGGTAGGGGGCACGGCAGCCGGCGCCAGCCTGCTGGAACTGACCTGGCTGCTGGCTGGCCAGTGACCGGCACGACCCTTAGCCGGATCAACTGCTCCGTGGCGCTCCGGGCGCAGCAGGTCTGCGAGCGGGGACTACCCGAGGATCTGCGGGGCAGGCCTACGGAAGGCAGGCGTGGTGACACCTTGGGCGCGCCCCGAGGCCGAGTCTGAGGGCCCGGGCCGGAAGGTCGGTCGTCATGGATTAAGTGGAGGGGCACTCTCGTCCGGAGTCAGGGCTAGGGCCTGTGCCGTCTTGCGGAGTCAGCGGGACAGGACATAGATACGCGGGTTGAGCTTGCCGATCATCTGGTAGACACCCCACAGGTTGCCGGTGAGCATCGCCTCGTAAGCGTCGGTGCCGAACCGTTCCTCATAGGCGGGGCGGTTGCGGAGCAGCCGCGAGACCCAGAGCAGTTGCCGGGACGTGATGCCTGTGCCGTCTTCCTCGGCGTGCTCGCGCCATTCCCCGTGCAACTGAATGCTCTGCGCGATGGTCAGCCCGCCGGCGGCGATCGCGGCTTCGAAGTTCTCCGGGTCGACGCTGGAGGCCTGGATGCTTCCCGGTGGCCACAGCCGGGCCGCCTCGGCGGGCGTGAGCCAGTCCGTGACAGTCGTCTGGTAGATCACCGCGTGGCCGCCGGGCCGCAGGACCCTGCGGAACTCGCGGAAGACGGTCTCCAGGTCCGGGACATGCTCAAGGACATCGCGGCACCAGATCAGGTCGGTGCTGGCGTCCTGTTCGGGCAGGCGCTCGGCGATACCTTCGTCGATCCTGATGCGGGCGGCGACCTCAGGTTCTGTAGCGGCGAGGGATTCCAGGGCGCGGGCCGCCTGATCGAGGTGGCGGCGGACAGGCTCGATGCCGTGGACGGTGAACCCGAACCGGCGCGCTAGCTCGATGCAGTAGTAGCCGTCGCGGGCTCCTACGTCCAAGGCGGTCGAGCCAGGCGGCAGGCTGAGGTCGGCGACCAAGTCGAAGAGCAGGTCGAAACCGCGCGGGGCGAGGCTCTGGTCCAGGGCCGCTTCGAAGGCCTCTTCCTCGGCGAAGGCTGAACCATAGACCTCTTCGACAGTGCGCATGCGCGGTAGGGCAGGGGTGTCGGACACAACCACGCAGCCTAGCCGTGGCTGGCAGAATCGCTCCACGGAATTTCTGGCGACGTACGCCACGGGCGAGTCGGGCTATTGCGCTATTTTGGCCGGATTTACCGCACAACCCGTGTAGCGGCGGCGTTGATCGCGTATTGCTGAACAGCGCCGTCGTACACTCAATTCATGCGATGGCCTTTCCAGCGCGGCCGGATGGTGCAACGTACTTGCCTGGACTGCGGCGAGGCGTGGATGCTCACAGCCAGGCTCGCTCACCTTAGGGCCCGCCGGCCGCGCGGCTCCACCGCAGGCCGCCGCGGCGGCCCTTGGGCGAGCGGCCCAAGCTACCAGGCTAGCGGCCAGGCATCAGACCATGCAGCCGAGGCGTACGCCCACCTTGACCAGCAGCTTGAGACGATCAGGGAAGCGTGCACCTGCCCCAAGTGCAGCAGCGAGCATTACAAGGACCAGCCAGCATGAGCTGATCTCGCCGGGCTGCCTCTTCCGCCAGCCTGACCAGGTACGAGACCTGACCTGACGAAAGCCCTCTGCAGTGGGCATCGCATCTGTTTATGGGATCGCGCCCAGGGCGGCACGGCCTGCCCGTAGCGGTCGAGAGCGGGCGTTACTCAGGTTCAGTAGCAGATTCCTTAGATGCATCCAGTTCCTGCATGAGTTCCTGCTGGAGCTGCCGGAACTCGGCGGCAAGCTCTGCCGTGCCGGTGGGATAGGACAGGGCCTCTGCGTAGTGTTCCGTCTGGACGTCATTGAATAGCCGTCTGTCCGCCCGGATCGGCACGCCCGCGACGAGAGCCAGATTGACGGCATCGCTTGGCCGGGCGTCGACTTCCTGCGGACCGTCCGGGGCGTCCACGAGGACGGTGGCGTAGTAGACCGGCGGGGTCAGCCGGGTGATCCTGATCTCCCGGAGCGGGGAACCGGCGGCCTTGAGCAGGCTTGCGGCCAGGCTGTAGGTCATCGGCCGCGGCTGCTCAACCGATTCCAGCGATATCGCCATCGCCGTCGCTTCGGCGGGGCCTATCCAGATCGGGAGCCGTCCCTTGCCGCCGCGCTCCTGCAGGAGCATGAGGTGCTTGGGGTGCGGCGCGTCGTCGGTTCGCCGGACCTCTGCCACGGAAACATCGATCCATACTGGGACGTCGGCTGAGTTCATTGTTGTTCCCTCCGGGATGTCGGTGAGCGGGGAAAGCCTGGGCGCGAGGCGTGTCCGTGCCTGGTGCAGCCGGGCTTTGACCGCGCCAGCCGAGATGCCGAGTTCGGCGGCGACCTCGCGGTGGCTCAGGCTTTGCAGGTAGAACAGCAGCACCGCGTCGCGCTGGCCGCTGGGGAGTGTCGCAATGGCATCCCGGACGCGGTCGGCAAGGTCGGCGATTTCGGCGATCTCCGCCGGACCTGGCGAATCGGAAGCCAGGTCATCGGGCTGCAAGCCGGGGCGCTCTGAGCGCAGCTGATGGAGCCACCGCCGCGACACGTTCAGCGCTATGCCGCAGAACCAGGCACCGAACCGCTCTGGTGACCGCAGCCGGTCGAGGCCGGTCAGCGCGCCGATGGTTGCCTCTTGAGCCGCGTCCCGCGCCAGCTCCCCGGACCCGAGCACCCGCGCGGCCAGCGCGACAGCGGTATCCCAGTGACGAGTCACCAGCTCGGCGAACGGCTCCCTGGCGCCGAGCAGGGATTGCCGCACCAGCTCAGCGTCTGACCGGCCGGAGTCCATCTGCGTCGCCACGTCTAATAGTGCACATGGACCACGCTTAGGTTAGCCGCTGAGCGCGGGCTGCCCAGTCGGCCCGGGTCAGCTCGTATACGACATTGCCCTGCGCGGTACTGCCCACAGGATCTGGCTCGGCGCTTGCGAATGTACCTACCTGGATCAGGCCGGACTTCTCCAGGACGCGCCTGGAACCCCAGTTGCCCGCCATCGTCTCCGCGACTACGCGCCGTACGCCGAACTCGGTAAAGCCCTTGCCGATCAGGGCACGGGACCCCTCGGTCGCGTAGCCCTTGCCCCAGGCGGACCTTCGCAGGCGGTAGCCAAGCTCGGCCACGCCCTCCTCGTCCCAGCCGGCGGCCGTGCCTTCGTCCCTGAGCGGCGGCCTGAAATGGAACCAGCCCAGGAACTGGGTGGTCGCAGTCTCCACCGCCGCCCAGAAGCCGAAGCCCTCGAACCGCTCGTAGTAGCCAAGGAACACCGGAATGATCGCGGCCCTCACCTGGTCACGGGGAGTCGGCTTGCCGCCAGTGAGGAAGCGCATGACCTCCGGATCGCTGTTCAGCTCAAACAGGTTTTCCTCGTCCGCCTCGGTGAAACGACGCAGCGTCAGGCGATCGGTCTCGAGGAAAATCCGCATCAGGAGACTTTACCGCTCAAGACGATCCTCAAGGGTCCAGCAAATCCGGAGATCGATCGTTTCACGTACCCACGGCTCATACGTCGCCCGGCTGGTCGGTGATCATGTTGCCACACTTCTGTCAGGCTTCGCTTATGACCTGGATGGCACCGGCCCGGACATCACGTTCCGCGCTTGCGCTCACGAGAAGCCCGGCCGAGGCATGGTGATGGGACTACGGGTAGCTGTCGCCGGGGCCGGCCTTGGCGGCCTGTGCCTGGCACAGGGCCTGCACCGGGCAGGTGCTGAGGTCACCGTGTATGAGCGGGACACCGCGCTGGCCGGCCGGCAGCAGGGCTACCGGCTGCACCTGAAGCTCGTGCCGCCGCCATTGCTCGACGGGTTCACCGCCATTGTTGGCGGGCAGGCGGGAATGGCAGCCGGGCTTGTCCAGTTCCGGCAGCGCCCGGAGCAGGCCCCTGCCGCCATCGCACCGCTGGTGCGGCTAAGCCCGGCAGGCGACTACCTGATGTGGGCCGTCACGGCGCACCGCGGTCATTTCCTCGTGCCGGACGCGCGCCTGGGCGAGCTGGACCCGGCCGGGTTGCACGAGATAGCCGCCAGGATGATCCGTCCTGGCACCCGGACCTGCGCGGGCTGCTCGGACTTGCTGACATCGACCAGACATTCCTGGTGCGAATCCGCACGTCGGTACCTCCGCCGGCCTGGCAGCCCAGCCGCGTGACCCTGCTCGGGGATGCCATTCACGCGATGAGCCCGGCCCGTGGCTCCGGCGCCAACACCGCCCTGCAGGACGCCGGCCTGCTGTGCCAGGTGCTGACCGATACCACGCCGGACGGCCGGGCGCTAATGGCAGCCATCGGCCAGTACGAGACACAGCTGCGCCAGTACGGCTACGCCGCTGTAGAAGCCTCCCGGCAGGCCGAGGCTGCTATGGGCGCCCGGCGCAGCAGCCTGAAGTCCTGGCTGTACCGCCAGCTGGCCCGCGGCCGCGCCAGCTCGGCTGACCTGCCCGCGGCACCCGGGGTTACGGGACAACGGTGACAGGCCAGCGGCTAACGCGTACCAGGTGGACCGCGAGGGAGCCGACGAGCCGGTGACCGGCCTTGGTCGAGGCACCGACAATCACGGCATCCGCCTGCAGCTCGTCGGCCAGCCGGACGATCTCGGTGAAGGGGTTGCCGACACGCTCGACGAGCTCGGCGCTGATCCCGATCCGGGCGCTCTGCGTCTCCACGGCCTGCCGCAGTTCGCGCGCGATGTCGTCGTGCGCTTCCCGCAGCGAGGCGATAGCGCCGACGCCGATCCCGGCCACCGCGCTGAAGGGACGCACGTACAGGCAGACCAGCCGCGCGTTCTGGCGGCGGGCTATGCCCGCCGCGTAGGCGCCGGCGCGCATGGAGGTCTCCGAGCCGTCTATCGCCACCAGGACCACTGCCGGCCCGTCCGAAGGCTGGTCGCTCACCCGCCCACGGTAACGGTGAACCGGGCCTGGTGGGCCTAGCCGGCAGGTGCTGGTGCTCTAGTGCGCGCTGAGCAGCACTCCGACCATGACGGCCCGCTGGGCCGAGCGATTCTGCCAGTCGTGCGGTACGCCGGGCTGCTGGACGACGGAGTCCCCGGGGCCCAGCGTGACCTCGGCGCCGCCCACGATGAGCGTCACTTCCCCGCGCAGCACCGTGACGTAATCCAGCGTCTCGGTGGCATGCGCTTCCTGGAAGCCGTCGTGCCCGCCGTCGACCGCGACCTGTCCGGCCGCGTCGCCGCCGTCATCTTCCTGGCCCTCCGGCGCTATCTCGACGATCCGGAAGCAGCTCCCGCCGTGCGGCGGCTCCAGCGCCCATTCGCGGGTCGAGGTGTCGGCGTCAGTGAGCCGCGGCGCGGCGTCCGTCACCCAGAGTTCTGTGGTGAGATACCGGCCCGCGTGGATAACGGTCGGCGGCTCGCCCTGCCGGATGATCGCGGGTTCGCCGTTCTCGTCGTAGCCGGTCACGACTCTGTTCATGACGCCTCCCACAGCGACGCGCAGGTGGTTGCCCGGCTCCTCGGCAGCTTCCGGAGCGGCCCCAGACTCTCATAGCCGGCTCAGAAGTTCTGCCAACGGCCGGCAGAACCTGGCGGGTGATCCTCTCAGTATCAGCCGGCCGGAGAGTGGCCGCGAGACCGACGGAGGTACCGAAGATGAGCTGGGTATGGCTGAACATCCCGCTGGGTGTACTGGTGGTTCTCGCCATCGCCGGCATCCCGATGTGACTAGTTATCAAGCACCCGGATGCCCGGCCGGCGCTGGCGAGCGCGGTGCGGCCAGAATCAGCCGGCCCGGGATCTGCCGGCGTGCCGCAGCCGGCGAGGCGCCAAAGCCAGCAGCAGCTCGTGGCGTCCTGCCTGTGACCTGGGCACTACCTCACAAATCCGGCGCCGGCGCCTGGCTGCGCCGGCGCCCGGGCGCGCCGCCGCCGGGCTGGTCACGGAATTCTCTCCATCGGTCCTGGCTCCGCTCATCTAGACTCCGATATGTGATCTTCAAGCAGGTTGGAGAGGGACGGCCCTATCCTGACCATGCGCGGAGTTCTCGTGAGTGGGCCGAGATCCCGCCCCGGCCCGTCCGGCTGGATCAGCTCATCACCACGAAAAACATGCTTGACCTGCAGCAGATCCTCGCGGAGGACTCAACGTTCTACGGTGACCTCTTCCCCCATGTCGTCCGGTGGCGGGGAGAGCTCTACCTGGAAGACGGCCTGCACCGTGCCCTGCGGGCCGCGCTGCACCAGCGATCGGTCCTGCACGCACGGGTACTTGAGCTGGGCTAGCGCCCCGAGGCGACATCGCCCGGACCGACGGCGCGCGGGCGGCGGGCCTTCCGGTTACGTCCCGCAGGTTACGTCTGGCCTGGTGGCGGGCGACGCGCGCGAGTCCAGGCAAGGGCAGCCTTCGCCCGAGCCTCCCGGGCGCGGACCGCCCGCCAGCCGCTCAGGTCCGCCTGGTCCGCCAGCCGTGGCGTCATCCACGCCAGCATCGGCGAGGCAAGCGACCGCCAGGTAAACATGCTGTGGCCGCCGCCGGGCACCAGCCGCAGCGTCACCCGGGGCTGGCGGATCTGCAGCAGCTGGTCGAAGACGCGAGCCTCCCTGACATCCTCCGCAGACCCGGCACCCGCGCCAAGCCAGAATCGCGAGATCAGCGCGCCGGGGGGTAGCGACTGGACCAGGTCATCGGGCGTGTTCTGGCGGCGCAGCCGCGCGTCGCCGCCAAACGGGCCAACCGGGCGAGGCGGATTCCCCAGCCGGTTGTCAAGCGGGCTGAAGTAGCCGCTGAGCACGCCGGCGAACCCGAAGAACTGCCCGTAATGCAGGCCAAGATTCGCCGCGCAGAATCCTCCTTCCGAGTAGCCGGCGATGCCCCAGGCTGGCCCGGGAGGCTGTACTCGAATGATCCGCGAGATGACGGCGGGCAGGTCTCTGGCCAGGTAGGTCGCATCCATCGGACCGTCCACCTGGTTGAGGCACTGCAAGGAGATCCCGCGCCCCCCGCTGGCATCCGGCATGACGAGCACTACCGGCTTCGCCTGGCCCGCGTGGAGCAGGTTGAGCAGGATCGTCGTGATGCCAAGGACGCTGATCCAGTCCTGCGGAACGCCGGGGAATCCGTGGATCAGCTCGATCGCGGGGAAGTCGCGATGGCGATAGCCGGCCCAGAAGTACTGCGGCGGGAGGTAAACGAACACCGTGCGAGTGATGTGACTGGCGGGGCCCGGCACGGTCAGCCGCACCGTGTATCCCTGCTTCGCGGCGATGCTGCGATCGATGTTGCCGCCGAGGAACGTGCTGAAGCCCGTGCCCGAGTGCCCCGCCGCCCCGGGCACCGGTGCCCCCTGGCCGCCCTGGTTAGTCAGGTCCGTGAAGGCCGCATTCCAGTTCTGGTAGTAGTCGTAGTATTTGTTGACTGCGGCTACCCCGAACAGCATGGCCGGGATGAACGCCAGGCACGCCGCCAGGACGCGGAAGACAAGTTGCCTGGCGACGGCCAGCCACCACATAAGACCGGCGAACGCCGCCGCCATCGTTAAGAAGAACACCGTGCTCTGCGGCCCTGGCAATGGACTCCCGCTGGATTCTGTTCAGGCTGCGATGCCAGCACGCGGACCGCAGTTCCGTGCGGAGCCCTCAGCTCCGCGCGGGGTGCACCGGCGGTGGAGGTGGGATTTGAACCCACGGAGGGGTTGCCCCCTCACACGCTTTCGAGGCGTGCGCCCTCGGCCACTAGGCGACTCCACCGCCGCCGAGCCTACCTGACCCGGT